>Ga0075430_100002043_pt1 | contig 16635 bp, 11 predicted proteins | sample RhiMetdeltSRZDD4_FD_75294 | JGI IMG/M metagenome (GOLD analysis project Ga0075430, IMG submission 75294) | Populus rhizosphere microbial communities from Tennessee, USA - Rhizosphere MetaG P. deltoides SRZDD4 | ecosystem: Host-associated > Plants > Roots > Rhizosphere > Soil | place: USA... | reverse complement strand
CTTGTCAATTGGCTGGTAAGAAATGCGATGTTTATAAATGACGATGGAACAACGGGAAACCAATGAACGATATTTTCAGGGTAAAATCCTCTTTCAGTCGACGTAGCATAACCTGCATGACCCGTAACCGATCTCATGATAACAAAGAAAGCAGCTGTGAACAGAAGAGTGCAGGCAAACAACCACCAACCTTTTTTTCTAATTAGAGCATCTTTTTTTATATATCCAATAAAAATGATTGCGACGATCAGTGAAAATGTCACTGCAGGATAATTGTAACGGAAAAAGCACGGAAGAAACAGGACAAAGGAAACAGCCAGTAACCGGGTAAATGAGAACGATGGAATTAAGATCAATTTCAACGACATACTTAACCCAATAAGAAATAAAACCAGAGAGATGGTGTCTGTTGGCAGGGATTCATTGATAAAAGTGTATTCAAAGCAACCAGCGATCAATGTCATGATATTTGTTGCTGCTGCGGGAAATCCAATCTGACCGCAAATTTTTCTAATTATAAAGATCAAGGCGATACATACAATTGTATCGAGAGTGGTTGTTGCCCAATAAATGTTGTAATGGAACAACTTCAAAAAAGGGGCAAGTGCTATGGGATAACCGGGCGGCCAAAGCGGCGTAAAGTCGTATACCGGATTAATTGTGTCTGTGGTAAAATATTGCACTCCCAGGCCTTTTCCCTGAAGCAGGCTTTTGCTTTGCATGACAAGAAAAAGCTTATCCCTGCCATAATAAGAAACAAAGAGAACATTAACGACCCTGTGAACAACCGCAAGAAAAATAATGAACAGGCCAACAGATCGTTTTGAAAAAAATGCAGCCAGCTTGTTCATATTATCAAAAATAATCTACAAATAGTTAAGGGTTCAATTCTTCGAGGTAAAACTCGGTGCCGGCGATCTTTGTCAACAATTGAGGCTTCCTTTTAGTAAGGTATTCTTTCATTATCCAAACGTCCGTTTCATGAATTGGAAATAATAAAATACTCTTTTGTTTAACAGCAAGCGCAGTGGTATTTAGACTTGTATAATCAAAGATCGCTTTATACCCTAGTTGGGATGCATTATGTAAAAAGGATTGGTCAGATGCGCTGATTAATATTTCCCGGTCAGGATACCTTGCTTGCATCTCTTTCAACATGGCTGGAAACTGCTTATAATCCACTACCCGGTCCTTTATAGCAATCACGTCCTTCTGTTTCGTTATGATCTTGGCATTATAATAAACGCCATGTAATATTTCGATAAATAAAAAGGCAATCGCAAGAAAAAGTAATGCTTTAAAAACAAATCGTTTTAACAAAAAGCTATAGGTGGAAATGCAAAGCAGCACTAATGCCGGCAGAAAAATATAGATGAATGCAAAATACCGGCTTTCATAATTATAATTCCATAGGTAAATTCCATAGAGCTGGGGTTTGTAAGTTATGGCGAAATATGCGAGCAACACAAGAATGGAAAGTGATATCGCAGCACCACTGACTATAAAAACTGAAATATTACTTAATTGTATTTTCTTCCAAAACCAATAACGAAGAAGGCAATACATTAAAAACAGGAACAAAATGATATTGAGTATTTCAAAAAAGATAAAGGCATCAATATAATCCATGCCGGGTAGTTTGGCCACTAATTGAGCCAAAAAGTCAATATTGATGAATGAAGCTGGTATATAAGGATACCAATGTACCAGTTGCCCGGGAAAAAATCCCCTGGCGGTCTCGAATACATAAACGGAATTGCCACTGTATTGATACGATAGGAAAAGCATCAGAAAAACAAATATCGCCACAACACTCCCAAGCTTTACCGCAGTGATCTTGAGGGAGCGTTGTCTATAATAAATTCCGTAAGCAAAAATTATCAATGGAAACAGGAACGAAACAGGAATATACATGTAGCGGAAAAAAGAGGGAATAAAAAACAGCAGGCCAACAAGAAGGACGGATCCCCATCTCAATGGCCGTTGTTCACTTACAATTTTTACCAGGGCGCTCAAGCCAAAAAGCAAAAAAGCCAATGCTATTGTATCAGTGGATGATCCATGCATGATAAAAGTATATTGCGAACAGCCTGCGATCAGCGTCAGTAAATTATTCATCGCAGTGGATAGCCCGGCTCTTTTACCTAATGACCTTACAGACCAGACAAGAAGTATTATGGCAATAACATCGAAGACAAGGACCGCATCATATTCATTGTTAAACAGCGTGAGAAACGGAACGATTGTGAAAGAAAAACCGGGCGGAAAAAATTGTGTAGTATCAAATACAGGTTGATCCGGACTCGCAGCAAAATATTTTGTGACACCCATTCCCTTTCCTGCCAGTAAATTTTTTGCAAGTGTTATTTGTACCCTCGCATCTCGTCCGATGGACGAATAAAGCGTGGCAAAAATGATCCTGTTGGCAATGGCAAAAATGATACAAAAGAAAGTAGCATAGCGGGATTGAAATATTGCCAGTACCCGTTTCATTTAGAAGATTGATAATTAAAATAGCTGTTTATCCTTTGCCCGACATTTTCTTTTATGTTCATATAATAAAGATTGAAATCGGCTATATGATAATTCTTTGTTTTGTATAAAAAAGCCCAGGGAAACTTTGGCTTGTTTATCCATAGCACTCCTTCGTAGATCCGGGCATCCGCAGTTTTTTTATAAACCTTATTGAATTTATATAATACACTCCCTTTATTCATTTTTCGTGAAGCATACTCATCGGTTGTTTTCCATGTAAGGGGATTGGTGACAAATGAGTTTCCTTTTTCTGCAATCACGTAATCCGGTCGAAAATCTTTTCTGAATGTTCGCCATCCGCAAATACAACCTGTTTGCGTTTCATTCTCACACATTCTCAATGACGTAAAATAATCTTTTGGAATTCCCATACCAAGGACATAAGCCGCAACTAATTTTTTCTGCAATGGTTTATTCTCAAAATAATCTTTTAACAATCTTAATGCATGAGTAGTGCCCTGGCTATGAGAAGCAATAATAATGGGCCGGCCGTCATTAAGATATTGCAGGTAATATTCGAATGCATTTTTTACATCTTCGTATGCAAGATCAAAGGCTGCCAGTGCTTTGGCACTGTCTTTTTGGAAATAAGCGCCGTAATGTGCTTCACGAAATCGCGGCGCATAGATCCTTGCATGCTGATTAAAAATGCTGGCCTGGTAAAGAATACTCGAATAATCTGTCTTTGCATTCAGGTAAGCATCGTCAATATCGGCATTTAGTTTATTATCTTTTAACTCTCCTGTATAAATAGTTGGATGCAAAAAGAAAACATCCACAAGAGAATCTCTTTTCAACTTTCTTAATGGCCTGGGGATACTGTCCGAAGGGTCCCATTTCAAAGGATGTGAAGACCAATAATTCAAATTTGAATAATCAGGCTTTTGACCTTCAGTTTTAAACGGGTATTGCCGGGAAATAGCAAGGTATTTATCGGAGCACGACAAAAGAAATAGTGTAATAAGGACCATTATTACAACATCATTTCTTTTAAAAATCTTGAATTTCCCGTCCTTCATCATTCCTATTATCCGGTTATCAAAGCGGCTAAAATTTTTTTATGGGCGCTTCTCTTTGTATAGACACATGAAAATAAGCTAATTAACGCAAACTTTGTATCCAATTCCTTGCAAGCAACCTTAAAAAAACTGGTACTATGTTTTGTATAGTACCAAACATCACCCTATCTTTGGTTCACAAAAGCAAAAATGCGAACAGTTTTTAAATACACGTTATCCTTTTTCCTACTGGCAGGCAATATAACTTTTGCCTATGGACAGTTATCGGTCCATGATTCTCTATACAAAGAGGTAGCAAAGCTGGATAGTATTTTATTCAATGCTTTCAATACAAGAGATGTTGAGAAATTTAAATCATTCTTCACAGAAGACCTTGAATTCTTTCATGACAAAGGTGGATTAACCAATTATGATCACACGATCAATTTCATGAAAGGTGTTGCCAAAAATGACAATGGATTAAGAAGAGAGCTTGTAAAAGGAACGCTTGAAGTGTATCCGCTTCCGGGTTATGGCGCCATCGAGGTTGGTCAACACAGGTTTTGTCATTTAGAAAATGGAAAACAGGATTGCGGCACTTTCAAGTTTGTTCAAATTTGGCAAAAGAAAAATGGAGAATGGAAAATATCAAGAGTTGTAAGCTATGATCATTAATTGCTATAACCGAACCAAGTCATAAAAAAAGAAAAGTAGAGTTATGAATATCGAAAATACACAGAGCCAGATGCGGAAGGGGATCCTGGAATTTTGTATTCTCTCCATCATAAGAAGAGGCGAAGCTTATCCAAGTGATATTGTAGAAGAAATGAAAGCCGCTAATCTTCATATCTTGGAAGGAACTTTATATCCCCTGCTTACCAGGTTAAAAAATGCAGAGATGCTTACTTATCGCTGGGTGGAAAGTAACTCCGGTCCTCCGCGAAAATATTTTTCGCTCACGGAAAAGGGAGAAGCATTTTATAAAGAGTTGCAGCAAACCTGGCAGGAACTTGCCAATGGCGTTAATGCATTGACTTCAACAACCAATCACCAACCAACCAACTAATACTTCAACCACAAATTTTTTTGCAATGAAAAAGATCATAAATATAAACCTGAGCGGCAGAGTAATTCCGATAGAAGATTCCGCTTACGAAAAATTGCAGGAATATATTGAAAGCCTTCGCCGGTATTTTGCTAACGAAGAGGGACGGGATGAGATCATCAATGATATCGAGAGTCGTATTGCAGAGCTCATGAGTGAAAAAGCACGCAAAGGAGCTGATTGCATTACAGATGCTGACGTAAACGAGATCGCCAATTCGATGGGTCGCCCTGAAGACTTTGAAGGTGAAGAAATAAGAGAACAAACATACAGTTCTGCCGCCGCAAGTTCAGGCGCAGCTCAACAAGCAGCAGCAACAGAAGCTCCGCCAAAACGTAAGCGCGGGTTATACAGGGACACAAGTGATAAGTTCATTGGTGGTGTATGTAGCGGTATCGCTGCTTATTTAAATGTTGATCCTGCCATCGTAAGAATTTTGTTCGCGATCATCACATTCGGCGGGTTTGGTTTAGGTTTCCTCGCCTATATCATCCTTTGGATCGTTCTTCCTGCTAAAGAAGTGGAAGGTTATACAGGAAAAAGATTATTCAGGAATCCTGATGGTAAAATAATTGGTGGTGTTTGTAATGGTCTTGCTGCCTATTTTAATAAAAGCACATCAACAGTACGCCTGATATTTCTTGCGCCGATCTTATTGAACATTCTTATCAATATGCTGGATCGTATCGGGTCAAGAGGCGAATTTGGGTTCTTGCCAAATGTTGTGTTTGGGTCTATTACCAGCACATTTGTTCTTGCTTATATTATCCTATGGATCGTATTACCGGAAGCAAGAAGCCCATACGAGAAAATGGAGATGCGTGGAGAAAAAGTCGATGTAAATACTATTAAGCAAAATGTGCAGGAAAGAGCAAGAGAGATGGGTGATGATATCAAGGCTGCGGCACAAAATATTTCTGCAAAAGCAAAGGAGTTTTCGGAAACACGAGGTAAGGCATTTGCAGCAGAAGTCCGACAATCCGCCAGACCGATTGGTAGCGGTATTGGTCATGCAATAGGCGTGTTGTTTAAAGTATTCTTTCTTTTTATTGCAGGCACCATAGCCCTTACATTATTTGGTGTGTTGATGATGGTGATATTTGGCGGTGTAGCATGGTGGCCTATTAATGATTACTTATGGACAAATCGCTGGCAACCTGTATATGCATGGGGCACAGTGATCTTATTTCTGGGTGTGCCGCTGATCGCTTTTCTTGTTTGGTTGATCAGGAGGATCATTGGTGTAAGATCAAGAAGCAGTTATCTTGGCTGGATATTCGGAGGTTTATGGACACTAGGTTGGATATGTGTGATCTTGCTTATCTCAAGCATGGCAAGAGATGTTCGGTATTCAAGAGAAACAGAACCAATCGCTGTACCAGTTTCACAAACGATAAATAAACTAACGGTGTTGGTTTCCGAACCAGAGCTTGAATTTACTGATAGATTTTGGTGGGCTGATAGTGATATAAGAGGATGGAATCTTGGGGAAGACACCATGAAGATCGCATGGATAGATTTTGAAGTGCAAAAGAGCACAGATGCAGATTATCATGTGCAATTGATCAAAAGAAGTAATGGAAGCTCGGCAAGAGACGCTAAGGACAGAGCGGAAAAAATTCAATACAAAATATCAACAAGAGATAGTGTACTTGATCTTGCTAATGGATATTCCATAGATAAGAACAGCAAATTCCGGTGGCAGATCGTGAAAGTAATTGTGCAGGTTCCGGTTGGAAAGAAAATACGTTTTGATGAAAGCTTTACAAGAAAACTGGAAGTTGTTAAAGTAAGAGTAAGAGAAAGCAGGGGCTTTGATATTGATGTTGACCATTGGTTTGACTACATTACAAACGTCGATTACCTGATGACAGAGTTTGGTCTTGAAAATCCAAACAGGCGTACCAGCACAAGCACCTCAACAGAGCAAAGTGGTGGCGATTATCGTTACGATAACCGGCAATCGCTGCAAGATTCAATAAATGCAAGAGAAAAAAGACTTGAGGATGAAAAAAGGAGATTGGAAGAAGACAAGAAGAGACTACAGCGTGATTCGATCCGTGGCAATGGCAAAGCTGAAAGCATGGATGACAATGACGACGGGGATGTTGCCGGTTCGCCGGTACTCTCGCTGACCCAGGTATTTAATTAAAACTCGGTTGAAGTTGGAATTCTCCTGGCATTATAGCCGTGAGAAAAATTGGGTCCCGATTCATCGGGACTCTTTTATTTTCACTAACATTATCTTTGCCCACCACAAACAACACTATGAAGAATACTCCTTTTACAGATAAACATATTGCGCTCGGGGCCAAGATGGCTGAGTTTGCAGGTTATAATATGCCTATTTCTTATTCCGGTATCAATGACGAACATGCTGCCGTACGAAGAAACGCCGGTGTTTTTGATGTGAGCCATATGGGTGAATTTATTTTAAAAGGAGAACATGCCCTTGACCTTATACAACGGGTTACTTCAAACGATGTATCGAAGCTTACCAATGGAAAAGCCCAGTATAGCTGCCTGCCAAATGAAACTGGTGGCATCGTTGATGACCTGCTTGTTTATTGCATTGACGAAAACAAAGTATATATGCTCGTGGTCAATGCAAGCAATATTGAAAAAGACTGGAACTGGATCAGCAAGCACAATTCGAAAAATGCTGAGTTGCATAATATTTCTGATAAAACCTGTTTGCTTGCCGTACAGGGACCCAATGCGACAAAAATCTTACAGCCACTTACAGAAATGGATATTCTGAATTTAAAGTATTACACATTTGTAAAAGGAAAATTTGCCGGTGTTGATAATGTGATGATCAGTGCAACAGGTTATACCGGCGCTGGTGGCGTCGAGATCTATTTTGAAGACAAGGATAGGAATGCCGATCAGATCTGGGATAAGATATTTGAGACCGGAGGTCCGCAGGGTTTAAAACCCATTGGCCTTGGAGCCAGAGATACGTTACGATTGGAGATGGGTTTTTGTTTATATGGGAACGATATAGACGATACTACTTCGCCTTTGGAAGCCGGGCTTGGATGGATCACCAAGTTCACAAAAGATTTTACGGCAAAAAGCATTTTGGAAAAGCAAAAAGCCGAAGGAATAAAAAGAAAGCTGGTCGGCTTTGAAATGATCGACAAAGGCATCCCGCGTCATAATTACGAAATAAAAGACGCAAGCGGTAGTAAGATCGGCTATGTAACGTCAGGCACGCAATCGCCCTCATTGCAAAAAGCGATCGGGATGGGATATGTAACAGTCCCACATGCAGCCATCGATTCTGAAATTTATATTGCCGTCAGAGATAAGATGCTGAAAGCAAAAGTTGTTAAGATGCCGTTTGCATAGTCACTTATCTTCGAAAGCGGTTTGATTTTTGCGTAATTTGAAGCCGACATGGGACTCCTTAGAAGGAGTTCTTCGGACTGAATTCGTACATCATTCTTGTCATGCCAACACTTCATCTAACCTCATTTATTGCTGCGCCGCAAGACATCGTCTTTGATCTGAATCGAAACATCAGTCTTCATAAGATTGCAATGGAACATGTAAAGGAAGAAGCGGTGGGCGGCATCACATCCGGGCTGATCAATAAAGAAGATACCGTGACCTGGAAGGGAAAACATCTTTTTAAAACAAGGTATTTCACATCCAAGATCACGGAGATGAAGCCTTTTGAAAGTTTTACCGATAAAATGGTGAAGGGTGATTTTAAATCTTTCGAGCATCAACACTTCTTTAAACCTGCAGATAATGGCACCATCGTGATCGATATCATCAATTATGAGACACCTTACGGATGGATCGGCAAGATGGTAAATAAATTATATCTCAATTCATATTTAGAAAAAATCATCAGCCATCGTAATGGAGTGATCAAAAAATATGCGGAAACAGAGAAATGGCGGGCATTGTTGAGTAACAGGCGATGAATTATCCTTTGTTATATTTGCCCGATGAATATGACAAAGCCCACTCTCTTCACCTCACTTTCACCGGCTCTTCTTCATTTGTATGATGTTAATAATAGTATTGTCGTGATCATTGATGTGCTCAGGGCAACATCAACAATCGCCACCGCATTATATAATGGTGCAAAATGCATCATACCGGTTGACAGTGTCAGCCGTTGTATCGAAATAGGAAAACAGATCGATGGCATTACCGCCGGAGAAAGGGATGGAAAAGTTGCAGAAGGTCTTGTTTATGGCAATTCGCCGTTTGAATATCCAAAAGATTTTATTGAAGGGAAAACGTTAGTGTTAACCACAACCAATGGTACCCGTTTACTGCAAATGGCATTAGATAAAGGCGCCAAGGAAATTACTACTGGTTCGTTTCCTAACCTATCAGCAGTTTGTGAACACTTAATCGAAATGAAACAAAATGTGATCCTTGGTTGTGCTGCATGGAAGGACCGCGTGAATATGGAAGACATGTTGTTTGCAGGCGCTGTTATTTCAAAGATCCGCCAGGATTTTTCAATCAATTGCGATTCATCACATCTTGCAGAAACTATATATAAAAAAGCGGAGAAAGACCTGTTTGGCTTTATGAAAAAGAATGATGCATCACATTATCATCGTCTGATGGGCTTTGGATTGGAAAAAGATATTCGTTATTGTTTAACAGCTGACGGGGCCAATGTATTGCCGGTGTATAATAATGGTAAGCTTGTAAAAAAACAATGAAGTCCTTACCGACAGGATACGTGAGGTAAAAACCTATAAAGATACTTCTTTTATTGAGCGCTTTCATCTAATCGGCAAATTATTTATTTCTTTCACTGTCAATGGAAATGCGAAATACATTCCTTTATTTTTGCAGATTGCCCCATTGGGATTTTAGATTTACGATTTACGATTTCTGATTTGACCGAAGCGTATGTATAGATCTAAAATCTGAAATCTAAAATCTGACATCGCCTTGGCTTTACCTCATTTATTAAAGTACGTTTATACCCATGGAACTGACGAAGTGATCCGTCGCGGAAAGAAAATTCATGCAATCGGTTTCGTTGAACTTGTGGAATATGATAATCTTTTTGGATCGGCTGTGTTTCGCGTAAAAGACGATAGCTATTCTACTTTTTACAAAGTATATATTCAAAAGATAAATGATCCGCAACATGTATCGCTGCGTTGCGCTTGCCCTTACAACCTTGGTGATATATGCCGGCATGAAGCAGCTTCATTATTCCAGTTGCAGGAAATGCTTGATAAAAACCAGTTAAAAACAGGAGTATCATCATACGATCAGCGGCACACAGTTGCCAAGATGAAATTCATTGACCTGAAAACACTGCGTCTTCTTTGTTCGCAAACCACATACCAGGAAGCCGAAAAATATTTAAGAACTCATCACGCCAATATCGAATCTGCAAAAGATGAAACAGTGAAGGCAGGGGTTGTTATTGATGGCAAAAATTTTAAGGTCATTATTAAAAAGAATGAGGAAAGGAATTTTGATACCAGTTCTGACTATGAAGATCCCGACCATCCATTGAGTTTGCCAAAGGTGATAGTGTTTTTGCAGTTGTTAAATGCTCATGGTCCCCATTACTTTGACAGCATTCGTAACTGGGATAAAGAAAAGAATAAGTTGCTTGAAATGTATGGTTACTCATTGAGTGACGATCTCTCGGGTAAGTTTGAGTTTACTTATAAAGATGGCAAACCTTTTTTACGGGTACTCGATACAACCATAAAAAGAGTGAACGCTCCTGCCGTTCCGCCACCTAAACCGGTTTTGGTACAGGAAGAAGTTTTTACCGAAGCATTGACGAAGCCCGAAACCGGGGTTGTCACACATCGTCTTGGCATAGTAATAAATTTTAATAAAAAAAATTATCCCTATTTCACCATCGATGCAGTAAGCGGGGAAGCAGATGAAAACGCAGAAGTATTTCCAGGCAAGGTGGAGAAACTTGACCTGTCAAAATACGTGGAGACAGAAAATTTTAATGAGGACGATAAACAACTTCTGAATACAATAAGAAAACTGCAGGAACAGGAAATAAGTAAATACATTAGCCGCAACTCTCCGTTCTCCGGTATTTGGGAAAACATCATTCACCAGGAAGAAGATGATCTGCCTGAAGATACCCGTGCATTGGTAAGAGAATATCTTTTTCCAAAACTGAAAAAGCTTTTTTCCGCGGTGACCGGCAAAGGCTTGATATTTCAACTAATAAAGGGCAAATCGTTTCGTACCTCTAATCTTCACCCGGTAAACGTTTCGGCTGATGAAATAAAACCTTCATTTGATATTGTAAAGAGCAATGGTGCTGTTGAAATAAGGGCACACGTAAAAGCCGGGGGTCTTTTACTTGAATTAAGAGACAACGAAGCGGCAACGCCATTGTTTTATGTGTACAATCATCAATTGTTTTCCTGGAAAGATCAGCATGCAAGTGAAGTGTCCGAAAGTTTCTTTCCCGATGGAACCAGGAAAACTTCTTTTGACGAGTGGGGAAAGGTTTTGCAGCAACAGGTGTTACCGCTTACAAAGGAATACAAAGTAAGCTTTGATAAAACGCTTTTACAGGAAATTAAAGATGGTAAGCCGGATATCAGTTTATATCTTTCAGAAAAAGGGGATTATCTTTTATTTCAACCTATATTTTCTTATAAGGGATACGCAACTACAGCAAAGGAAAGAGACGAAGTGGTTGTACCAGCAGGTGATAAAGTGATCATTGTTCATCGTAACCGCCCGGCTGAGCAGGAGTTCGTAGCTAAAATGCAGAACCTGCATAGCAATTTTATTTACCAGGAAGATACACAGGCGCTGGCTTTGAAAGGAACAGATGTTTTAAAGAACAACTGGTTTTTTTTGTTTGTTGATGCGATGAATGACATGAAAACACCGGTGTATGGCTTTGATGCGTTGAAAAACTTCCGTTTTAATACTGCCAGACCATCAACCAAGATCTTTATCAACAGCAATACTGATTGGTTTGATGCAAGGATCGATATTGTTTTTGGGGACCAGCAGGTAAGTGTTGCTGAAGTAAAAAGAGCACTGGCCAATAAGCAGCAATTTGTTCAATTGGGAGATGGTACGCTGGGAATTTTGCCTGAAGAATGGCTGAAGAAGTATTCACTCCTCTTTCGTGTTGGCGAAGGAAAAACAAACCAGCTTAAGCTCAGCCGCTATCACATGAGTGTGATCGATGAGCTTTATGAGAATCGTGATGAAAATGAACTGGTGCTGAAGCTTGAGGAGAAATACGAAAATCTAAAAGAATTCAACAAGATAAAGGAGATCGATCTCCCGGTTGAATTGCAGGGAACGCTGCGTCCATACCAGGTTTCGGGTTATCATTGGTTAAATTACCTGAGCGAAGTAAAATGGGGCGGCATACTTGCCGATGATATGGGACTTGGTAAAACGGTACAGGCGTTGACTTACATGCAGCATTATAAAAATGAACGTGGGAAGCTGCAGTCAATGGTAGTTTGCCCGACGACACTTATTTATAACTGGGAAAACGAGATCAAAAAATTTACACCAAAGCTTTCTTACTATATACATCACGGTGCCACCCGGTCGAGAGATAAAGAGAAAATTACAAACAAGGACGTCATCATTACAACATACGGCACGTTACGCAGCGATATAAAATTGTTAATGACGATTGAGCTTGATTACTTATTGCTTGATGAAAGCCAGGCGATAAAAAATCCATTGAGTAAGGTAACAAGAGCTGCCTCGCTGTTGAATGCGAAGAATCGTTTGTGCATGAGCGGTACGCCTCTTCAGAATAATACGTTCGACATTTTTGCTCAAATGAATTTCCTGAATCCCGGGATGCTTGGCAGCATGGAATTCTTCAGGCAGGAATTTGCAATTCCGATCGATAAGTTTGGTGAGCCGGATAGAAAAGAACATTTGAAAAAAATATTATACCCATTCATTCTTCGTCGTACAAAAGAACAGGTGGCAAAGGATCTTCCTGATAAAACGGAAACCATTCTTTTCTGTGAAATGGAAGATGAGCAACGCAGTATCTATGACGCTTACCGGAATGACTACCGTAACCAGATATTGGGCACTATCGAGTCACAAGGCATACAAAAATCGCAACTTACCATTCTGCAGGGATTGATGAAATTGCGCCAGATCTGTGATTCCCCCGCTATATTGAATGAAACGGAAAAATTCGAAAATCATTCGATCAAACTTGATGAATTATCAAGAGAGATCGTAGAGAATATAGGGAACCATAAAGCACTTGTTTTTTCGCAATTTCTGGGTATGTTGGCACTGATAAGGGAAAGGTTGGATCAGCTGGGAGTGAAGTATGAATATTTTGATGGAAGCACATCGGCACCCGATCGGGAAAAAGCGATACAAAGTTTTCAGAATGATGATAGCGTAAGGGTGTTCCTGATCTCATTGAAAGCCGGGGGCGTTGGTTTGAACCTGACAGCTGCCGACTATGTGTATATTGTTGACCCCTGGTGGAATCCTGCTGTAGAACAACAGGCAATCGACAGGACACACCGCATTGGCCAGGATAAAAATATTTTTGCTTACCGCATGATCTGTGTTGATACGATCGAAGACAAGATCATCCAGTTACAGGAAAAGAAAAGAGCATTGGCAAGAGACCTGATCGCCGATGATGCTACGTTTGTGAAGAGCCTGACAAGAGAGGATGTAGAATACCTGTTCAGTTAATGATCCACCCATCCGGCTATAAAACCTTTTAGCGTTTCTTTTAAAGTTTCCACTGGTTTTGCAGAGGCATTGCGTCTAAATTCGTAAGCTCATCTTCCGCTTATGAAAAAAACAGTACTGCTGATCTTCACATTCGCGCTGGCTTTCGTTACACAGGCCCAGGTAAACGGTGCTGTGAAAGGAAGGCTCGTTGACACAGCAGCAAGGCAACCGCTGGCGGAAGCGACCATATCTGTAATACTGGTGAAAGATTCTTCATTAGTTAGCTTTATTTTATCCGATAAGAAGGGAGTCTTTGAGATCACAAATCTTGATGCAGGAGAATATCTTCTAATGATATCATTCAATGGGTATGAAAACTATAAAAAGAATTTTTCAATAACTGCCGAAAAGAAAACCAATGATCTTGGTGAAATAATTCTTCAAAAAGATTATAAGACCTTACCGGGAGTTGTTGTTACCGATGCAATACCGGTAAGAGTAAACGGCGATACAGTTTCATTCAAGGCAGATGCATTTAAAACAAAACCAAATGCAACCACAGAAGATCTTTTAAAAAAGCTTCCCGGTGTACAGGTGCAAAAAGACGGCACCGTTAGTGCGATGGGTGAGAATGTACAAAAGATACTGGTCGATGGAAAAGAGTTTTTTGGTAATGATCCCAAGATGGCAACAAAAAATATCACCGCGGATATGGTTGACCAAATCCAGGTGTTTGATGATATGAGCGAGCAATCAAAGTTTACCAAGATAGACGACGGCAGCCGTTCAAAGACAATAAATATTAAACTAAAAAAAGACAGGAACAAGGGTGACTTTGGAAAAGTAACTGCGGGTGCAGGTTCTTCCGGGCGTTATGAAGGGAATTTATCATTCAATCATTTCCGGGGCAATCAACGATTTTCATTGGTTGGTTCAGCGAATAATGCAAACAAACAAAATTTCAGCTTCAATGATATTGTTTCTTCTCAGGGAGGCATGGGTCAATTTAGCAGAGGAGGACTTGACCTGGGTGCATTAAAAGGAGCATTGACCGGAAGCGGTGGTGGTGGAAATAATAATGGAATTAATACATCAAGATCGATCGGCTTAAATTATAATGATGAATGGGGTAAAAAGATTGATTTCCGCGGCAGTTATTTTATTTCTCAATCCGATAATCTTTTAAAGCAAAGCAGTTTCAGGCAAACATATTTTCCTAATGATTCAACATCCGACGCATCGACTGAAAGTGAATCTGCAAATCGCAACCGAAGTCATCGTATAAATGTAAGATGGGAATATGCCATCGATTCAATGAATTCTGTTTTGTACACCGGTAATGTTAATTTCCAGCAATCAAACGGCATGTACAATGACACGTCATTCACATTTTCCAATGGTGTAAACGATTATCTGGCGGTAACAAGTAAAACACGAAACAAGAACAAAAGGGATGGTATGAATTATAGCGGGGAGTTGTTGTACAGGAAAAAATTCAAAAGGATCGGTCGCACATTGACAGTGGGTTGGCGAAATGGCTATAATGAAAGTGAATCCGGTAATAGTAATATCGCTCCGAATACCTTTTACCGTCCAGATGGCAGCATTTTGTTCTCACGCAGCCAGGACCAAAGAGGTGACCAGGATACAAAGGCAAATAACAATTCGGTAAGTACTACTTATACTGAGCCATTGGGAAAAAACAAGATATTGGAATTAAACTACCAGTATTCTCATAACAGGAATATCTCTGATCGGGAAACATATGACTATAACAATATCTCGGGTAAATATGATGCATTGAATTTATTGCAGACAAATTATTTTGAGAATACAAACACATCCAACCGCGTTGGTTTCAATTACCGGTTTCAGCAAAAGAAATATAACTACCAGTTAGGGTTTGGAGTACAACTTACCGAACTTGGAAGCAGGAGTATAAGAGCCGCTACAAGCAAAGACACCATGCTTACGCAGCGATTCACTAATTTCTTTCCTACTGCAAGCTTTACTTACAGTGTTAACAAAACAAAGAACTTCAGGTTCAATTATCGCGGAAGAACAAACGCACCCAGCATTAATCAATTACAGGATGTGCCCGATGTAAGTAACCCACTACAGGTGAGAACAGGCAACCCTGCCCTAAAACAAGAGTTCATCAATAATTTTAGTCTCAACTATAGCACATTTAATATGATGTCGTTTCGATTCTTCACTTCGAATTTCAACGTGGGAACAACAGGAAATAAGATCGTAAACAGTATTGATTCATTGAACCAGGCAGTAACAATAACGAAACCCGTAAATCTTGATGGCGTGTTTAATGTAAATGGATTCTCGTCAATCGGGTTCCCGATAAAAAAACTCAAAGGCAGTAATGTTAATCTTACAAGTATTGTCAACTATAATCGCGATGTGAGTTTAGTGTATAAACAAAAAAATATTACACATCGTTGGCTTCTTACCCAATCCTTAGGATTTAATTATAACAAGAATAAATTCGATATGGGTCTCACGGCAGGATTGACTTATAATAATGCCCGCTACACATTGCAGGAAAATCTTAACACTGAATATTTCACCCAGACTTATTCAGCGGATTTCAGTTATACCTTTAAAAAAGATATTATGGTTTCCACCGATTTTGATTTGCTCCTCAATTCCGGACGTGCTGATGGATTTAATCAAACCATTCCAATGTGGAATGCCGGCTTATCAAAGCAGTTTTTAAAAAATAAGGCTGCCGAGGTTAAGTTTACGGTCTATGATATTCTCAACCAGAATAAAGCGATCACAAGAAACATTGGCGAAAACTATTTTGAAGACAATCGAACCAATGTCATCCGCAGGTTCTTTTTGCTAAGTCTTACTTATAACATCAATCGTATGCCCAACCGCAACCAGTTACCACAAAACATGCAACGGATGATGGAAAGAGGAATGAAGCAGTTTAGAAATTAAAGACCGGCAATAGGGTTAAATGAAAAAAGGCGGCTGGTTCTCAGCACGCCTTAATTTATTTTATGGGGTTAGTCGGTAAACTACTTTCTGCGATAGTGGTATTTATGTGCGGCCAACGATTGACCGGTAATGATAACACCGAGAACAGAACGGAGCAACCTCGTAATACTCAAAGAAGGCCTGTAATTGTGTTTATAAATCTTCGCCTCCTGATGCCCATGAACAATTACTCTGTTTTTCATATTCGGATTTTTTTTTGAATAACGATTAATTTTCAGGTAAAGTATACCATAAAGTTAAAAAATTCTATTATATATTGCAATAGGACTTGTTAAAATTCCACCTTTATGAAGCCACTAACTG
>Ga0075430_100002033_pt1 | contig 16694 bp, 16 predicted proteins | sample RhiMetdeltSRZDD4_FD_75294 | JGI IMG/M metagenome (GOLD analysis project Ga0075430, IMG submission 75294) | Populus rhizosphere microbial communities from Tennessee, USA - Rhizosphere MetaG P. deltoides SRZDD4 | ecosystem: Host-associated > Plants > Roots > Rhizosphere > Soil | place: USA... | reverse complement strand
CCAGGCGCCCATCACGAGCAGCGCGACCCCGGGCCTGAGCGCGTCGTCGGCGCCAAACGAGTTGCCCTGGAGGTCGTTCGGAGCGCCGACGGTGGGGGCGTACTGGCCGACCTCGGAGACGAGCCCAAGCAGCACCCGCTCGACGACGAAGATCAGCACCAGCACGCCAACGATCGCAACCACCTGATTGCGCACCAGGCCGCCGACGCAGACGCCGAAGGCGCCGAGGAATCCGGCGACAGCGAGGTTGCGCCAGAGCACGTCGGCGAGGTCTGCGATGCCGAGCGTCGGCACGTCGCGCGAGGACAGGATCGCCGTACCGACGGCCATGATCACGACCGTGATCACGAGCGAGATGACGACGCCGGCGACCGCGTAGGCGATCAGCTTCGCGCCGAGCAGCCGTGTGCGGTCAGGCGCCGCGAGGATCGTCGACGTGATCGTGCGGTGGCGCCACTCGCCCGCCATGCCCATCACCCCGAGCAGCACGATGAACAGCCCCGTGAAGTCGCCGTAGAACATCTCGCGGACATCGGACTTGTCCATATTGTTCGCCAGCGCCGCGGTCAGCACGACGACCAGCAGCGACAGCGCGAACGCCGAACCGGCCAGCGCGGCGAACGTGCGCGTCGTCCGCAGCTTCAGCAGCTCCGCCTTGAGCAGGGGTGTCATTCGGCACCACCCGTGAGCTCGAAGAACACGTCCTCGAGCGAGCGCGCGCGGGGCGCCAGGCCCGTCAGCGCGATGCCCGCCTCGGCCGCCACGAGCCCGACCGCCTCGGGCGTCGCACCAGGAACGATCAGGCGCTCGCCGTCGCGATCGATGCGATTGCCGGCAGCGAGCAGCGCCCGCTCGAGCGCGTCGGCGTCACGCGCACGGACCTCGGTCACGGGCCCGTCGCTGCCACCGAGCACCTCCTCGAGCGTGCCCTTGCCGCGCAGCTTCCCGTGCGCGATGACGACGATGTCGTCGACCGACTGCGCCACCTCGGCCAGCAGGTGGCTCGAGACCAGCACGGCGCGCCCGCGGGCCGCCTGCTCGCGCAGCATGCCGCGCATCCAGCTGATACCCGGCGGGTCGAGCCCGTTGGCAGGCTCGTCGAGGATCAGCACCTCGGGGTCGCCGAGCAGCGCCGCGGCGATCGCCAGCCGCTGGCGCATGCCGAGCGAGTAACCACCGACACGGCGGTCGGCAGCGGCTGTCAGCCCGACCTCCTCGAGCACCTCGCCGACGCGCTCGGGCCGATGCTCGCCGGTGACCGCGAGCACGCGCAGGTGGTTGCGCCCCGTGCGACCGGGATGAAACGCGGTGTCCTCGAGCACGGCGCCGACCTTCGTGCTCGGCCGCTCCAGCCGCTCGTACGGCAGCCCGCCGAACGTCGCTTCTCCGGCGCTCGGATTGATCAGCCCCAGCAGGGTGCGCAGCGTCGTGCTCTTGCCGGCGCCGTTGGGCCCGAGGAAGCCGGTCACGCGGCCCGCGCCGATCTCGAAGCTGAGATCGTCGACGGCGGCGACGGAGCCGAAGCGCTTGGTCAGCCCGCGGATCTCGACCGGCGCCATTGCCGGCAGTATGGCTGATGCCCTTTCTCGGGCACGCGCCGCTCAGCGCCGGAACGTGATGCTTCCGCGCGCGGTGCCCTTGGCGCCGGGGCGACGCAGCAGACCGACCGACAACCGCTTGCCGACGAGCTGGCGTAGGTGGACGCCGCTGCGCCGCGGGCGCACACGCACGACGACGCCCGAGCGCGTCTTGCTGCAGGTGACGCGAAGGACGTCGGGCCGCGGATAGCTTCGTCGCACGCGGATGCGCACGCTGCTGAGGTCGCTGCCGGCGCCCACCTTGATCGGAAGTGCCAGCATGCGGCAGCCGGTCACGGCCGCTCGGGCGCGCGCCGGTTCGCCGATCGCGGTCCGGCCCGCCCTGCTCTTGGACGCCAGCTCGTCGTCGACCGCCTTCAGGCACGGCAGCAGATAGGAGGCGAGGCCGGCGAGCTCCGTGAAGGCCCCGGCGCTGAGGCTCGTGTCGATCGCGCTCAGGAGACCGTCTTTTGCCAGGTCCCTGCCCGACTGGAGATCGGCGGCGATCACACACGAGCGGCGAGCGTATTTCCGGTACTTGGCGTCGTCCTCGGTCAGCGCGACGGCGACGTCGCCGGTCGAGGTGCTGAGCGTGATCGTCGCCTCGCGCTGATTCGACGAGAGTGCCGGGCCAAGCACGATCGCCTCGTCGCTGGCGCCGAGCGACGGAAGCGCCGACGGCCGGCCCCAGCGCGGCGTGCCGCGCGGGAGCTGCGGACAGAACGGCGGTACGGGAATCACCGCGGACGCCGTGCCCACGACCGGACGACCGGGCCTGGGCACCCTGAAGATCGGGCCGCCAAGCGAGACGCCCGTGCAGGCGCTGTTGAGCAGATCATGCAGATCTGGCGACGGCCCGCTGTCCGGCGGTCCCGTGGCGCCCGGCGAGGGCGGTCCGTAGAGCGTCACCCCCAACGCACCTCGATAACTGTCGCGCAGATCGCGCGTGATCGTCAGCTGCAGCCTGCCGGTCGTCTGTGGGGTGAAGTCGTAGGAGTAGTTGTTGCCGTCCTTGAACGCGGGAACGCCGCTGAACGCTCCGAGCCGGTAGAAGACGCCGAAGGCGCCGCTGCCCCCGATTCGTGCCCGCAGCCCGCCGCCGTCGAAGACCCTCGGTGTCGCGCGGCTGCAGACGGACGTCGGCGTCGAGCCCTCGAAGCAGTAGACCCCGTCGTAGGTGTAGGTGAACGTGCCGCCGTCGGTGGTCGGGATCGTCTCGAAGTAGTACCCGCTGACCGCGATGCTGTAGGTACGACCGGCGAGCAGCGTCGTCACCGATTCGATCGGGGAGCCGTCCGCGGTGTCAACGGCAATCGTCGGCTCGAGCTGCCCGGTGTCCGATTCCTCGGCGTGGGCGGCCGCAGGCAGCAGCAGCGCGACGAGCAGCGTGCCTACGAGCGCTTGGGCTCGCATGTGCGGTACAGCCGCGCACCGCGGATCGACCGCAGCGACTTCGTGACGGCCGTGATCCCGACGCGGAACTGGCCTTTCGGAAGCCCGCGCAGGTCGACGCGAGCGCTGAGTCGGCGGCGCGTCAGCACGTCACCGCGGATCGTCAGATAGCGCTCGTTGAGGACGAAGACCGGCGCCTGGCGACCGTTGACGGTGACCTTCGCCGCGAGGTAGCTGACCTTGCCCGGGCGCTTGAGCCGGATCGTGAAGTTGCGCCGGCTGACGCAGCGGCGGTTCGAGGGAAGCGTGAAGACCTGCGCCGGCGTCACGTTGCTGTTGGTGATCGACGTCGACGGCGGCGGCGTCACCGGCTCGGTGTCGACCCGGTAGCGGAACGTGAACGTCGGCCCCTCGCTGAAGTAGGCATGGCCCGTCAGGTCGACGAAGCTCGTCCCGGCGGGATAGGTGCGCGGGGTGATCGTGAACTCGCGGACCGCGGTGTAGTTGGGGCCGCGGTTGACGGAGTAATCCTGAACCGCCGCCTCGGGGCTGAAGTCGGCGTTGCCGCTGACGCTGAACCCCGTCGCCCAGTTCTGGGCGTTCTGGATCGTCATCGTCAGCTTCGCGGCGGCGCCGCCCGCCGGGATCACCGAGGGCATCGTGTAGACGTAGGTCCCGGTGCCGTAGGTGAACGTCCCGACCGCCGTCCGCGTGGCGGTGTTGACCGTCCAGTTCTGCGGGCTGTACGTGTTCGTCGCGGACACGTCGACGAGCGTCAGCTTCACCCCGGGCGCCGCCGCCGCCGAGGCCGCGTCGGGGCCGAATTCAGGCGCGGCGGACACCGCCACCACTGCGCCCATCACGAGCCCGAGGCCTGTCAGCGCCATACGCACAGGACGCTTGTCTCAGTTCTCCCAGGCGGTGTCAAGCAGGCACCTAGCGTGGATTCATCATGTCCCAGGCCCGGAGGTAGAGCCCGATGCGCGCAACAGTCCTGTTCGGCGCCGGCGACGTTCGCCTCGAGAACGTTCCCGACGCCCGCGTGATCGAGCCGACCGACGCGGTCGTCCGCGTGACCGTCGCCTGCGTCTGCGGCAGCGATCTCTGGCCGTACGGGACGATGACGCCGACGGAGCGCGGGCGGCCGATGGGCCACGAGGCGATCGGGATCGTCGACGCCGTCGGTGCCGAGGTGCGCACGCTGCGCCGCGGCGACCTCGTCGTGATGCCGTTCGCCTTCTCCGACGGCACCTGCGCGTTCTGCCACGACGGCCTTCAGACCTCGTGTGTCCAGGGCGGCTTCTTCGGCGGGCACGGCGCCGACGGCGCCCAGGCCGAGGCGGTGCGCGTCCCGCTGGCCGACGGCACGCTCGTCCCGCTCCCGGTCGGTGAGGACCACGCGCTGATGCCCTCGCTGCTGACGCTGTCGGATGTGATGGGCACGGGCCACCACGCGGCGGTCACCGCCAAGGTCGGCCCCGGGAAGGTCGCGGCGGTCGTCGGCGACGGAGCGGTCGGCCTCTGCGGCGTGATCGCCGCCAAGCGCCTCGGTGCCGAGCAGATCATCATCCTCGGCCGCCACGCCGACCGGATCGCGCTCGCCAGCGAGTTCGGCGCCACCGACGTCGTCAGCGAGCGCGGCGAGGAGGCCGTCGAGCGCGTACGCGAGCTCACCGGCGGCCTCGGCGCGGAGTCCGTGCTGGAGTGTGTCGGCCTCGACCAGTCGACCGCGACGGCGATCGGCATCGCCCGCCCGGGCGGCGCCGTCGGCCGCGTCGGTGTGCCGCAGGACGAGGTGATGCCGGCGTCGCGGCCGGCGTTCTACGGCAACATCACCGTCAGCGGCGGGCCAGCGCCGGTCCGCGCCTACATCGCCGAGCTGCTCCCGGACGTTCTCGAGGGACGGATCGAGCCGGGTCGGGTCTTCGACCGCGCGATCGCGCTCGACGAGGTCGCGGAGGGGTACCGCGCGATGGCCGACCGCGAGTCGATCAAGGTGATGGTGACGCCGTGACGGCGTCACCCGCCGGCTAGCGATGCGTAGCGGGGGGCGGCCCGTGGTAGACCGGGCAGATGATCTCCTCGCTCGACTTCATCGCGGTTCCTTCGACCGACGCCGAGCGCACGCGCTCCTTCTACGTCGACACCCTCGGCCTACGCCCCGACGACCAAGCCCGGTTCGAGTTCTGGATCGACGGAACGTGCTTCGCGATCTGGGAGCCCGACAAGCTGGGTGGCTCGTTCGCGCCGCAGAAGAACGGCCATCTCGCGCTGCACGTCGACGACGTCGCCGCGGCACGGGCCGAGCTCGAGGCGAAGGGCGTCGAGTTCCTCGGCGACATCTTCGACACCGGGGTCTGCCACATGGCGTTCTTCAGCGACCCCGACGGCAACGACCTGATGCTGCACCACCGCCACTCCCCGCGGAGTTAGCGGAGTTAGCGGCCCACAGCCGCGCGGTCGTCGCTCAGCGCCGGCGCGGAGCGCCGGCCTGCATCACGGTGTCGAACTGCTCCAGTGACAGCGGCGGCTGCGTGAGCGGCCGCGTCGTGTCTCGGCTCGCCCGCAGCCCGTCGAGCAGGATCGTCAGCGTCCGGCGCCACGTCTCCGGCGCGACGTCACGAGTCGCGTCGGTGATCGCGCCGACGCCGATCTGCAGCAGCGGCACGTCGGTGAAGCTGATGTCGTCGCGGACGACACCGGCCTCCTGGGCGCGCGTCATGAGGCGCACCCCGAGCGGCAGGATCCTGCTGCGGGCCTGCGCGACACGCTCGGCACCGCGTTCATTGCTGAGCATCAGCTCCTTCAGCCCGCGATCGGCGCACTGAAGCTCCTGCCCGCCGACAATGAAGTGGACGAGGCCCTCCCACGGGTCCTCCATCGCCAGCGCCTCCTCGGCGATCGCGGCGATCCGCTCCATCGCCTCCTCGAACAGCGCGTCGATCAGCTGTTCCTTGTCCGGAAAGCGCCGGTACACCGTCCCCACGCCGACCTGCGCCTCGCGCGCGATGTCGTCGTGCGACGCGCGCAGCCCGCGCTCGGCGAACACGATCCGGGCGGCGTCGATGATCCGCTGCCGATTGCGCTCCGCGTCCCGCCGCAGCGGGCGTTCCGGCGTTGCGACGGGCGTGGACATGGGCCGCAGGATAGCAAAATGGAGGCGTTTTCTCCAATCGGAGAGCATCTCTCCGCTTCGGTGCTACAGTGTCTTCTGGAAGTTGAGCAACATCCTCCACTTACGTACCAGGAGCACCCCTTGAGCAGGAACGACAACCCCCACTACGCCCGCCGCTGGCTGATCCTCGGCGTCATCGGCCTCGCCCAGCTGATGGTCGTGCTCGACGCGACGATCGTGAACATCGCCCTGCCGTCCGCGCAGCAGGCGCTCGGCTTCGGCAACGACTCCCGGCAGTGGATCGTCACGGCGTACGCGCTGTCGTTCGGCGGCCTGCTGCTGCTCGGCGGCCGGCTCGGCGACCTCTTCGGCCGCAAACGCGTCTTCATCGTCGGCCTGATCGGCTTCGCCGCGGCGTCTGCGATCGGCGGGCTCGCGCAGGGCTTCGGCGCGCTCGTCGCCGCCCGCGCGCTGCAGGGGGCGTTCGGGGCAATCCTCGCTCCCGCCGCGCTCTCGCTGCTGACGACGACCTTCACCGAGCCGAAGGAGCGCGCCACCGCCTTCGGGATCTTCGGCGCGATCGCCGGCTCCGGCGCCGCGGCCGGGCTGCTGCTCGGCGGCGTCCTGACGGAGTACCTCAGCTGGCGCTGGTGCCTCTACGTAAACCTCGTGCTCTCGGTGCCGACGGCGATCGTCGCCGCACGGCTGCTGCACCACGAGGTCGCGACGAACAAGCCCCGCGTCGATGTTCCCGGAGCGCTGACGTCATCGCTCGGCCTGTTCGGGATCGTCTACGGCTTCTCGAGCGCGGAGACCAACGGCTGGGGCGCCGGCGTCACGATCGGCTCGCTGATCGCGGCCGTCGCGCTGCTCGTCGGCTTCGTCGTGATCGAGCGCCGCGCCGAGCACCCGCTGCTGCCGATGCGGGTCGTGCTCGACCGCGCTCGCGGCGGCTCCTACCTCGCTGTCGGGATCGTCGGCGCCGGGATGTTCGGCGTCTTCCTGTTCCTCACCTATTACCTGCAGCAGACGCTCGGGTTCTCGCCCGTCGAGACGGGCCTGGCTTTCCTGCCGATGATGGCGACCGTGATGACGTTCGCGACGGTCGGCTCGACGCGGCTGCTGCCGCGCTTCGGCCCGCGGCCGCTGCTGACGCTCGGGATGGCGATCGCGACCGTGGCGATGCTGTTCTTCACGCAGATCGGCGTCGACTCGACCTACGCGGCACACGTGCTGCCCGGGCTGTTGCTCATGGGTGCCGGGCTCGGGCTCGTGATGGCTCCGGCCATGGCGACCGCGACGGCGGGCGTACGACCCTCCGACGCCGGCGTGGCGTCGGCGATGGTCAACACCGGCCAGCAGATCGGCGGCTCGATTGGAACGGCGCTGCTGAGCTCACTCGCGGCCAGTGCCGTGACGAGCTACGTCGGCACGCAGCGGCCGACGCCGGACGTGCTGGCACACGCCGCCGTGCACGGCTACACGACCGCGTTCTGGTGGTCGGCCGGCATCTTCGCCGCCGGCGCGCTGGTCTGCGGGATCCTGCTGCCCAGCCGCGTCACGGAGCTCGAGCCGGGCACGATGCCGGCGTTCGCGCACTGAGCGACACCGTGGTGAGGCCCGGCGCATGCCGGGCCTCAAGGCGATCAACGCGAACCGCGGCGCAGGCCCGGCGTACGACCGCTACTGCATCGCCGTTGCCTGGATCTCCACCAGCATCTCGGGAAACGCGAGCCGCGAGACACCGATCAGCGTCGATGCGGGCTTGACGTTCGCCGCCTGGAAGCGCGCTGTCAACACGTCGTAGTGCTGGAAGAACGTGTCGATGTCCGTCGTGTAGATCACGACGCGCACGACGTCGGCGAAGCTCATCTGCGCCTCGGCCAGCACCGCCTCGATGTTGTCCGCCACGCACGTGACCTGGGCGCGCATGTCGCCGGCGTGCACCGGCGTGCCCTCGTCGTCGGTGGATGCCTGGCCGGCGACCTCGAGCACCCGCTGGACGCCCTCGAGAAGCTCGCCCTGGTTGTAGTCGTACTTCGCCGACCACGGCCACGGATTGACTGCCGTTCGCTCCATCCTCACACGCTTTCGCTCGTGGGTGCCACGGCGGGCTCGCCGATGCGGCCGATCCTAAACGGGACCGCTGGCGTGCGTGCCAGAGCGTGCTGAGAAGGCGACCGTCCCCCTCTCCACTTCCACTTTATATCCCGTAGGGGGGCTTGTTTCAAGCCCCCAGGTGTGCCGCATAATCGCCGGCCGACGTGTCAGGGCCTGCGAACTGGAGAACGTGAAAATGAGTGACACCGATGTGATCGTCGCCGGCGCCGGCCCGACCGGCCTGATGCTGGCCGGTGAACTGCTCCTGGCCGGCGTGCGGCCGCTGGTGCTCGAGCGGCGCCCGCATCTCCGCGAGAGTCCGAAGGCCAACGGCTTCTCGGGGCAGATCCTCGAGCTGCTGCGCTACCGCGGCCTGCTCAACCGCATCGAGGCGGCCGCCATCGGCCCGCTCCACACGCCGCCGCACGTCCCCTTCGGGGGCATGCACGTGGGCATGTCACACCTCGCCGACTCCCCGCTGCGGGGCGCGCACCTCCCCCAGCCCCGGCTGGAGCGACTGCTCGGCGAGCGCACCTCCGAGCTCGGCGGCGAGATCCGGCGGGGGCACGAGGTGGTGGCCACCGACCAGGACGACGCCACGGTGACGGCCCACGTGCGCGGCCCGGACGGGCCGTACCGCGTCACCGCGCCGTATCTCGTCGGCTGCGACGGCGGGCGCAGCCGGATCCGAGCGATGGCCGGCATCGCGTTTCCCGGCACCACCTACCCGGAGGTCAACCGGCTGGCCGAGGTCACCGTCCACGATTCGGTGACCCTGCTCGCCAACGGCGATCTCGAGGCTCCCGGGATCGGCACGATCGAAGCGGGCTTCACCCGCACGGACAGCGGCGTGTTCGCGTTCGGATCGCTCACCGGCGAGACGCTGCTGATCCAGACGACCGAGGACGACCCCGCCGGCGTCGACGACGACGCACCGATGACCCTCACCGACTTCCGGGACAGCATCCGCCGCGTGCTCGGCGCGGATCTCCCGCTCGGCGACGTGCGGCGACTGTCGCGCTATGGATTTCAGGCTCGCCAGGCCGATCGGTACCGCAGCGGCCGGATCTTCGTCGCTGGCGATGCCGCCCACCAGTTCCCCGCCACGGGCATCGGCATCAACTTCGGCATGCTCGACGCGGTCAACCTGGCCTGGAAGCTGGCCGCGGACATTCAAGGCTGGGCGCCCGCGGGCCTGCTCGACAGCTATCACCGCGAACGCCACTTCGCCGGTGCCCGAGCGCTGATGCAGACGCAAGCCCAGGTGGCCCTGCGACGAGGAGAGGACGACGCCGCTGCGGCGCTGCAGGCGCTCTTCCTCGAGCTGCTCGCCGACGAGCAGCCGGCGCAGCGTCTGGCGGCGTTGATCGCCGGCACCGACAACCGCTACACGCTTGCTGACCCCGATGGTCACGGGCTGACCGGCACCTTTGCACCAGATCTCGTTCTCCGGACCGATCGAGCCACGACCAGCGTCGCCGAACTGATGCATCCCGCGCGACCGATCCTGCTCGACCTCGCCGGCCGCCCTGAGCTCTGCGCCGAGGCGGCGGGCTCGAGCCACGTCGACGTCCACGCCGCCACGACCGGCGACCGGCCCGCCGACGCGCTTCTGATCCGCCCCGACGCACACATCGCCTGGGCCGCGGGAGTCGGCGAGCCGGCCGAGACCGCGGTGCCCGCGCTGCGCGACGCGCTCGCCGCCTGGTTCGGCACGCCGTGACGGGGACTCGTGTCAGGTCTTGGCCGACTCGGATGCGACCGGTGCGACGCCGTCGCCGGAGTCGCCACCGGAGATGCCGGTCCTGAACTCGCGCATCCCCTTGCCGATCGAGCGACCCACCTCGGGCAGCTTCTTCGGACCGACGACGACGAGGGCGATGATCAGGATGACGACGAGCTCCATCGGGCCTAGACCGGGCATGCTCAGACTCCGATCGTGAGGTTGGCGACGAATCCCTTGCTGACGCTGCCGGTGACCGTCGCGAGCTGGTGGATCGCCTTGTCGTCGCTGAAGACCATGTCGGTCGCGAGCGAGGTCCGCGCGAGGTTCGCGCTGCTGCCCGCGTAGCCGCTCGTGGCGTAGACCTTCTTGCAGACCGCCTTCGGCAGCGCGATCTGTGAGGTCTTGACGATCGGGCCGTTGGAGACGGCCTTGGTGACCGACGAGTAGACCTCGAAGTGGATGTGCGGCCAGCGACCGTCGTAGGCCGCCGGGAAGATCGTCTTGAACCAGGCGGTGCCGTCGCCGTCGGTCTTCGCGATGCCGCGCAGGTAGTTCTCGTCCTCGACTCCGGACGCGTACATCGAGTACCTGCCGGAACGGTCGCAGTGCCAGAGGTAGACGGCGGCACCGGCCAGCGGCGCGTAGCCCTTCGCGGCCTGCGTGACCGTCAGGTTCACGCGCAGCGGCACACCCTTGGCGAGCGTGCGGCTGTTGCCGAAGCTGCGGCGGATGTCGTGGCGGACGATGCCGGAGTCGTCGAGGACGTCGGGCCCGTTGGACCCGTCGCCGGGGAACGGGCCGGCGGTCTCGGTCGGCACCGTCGCCGTCGGCTTCGCGGCGAACGCAGCGGACGCTCCGAGCCCGGTGAGGATGGCGGTCGCGCCGCCGGCGCCGAAGATCCGCAGCGCGTCGCGCCGCGAGGCGAGCTTGACGAGGTCCTCGTGAAGGCCGTCGCCATGATCGTGGTGTTCGTCGTGTGGGGCGTGGCTGCTCATGGCGGTCACTTTCCACGAAAACCCTGGGAGCCTGCTGAGTCGCGACGGGGCGACTGCTGAGAGCGACTTGTTCTCCTGCTGCTAGTCGTGAGCAGCGGTCCAGTTCACGTCGCTGACGAACCCGCCGCAGACGCCGTCGTCCGAATCGCGCTCGCGCGCCTCGGCGACACGGCCGCCATCGCCGAACCGGATGACGAATCGCTCGTACACCGTCACGTCGATCGTCCGCCCGGTCGAGCTCTCACACTTCACGGGCGGTTTTGCGAACGTTGCGCGCCAGCCGTCCGCTGACGCGAGCAGCGGCGCACTGATCGAGCCCCTGCCGATGACGTTGCGAACCATGGTCGTCGCACACGTCGTCCCGTTGCAACTGCGGACGATCTTCCAGTAGCCGGCGTAGCGCTGACCGAGTCCGCTGCCGTTGCTGCTCGTCACGACCTCGGCGCGAGCTGTCCAGGAGCCAAACGCGGGCGATGCGCCGGGCCCGTCGCCGAAGCCCGGGACCGCGCTCGAGAGCGTCGCGTTGTCGCCGCCGAACCCGTCCTCGCTTGAGCGAGCGATGCCGATGCAGACAAGGATCGACAGCACCACCGCGAGCACGGTCGTCACCGGCAACACGTAGCGGGGCGTCCTCAACGGCCGGCCGTTCGGCGACAGGACGACCATCGTGCCGGCGGCGATGTCGCCGATCCGCTGGCGACGGATGCGCCCGGTCCGCATCAGCGAAATCAGTCCCGACGCGTAGAAGGCCGGGAAAGCATCGACGATCCGCAGCACGTTGCGGATCGCCACCTGGCGACCGGTCGCGGGGATTCCGTCGCGCGACACGACTCGGACGCGCATCCAGCGCTTGCCCGGCGTCTGGCCGCTGCGGCGCTCGAAGTACCAGAAGTAGGCGAACTCGCACAGCAGTACGGCGACGATCCAGCGTGGGGACTGGAACTCGAAGCCGAGCGCCGCATAGATGATCGCGGCGGACACCCCGACGAGGATGTTGTCGACGATCAGCGCGTTGAACCGGCCACGGACGGCCTCGTCCGGATCGAGGGTCGCGGGCTCCGCCGTCGCCGGCTCCGAGACGAGCGGCAGATCCACGGTGACCCGGCCGTAGAACCCCGAGCCGGGCGCGTCATCGAACTGGTTAATACTCACGTGCTCTAGATCGACGAAACTCCGTAACCCTTGAGCCATGGGATGGACGCACTGGACGGCCGGCGGTCAGGCTCAAACGTCGTACACGCGACGCGCGTATCCGAGGGGTGGGTCAGCCGGCGCGCTCGAGCACGACGACCGGGATCTGCCGGTCGGTCTTGGCCTGGTAGGCGTCGTAGTCCGGCCAAACGTCGGTCATCGCCTGCCACAGCCGCTCGCGCTCCTCACCCTCGGCGACGTGGAAGCGAGCCGGGAACTCGTCAGCCCTGACCTGCACGCGGACCGCATCGGGGTTTCCCCGCATGTTGAGAAACCACGCCGGGTGCTGTGGCGCGCCACCCTTGGACGCGACCACCACCCAGCGATCGTCGCCGTCGGCACGCTGGATGAGCGCCATCGTCCGGTCCTCACCCGATTTCCGACCCTTGGTCGTCAGCAGCAGGATCTCGGCACCACGCCAGATGTAGCCACGCTCGCCACCCGACTCCCGGTAAGCGCTGACGTGTTCCTCGCCGAAGAGCTGGTCGTCGTCGGAGGCCATGGCCCCAGGCTAGAACAGCTGGTTCTCGCCGCCGAAGACCTCGGAGACCGAGTCGTCGGTAAAGATCCTGCGGATCGAGTCGGTCAGCAGCTCGGCGCAGCTGAGCACCGTGATGTTGTCCGGCGCGCCGGTGCGCAGCGGGATCGTGTCGGTGACGACGATCCGCTCGAAATGGGAGCCGGCGAGGTTCTCGAACGCGTTGCCCGACAGGACGGCGTGCGTGGCGGCGGCGTAGACACGTGAGGCGCCTTCGTCGAGCACCGTCTGCGCCGCCGCCTTCAGCGTGCCGGCGGTGTCGATCATGTCGTCGACGATGATCGCCGTCTTGTCCTTGACGTCGCCGATGACGTAGCCGATCTCGGCGACCTGCTGCGCCGGCCGCTCCTTGTCGAGGATCGCCAGCTCGGCACCGAGCTTGTTGGCGAACTTCTTGTTCAGCTTCACGCGGCCGGCATCCGGCGCGACGACGACGAGGTCCGACAGACCGAGGTCCTTGAAGTACTGGGTCAGCATCATCAGCGCCGTCATGTGGTCGACGGGGATGTTGAAGAAGCCCTGCACCTGGCCGGCGTGGAGGTCCATCGTCAGCACGCGGTCGGCGCCCGCAGCCTCGAGGCAGCGAGCCACGAGGCGGGCGCTGATCGGCTCACGCGGAGCGGACTTCTTGTCCTGGCGGCTGTAGCCGAACCACGGCGTCACCGCGATCACCCGGTGCGCAGAGGCGCCGATCGCCGCGTCGATCATGCACAGCAGCTCGATCAGCGCGTCGTTGGCGGACACCCCGGTCTCGGGGTTGCCGCACGTCGGCTGGATCAGGAAGACGTCGGCGCCGCGGATCGACGCGTCGAAGCGGCAGTAGACCTCGCCGTTGGAGAAGGTCTTCAGCGTCACCGGACCGAGCTCGACGCCGAGCTTGGCGGCGATCTTGTGCGCCAGCTCGGGATTCGCTCGCCCCGAGAAGAGCATCAGCTGCTTGTCGTAGCCGTAACTCAGGCTCGTCGCAGGAGCCGGCTGCTGCGTGGCCGCGGGCGAGCTCATCGGAGTGGCGAGTGTAGATCGCGGCGGGGATAGCGTGCTCACTGCCCCTCCTTCTCCCGCTTGCCGTAGTCCTCGATCACGGTCTGGCGCGGCCGCGCGATGCCGAGCGCGCCCTCGGGGACGTCCTCGTGAATCGCGCTGTTGGCGCCCGTGTAGGCGCCGTCGCCGAGCGTCACCGGCGCGACCAGTGTCGTGTCGACGCCGGTCCGGACGTTGTCGCCGATCGTCGTCCGGTGCTTGCGGACGCCGTCGTAGTTGGCGGTCACCGTCGCCGCGCCGAGGTTCGAGTTCGCGCCGATGTCGGCGTCGCCGATGTAGCTCAGGTGGGGGACCTTCGAGCCCGGGCCGACGTCGGAGTTCTTGATCTCGACGAACGTCCCCGCCTTGGCGCCGGCGCGCAGGACCGTTCCCGGGCGCAGGTAGGCGAACGGGCCGACGGTGACGCCGTCCTCGAGCACCGCCGAGTCGACGTAGGCGTTGCGCAGTAGGCAGCCCGAGCCGATCGTCGTCGGCCCCTTCAAGGTCGTGTTCGGCTCGATCGTCGTGTCGGGACCGATCGTCACGCCGACGTCGATGTAGGTCGCTGACGGATCGACGATCGTCACACCGCCGCGCATGTGCGCGTCGTTGATCCGCGCCTGGGCGTGGACGCGGACGCGGGCGAGGTCGGCGCGGTCGTTGACCCCAAGCACCAGCGCCGGGTCGTCGGCGAGGTGGTCGGCGACGACCCCGCCGTCGTCGCGCAACACCACGAGCGCGTCCGGCAGGTACGCCTCACCGTTGCCATTGTCAGCGGGAACGCGGCGCAGCGCGTCCTCGAGCCGCGCGCCGTCGAAGGCGTAGACGCCCGCGTTGACCTCGCGGATCGCGAGCACCTCCGCGGTGGCGCCCTCTTTCGTCTCGATCACGTGGTCAAACGTCCCGTCCGCGGCGCGGACGATGCGCCCGAGGCTTCCGGGATCGTCGAGCTCGACAGTCGTCAGCGTGCCCGCGGCGCCCACGCGCTCGTGCGCGGCGACAAGCCCGGCGATCGTCTCCGGCGTGATCAACGGCACGTCGCCCGACAGCACGACGACGGTCTCGTCGCCCCAGTGCGCCGCCGCGGCCAGCACGGCGTCGGCCGTCCCCCCCGCGCGCTCCTGGATCGCTACCGTCACGCCGTCGGGCAGCGCCGCCTCGACCACCTGGTCGGGGCCGACGACGACGATCACCTTGCCGGCGTTCGCGCCCTGCGCCGCCGCCACCACCCAGCCGATCAGCGTGCGCCCGCAGAGGTCGTGCAGCATCTTCGGCGTCTGCGAACGCATGCGCGTTCCCTTGCCGGCGGCCATGATCACGACGGTCGGCGCGTTCATGCGGTCAAGCGTAGGCCAGCGGAATCGCTGAATCCACGCTGGGTTCGTTGCTGCAAATGCCGTACTCGCAGCCAGCTAGTCTTGGCCGGGCCGGTGGGGACTGGTGTATCGGCAGCACGGCTCGTTTTGGCCGAGTAGGGCCAGGTTCAATTCCTGGGTCCCCAGCTCGCATGCGGTCGCGGTGGGTACGGCGGCATCGCCGGAGCTCCTCGCCGCCTCCGGCGGCTGCGGGGAGTGCTCCGGACGACGCCCCCGCACCCACTGCGCGCAGAGCGCCGGAATCCCCGGGCTCAGCTGCCGAACCAGCGCGTCGCGCGGCTGGAGCCGAAGTTCTGCTTCCTCTCCATCTGCTCGACCGACGGCGGGTTGAAATGCCCGGTCTTCTCCGGACCGGAGAGGAAGTCGATGTCGACGCTCGCGATCCGGCCGTGCCCGAACTCGATGTAGCACGTGCCCTGACCGAGATGCCGGCCCGGCGGGTCGCCGCCCCTCAGCTTGTGGATCACGGCCTGCGCGACGATCCGGGCCGCCCCCTCGGCGAAGACGCCGGCCTTCGGCACGCCCGCCGTCGCGACGTCGCCGACCGCGTAGACGCCGGGATAGCGCGTCTCGAGCGTGGCCGAGTCGACCGGGACGTAGCCGCCCTCGGTCATCCCGCTCGCGATCACGACCTCAGGGGCACGGTGCTTCGGAACGCCGAGAAAGAGGTCGAACGGGATCTCGGTGTCGTCGTCGAGCACGGCGACGCTGCGCCCGGGATCGATCGCGCTGACGCGGCGCCCGGGGATGAACGTGATGTCGCGGTCGGTGAACTCCTGGATCAGCGCCGCCGACGTCTCCGGTGACGGCGGCACCGGAGACCCCAGGGGTAGGACGAACGTGATCTGGCACGCGTCGCGCACCCCCCGTGCGGTCAGATGGTCGTGCAGCATCAGGGCACACTCGCTCGGCGCGGGTGGGCACTTGAACGGTGCGTCGCAGACGCCGATGACGACGTGGCCCGCGGAGAACTCCGAGACGATCGCGGCCAACCGCTCGGCGCCGGCAAACGAGTAGAACTCGTTGCCGCCCTCGGCAAGGCCCGGCGTGCCGTCGAAGTCGTAGTCGGCGCCGAGCGCGACGACGAGCACGTCGGCGTCGTGGACGCCCGCATCGGTCGTCACGCGCCGGGCCTCGGGATCGATCGCGGTGACCGTCTCCCGCAGCACGCGCACACCCGGCTTGGCGATGTCGCGATACGCCAGCCGCACGGCGTCGAGCGTCGTCCGGCCGAACATCACGTCGAGCTTCGAGTACCCGAACGCGAACGTGTCGTTCTTGTCGATCAGCGTCACGTCGACGTCGTCGCCCAGCGCCTCCGAGAGCATCGTGCTCAGCTCCAGCCCACCGAACCCGGCACCGAGCACGACCACGCGGTTGTTCATCGCGCGAACCTATCGGAGATGTGGCGCGTCGACACCCAGCGACCGCTGGGCCGTCAGCTCGCTTCGGGTGCCGCCAGGCGCGCCGTCCAGCGCTGCTCGATCCTGCCGAACCGCCAGACGCCGAGTGAGAGCGCCCAGACAGCCACGAAGACGCCGGCGATGATGTAGCCGATCAGGTTGAAGTCGAGACTGCCGATCCAGTCCCAGAAGCCACCGGTCAGGCCGAAGCGATCCGACACGACCTGAAGCGCCTCGATCGTCCCGATCAGCAGCGCGACC
>Ga0075430_100002027_pt1 | contig 16712 bp, 16 predicted proteins | sample RhiMetdeltSRZDD4_FD_75294 | JGI IMG/M metagenome (GOLD analysis project Ga0075430, IMG submission 75294) | Populus rhizosphere microbial communities from Tennessee, USA - Rhizosphere MetaG P. deltoides SRZDD4 | ecosystem: Host-associated > Plants > Roots > Rhizosphere > Soil | place: USA... | reverse complement strand
TGATCGTCGCCTGCCATGGCTTCGGCTGCAGCAACCAGGCCTATATCGAACTGACGCCCAACGATCGGGCGCGGCTGGCGACGTTGCTGGCGGCGGGCAAAGCGTCACCGGCCGCAGAGCGGCGTGCGGTTGCCGGCGCCGTGCAGTGGCTCGATCGGCGGATCGGGCCGGTTGCCGGCACGATCAAGCGGGTGGCGCGTGCCGGCGCGGCCGAAAGCCACGATACCGGGCAGATGGACTGCATCGACATTAGTGCGAACAACACCAGCCTATTCCTGGTGTTGGCGCAGTTGCGCGTGTTGCACCACCATCGGCCCGAGCTGCCGGTGTCGCGCGGCTTTCTGATCGACGGGCGGCTGCCGCACACGACCGCGGTACTGGGTGAGATCAACGGCGGGGCGCGATGGGCGGTCGATAACTGGACCCGCAAATACGGCGAGATGCCGGAGATTATGCCGCTCGACGACTGGCGGCTGGCACGCTGACGGTCGCGCTGTCCCTATAAATGCGGACGCCCGCGCGAGGCGGGCGTCAGAACCTGACCAGGAGCAGAGCAGGGCCAGTTAGCGCGTGGCCTGTTCCCAGGCCACCCGCGGGATGTCGGAGCGGATGATGCCGACATCGGCGAGCTCGTGATCGCTGAGCAGGCTCAGCTCGCGCAGCGCGGCGTTGTAGTCCTTCCAGGACTGGACGAAGCGGACAATGGCGAGAAACATGATTTGGACCTTTCCCGTGCGGCCGGAGCCGGAATCAACATGGACACTACATACGCGTGCATGGTGCGATGCAAAACACCCAAAGAAAGGTTCCATCCATGCGTAAAACGCATGTCGAGAGTCATCGATTTTTCATCAATTGGCGAATGTGATTTAGTTGTGAGGCAAATCGTGGATTTTTGACGGGAATTAAGGGTCAAAAACAGGGTTTGTTCACGGGGCGCGCCCTAACCAGGATGGTGGACAGGCATGCGCTAAACGCTTGGGTAACCCTGACGCGAAGTCCGGCCCTGCGGCCCCGCTAAAGCTGTTTCCTCAATTCCGGAATTGAACGCGGCCAAGGGCCGCTGGCGAAAGGGCCGCTGGCGAAATCACGCGGCTGGCCGCGGCCTCGCGCAGCCGTCTTTTGCTGACCTCCAGCGCGTCGGCCCGTAACCGCCCGTCACGGTCGGCCCGCAGGAGTTCGTGCATGATGTAGAAATACTGATCCGGGTCGTAGCTGACCAAAATGAGGTCAACACCCGCGTTGAGCGCCGCGACCGCGCCGCCCGCCACGCCCTGGCGACTCAATGTGACCGCGCCCATACCGAAATCGTCAGTGACCAGCACGCCGTCGTGCTTCCAGCCGTCGCGAAGCAAGTCCTTTACGACCGGTTCCGAGAACGAGACAGGGTGGTTTGGATCGAGCGCAGTGAAGCGGGCGTGGCTCAGCATCGTGAAGGCGGCATTGGCCGCCATCAACCGACGGAACGGCAGCCAATCCGAGACCTCCAATTCATCAGCACTCGCCGCGAGATTGGCGGTGACCATATGCGTGTCGCCATAGACGCGCCCGAGTCCGGGGAAGTGCTTCAGCGTGCAGTGCACGCCGGTCATCAGCAGCGTCGCGCAATAGAGGCCCGCGACTTCAGTCACGACGGCCGGGTCTGTAGAGATTGCACGTGAGGAGATGCGCGTTAGCCGATCTTCGGGGTTCACAAGGCCATGATCGATGTCGACGACCGGCCCGAAGTTGACGTTGATACCGATCGACTTCAGCGCGCGCCCTTGACGTTCCGCATATTGATGCACCTCGAGTGAGCGCTCGGCCGGATCGCTGTGCAGTCGCACGATCTCGGCGAGCGCAGGCATGCGCGGAAGCGGCGGCGACATGCGGGAAACCGGGCCACCTTCCTGATCGGTTGCGATCCAGAGCGGATTGAGTTTTTGCTCACGTCGGATGCTTTGGAGTGCGTCGATGCGCTCGCGGAGCGCCTCGATGCTCTTGCCCGCGACATTGTGCGAGCTCAGGAAAATACCAGCGATGCCACGACGGTCGAGCATGGCGAGCAATGTGGCCTCCTGCCGGTATCCGACCAGCAGATGCGCACCGAGTTTTTCAAGTTGCGCTGTATCTGCGTTGAGGACGGTGTGACGCTTGTATTGGAACTGAAGCTCGATTGCCGCGGTCGACCCGAATACGGCAACGCCGAGCGCCAGCGCGACGAACGATAACGCGCGTGTCGCGCGCGCGAAGACGTCCTGAGGCGCGCGCCCACGCCGGATCAGCAAGACGTCGAGCGCGATCAGGAGCAACGGGACAACGATCAGTGCGGCGAGGGCGGTGTAGCGCCAACCGGCCAGCAGCGGCGTGCGCCACCCGATGGCGAGCGGAATGATCGCGGCCAGCAGAGCGATGCGGGCCAAAACGAATGTGAGGTTGAAATATCGCACGATCAATTCCTGTCCACCCGTCCGATCGGGGGGCGGACATGAATTCAACTAACCGGCGTTTTTGTGATCGTGCAGGGCGGGGCCAGGGTTCGTTACTCCGGCCGCTGCCCAAGCGCCTGTGCCTTAAGGTTCGAGATCGAAGCCCCGCCGAATCGTTGTTTCCAGAGCGGCAGGACATCCCCTGTTGTAGACGTTGTAGGGATGCCCCCCTTGAGCGCGGTGATAACCCGCTGCGCAAGCTCGGGAACGCTGGCGGTGCCGCGCGGCCCGCCTTCCACAACCGCTTGCGCGACCGCCTTCGACGCGAAGCCGAGATCGCGCGGCCGCACTCCTTGTCCGAAAACGATTTCTTAACGTGATGTTGCGACATCTGGCTAATGAGGCAAGCGCCACTACGTCTCAACCGGCGACAAGCAATCGGCGCAGTTCTAGGATCGCTATCGCTTGCAGGCTGCGGCAATAGCGCGAGTTTCCGATACAAATTGACACTGACCGTTGAAACCCCGGAGGGCGTCAAGAGCGGCTTCGGTGTGGTTCAAATGGAAGCTCGGAATGTATCCGTCCCTGCGTCTGGAACTCCGTCTCGCGCCATCGGTGAAGCCATCTATGTTGATCTAGGAAAGGGTCAGCGACCAATTATTGCTCTGGTGGGCGCACCTGTTGGTTTCGCCGGGAGGGATTTGAGATGGGCCGAGGGGAAACCCAACGTTGTAGCTCTGCTGAATCTCTATGGTGAGCCAGCAAAGCCGGGAGAAAGCTTTCTCGATCACGTTAGACAGGTCGGGCGGCTGCGCGGTTCGCGCGCACTCACAGTCGACCAACTGCCGCTCCTCGTCACGTTTGCGGATATCAACGACCCCAAAAGTATTATCCGGATCGATCCACACGATCTGCCTAGCGCGCTACAACGCGACGTCAGATGGAAAAGTATAACGTTTGAAATTACTAGCGAGCCGGTGTCGACAGGTATTCAAAAAAGGCTCCCGTGGTTGCTAACCCTGAGGTCAACGTTGGGGGGCACCACAGTAGCGCACTACTCGATAGACCGTTCTGGGAACTCTACCGCGCCCGATCTTGCGAAAGCTATCGGGCCAAGGGATTTCTTTATGGGATCACCACCCTAGCCAGTTGCAAACCATGACGCCCGAGATCACGCCGATATTGATCCGGGCGCGACGTCGCCAAAACAATTCGCAGACGGCGCAGAGTCGAGAGGTGAGGGCTGTCATCGTGCGTCGCCAGCTTCGCCGCCACCATCGCGCTGGCAACCTAACCCCCAGGGGGCATCATTCCCAGGACATGCCAGGAGCGTTACCGCAGAGGCTCTCACGCGCAGATTTTGCCCGCTGCCGGAAATTTCCGGAGGCGGGCAGGGGATATTTCTTTCGAAAAATAGAATTTTCGGCCGCCGGGGCAGGAGCTGCGGCGTTGCCCCAGCCGTTGCCCCAGAGCTTTTTTTCTCACGGATTCGAGATGGAAGCCCCGCCGAAACGCTGCTTCCAGAGCGGCAGCACATCCCTGTTGTAGACGTTGTCGGGAATTCCGCCTTTGAGCGCGGTGACGACCGAGCGCGTGGCCCAGTCGACGCCCTGCCGTAGTTCGCCGCCTTCGGTGTAGGAGGCCGAATGCGGGGAGAGCAGGGCACGGTTGCCGAGCTTGCGCAGCGGCGAGTCCATCGGCAGCGGCTCCTCCTCGAAGGCGTCGATCGCGGTGCCGCGCAGGCGGCCCTCCGCGATCGCCTTCGCCACCGCCTTCTCGTCGATCACCTTCCCGCGCGAGGTGTTCACCACCACCGCATGCGGCTTCATGAGCTTGATCTGCTCCTCGCCGAACATGTAGCGGGTCTCCTTGGTGAGCACGACGTGGAACGACACCAGGTCGGACTCGCGGAGCAGGGTCTCGTAGTCCACCGCCTGAACCCCATGGGTCAGGAAGTGCGAGGGCTGGACATACGGGTCATAGGCGATCATGCGCGCCCGCCACGGCGTCAGCAGTTGTGCCACCCGCGCGGCGATACGCCCGAAGCCGACGAAGCCGATGGTCTGGCCGCGGAAGCCGTCCGAGGCGCGCGCGCCGACGTAGTAGGAGAAGTTGTCGGCGGTCCGCCATTTGCCTTCGCGCACGTCGGCGTCGCGGTCGTTGAGCTTCTTCAGCAGCGAGAGCATCATCGCCACCGTGGTCTCGGCGACGCCGAAGCAGTTCGACTCCGTCGGCGCATGGCAGACCATGATGCCGAGATCGGTGGCGGCTTCCGTGTCGATATCGTCAACGCCAACGGTGTACTTGGCAACCACGCGCAGGCGTTGCGACGCCTCCATCACCCGGCGGCTGATCGGCGTATGACGCATCGAGGTGCCCATCAACGCCACGCAGTCGCGCGCCTGCGCCACCACCTCGTCCTCGTAATGCGTGCGCGGCAATTGCCAGTCGCGGTTGCCGATGATCAGCTCGCAGCCCATTCCCTCGATGGCCTTGATGGTTTCGGGCGGCTCCTCGCGCGGCGCGAAGATCAGGACCTTGGGCTTGTCGGACATGGCAACTCCCTGGGGCGTTCGCCCTTTGATTTGGTTCGTGGAGGCTGGGACTGGATCGCTGGCTGGAACCTTACTTCGCCAGTTTAAGCGATTGCAGGGTCTGTTTCCAACGGCCGGTTTCGACCGCCAGGAACCGGGCGAAGGCCGCTTCGTCCTCATAGGCGGCGGACACCGTCAGGGCCTTCAGGTTGGCCGCGATGGCAGGCGAGGCCAGGATCTGGCGGACTTCGTCCGATATCTGCTTCGCGAGCGCCGGTGGTGTGCCGGCAGGCGCAAACAGCCCGATGAAGCCGCCGGCCCGGCCGAAGCCCAGGACGCCGGATTCGCCGATCGTCGGGATTTCAGGGGCGGCGCGCGAGCGCTTCGCTTCGGCCATGCCGAGCGCGACCGCCCGGCCGCCAACGATGTGCGGATAGGCCGAGGTGATGTCGACCGAGGCGACCGGGATCTGGCCGGCGACGAGATCGACGATCGCCGGCGCGCTGCCGCGGTAGGGGATGTGGACCAGGTTGGCGCCGGTCGCAGCCTTGAGCATCTCCATCGAAAGATGCTGGCCGGTGTTCACGCCCGTGGAGCCGTAGCTCAGCCCCTGCGGGTTCGCTTTGGCGCGTGCCAGCATGTCCTGGATGCTGGTCGGGCCGGTCTTCGGATTGGCGACCACCACGATGCCGACCTCGATCAGCTTCGCGATCGGGACAAGCTCGTGCAGGAGATCGGGGGCGTTGGAGCCGGTGATATGCGGATTGATCAGCAGAGCGCCGCTGGCGCCGACACCCAGCGTATCGCCGTCGGGCGCCGATTTCGCGAGCGTGACCAGCCCTTGCGATCCGCCGGCGCCGGTCATGTTCTCGACCACGACGGTCTTACCCAGACGTTTGCCGAGATCGATGGAGAGCGCGCGTGCAATTCCGTCCGCCGAAGCACCTGGCGCAAATGGCACGATCATGCGGATGGTCTTTTGCGACGTTTCGGCCAATGCCGACGTGGACTGCAACAGGATCGCCAACAGGAGCACGCGCAGCATGTCCGGCCTCCCTTTCTCTACTGTCATTCCGGGGCGCGCCACCGATCTCAGGTTTACCTGAGATCGGCTCTTTGGCATCCCAAGTCGGCAATAGCCGACTTGGTTGGCGCGAGCCCGAAATCCATCTTTCTTATTTGCAACTCCTAGGGGCCATGGATTCCGGACAAGCGCTTTCGCGCTTTCCGGAATGACGACGGAGAGTTCGCGGCCTCTAATCCAGTTTGATTCCGCTTTCCTTGAATGCCTTGCTCCAGCGCACCGCTTCCTTGCGGACGAACGCGTCGTATTCCTCCGGCGTCGATGACACCGGATTGATGCCGGCAGCGACCAGTTTGTCGTTGGTCGCGGCGTCGGCGTAGATCGTGGCGACCTTACTCTGCAGTCGGTCAACGATCGCACGAGGCGTACCGGCGGGCGCCACCAGCGCAATCCAGCTCGACATATCCTCGAGCTCCGGCATCCCAGCCGCCTCCGCCAGCGGCGGGACATCGGGCAGTGCCGGTAGCGGCCGGTTGTTGAGCTTGGCAAGTGCGCGGAATTTGCCGGACTTGATCAGCGGCAGGCTCGAGGCGGTGCCGTCGATGATGTAGTCGACGGCGCCAGTGAGCAGGCCCTGCACCACCTCGGCGCTGCCTTTGTAGGGAATGAGCTGCACATCGATGCCGGCGGCGCGGTTGAACATGTAGCCGGCCAGCCGCGTGGTGATGATGCCGGCGCCATAGTTCATCTTGCCGGATGCCTTGGCGCGCGCGATCAGCTCGGGGATGGTCTTTGGTCCGTCCTCCGCGCGCACCGTCAGCAGCGAGGTGTTCTTGGCCGCGAGCGTGACCGAAGTGAAATCCTTGAACGGGTCGTAGGGCAGGTTGGTCTTGGTCGCCGGATTCATCACCATGGTCGTGTCCATGGCGGCGAGCAGCGTGTAGCCGTCGGGCGGCGCTTTCGCGACCTGCATCGCGCCGATCACGGTATCGGCGCCCGGCCGGTTCTCGACCACCACCGGCTGCCCCCAATCCTCGCTCATCTTCTGCGCGATTACGCGCGAGACAATGTCGGTCGGTCCTCCAGCCGGGAACGGCACGATGATGCGGATGGTTCGGTTGGGATAGGTTTGCGCATGCGCCATGCGGATCGGCGTCAACGCGCTGGAGCAGAATGCGGTCGCGCCAGCTCCGGCGAGCACTGTGCGGCGGGTGACGATCACGGCGGACCTCTCATTCATTGCACGCGCAGCCCGATCTCTTTCGCGATCGGCGCCCAAAAGGCGTATTCATCGGCGACGAACTTGGTCACGCCGGCGGGATCGAGGTCCCGCGTCAGCAGCGACAGCTTGTTGAACTGCTCCTGCATCTTCGCCGTCTTCATGATCCGGCGGGTTTCCTGGTTGAGCTGCGTCACGACGAACGGGGGCAGGCCGTTGGGTCCGGCGAGCCAGAACCAGGTGTCGCCGCGCACATCCGGAAATTTCTGCTCGGCAAAGGTCGGGATGTCGGGATAGGCGGGATGCCGCGCCGTCGAGGTGACCGCGAGCGGCACCAACAGGCCACCGCGGATCTGAAGACCTGCGGTTAGCAGCGTCGTGAAGGTCAGGTCGATGTGATTGCCGAGCAGATCCTGCATGCCGGAATTGGGCGCGGGCACGTGCTGGATGTTGAGATTGGCGCTGCGCTTGAAACGCTCGAGGATCAGGTGGCCGAGCGATCCCGCACCGGGCGACGACGAGGTGAGGTTGCGGCCGCGGCCGAGCTTGACCAGGTCGTCGATCGACTTCACGCCCAGCGCCGGACTGGCGACCAGCACGTAGCTGTCTGCCGCCAGCATGGCGATATGGGTAAAATCCTTGAGCGGGTCGTAGCCGACATTGGGGTTGATGGCCGGTCCGGTCAGGTGCGGGCCGGAGCCCGCGTTCACGAGGGTGTAGCCGTCGGGCGCCGCCTTGGCGACCTGGGCCGAGCCGATCGAGCCCGAAGAGCCGGGACGGTTCTCCACGAAGAACTGTTGGCCGAAGGTCGCAGTGAATTCAGGGGCGAGAAGCCGCGCGAGTTGGTCGGAACTGCCTCCCGGTGCGAATGGAACCACGATCCGTACCGGCCTGGCGGGCCATTCCTGGGCGTGCGACGTACCCGTTGTCGCACTCAGGCAAGCCAAGGCAAACAAGGCGGATCTCACCAGTGGCATCGTTACGTTTCCTCGCCAGCGAGCGGCTCCCGAGCTGATATTACGGGCGGAACGCGCGGGCGGCACGCGACATTTCCGCCGATTGTGTTGCGCCGCAACGCGAATGCTGGCTTCAGAAATCACGAATACGAAGGCGGTGCTGTCGTCAAATGAATTGGCCTCAAGCATTCCGCTCGCGCTTACGCGGGAATGAGCGGAGGATAGAGCTAGCCAACCTGTATCCGGCTGGGGGCGGCCTATCGTTTGCCGCTCTTGCCGTTCATCCTGCGGAAATAGGCCCACTCATCGACGACGCGGCCATTGGGTAGCCGGCACACACCGTATTGGCCTTTCGGACCGGTGCGGATTTCGCTCTTGCCGCCACTCTTGACGCAGAACACCGACGCGGGATTGGCCAGCGCCCACGCCTGATGGGCCGATGCTGTCAGCACGGCGAGAACAACAAAGCCGATCAATCGTTGCATGCGGATCTCCCTGGCGGCGGCGGCCGTTTCATCGTGCAAGATCGAAAGATACTGAAGCCATTCACCTTGCAGAAGCGTCAACGGGAACGCGCGCATTGAATGTTGGGCCGGATTCTGGTAGAAAGTCCGTACGGGGCCTTCGACGGTCGCCCCGTTTTCAGGCTCTTTCGGTTTTTGCCGGGCCCAAGCACCGTCTCCTTCGCAAGGAGGGGACATGTCTGCTGGGCCCTAGTTTTTGAATCACCTACACTGACATCGCAGAGCAGGGGACATTGCGGCCTCCCCTTAAGATGGACACCACCATCCAAGCGCTGCTCGCCTCAATCCTTGGGAGCGAGCCATGGATGTTATTGTTCTTGTACTCTTTCTGCTTGCAGCGTTTCTCGGCGGTTTCGCGTCCGGGTTGGCCGGCTTCGCGATGGGTTTCGTCGTCGCCGGCATCTGGCTGCACATCATCACGCCGATCCAGACCACGGCACTGATCGTCGGTTACGGTCTCTGGACGCAGGGCTATGGCGTCTGGAAGCTGCGGCATGTGCTGGACTGGCGGACGCTGGCGCCGTTCATCGTCGGTGGAACCATCGGCGTTCCGCTCGGCACGCTGCTGCTCACCTATATCGATCCGGCATACATGCGCAGCGGCATCGGTGCGCTGCTCGTCTTCTACGGTATCTGGGGCCTGATCCAGCCCGCGCCGAAGCCAGTACCCGCCGGCCCCGCCGCCGATGGCGGCGTCGGATTCCTGAACGGCATGTTGTGCGGGCTGACCGGCTTTCCCGGCTTCATCATCACCATCTGGTGCCAGCTGCGTGGCTGGAAGAAGGACGTGCAGCGGGCCGTGTTCCAGCCGGTGATGCTCGCGGCCATCATCGCGACCGCGATCTCGCTGAGTTTCACCGGCGTGATGACCATGGAGATCGCCAAACTCTATGTGCTCGGGTTGCCGGCGCTGCTCGCCGGCTTGTGGATCGGATTCAAGCTCTACGGCAAGCTCGACGATGTCGCGTTCCGCAAGCTCGTGCTGGTGCTGCTGCTCGTCTCCGGGATGTCGTTGATCGTCGCTCATGGTTGGCCGCTGTTGCGGTCGCATCTATTGTGAGGACGGTCATGGGCGATCGAACCAAGAGTCTTCACCTGTCGTGTCGCTGGACGTTCACGGTGCTGCTGGCCGGCCTGTTGGCAGGTCCGGCGACCACCGTGCGGGCTGGGATCACCTGCAAGCCGCTGCTCACGATCAAGAATGTTCGCGAACTTCGTACTGCGGAGCGGCCCGTTCAACCTTGGACCTGGCAAGCGACCATCACCGCCGACGCAAGCTATTGCGCCACGCGATCGGGACAGTTCGAAATCGACGTGATCCGCATCAAGGAGTACTCGGCCGACATGCAGTTTTCCGAGAAGTACCGCTGGAACGCCGGTCAATTCGACGTGAGGATCGAACTGGCGGCCGATGAGGCCATCGAGGATTACCGGATCGGCTTCATTGCACCCTGCGTTTGCAAGGAGATTCCCTATGACTGATGAACGCGCCGGCGATCTGGAACCGTTGCCGCCGGACAAGATTATCTGATAGGCATTGTTGGTTAGAATGCGTGCGGGGATTGACGCAGGCTCCCCGTCAGACGGCCCACCGTCCAAGCTCTGCGCAACACTCGATCGTCTCGAGGGATTGCGCATGGACGAAAAAGCCCACTCGATTACTTCATCCGAACTCTATGCTCGTCTGGGCACGGCCTTAGCGCCGATGCTGCTGGACGTCCGCCGTGACCAAGCATTCAGCGAGGACGGTGGGCTGATCATCAGCGCGCTGCGCCGAGCACCCGGCGACGTTGAGCGCTGGTCCAGGGACTTGATCGCCGGCCGTCCGGTCGTCGCTTATTGCGTGCACGGACACGAGGTCAGCCAGGGCGTCGCGGCGAGCCTACGACAAGCCGGCCTCGACGCTTCGTATCTCGAAGGCGGTATTGCCGGCTGGAAGGAGCGGGGGCTGCCGACGCGTAAGAACCTCGGCGCCATCGAGGCCAAGTGGGTGACGCGCGAGCACCCCAAGATCGATCGTATCGCGTGTCCGTGGCTGATCAGCCGGTTCGTCAATCCGCTGGCGGCATTTCTCTACGTTCCCGCCGATCAGGTGGTCGCGGCCGCCAAGCACGAAGATGCGACGCCCTACGACATCAAGGGCGTCGAATTCGGTCACGTTGGCGACCACTGCTCTTTCGACGCGATCGTGAAGGCGTTCGCGATTAAGGACCCCGCGCTCGATCATCTGGCGACGATCGTGCGCGGTGCGGACACCTCGCGACCTGACCTCACGCCGCAATGCGAGGGCCTGCTGGCGATTTCATATGGGCTCTCGGAAAACTTTCCGGATGATCACGAGATGCTCAAGCACGGCATGGTCATGTACGACGCTCTCTACACTTGGTGCCGGATGCAGCATCGGCGATAGCCAGGGAGGTTCGAAGATGACAAAAACTGACGTTGCCTTGGCCGTCTCCATGACGCTGTCGCTTCTTACAACAAGCGTGTCCGCGCAGACGGTCACTTTCGAAAACGACACGCCGGGGAAGCCGCCCAAGGACTTCGCATTCGGTTTGGCCGGCGAGGGCGGCCCCGGTCGCTGGGAGATCGTGGCGGACAAGACCGCGGCTGGCGGCAAGGCACTGGCGCAACTCTCGAGCAATACCGCCGCCAATCGGTTCCTGGTGGCGATTTATCAGCCGACGGTGTTCGCCAATGGTGAAATCACCACCCGCTGCAAGCCGGTCTCCGGCCGGGTCGATCAGGCCTGCGGACTGATCATCCGGGCCGCCGACGCGATGAACTATTACATCGCCCGTTCCAATGCGCTTGAAAGCAACGTCCGGCTCTATCGCGTCCGCAATGGCGAACGGCAGCAACTGGCGACCGCGGAGGGCGTCAAGCTTGCGAACGGGCAATGGCACACGCTGACGCTGCGGGCGGATAGCAACCGCTTCACGGTCATCGTCAACGGCAAGACGCTTCACACGACGACGGACACGACCACGCCGGAGCCGCGTCCGGCCGAGGGCCGCGCGGGCCTCTGGGTAAAGTCCGATAGCGTCTCGCACTTCGACCGCATCGACATCACGAAGCTTCCGTAGCGGTGTCGGGGGACAAGGCGACGCAAGTGACGCAGCGCGAAAGCCCCCCGATCGCTTACCTGCGGTAGCGCACCCCCGCGTACACTGCGCGCCCCGTTCCAGGCTCGAACAAAGCCGAAGCAGTATTGGCGGTCTCGGCAATGCTCGCGCTGGCGATGTAGCGCTCGTCGAACAGATTGCGGCCTTCGAGATAGGCCGACCAGCCGTCAGTCCGATCATAGCCGACGCGGAAGTTCAGCAGGGCATAGGGTTCCGTCTTCACGCTGTTGGCGTTGTCGACGAAATAGGCTTGCGGCACCCACTCGAGGTTCGGTCCTGCATAGAACCCGCTCGGATGCTTGTAGAGCAGCTCGGCCCTGACGTAGTGCGGTGGAGCACCGGGAAGGGTGTTGTTGCCGTACAGTGCGTCGCCATCGAAGAAGAAATCATTGAACGTATAGGCGACATTCAGCCATACGCGATCCGCGGCCGTGGTCAGTGCGCTGAGGACGGCGATGCCGAAGCCGGCTTCGATGCCTTGATGAACGGTGCGGTCGGCATTGGTCACCGTGCACGCGCCTGGCGTGAGCGTGTTGGTCAGGCATTGCAGCTCGTCCCGGATCTCGGCGCGGTAGATCGCCAGGTCCCACGTGACGTCAGGCCGGCGGCCCCGGGTGCCGATCTCGTAGGTGGTCGCGGTCTGCGCGCGAATGTTCGACAGCGCCACCGTCGCAAACGAGTTCTCGCCGAAGCTCGGGACCTCGGCACTGCGCGAGATATTGCCGAAGACCTGCCAGGCCGGATCGACGTCCCAGAGCAAACCGATCTTCGGACTCAGGATGTCGAAGGTGCGCCGGCCGGACTGGTTGCCGTTGGTCAGGAAACGGTCCTCGCGATCGCGCACCGCATGCAGGAACTGCGTGCCGGCCACGAACGCAACATTGGGGAGAAGAAAATACGAATTCTCGGCGTAGGCGGAGATATTCTCGGATTTGTCGACCGACGACGACAGCCGCGGGCCTTTGACCGCACCCGGCAGATTCTGGAATTGCTGGTTGTCGATGCTGCCGTTGTGCAGGTTGATGCCGGCAATGAGCCGGTTCCGCGATCCGCCGATGACGCGATCGTCGGTCGCCCGCACGAAACTACCGTAGTCCTGGTAGCGATAATCGATCCATTGAAAGATCGGATGCATTAGATGGCGGTCGACGGCGAACAGGCCGATGTCGACGATGGTGGGACCGAAACGAACGCTGGTCTTGTTGGCGACGCGCACCGTGTCGATGTTGCGCTGCTGGTCGAGCAGGACATTGTTGGGCGCGGCCGTCTGTGGCGAATTCAGCGCTGATGCCTTGGTCACCGCTCCCGGAATGCGCTGACGTACGATGTTGGCGTTCAGGTAGAACCGGGTCTCGGCATCCGGCGAAAGCTGATAGCCGGCGTTCGCGCTGCCGCGTTCGGCGTGTCCTTCGCTGTGGTGGCGAAATCCGTCCTGGCGTTGCGCCGATCCGGTTGCGAACCAGTCGAAGCGGCCGCTGGCGCCGCCAGTGCTGGCCTGGCTGCGCACGAAGCCGAAGCTGCCGACATCGGCGCGTCCGTCAAAAGCCTGCGCGTCGCGGCCGGTCGCCATCACGAAATTGATCGCGCCGCCGAGCGAATTGGCGCCGAAGCGCAGTGCGTTGGCGCCTTTGAAAACCTCGACATAGCGATAGGCGGTCGGGTCGACTTCCTGAAAATCGCCGTAGCCGTCGGCAGTATTGATTGGAATGCCGTCCATGGTGAGTTGGATGCCGCGCAGATGGAAATTGCGCGAAAGGCCCGAGCCGCGGATCGACAGCCGCGTGTCGTCGCCCCATTTGGGTTGCGCCCAGACGCCCGGCACCCAATCGAGCACGTCCTTGATGGTCGCGGCCGGGGTGTTCTTCCACTGGGTATCGGGAACGACCGCGACACTGCCCGGAATGCGCTGCAGCGCGCGTGTTGCCTGTTCGGTGTTGAGCGCGGTGAGGCTGGTGCCATCGAGGCCTGTGGCCGCAGGCGCGCTCGTTGGTGCGGCCGTTCGGGCGGTCGGTATGGCCTTCTGCCTTGCTGGTGCTGCCTTCTTTGCCTTGGGGCGTTCCTTCTGCGCCTCGATGTTGACGGCGGGCAACGCAACAGGTTCGGCAACGACAGGGCATGGGTGAGCGACCGCTGCGGCCAATACGGCACACAGCGCGCGAACATAGCGCTTCATAGGAGCTATTCCTCGAAAGACGTGATCAGGGCTTGTCGGTGGAAGCGATCACGCTTCGGGAGGGCCGCGCGAGGGATGCGCAACGCCGAGTCTGCTAGGGACGGAAAGCGTTGCTGTGTGGAACGCAGCCGCAAAATAGGCTTGCGGCGGATGCAGAACCGGCGCGGAGCCCGCGAGCGCCGGCGCCACGCTGCCATGGGCCTGCACGCAGGCAAGCAGGCAGTGCAGGGGATCGCCCGATTTGCGATCCGGGTTATGGCCGCCGTCGCCGCCGCCGCCGTAGCAGATCGCAAACGGATCGCCGGAAGCCGACGCGGCAGAGGCCGCGCCGCCGAGCGCCAGGCCGACCAGCAACAACTGCAAGACCAGCGCGCACGACACCGCAAGGCCGACGAGCGACCTTCCGATCAGACGCAATGCTTGCTGCTGTTGATGCACGCCGTACCCCACGTCGCCGGTCTAGCATCGCGAAAAGCCGGCCGCAATCGGCCAGGCTTGCGCGGACGACTACACCGCGACGTTGTCGATCAACCGCGTCGAGCCGAGCCGCGCCGCGACCAGGAGGCGGATGGGGCCGTCCTTCGAGCTCTCGACCTTCGCCAGGCTGTCGGCCTGCCGTGCTTCGAGATAGTCGACGGTGAAGCCGACGCTCTCGATCTCGTTCAGGCCTTCGTCGAGCACGCGAACGAGGTGCTCCTTGTTGGCGATCCGGCGGGCGCAATCCTTGAGCACCCGGTGCAGCGTTGCGGCGACATCGCGTTGTGCGTCGGTGAGATACGCATTGCGCGACGACATCGCGAGGCCGCTGCGTTCGCGCACGATCGGCGCGCCGACGATCTTGACCGGCAGATCGAGGTCGGCGGCCATCCGCGTGATCACCTTGAACTGCTGGTAGTCCTTTTCGCCGAATATCGCGATGTCGGGCGCGCACTGGCTCAGGAGCTTGGCGACCACCGTTGCGACGCCGCCGAAGAAATGCGGGCGGAAGGCATCTTCGAGCCCGGCCTTGGCCGGCCCCTCGGGCGCAACGCGCGTCGAAAAGCCTTCCGGATACATCACCTTCGCGTCGGGCGCCCACACCAGGTCGACGCCGGCCTCGGCCAGCGCGGCGAGATCCTTGCTGAGATTGCGCGGGTAGCTCGCGAAGTCCTCGTTCGGGGCGAATTGCGTCGGATTGACGAAGATCGACACCACGACGCGCTTGGCCCGCCGTTTCGCCAGCCGCACCAGCGCAATATGGCCGTCATGCAGCGCGCCCATGGTTGGAACCAGCGCCACCGTACTGCCCCTGCTGCGCAGCTTCGCGACGGCGCGGCGCAGCGCGGGAACATTGGAAACAACAGGTGGCCGTTTGGGCATGGAATGGATGTCCGGCTGGGTCGGGGATGAAGGTCGGGCATAAACGCCGCGCAAACTATCAAAGTGAACCGGCCAAGACACGTAGTTAATTTAAGCATGTCACGAGGCGTGAATGCGTGCCGGGTTGACCAAGCTGAACAGCAGTTTAGGGATGACCGCTACTGAGGTGGCGGTCATGTTGGCGCATGCGGGACGATCGTCCGCGCACGTTGTCGTGCTTGGCAACGAGAAGGGCGGTTCGGGCAAGTCGACAACAGCGATGCACGTCGCCGTTGCGCTCATGAACATGGGCCAGCGGGTCGCGACCATCGACCTCGACTCCCGCCAGAAGAGCTTCACCCATTACATCGAGCACCGCCGTGCCTGGGCGGCGCGGGCGCAGCTGGACCTCAGGCTCCCGGCCCACTTCTGCATTGCGCGCGGTACGACGATTCGTCTCGACGAGAACGAGTCGATCGAGTTCAACGGGTTGGTTGAAGCGGTAGCGTCGGTCGAACGCTCGCACGACTTCATCGTGGTCGATACGCCCGGCACCGACGCCTACCTGATGCGGCTCGCGCATTCGATGGCGGATACGCTGATCACGCCGCTCAACGACAGCTTCGTCGATTTCGACGTGCTCGGCCGGATCGATCCCACGACCTTCGAGGTGACCGGCGAAAGCCACTACGCCGAGATGGTGCGCGACGCGCGCCGGCAGCGCCGCACCGTCGACAGCGGCAATATGGATTGGATCGTGGTGCGCAACCGGCTGTCGATGATGGGCTCGCGCAACAAGCGGCTGGTCGGCGAGGGGCTCACGCAGCTCGGCGCGCGGCTCGGCTTCCGCAGCGCCGACGGCCTCGCCGAGCGGCTGGTCTATCGCGAGTTCTTCCCGCGTGGCCTGACCGCCATCGACAGCATCGACGAAGAGACGCTCGGCGCCCGCCCGACACTAGCGCACGTCACCGCGCGCGAAGAGGTCATGGCGCTGATCGCCACGCTCAAGCTGCCGCTCGACGAGCGCGGCCAGCGCCGTGCGGCCGCGCGCGCCGAATGGTTCTCGGCGGCAAGGCAGCCGCTGGAATTGCACGACATCATCGAGAGCTAGGGCGCGGAGATCTCTCCGCCGTCATTCCGCGGCCGGCCGAAAGGCCAGGCGCCTGGAATCCATTGCTTGACATTGCGCGGCATGAACCCGACCTAAGTCGCCTTGTTGAAATCAGCTTAGCTTAGCCAGCTCAGGGGGGAGATTGACGATGACTGACGCGCCGCAGACCAAGCAACCAATCGAGGGCTTCAATTTTGAATTCGTCGATCTGCCTCAGCTTTCGGAAACCTTTGCCGATTCCGTGCAAAGCCTGTTCTTTGACGGGCAGAACCTGCGCATCGTGTTTTGCGCGAGCCGGCT
>Ga0075430_100002026_pt1 | contig 16715 bp, 12 predicted proteins | sample RhiMetdeltSRZDD4_FD_75294 | JGI IMG/M metagenome (GOLD analysis project Ga0075430, IMG submission 75294) | Populus rhizosphere microbial communities from Tennessee, USA - Rhizosphere MetaG P. deltoides SRZDD4 | ecosystem: Host-associated > Plants > Roots > Rhizosphere > Soil | place: USA... | reverse complement strand
ATCAGTGACTTCGGCGTGGCGATCATCGAGCGCATGAATACGGTCGGCATGGCGGTCGACGTCTCGCACTGTGGCGACCGGACGACGCTCGATGCGTTCGAGATCTCGAAGAAGCCGGTGCTCATCACGCACTCGAACGCCCGAGCGCTGGCACCGGGTCACCCGCGGTGCAAGTCGGACGACGCCATCCGCGCCGTCGGCAAGGCGGAAAGCGTTATGGGCATCACTGGCGTCCGCATGTTCGTGAAGAACGACGAGCCCACGACGATCGAGCATGCGCTCGATCACTACGACCACGTCCGGAAGCTGATCGGCCCCGAGCACCTCGGCGTCGGCAGTGACATCGACCTCGACGGCTACGATGACATGCCGCCGGAGCTGAACAAGCAGCTGCGCGCGGGCTACAAGGGCAGCTACGGCTTCCGGGAGAGGATCGACATCGAGGGGATCGACCACCCGAAGCGGATGTTCGATCTCACCGAGGGCCTGATTCGACGCAAGTACAGCGATGCCGAGATCGAGGGGATCCTTGGAGGCAACTTCATCCGCGTGTTATCGCAACTCTGGACGGCATAGCAACAAACGCGTCCAGCGAACGGGGCACTCAGTGGTAGGGCTAGAAAGAGAAGAGGGGAACGGCTCCTAAGGGCGGTGACGTCCGGAGCGGCCGTTCCCCTCTTCTTGTCTTCATCGGCCCTGCCACGGCGGTTGCTCGCGAATGCCAACCGTGGCTCAGCGTCCTCACCGTGGCGCGCGCAGCGCGCCCTGCGTCCTCAGCGGTCTGCTCGATCGGCGCGAGGGGCGCCCCGAGGGTTTCACCCCGCAGCATTCAGCAGCAGCTCACAGCAACCAGCGCTGGTTGCCGTTGCGGCTAGGCGACGACGCTCGGCCTCTCCGGGGACGAGCCTAACGGGACATCGGCGGCCGGTGCCGTGAGCCCGACGCGGGCGATCAGCGCCTCGAAGCGCGGGTTGCCTCGAAGCGCGGCCCACACGGGATCCACCGCGAGCGATACGATCCAGCAGTCGCGCGCCTCGAACGACCGTTCGACGGCGGCCACGGCATCCGAAAACCGCCCCAACGCGACGTAGACGACGCCGATCGTCAGCGGGGAGACCCATTCCGTGGTCGCCTTCTCTTCGAGCTCTGCCAGCAGGCGCTCGGCCTCGTCGAGATCGCCGACCTGCGCGTGCGCCGCGGCCAGATTCGCGACCGCCCAGGCGTACGACGAGCCGAGCTTCACGGCCTGACGGAGCGCCTCGAACGCGGCTTCATGCTCGCCTAACGCCAGCAGGCACGACCCGAGACACCGGTATCCCTCGGCATACGCAGGGTTGAGCGACAGCACCCGGTTGGCACACTCCACCGCCTCGCGGTACCGCTGTGCGCAGTACAGCGCGAACAGCTCGCTGTAGGCTGCCGGTGCGGCGAGTGGATCCAGCTGGCTCGCTCGGCGCGCCCATTCCAGCGCGGTATCCGTCTCAGCACGCACGGCGTGGAAGATCGTGAGCCAGGTGTAGGCGGTGACGTTGTTCGGGTTCAGCGCCACGGCACGCTCCAACGATGCGCGCGCCGCCGCAAAGTCCCAGTCGTGAAACAGGTGGATGGCGCCGAGCCCCGCGTGAGCCTCCGGGAGCGACGGATCGAGCGACCGCGCCCGCTCGGCGGCGATGCGCGCGAGCGGGAACGCCTCCGCCGGCGGCATCGTCTCGAAGATCCCCGCGGCAATGAAGACGTCAGCGACGCCAGTATGCGCGAGTGCGAAGTCAGGGTCGAGCATTAGCGCTTGCTCGAACAGGTCGAGCGCGCGATCGATGCCGGCCCCCGTCTGGTTCCAGGAGAACCGGCCGCGCAGGTACAGCTTGTACGCCTCGAGGTTGCTCGTGGGCCGCGGCGCGAGCGCGGCCTTCGCATCGCTCAGCAGCGTCACCTTCAACGTGTCCACGACGGCGCCGGCGATCTTCTCCTCGATCTCGAAGACGTCGTCGACTTCGCGGTCGTAGCGCTCCGACCACAGCTGAAAGCCACTCGCGACGTCTACGAGCTGGACTGTCACGCGGAAACGGTTGCCTGAGCGACGCACGCTCCCCTCGAGCACCGATCGCACGCCGAGCCGTTCTCCGACGGTGCGCAGATCGACGCTCGGGCCTCGGAACGCGAAGGACGAGCTTCGCGCCGCGACGTGCATGGTCCGCAAGCGCGCCAGGGCATTGAGGATCTCCTCGGCGATCCCGTCTCCGAGGTAGTCGTTGTCCGGGTTCCCCGTGAGGTTCACGAACGGCAGGACCGCGATCGATGGCAACGCGGCAGACGCGGCCTGCGGGCCCGTGATTGGCGTCGCGGTCCCGCTCGAGGTCCCCGTCGAGATCGCCGTATCGAGGATCTCCACGATCTCGGCGGCACTTGGCCGCTCGTCGGGCGTCTTGGCGAGACACCGCATGACGAGCGAGGCGAGCGGCGCCGGCAGGTCGGGGCGCCGGTCGGTAACCGGCGGCGGGGCCTTCGTGATGTGCGCGACCAGCATCTCCTGCGCGGACTTCCCGGCGAACGGACGCTGGCCGGTAAACAACTCGTAGGCCATGACGCCTAACGCGTACACGTCGACCCGATGATCGGCGGCCGGGTCGGCCGTGGCCTGCTCCGGTGCCATGTACGCGGGGGTTCCGACCGTCATGCCGCGCGAGGTGAGCTCGAGCTCATCGGCGCTTCGCGCTGAGGAGACGGCCTTGGCCACACCGAAATCGGTGACGACCGCGTAGCCCGATGAGAGCAGCACGTTGTCCGGCTTGAGGTCTCGATGCGCGACGCCGTGCTCGTGCGCGTGTGCGACGGCGGATGCGACGTCTCGCAGGATGCGAACGGCGCGACTCAGCGGCAGCAGCTGGCCACTGCGCAGCTTCGTCCGCAGCGACTCGCCGACCACGAACGGCATCGTGTAATACGGGACCCCGTCCATGAGCCCGGTCGTGAGCACGGGAACGATGCACGGGTGCTGCAGGCCTGCCGCGATCTGGATCTCGCGGCGGAACCGCTCCGCATTGACTTTTCCGCCGAGGTCCGGTGGAAGCAACTTGACGACGATGCGGCGAGCGAGTGCGGCGTCGGCCACGAGGTACACGCGCGACATTCCGCCGCCACTGAGCTCGCGCTCGATAGCGAACGAAGGGCCGAGAGTCGACTGCAGTCGCGCGGCGAGATTCTCCACGATGAGTGCCTTCTCCATTCGATCGTACGGCCGACGCGCAGGGCGCCGACGGGTCCGCTTTGTGGGACCGCTGTATCGTCGTGGCGTGGTTCCAATTCTATCGTGATCACGGCTAGAGCGCCCGCACCCTTCGGCGGACGCACGCGCCTGCTTGGCGTCAGCTCGCCCGGGTCCAGCGCGCCTACCAACCGCGGCAACGATGGGCTATTGCGGGACTGGGTTCTCCTTCCACTCGTGCCCCACGCGAGCCATCACGGCGGCAAACAGCTCGATGCCATCCCACAGATTCTGCAGGCGCAGGTTCTCGTTCGCGGCGTGCTGGTTGTTGTCGTAGTTGGCGATCGGAAGAATCACGAGCGGCACGCCGAGGACCTGCTCGAACGTCGATGTGGGCAGACTGCCGCCGAGCGTGGGGACGGCCAGCGGTGGTGCGTCTGCGCCGGCGGACGCCGCAGCCAGCAGCGCGCGTGAAAATGGAATGTCCATCGACGCACGCGTTGCCGGATAGCCACCGTCCCACTCCACACGCACGATCTTCGGATACCGCGTTCGGAGCGCCGAATCGGGTGTCTCCTGCACGACGTGATAGCCACGTGCGCGCAGGTGTGCCTCGACGAGCTGGCGTACCCGTTCGGGCCGCTGATTGGGCACGAGTCGGAGATCGATGGACGCATGCGCCTGTGTCGGGATGGCATTGGCCGCGAGCTCGCGGACACCGCCAACGCGGATGCCGCGCACGTTGAGGGCCGGCTGCATGATCCGCTCGGCGAGCGCGGCGTTGTTCGCCTCGCTGCGGGCAATGCCTAACGTGCGCCGCAGCGTCGAGTCGATGGCCGGCGTGGCGGCGAGCGCGCGACGTTCCGCGGCCGAGATGGGGCGGACGTCGTCGTAGAAGCCAGCAATGGTGATGCGACCGTCGTCGTCCCGCATGCTCGCGATGAGCGACGCGATGAGGACAGCCGGATTCGGCGCCCAGTTGCCATAGTGGCCGCTGTGGAGCGCTCGCGACGGACCGTACGTGGTGAGCTCGAGCCCCATGACGCCGCGCGCACCGAACACGACCTGCTGCCGCCCGCTCTGATGCACGGGGCCGTCGCAGAAGACCCACGCATCGGCGCGCAGCAGATCACGATGCGTCTCGAGCATGCGTCGGAGGTTTGCTGACCCCGCCTCCTCCTCGCCTTCGAAGAAGAACTTCAGGTTCACGGACGGCATGATGTTCGCCGCTCGTAGCGCATCGAGCGCCGCGAGCATCGCGATGATAGCGCCTTTGTCGTCGCTCGCGGAGCGCGCGTAGACGCGCGATTGGCCGCTCATGCGCTGGCCCGCCGCTGGTATGGGGATTACCTGGCCACCCGCATTGAGTGCGCGATCGCGGAGGACGGGCGACCACGGCGCGCCGGTCCATTGTGTCGTGTCGACCGGCTGCCCGTCATAGTGCGCGTAGAACACCACGGTTCGCGCGGCACCGGGTGTGCGAAGCTCTCCGTAGACGGCCGGCGGACCGGAGGCTTCGAGTATTCGTGCCGTCACGCCGCGACGGGTCAACATTTCGATGAGTGCCGCGGCATTTCGGCGAATGTTCACGCTGTCGGACGCGATGTTCGGGATCGCCAGCAACGTCGCGAACTCCCGCGCGATCTCCGCCTCGTGCGCTTCGCGATGCCGCCGCGCCGCGGCGCGGACCTGGGCGCCGGACACCACGCTCTCCGACCGCGAGGACGGCTGCGCGACGAGGCGATCGGACGCTGAAAGAAAGAGGACCAGTACCGATCCAATCAGGCGGCCAGGAATACGGGACAGACGCACCGAGCCTCCAACGCACATTACGGGAATCTCAGGGACGAACCGATATGGGCTTCGTCCCGGTTCGGGTGTGACCTAGCGGACGCAGTCCGGGTAAGGCTACGTAAAGATCTCGCGTCGCGCGACCCGAGGCCCCACGGGTACGTCCTGACGCGATCCTGGATCGAGGAGCGGAACCATGACGCTGGGATCAGGCCCACGCCATCAGCCGCCCGCGACAGCGCGAGCGATCTCGCTGTCGCGATGTATTGCGCGCTTCATGAACGCGTGCTCGTCGGCACGCCGTCGCGCTCACGCGCGGGTTCCTTACGCTACAGCAGCGATGCTGGTGGTAACGACGCCGATTGCGTTTAGCACTGCTGCCGCACAGCGGGCGATCGCCGGCGAAGGCGCACTTGATCTCGTGTTGCCCACCGGCGCGCGCGCCGTCGCGCTTGGGCAGGCAGCGATGGCGCTGGACGGGACCACTGAGTCGGTGTGGTGGAACCCGTCGGCCCTCGCCGGCATGCGTGGGACGACCGCGGCGATCCATCACTCACAGAGCATCGGGGGCACCGCAGACGCGATCGCCGTGGTCGCAAACTCTCGTGTCCTTGGGTCGTTCGGCGTTTCGGCCAGCTTGCGCGACTTCGGGTCGACGAGCGGCGCAGATGATTCGGGCACCGAGGCCGGGACGATTCTCCCGCGCAGCCTGATCTATGCCGCGACCTACGCCGCATCGCTCGATCGCCTGAGTGTTGGGTTGAGCTACAAGCTCGTGCAGTGGCGAATCGATTGCACTGGTCCCTGTACCGGCGAAACCGGGATCCTCTCGTCCACGAGCGCGCTCGATGCGGGGGCGCAGTTCTCGCTCGACCCGATACTGCCGGTGAAGGTCGGTGCGAGTGTCCGGAACATGGGCCTGCGCGTGCAGGTGAACGACGAGCAGCAGGCAGATCCGCTCCCGTCGCGCCTGCAGGCGGGGATGGAGTGGCGCGTGACCGCGTTGAACGCGCTCGCTGACGGCACCGAGCTACGCGTGAGCGCGGACATGGTGAGTGACCTGAGAGGCTTCGACCCGTCGCCGCGGCTTGGTGCCGAGCTCGGGTGGCAGCGGCGCCTCCACTTACGCGGTGGCTACGCGTCCCGCGCGGGCGGGTTTGGTGGTCCCTCGTTAGGTGTCGGCTACGATACCGGCAACCTCGCCATCGACTTCGCGCGGTTGTTCGATGAGGTCTCCTCGGCTACCGGCGCGGATCCGACGTACCTGTCGGTTCGGTACCGTTTCTGAAGAAGCAGCCATCAGCCATCAGCTGCTGGCGAACAGGCTATTTCAGTAACCCTAACGCAGCCTCGGTCATCGCACGCTGTGCTGCCCGGCTGCCCGGAGTGCCCCGTTGCATCGTCGTGTTGAACGCCACCAGCACGGCGGTCCGCTTCACGGGGTCGAAGTACATGAATGCGCGGAAGCCGGCCTGACTGCCCGTGTGGCCCATGATCGTGGCGCCCTCCGCACGCGTGCCGAAGAAAGACAGTCCCATCCAGGACGAGTCGATCCCGTCGGACCCCGTGGCCACGACCGGGCGCCACATCTCCTCGAGCGAAGCGCGGCGAAGGACCACGTCGTATCGATCACGCGGCATCCGTTCGATCGGCGCGTTGGTCAGAAACGCGAGGTAAGTCGCCAGATCATCGAGCGGCGCGTTCCAACCGCCGTTCGGGATGGTGATCCCGGGGTCGAAATCGGCACCGTTATCGGTAACGCTATCGCGTCGCGTCACCGAGTCGCGGCGGACGTAATAATTGTGCGAGCGATCAGCGGCCAGGTAATACGGCGTCGCACCGAAGTAGCTGCGGTCGAGCCCCAATGGTGAAAGCAGGTTTTTCTGGACGTAGCTCGCCCACGGATCGCCGGTCACCTTTTCGATGATGCGCGCCAGATACACGAACCCGGGGTTCGAGTAGCTGTACTTCGATCCCGGGCGGAACAGCAGTCGCTGATACGGCATCATCGCGACGAGCTGCTCCCACGTCGTCGGCTCGAACGGCTCCCACGGCTCACCAGTCGTCCACGGCCAGGTGGGCGCCTGAAACCCGGCCGAATGCGACATCAGCATGCGGATCGTGATGCTGTCGATCATGCCGTACGGATCGCTCACCTGGCGAAGCTCGGGCACCCAGCGCGTGACCTTGTCATCGAGCGTGAGCTTGCCCCGGTCTCGGAGCTGCATGATCGCGATCGCTGTCAGCGTCTTCGTGATGGACCCCCAATGAAAGATCGATCGTTCATCGACGCGCTTGCCGGCCGCCTTGTCGGCGAACCCGTAGTGGTGCCGAGCGAGCACGCGCCCGTCACGCATTACGAGTGCGCTCGCCCCGACGACGCGGTCGCTGTCGGCATAGGCCTCGAAAAGTCGAGTGAAGCTCTGCCATCCGGCCGGCCGCGCTGTAGGCTGCGCGGCTGCGACGTGGCTGAGGAAAACGAAGCCGGTGCCGCATAACGGCAGCGCGCGACGCCGCACGGCGGCGGGGCTATTGCGACGATGCAGGTGACGCACAGGTGCTCCAAGGACAAAGGGCCGCGCGATGATGGCGCGGCCCCGTCTCGAGTGCCAGGCGACGCGCGATTCGCGCGTCGCCTGGCGTGGGTGGATTCACCGTCCGCCGACGGCCTGTTGTCGCGGAACGTCGCTCAGGTGGGAGGGATGTGGCCACTCCGACGTGACACCAGTCCGGATGCGGGCGATGTCGGCCGGCCCGGTACGTGACGCGAGCACGGCAGCCGACCCGGCGCTGGCGCCCACAGTCACTGGCTGCTCGCTCGACCTGCGGACCGCCGCCTCGAGCACCCACTCCCAACCGGCCCGCTCGCGGAACTCTTCCTCGTTCGCGCCGAGCAGCTCCTCCATGGCGCGGACGGCCTGGGCCCCCGCAGGGTTCCGTCGCACGAGTAAGCGTCCCATCGCTTCACGGTTTGCCGCGAGATCCGCGAGGCGCGCGACCTCCTGCCAGGCGCTCCCCGTCCACGTGCCAAGTGCGACGACCGGAGGATCCGACCACGTTGGGCTGAGTGCAGGCCGGGACCCACCCGAGATTGCCCGGCCGAACAGCGTCGCGAGCGGCGCGCGCAGCCCGGGCGTGCGCACTCGATCCGCGAGCCACTCGGCGAGCTCCATTGGTGCGGGCCGCGGCCGATCGCGCACGGCGGCGAGAATAGACCCGGCCCCACCACCGTCGAGCGAGCTGACCGAGCACATCCGCGGTGACCTCGGGAGTCTGCGGCGCTCACCAGATGACCGGAGCAGTACACAGATCGGGCACCATGGAGCCTGTGCGAACAGCGCCCTGAGCTCTTCGCTCGTCGCTGGCCGATCGGCCACGTCCACAAGAAGGATCGACCCGAGGGGCGGACGCCCGTCTCCAAGTCGAGCGACGTGCATGAACGGCGGAGCGGTGACGTACAGCGAGAGCCGGTTCATAACTGCCTCGGTACAACGGGTCCAAGCCTCTGTTCCAACCGATGCCGGATGGGGGACGTCCACCGGCCACCCATCATCTTCAGTAGACGGACCATCTGCTTCAGTAGACGGACCATCTGCGGAATTTCTTTCAGTTCTCGAAGTCGTATTACTCACAGGCTATCCGGCTCGGGGGTTGCAGACGGCGACCCCGCCGTACAGGTTCGCGCGCGTCGGGAACTCGGAGTCGGGAATCGAAGGGCCAGGGACGATTCAGAATTCAGGTGTGCGTGTGGAGGGTACCCTGGTAATACGAAAACCGAACGAAGGACCGGACCATGTGCCGTTAGACTCACGCGTCGTTCGCACGTTAGCGTGCGTAATCTCGACACTGACCGTCACAGCTTCGTCACTTTCGGCCCAGACGGGCTCCCAGCCGCCTTCAGCGCGGCAGCCGACGTTGCCGGCCGTCGAGGTCACGGTCACACGCGACGCTGCCAGGCCGACTCTGGAGCTCCCCTACGCGCTGTCGCGCGTTGCGCCGGATAGCATGCGTCCCGGCCTGCGCCATGTCTCCTTCGACGAAATGCTACTTGCGCTCCCGGGTGTGTCGGTTGCAAACCGAAACAACCCGACGCAGGATCCCCGCATTTCCATTAGAGGCTTCGGGGCGCGCTCAGCGTTCGGTGTTCGCGGAGTCCGAGTGGTGCGCGACGGCGTGCCCCTGACGCTCCCGGACGGCCAGACGCCTATCGATTACCTCGACCTCGAATCCGTCGGGCGGATCGAGGTGATTCGCGGAAGCGCGAGCTCCCTGTACGGCAATGCCGCCGGCGGCGTGGTCGAAGTGACGACCGTGAATCCTCCGACTGACCCGATCGCGGCCCGGGCGGCGGGTTACGGCGGCTCGTATGGCGTGAAGCGCTGGGCCGGCTCGGCCGGGGGGACCGTCGATGCCGTGCGATATCAGGGCGACGCCTCACGGGTCGAGCAGGACGGGTTTCGCCGGCACGCACGGCAAGAGGCCACCAGTGGGACCGCGCGGGCAATGCTCTCGGGGCGCGCGGGCGAGCTGGCGCTCACTTACACGGGTTACGACATGCCCACGGCCGAGAATCCCGGGGCATTGACGGCTGCAGAGATGGCGGCTGATCCACGTCAGGCGGATCCGGCGCAGATCCGCAAGGGAGCGCGCAAGGCCGTCCAACAGTCGCAGCTCGGGCTTACGGCCAGCCGGCGCTCGACCGGTGGGTCGGAGCTGATCGGGGTCGTACACGTCGGATGGCGGACGCTCGACAACCCGCTGACATTCGCGGTGGTCGACGTCGATCGGGTGACGTCGGGGGCGACGGCGCGATTCACGGCCCCGGCGGAGCTGTTCGGGCTCGCACATCGGCTGAGCGCGGGCGTGGATGTGCAGTTTCAGGATGACGACCGCCTGAACTTCGCGAACTGCAACTTCGATCCGCCGCTCACGCAACCGACGGCCAGCTGTCCCACCGTCGGTCAGGAGCGCGGAATGGTACAGCTCGACCAGCGCGAGCGGGTGACGGGTGTGGGCCCCTTCGTGCGTGATGAGATCACGTTGTCCGACCGGTATCTACTCACGTTAGGCGCCCGGGCCGATCACGTGCGGTTCCGGGTCGACGACCGGCTCATCGCCGGAACCAACCCCGACGACTCCGGTGAGCGAACGCTGCGCGCGGTGAGCCCGATGGTTGGCGTCGTGGCCCGCGTGGGGACGCTGCACTCCGTCTTCGCCAACGTTTCCACCGCGTTCGAAACGCCGACGGCCACGGAGCTGGCGAACAAGCCGGACGGGTCGGCTGGCATCAACCCGACGCTGGACCCGCAGTACGCGACCACCGTGGAAGCTGGGGTGAAGGGCGTCGCCGGGCGACTCCGCTACGACGCCTCGCTGTTCGCCACGCGGGTGCGCGACGAACTGATCCCCTTCGAGGTCCCTGGAGGCGGCGGTCGGCGATACTTCCGCAATGCCGGCTCGACCCGGCGCGGCGGTGGCGAGTTCGGGCTTGCAGCCGCGGTAGGCGCGACGACCGTCGGTGTCTCGTACAGCTACTCGGACTTCGTGTTCCGCGACTATGTCGTCGGGACGAACGATTACAGCGGCAACCACATTTCCGGCGTCCCGAACCAGCAGTTCCAGGGCTACGCGACGTACAGGTGGCGCGGCTGGTCGGCGACAGTCGAGGCGATCACCGCTGGCAGTGCGTTTCTGGACGATGCGAACTCGGCGCGCTCCCAAGGCTACGAGGTGATGAACGCGCGCATCGGGGGGCGCATCGAGCTGGGCCGCGCGTCGGTGCTGCCCATGCTCGCCGTGTCCAACATCTTCGATCGAGCGTACGCGGGGTCGATCGTGACGAACGCAGCGGCGGGCCGATACTTCGAGCCCGCACCGGGGCAGACGGTCTATTTCGGCCTCTCGGTCGGCGCGGGGCGTTAGACTCGGGAAATTGGGAAATTGGGGTCAGACTCGAATTAGCGTTTCGTTGCGGCCCGCAAGGAATCGCTAATTCGAGTCTGACCCCAATTTCGGAACTACTGCTACTTCTTCTTCAGCTCGACGTCGCCGTTGCCCGAGCTCATCGTGATGCGCCGGCCGCCGCGACCGATCGTCGCACGCACGTGCTGCGGATCGATGCGGCCGCGGAGCGTGAGTGGGAAGTCGCTATAGAACTTGCCGGACCCAGTCGTCGCGACCAGCTCGCCGGCGAAGTTGGCGGGGACGGTAACACTCACCGACCCGTTCCCGCTCGAGAACTCCATATCGTCGGCGACGTCCTCGATCGCGTCCATCGTGACGTCGACATCCCCGTTGCCGCTCGACGCGTTCACGGGGCCACGGCCCGTGAGGACGGTTACCCGGCCATTGCCGCTCGACGCGCGCACCGGGCCGGCCGCACGGCCGACACGCACGTCCCCGTTGCCGCTCGACGCGCTCACCGGCCCGCCACTCGTCGTCACCGAGACGTCGCCGTTTCCACTCGCGGCCCGGACCTCGGCCGACAGGCCTTCCACGCGCACGTCGCCGTTTCCGGACCCTGCGGCAACCTTGACCCCTTTCGGCACCCGCACGGTGATGTTGACTCGGCGGCCGTCGTTGTCCCGCCCGCGCCCGCGATGACGGATGCCGTCGTCGTCGCAATCGGTGTCCTCGTCGATGATCGCGCAGATCGTGACGCCATCGCTCGTCTTGCGGATGTCGAAGCCGATGTCCTCCGGACGTCCGCGTCGGAGTATCTTCTCTGCAGTGAGGTCGACGGCGTCGCCGCTTGCCTCGGCGACTTCAATCCGGCCGCTGACGCCGTATACGCGCAGCCATTGACCGGCCGCCACGCGCTCCGACCAGGTAAAGCGGGTTCCTTCGCGTCCCTGGAGCTGCTGCGCGGCGAGCGGTGACGCGAGAACTCCCGTAACAAGCAATGGCAAGGCGAGGCGGCGAATCATCCGGGTTGCTCCGTTCTGGGCCACTGGGTCAGACAGGCGCTTTCGGCTCAGGGTTTAGACTGTACAAGAATCGGGTTGCCGGAAGACCTAGCTTACCTATCTACCCGAGGTGCCGCGGTGCACCGATGGCCGCGGTCCAACTAGCCAGCGAGGAGGCGTCGTGGACGCCATGCAGGAACAGCTTACCGTCGAGCCACAGACCAGCGCACGTCGCGGCGCGGCGCTCGACATCGATTCCGACAGCTTCCGGAGCCTCGGTCACGCCCTCGTGGATCGAGTGGCCGACCTCCTTGTCTCGCTGCCGGATCGCCCCGTCTCGCCGCAAACGACGCCCGACGCCATCAGGGAACAGCTCGGCGACGCCCGTCTTCCCGAGGCAGGCACTGACCCGGCGACGTTGCTCGAGGACGTGACGTCGTTGCTCATCGAGAACTCGACCTTCAACGGCCATCCCCGATTCTTCGGCTACATCACCGCGTCTGCCGCACCAATCGGAATTCTGGGTGACATGCTGGCCGCGGCGATCAACCCGAACGTCGGGGCGTGGTCGCTCTCGCCGGCCGCCACGGAGATCGAACGGCAGGCGGTGCGGTGGGTCGCCGAGTTCATCGGCTTCCCGGCCTCGTGCGGCGGCCTGTTCGTGAGCGGTGGCAACATGGCGAACATGGTGTGCTTCCTCGCGGCCCGTGCGGCGCACGCGGCTCGCGCCGGGTGGGATGTGCGCACGAAAGGCGTCACGGGCGAGGCGGCGAAGCTCACGATCTACACGTCGGCCGAAACGCACACGTGGTTGCAGAAGGCCGCAGACCTGTTCGGGCTGGGCACCGACGCCATCCGGTGGATCGAGGTGGACTCGGGGCAGCGGATGCGGATGGATCGACTGCGCGAGCGCATCGAGGCGGATCGCCTCGCGGGGTTTCGCCCGTTCCTGGTTGTGGGGACTGGCGGTTCTGTCGCGACCGGTGCAGTCGACCCACTGCCCGAGATCGCGGCGCTCTGTCGCGAGGAGGGGCTCTGGTTCCACGTGGATGGCGCGTACGGGGCTCCGGCCGCTCGAGTGAACGGCGCTCCCGCCGACCTGGCCGCGTTAGGCGAGGCGGATTCGGTAGCCATGGACCCGCACAAGTGGTTCTACGCGCCGCTCGAGGCCGCGTGCGCGCTCGTCCGGGATCCGGCCGCGCTCCTGGCAGCCTTTTCCTACCGGCCATCCTACTACCACTTCCACGGCGAAGCGGAGGACCCGCAGGTCAACTTCTACGAGTGGGGCCCCCAGAACTCGCGCGGTTTCCGGGCGCTCAAGGTGTGGCTCGCGATGCGTCAGATCGGGCGCGCGGGGTACGAGCGTCTCATCGCGGAAGACATCGAGCTCGCGCGTCGCATGTACGATCGCGTTGCGGCGCACCCGGAGCTCGAGGCGCTGACGCTCGGCCTCAGCATCACCACGTTCAGGTACATCCCACCCGATCTCGACACACTGGTTCCGGCATCAGAGCGGGCGAGGTACCTGAACGACTTCAATACGGCGTTACTCACGCGCCTGCAGAACAGCGGCGCGATCTACCTCTCGAACGCCGTGATCGATGATCGGTTCGCCCTCCGCACGTGCATCGTGAACTTCCGGACGTCGGTGGCGGACGTCGACGCCGTCCCGGAGATCGTAGTGCGCGAGGGCAGGCTCCTGCATGACGAGATGAGACGGCACTGACGCACGGCGTCGGCAGGTGGCCTCCGACCTCATCGTGATGGCGTCCGCAGGGGCGTCGCTGCGCCCGGCGACGCGGCGGAGCGCGAACGTTCCCGTAGCACCACCGGGATCCGACACGTAGCGCCACGTACCAACGATGCTGTCGCCGCGCACCGCTCCGCTGAGCTCCACCGAGCCATGATCGACACCCGGATTCAGCACGGCCCGGATCGAGTTCGGTGCGACCAGCCATCCTAGCGCGTCGCGCGAGGAAAGGCTGAAGCCGAAACGCGCGAAGTCGATCTCGAAGTTCCCCGGATGGACGGTTCGTGCGCTGACAGTTGCCGGCGACGCGTCGCCAACAGCATTGAACCGGATGCGCGCCGGGATGGATCGCGAGGAGGGTCGTTCGCGGAGGCGCCACACCGAGTCGAGGCGGATGACGCCGTCCCACGTGCCGGTAAGGTCCTGTGTGACGGCAGCCTGGCCCCATGTCGGCGCAGGCAGGCTCAGGAGCATCGCGGTCATCAGTCGAAGGAAGGTCGGTTTCGTCATCGCACCGGGCTCCAACGCAAGGGATGGGCTCGCGAGAGCACCAAACCGAGTCCGGGCGGATGAGCTTGCCGTTAACCGTCTATAGCAGGATGAGGCCCTGCCGAACGCCGATGGCGACGGCTTCCGCGCGCGAATACGCGCCGAGCTTCCCGAGGATCGACGCGACGTGCGTTTTCACGGTGTGCTCGGAGATTCCCAGTCGGGCCGCGATGTTCTTGTTAGCGAGTCCTTCCGCGAGCATGCCTAACACTTCGAACTCGCGCGGCGTGAGCGGCGTAGAGTCTGGTTGGACTCGGGGCGCGACGGCTGGGCGAGTAGCGGACGCAACGAGTGCCCCCGCAAGCTCGGCCGGAAGTGTGACGAGCCCTGCCGCGGCTGCCTCGATTGCGGCGACGATCTCGGCGGGCGTCGCATCCCGCGGAAGCACGCCTCGCGCGCCCATCCTCACCGCCTCGGCGGCCCATGCAGGGGTGAGCTCGTCGGCGACGAGGACAAGCGCTGGTGTGCGTGCGGCAGCGTCGGGCGTGAGTGCGATCCGCGACGCGACCGACGCCGACTCCGGTGTTCCGTCGCGTGTGTCGACGGCGAGCAGGACCACCTGAGGCTCGTGGGACTCGATGTCGTCGACGAGTGCGTCGCCCGCCGTGACGGCGACGACGGTGACCGCCGCGCTTCGGGCGAGCAGTGACTCGAGGCCGGCGCGAACCACCGGCGACGCCGCCGCAACGAGCGTGCGAATCACGCCGCGCGCCACCCGGTCGCGTCGTGCCGGAATCCGGCGTCGCTGAGGAATCGCGCGACGGTCGTGACCGGGACCGCGATCCCGAGGCCGCCGGCGATCATGGTGTTGACGCCGACCACACGCCCCTGCGCGTCCGCGAGCGGACCACCGGAGTTTCCGGGCGCGAGCCGGATATCGGCGCGAATCCAGCGCGGCCTGCCGGCGTGCCCCGGCTCGAGTGCGTGCACGATACCGAGGGCGAGCGCCCCCGCCACGCCTAACGGGTTGCCGAGCGCGACGACGAGATCGCCGGTGCGGAGGGTCGACGGATGGCCGATGGTGGCCGGGCGAAGCCCATCCACGATTCCACCGCCCGTGATCGCGATAGTGGCGAGGTCACGCCGCCGGTCGCGCGCGGTGACTCGCCCGCTGACCGTGCGGCCGTCCCAGAGGACGAGCGTTGTGACGTCCGAGCGTGCAACGTGGGCGTTCGTCACTACGACGCCATCGGCGGTCCAGATGACGCCGGAGCCGACGCCCGCGCCGCCCGTGCGCACTTCCACCGTGCTGCGCCGGAGGCCGCCGGCCAACTCGGCAAGCGCCGTGGCGAGCGGCTCGGTCATCATCGGCCCCTCCGCGATGAACGCTGTTGCTGCGGACGTTCGCCGATGGTGATCGAGACGCTGGTCGGCTCGCCACCGCGTACGAGGCGCACCGAGATCGCCTTACCGATCTGGTCGGGCCCGAGCATCGCGAGTAGCTCGGCGGGATCGGCGACGGGGGTATCCCCGACCGCGACGAGGATGTCGCCGATGAGAACGCCGGCGCGGTCCGCCGGGCCACCGGCTTCGGCGCTCACCACCATGAGTCCGATGTCGTTAGGCAGACGCAGGCGCTCGACAAGCCCTCCAGGCAGCCGGACGGGCTGCATGCCGAGGCCGAGGTAGCCGCGGGCAATGCGACCGGTCGTGAGGAGCTGGTCAGCGACCCGGTTCACGGTGGACGCCGGAATCGCGAGTGCCGCGCCGCGCGAGAGCCCCGACGTATCGAGGCCGAGCACTCGGCCGGCGGCGTCGACGAGCGGGCCGCCCGAGAACCCGTCGTAGATGGAGATGTCGAGGCGTACGAATCGGTCGATCATGCCACCATGCCAGGTTCGCCACTCACCGCCCACGGCGCTGATCACGCCGAGGCTCGCGGTGATCGCAGGGCCGGGTCGGCCAAGTGCCAAGCCCAGTGCGCCGACGCGAACGCCACTCGCGTCGGCGAGGCGAGCGACGGGCGCGGTGATGCCATCGACGCGAAGGACCGCGAGGTCGGTCGTTGGGTCTCGGCCAACGAGCGTGGCAGCGAGCGAGGTGCCGTCCGCGATGGTGACGGTGATGTCCTCGTCGCGCTGGATGGTGTGATGGGCGGCGACGATGATGCCGGGCCGCCAGTGAATGCCACTTGCGGGAATCCGGCGCCGCGCGTGGATCGCGACTACGAAGTGCCCGGCGCGCTCGACGGCGCCGGCGAGGTCGTTCGACAATGACTCGAGCACGCCAGCCGATGGCGAGTCGATCGAGGGTCCAGCCATGGGGTCTCCTGTGCTTACGGGCGCGCCAAGTCGATCGGTCGAAAGCTAGGATCGGCGCACCGCTCTACGCGGAACAATGCGTCCGCGGACAGGCATGGGGGATCGCTCGTTCGGCTGATCCAGTGGTCGGTAAGGAGAGCGAGCCGGCCCAAACCCTCGGGACGCTCCTCGCACTCCCCTCTTCTCATTTCTCTTGCTTTGCAACGGCGGTCGCCTCCGACCGCGACGCTTGCGTCAGCGTCCTCTGCGTGCCGCGC
>Ga0075430_100002024_pt1 | contig 16718 bp, 11 predicted proteins | sample RhiMetdeltSRZDD4_FD_75294 | JGI IMG/M metagenome (GOLD analysis project Ga0075430, IMG submission 75294) | Populus rhizosphere microbial communities from Tennessee, USA - Rhizosphere MetaG P. deltoides SRZDD4 | ecosystem: Host-associated > Plants > Roots > Rhizosphere > Soil | place: USA... | reverse complement strand
GGATCGACTGCCTCCCACTGCCAGGGCGTCTGGCGCGGTTGGTCGGCGAGAAACGAGGCATACTGAGCCGTGGTCACTTCAAAGAGATCGATCAGAAACGTATTGAGCCACACGTCATGCCGGGGCCGTTCGTCTTCGAGTGCCTGGCTACCGTCGGATCCCATCGAGAACGGTCCTTCCGGGACGGACGCCATAGGCGTCTCCGTTTTAGCGGGCGAGGGAGGTGCGGACTTCTGCTTTCGCAATCGTTCCAGCTGTCCGTAGGAGAGCTGGACCGGCAGAAAGATGGAGGCGAGCAAAGGCAGTAGGACGAAGTAAACTCGGCGCTGTGCAGTCAAGCCATGAAGTCGCGACACGGTGGTTAGTAGATGATCCCCCCTACGACCCAATGACGGTCGTCCGGCACATCGATCAGCAAACGGGACAGATTCATTTCCGCCAATTGTGCCGCGATCTCATCTTCGGTGAAAGCGGCGAGCAATGAATTATAAAAATCCCGTTGCAGAATGGGGGGCTCTTCCGCTGCGTATTGCGAGACGATCGCCGCCGCCGCTTCCGCCGACTCGGGACGCAAAAGATCCATGACCAGAACGAACGAGCCCGGTTTGACAAGCTGCTTGAGCTTATACCAGAACTGGAACGGATTCGGAACGTGATGCAGCAGACTATTGGAAATGGCTGCATCGGCCGGCTCCTGTAACGACACCTCTTGAAAACGCTCGCAGCGGAACCGGATACGTTCTTCCAGTTTGGCACTCTTGACTGCTTCTTCCGCCAATTGAATCATCGGCCGGCTCGCATCAATTCCAGTCACACGAGCGTCCGGGAATTTGCGCGCGAATCTGATCGGAATATCCCCCGGACCGCACCCGAGGTCGATGACATGCCCCCCGCTCCACTCGGGGCAGGATTCAAAGAACAGGTCGACGAACCCCTGATTCTCCTCCGCAAAGTCAGCGCGCGCGTAGACCCGTACCTGCTCGACGTCCTGCATGAGCTCCGGCTCCAATACTCGCTCCATCATCCTTTTTCATCCCCTCGTTGCGAAGGTCCTGGTTCAACGCGGAGGCGGTCTCCCTGTTTGACCATGCCTTCGCGCAAGACCCGGGCATATACCCGGCTCCAGCCCGGATGGAGCTTTTGCGAGATACGACCGTAGTCACCGGTCGTGAACCATTGGGCGTTGAACTGACAGGGGGCCGTGTAGGTGGTCACTTGCAAGCGTAAGGAGTCGCCGATCTGCAAAACAATCCCTGGTTGAATCTGGCCCCAGTCCACTCCCGCCAGGGTGAGATTTTCTCCCGATGATCCAGGTGCGATGATGTGGCCTTCCGTACGTAGCGCCTGAATGACCTCCAGTGAAAACAGGCACACGGCGCGATCGACTCCTCCATGAACCATCCGATTCCGCTGGCGATCACCGACGAGACCGACTTGAGTGACTCGAGCGTCCGGAACAGGAAGCTTTGGAACTCCACCGTCCGATACATTGATCTGATACAGATGCGCGTATCCTAACCTGTCCCCCATCGTCCTAGCAGAACGGTCACGTCTACCCAGTCTGATCGCATCTGATGTAACCAGCTACCTCTGCGGAAGATAACCGAGTGTTGACGCCATTCTCCGCAACCGGTATCGTCCCATGCATCGTGACCAGTCCTCCGGCCTCCATACAGGTACCATTCCGGGAAAAGCTGCTCCAACGACTGCTTCGGCGGCTGGAGCGCAGCTTCGGTCATGGGCGCACAGCAAGCGATCGGTTCACGCGTTGGCGTCTTTTCGTTTTTGGCGCTGGTCTCATCGTCTGCATCATGTTGTATCGGCTCGGCTGGTACCAGACCGGTAATAGTGCCCTCCTCCTCTTCTTGGCTCTCTTCACCACGGTGGCCTGGTATCATAACAGGCTCGAAGACCGCATGCACCGGTTGCGGCGATGGAAAGCCCTCAAGAGCGCTCACCTTGCTCGTTTCCAATTGGATTGGCAGAATATTCCGCCTCGTGCCTGGTCTGACGTTGAACACCATCCCTATGCCCGAGATCTGGATCTACTCGGGCCCCACTCGCTGCTGCACCTCATCGATACCACAGTCTCGACACAAGGCCGCGAACGCCTGACCTCGTGGTTTCTCTCCCAATCGTCGCCACCTCGTTCCTGGGGAGCTCGGCAGGCTCTGATCAGAGAACTTGCTCCCCTGTCCCTCTTGCGTGACCGGATTGCCCTGGAAGCCACCCTGGTCGACCAGCAGGAGATCGATGGGGCTCGCTTGCTCGCGGTCTTGCACTCTCCGGTCGGGTATTCGGGCCTCACCATGTTGCTCCTTATCGAAACCGCGCTGGCCGGTATGACGCTGGTACTCTTGATCGGCAACCTCATGAACTGGTTGCCATCCTATTGGATGCTGCCCTTTGCCCTATACGCCTTTATCTATCTCCTCGTCAGAGGGCGGACAAAGGACGTGTTCGACCACGCCGTTGCTCTCCATCATCATCTGGAAAAGGTGGCAGCTGTTTTCACACGCCTGGAACGCATGTCCATGCATCACACCCCAGCATTGAGTGAGTTGTGCACACCTCTGCGCCGGGACGCGCTCAAGCCGTCCCACTCCCTGAAACAGGCGGCAGGGCTGCTCGCCCGGCTGAGTATCAAGGCCCATCCACTCGTGCATTACGCGCTCAACGCCATAGGCCCCTGGGACTTGTACTACACGTTCCGTCTTCAGGAGTTGCAACAGCGGATTTCACAATCGGTCCCGGCCTGGTTTGAGATTTTTGCAGAGTTTGAAGCCTCCTCTGCCCTCGCAAATTTCGCGTATCTGCACCCTGACTATTCCTGGCCGACGTTGACCTCTCCGGACAAGCCATCATCCCACAACGGTGTGCCTGCCGCCTTTACGGCCGACCGATTAGCCCACCCGCTGATCCCCAGGATTGCTCGTGTCGCCAACGACCTTCATCTTGAGGGCTCTGGACACATCGTGCTCGTCACCGGATCTAACATGTCCGGGAAAAGCACGTTTCTTCGAACCGTGGGGGTCAATCTCTGCCTCGCGCAAACAGGCGCGCCGGTCTGTGCCGAGCAGTTCGAGTGGGCGTGGGCCCGACCCGCTTGCTGCATTCGAGTGGATGATTCGCTTGAGACCGGGTTGTCTTTCTTTTATGCTGAGGTGAAACGGCTCAAATCTATCCTGACTGCCGTGGGCCGCCCTGATTTGCCGCCCGTGTTGTTTCTGATCGATGAGGTCTTTCGCGGAACGAACAATCGGGAACGGCTGTTGGGTGCGCGAGCCTTCATCGAAGCGTTGGCGAAAAGCCGCGGCTTCGGCCTGATCACGACACACGACCTGGAATTAACCGACCTTACGCGACAGATTCCGACATTACAGAACATGCACTTCCAGGAGACCGTGCACAACGGCATGCTGCAATTCGATTACCGGCTTCGACCGGGACCCTGTCCGACCACCAACGCGTTACGGATCATGGCTTTGGAGGGTCTACCCGTGCCGGCCCAGAATCCGTAGCGAGATTCTAGTGAGACAAGCAGCCGGCGGTGACTGATACATCGCGAATCTTATGGTCATACTCTTCATCATTTGATATCGGAGGAACTTATCGACCCGCCAACTCGCGACCCATCCTCTTCCCGTCACCCGTTGCGCGCGCTTCTCATTGCCCAGTTCTGCGGGGCCTTCAACGACAACGCCTGGAAACTGATGGTGGCGCTGCTCGGCATTCGCCAGGTCGCAGCAACCATGGAATCCGGCGCGGATTTTGAGACCGCCTCACAGACCCAGACGACGATCGCGTTCGTCGTCTTCACACTTCCGCTGATGTGCACGTCGATTGTCGCGGGAGTACTGGCCGATCGACTGAGTAAACGAACGGTCATCATCACGATGAAGGCCGTCGAGATCGGTCTGATGATTGCGGCGACGATCGCGCTCTTCCTCAATCCTGCCGGAGGCGTCTGGCCTCTCGTGGTCCTGGCCGGGATGGGTGTGCACAGCGCCATTTTCAGTCCGGCCAAGTACGGCATTCTGCCGGAACTGATCGGCCACGAACGGCTCGCGTCCGGCAACGGTCTCCTGGAGATGTGGACCTTCCTGGCCATCCTCGGTGGAACTGCCGCAGGGGGTATGTTGTTAGGCCAGGCCGGCTCCTCCCCATGGCTGGCGCCCCTCGGTTTGACGGTCATCGCGGCCATTGGTTTTGCGGCTTCCTGGAGCGTGCCGGTGGTTCGACCGGCCCGCGCGGACGGTGGGCTGGCCGCGACACTCAGCGGGGCTTGGTCGGCGCTTCGCGCGGACCGAATGTTGCGGATGGCAATCACGGGCAACATCTTCTTCTGGACCATCGCCAGTCTCTTCGCACAGGACATTCTCGTCTACGCCAAAGCCGTGCTGGGCTTGTCCGATACCATGGCCGGCCTCCCCCTCACGATGCTGTCCGTCGGTATCGGCGTGGGCGCCGTCCTCGTGGGCCGGCTCTCTCCATCGCGCGTGGAATATGGGCTGATCCCATTGGGAGCGATCGGCGTCTTCCTGACGTTGCTCGTGCTCGGCCTCACCACGCCGAGGCTCGGCGGCACGGTGGCATTGATGCTGGTCCTCGGAATGGCCAGCGGTCTTGTGTTCATCCCTCTCAACGCTGTGATCCAATGGCGGGCTCCTGCAGATCGTCGAGGATCGGTCATTGCCCTGGAAAACACCTGCGTGTTTGCCGGAATCATGTCGGGATCGCTTGCCGGCGGCGCGCTGGCCAATGCGGGTCTCTCGACCAGCGGCATCTTTGTCGCAACGGCTCTCGTCACCGCCACGGGGACGTCATGGGCGCTCTGGTTGCTGCCCGACGCCCTCGTGCGATTGGTACTCGTGATCCTGACACACACGATGTACCGGGTGCGGATCGTCGGGCGCGAATACGTTCCGCATCAAGGAGGAGCGCTGCTCGTCCCGAATCACGTCTCATTTATCGATGGACTGTTGCTGGTCGCAAGCCTGGATCGGCCTATACGGTTCGTCGTCGATGCGGAGTACGTGAATGATCCGCTCCTCAAGCCCTTCATGAAGGCCTTCCAGGTCATTCCAATCGCGTCGCAGGGTGGGCCACGCGTGATCCTGAGAGCCTTGCGGGACGCAGGGCGGGCACTGGACGAAGGCGAGATCGTCTGCGTCTTTCCCGAAGGTCAGATCACGAGAACCGGCAGCATGCTGTCCTTTCGCCGCGGGTTCGAACGGATTGTCAAAGGCCGGGACGTGCCGGTGATCCCGGTCCATCTGGATCGGGTGTGGGGCAGTATTTTTAGTTATGTAGGCGGTCGGTTTTTGACCAAATGGCCCGAACGCATTCCCTATCCGGTCACTGTCTCATTCGGCAACCCGGTCTCGTCCGACACACCGGCATCCGAGTTGCGCCAACTGGTTCAAGAATTGGGAGAACAGGCCTGGCACTTGCGCAAACCAGACCGTGTGCCGCTACAGCGGTCCTTCATCAAGGCCATGCGCCGACATCCGTTTCGTCTGGTGATGGCGGATGCGACCAGGCCAAAAGTCACCGGCATCCAGGCCTTGATCGGCAGCATCGCCTTGGCCCGGGCGCTGCGTGACGCCTGGAAGAATCAACCAACCGTCGGCCTCCTGCTTCCGCCGACCGTCGCCGGCGGGCTGATGAATGTGGCAGCCACGTTGGCGGGGCGCGTCAGCGTCAATCTGAATTATACGGTCGGGAAGCGCGGCCTAGAATCGGCCGTCAGGCAAGCCAAATTGCAGACCATCGTGACCAGCCGGATGTTCATTGAAAAAGCCAAACTCGAGCTGCCGGATGGCCCAGGCATTATCTGGCTAGAAGATCTCAGGCACACGATTGCAGCGCCGCAGAAAGCAGTCGCATCGTTGCTGGCCATCGTGGCTCCGGCTCGCGTGATTGAGTGGGCCTGCGGGCAGACTCAGTGCGTGAAAATGGACGATCTCGCCACGATTATTTTCAGCAGCGGAAGCACCGGTGAACCGAAGGGCGTAATGTTGTCTCACTTCAATATCGATTCAAATGCCCGGGCGGTCGCCCAGGTCCTCCACCTGGATTCACATGACCGCATCCTGGGCATTCTTCCGTTATTTCATTCCTTCGGCTATCTGGTGTTTTGGTTCGTGACGTTAAACGGAGGGGCCATGGTGTTCCATCCCTCGCCTCTGGACGCAGCGGCGATCGGAGACCTCTGTGCAAAATACCGGCTTACTTTTGTAGTCACCACTCCGACATTTCTTCAACTGTATCAGCGCCGCTGCACGCCGGAACAATTCAGTTCGCTGCGCGTCGTACTGACCGGAGCGGAGAAGTTGCCATTGCGGCTCTATCAGTCGTTCGAAGACCGCTTTGGCATACGGCCGATCGAAGGCTACGGCGTGACAGAATGTTCACCGGTGATTGCGGTCAATGTCCCCGACTTTCGCGCCGCCGGATTTTTTCAGCCCGCATCCCGCCGAGGTACCGTGGGACAACCGCTCCCTGGGATCACCGTCCAGACGGTCGATCCGGAAACCTATGTCCCGTTGCCTGCCGGTCAGTCCGGAATGTTATTGGTCAAGGGGCCGAATGTCATGGTCGGATATCTCGGCCGGGAAGACCTCACCGCAGCAGCCATGAAGGACGGTTGGTATATCACCGGGGATATCGCGACGATCGACGAGGATGGATTCATCAGCATTACCGACAGATTGTCGCGCTTTTCCAAAATCGGCGGTGAAATGGTGCCTCATGGGCGCGTGGAAGATGCCTTGCACCAAGCCGGTGGATTTGAAACTCAGGTCTTCGCCGTGACCGGCGTTCCTGACGAGCGAAAAGGCGAACAACTGGCCGTGCTTCACACCCTCGATGACGAGCAGATTCTTGATATTGTGGCCAAGGCGGCAGCCACCGGCATTCCCAACCTATTTCTTCCGGCTCGCGGGAATTTCATCAAGGTCGAGGCCCTCCCCCTCCTCGGTACCGGCAAGTTGGACCTGCGCGCCGTCAAGCGAGTCGCCACGGAACGTTTGGGAGGACGTGAAGCGTAAAGGTCCACGACGCGAAGAATAATGAGGTTCACGACGTGCAGAATAATGCACGTCAAGTTTGTGAACGGGCGCGAGCCGGTGAGCGCCCAGTGTCTTCGGTCTGTGCGCGCCGGTGAGTCGGTGAGCCGGCAGTGTCTTGGACCCCTTGTGGACGCCGCCGAGATGTGAGGCGGCAGTCTCTTGTGGTTCGGAGGTGAGTTCCGGTTTGTGACGGACGAAATACGAACGACGAGCGACGAGATACAGAAACGCCTATGATGGCCCCTGTCGAGAAAACGCTCATCGACTGCCACGTGCATCTGGCTGCACTGCCCGATAGAGGAAACGGGTGTTATATCTCGCCTAAGATGCTGAAGAGTCCCCTCTTCCGGTTTCTCCTGTGGAAACACGACATCTCTCCCGATCGTCCCGCACAAGCCAATCAGAAATATCTGGACGACCTGCTGCACGAATTGCGGGCATCGCGCTACGTCGCACAAGCCGTCCTCCTCGCCATGGATGCCGTATACGATCGCACCGGGCGTCTCGATCAGCCCCACACGGACTTTCTCATCAGCAACGAGTACGTGCTGGAGACCGTCACGCGCTACCCCAGTGAATTCCTCGCAGGGGTTTCCATCAATCCGCAACGCCGGGACGCAGTGGACGAAGTGCATCGCTGTGCGGACGCCGGGTGCACCCTGGTCAAAGTCCTTCCCAATGCCCAACAGTTCGATCCCGCTAACCTCGGTTACAAACCATTCTATCGAGCCCTGGCGGAGCGTGGTCTTCCGCTGCTCAGCCATGTCGGCTATGAGTTCAGTCTGATCGGCAAGGATCAAACGATGGGCGATCCCGACAGGCTACGTGTGCCATTGGAAGAAGGCGTCATGGTGATCGCGGCTCATGCCTGCAGCTACGGCTTGATGATATATGAGAAGTTTCTTCCAGCGTTCCATGAATTGGTTCGACGCTATGAGAATTTCTATGCCGACATTTCGGCCCTCACCCTTCCCAACCGGCTGCGCATGCTGCTGCATCTGCGCCACGCTCCCGAGCTTCACTCGCGGTTGCTGTTCGGAACGGACTATCCCTTATCGGTCTTGCATCTGGCGGCATGGGGACGAGTCGGACTTCGAGCGCTGCGCACGATGATCCGGACAAAGAATCGCTTCGATCGACAGTACATGGTTTGTCATAGTCTCGGCCTAAAGTTCGGATCGATTAGTGAGCTGATTCATCCTTGCTGAGCGGCTGCAAGCATCGTTCATGCCGCCCGCGTTGAAAAGAGCACCTGACCACCAGACACAGATGCATCGCGAAGACATCCTTGCCAAGCTCCGTGAAAGGATTGTGGGTTACGCAGCATCACGTTTGTCGAGAGACATAGCCGACGATCTCACTCAGGAAGTGATGATCGTTCTGCACGAGAAATATCCGAACGTGGAGGACATTTCGGAACTCGTCCCGTTGGCGTTTCAGATTTTGCGCTTCAAAATGCTGGATCTGCATCGGAAAAGGTTCCGTCGCGGCGAGTATGATCAAGAGTCGATCGACGACTTGCCTCTTGCGGACTCCCATGGCGACCCGGCGATGATATTGGAGAGAAAACAGGCGGTTGAACGACTCATCGGCTCACTCGCACGGTTGGGACCCCGCTGCCGGGAACTCTTTCGTTTCAAGCTTGAAGGCAAGACATTCCCAGAAATCCAAACGATTATGGGACAACGCTCAATCAATACGATCTATACCTGGGACCTGCGTTGCCGCAAGCGGCTCCTGGACTTAATGGGTGCCAGCTGGGAATGAGGGGGGAGGAAGTTCTGAGGTCCACGACGCGATGATATAGAGAGCGTCACGTTTGTGGACGGGCGACGGTGTCTTGTGAGCGCCCAGTGTCCGACGTATACGCGCAGTGCTGAGTTGGGGAATTTGTGCTTCACGAGATACGCTTCACGAATGACGAGCGACGAAGACAATGTCTGAGCACGAGCTGGAAAAGTTACTAGGCGGGTTTGCAGCCGATACCTTGACGCCGGAGGAACGGCAGAAGCTGTTCACGGCTGCCTTGCAGGACCAAAGCTTGTTCAATACGCTCGCGGACGAGCAGGCGCTCAAAGAGCTACTGACCGACCGGGTTGCGCGTCGCAGGCTATTGGATGCGCTGCACCAGACGAGTCCTTCTCGCGCGGGCGGTTCGCTCGCGTGGTTCGATTGGTTCCGACGACTGACTGGACTTGCGTTGGCAGGCGGTCTGGCGGCCGCCGTCTTCGCCGTCGTCCTCGGCACCAAGATGTACCAGGAAAGCATCGAGCGAGCGGCACAATCGGTCGCGACCGAAGAGGCAAAACCGGCGGCTCCTGCGCCATCGGCATCGCAGCCCGCGCCACCGTCCATCGCCGAGCAGCAGGCGAAGACCAAGGACAACGCAGAAGCGACAACGAAATCGCCAAAGAAAGAGGCCGCTCCACCATCGCCTCGCCAAGATCAGCAAGTTGCGAAGAATCCCCGCGACAGGCAAACAGTGCAGCGAGGCGACCAGGACGAATTAAAACAAGCCGACGCGCCAGTGGCTTCGCTGAAAAAGACGGCGGAGGACATTCCCGCCTCGGCTGACCAGAATCACAGAGCAAGCTGTGCTCCCCAGGCTGCTCCAACCGAAGCGAAACCAATGGACGTTCCGGCTACTGCGCCGCTTGCCGGTGTGGCCGCCGCATCAAGCAGTGCGCGCGCGCTATTTTATGAGGGAGGGGTAAGCCGCGCTGATGAACCTGCGATGGCCAGGGAAAAAGGGCGTGCTCGGTTGGAACAAAAGGCAGAGCGTTTTGCTCCGGCAGGGAAAGCAGCAGGCTCACCAGCGCGACTCAAGCCGCTCGGCCTCCGCTACAGCTTCGTGGTTCGTGAAACCGATGGAGAGGATCGGGAAGTGGGTGCCGCCGCATTGAAACATAGCACGCAGGCCCGGCTGACTGTGGAGGCGAATCAGAATGCCTATCTCCAAATACTCAAAACCGTCGGCACTGCGCCTTCCCAGCGCTTCTACCCGCGAGGAGGCGACCGGACTTCTTTGCCAATTGCCGCCGGCAAGCGCTACGAGATCCCGCTTCCTGCTTCCGCAGAAAGCGAATCAGCCACCCTTACCGTTCGTGTGTCCCGTGAACCCTTACCAGAAGTCGAAAGGCAAGAAGTAGGTTCAGCCGTCGGGCTCTCTCCCGATCAGTTCATCGAATCCGTCACGCCAGGGGGAGCCTCCGCTTCGCAAGAGCGAGCCACCTATATTGTGAACCGGAACCAGACCCCTACTGCCCAAATTGTCACCGAAATTCCATTGGGCCGCTAGAAACATACCCGAGCTTTTGCTTCCCACCCAATTCAACACGAGTCTGACGCGCGGCACATTTTCAACAGAATCACTGACGCAGTCAAGTCTGCCTACGTAGTCCTCCGCCAATACTTCCATTCTGCAGGCGCGATCGCGGCCGTCGAGCGAGGACGCGGGGGCCGCACTTGACCTTGAAAACAAAAATTCTTAAGCGTCACAACCACCTGCCCTCGGATGGAAGAGATCGTGTGAAAAGCTGACAGTTTGATAATCTGATGTATAGTTGTGATGTACCTTCACTGAACCTGCGACAATCCCCACGCCACACGAGGAGAATCTGACCATGGAAGACCACGCAGCCAAGACCAAGGCAAATCGAGCCCAGGAAGTGAGACTGGCAGCGCGGTGGAGCCTCGGGAACGACAACAAAGGTCGAAAAGAAGAGCAAGACTTAATTTATCTGCAACTTCCATGTGCATTCCTTCAAGGCGAGATGATCCTTTTCCCGCTGGTTCTGCAAATAGTCACGCCGCTACCGAGTATCAGCTGACCCTCCTCATCAGTCCAATGTGAGCGCCTTGCCAATCGTATTCGAACAGCGATACCATAGCGATGGATCACGATCGCCATCCACCTTCATGACCCACACCTCGTTATCGTTGTCCTCTCCCATAGAACGGATTTTTCATCCGACCGATTTCTCATCCGATAGTCACGTGGCGTTCGCCCATGCGCTCAAATTGGCGTTGCTCGCCAAGGCGGAACTGACCATCATGCATGTGGACCCGACGGTCACGCCTGAGGGTTTCGAAGATTTCCCGCGCATACGGCCGACCCTGGAGCGGTGGGGTGTCCTGCCGGAAGGGAGTACGAAGCCACAAGTTGTCGAGCTCGGTCTACGTATCAAAAAGATTCGCGCGCTGGCGGACAATCCGAGGACGGCGATTATCCATCATTTGACCCGTTCCCCCACCGATCTCATGGTCCTGGCAGCTAATCAGCATGAAGGCCTTACCCGGTTACTGCATGATCCGGTGGCGACACCCGTGTCACGCGCTGCCCATGTGACGACTCTGTTCGTGCCTTCGAACGTCCAAGGTTTTGTCTCTTTGGAACATGGACGCACCGCTCTCCACCGCATACTCCTTCCCGTGTCTCGTGATCCATCTCCCACTCGGGCCATCCAACTCGCCGCCACAATGGCCACGCTGGTAGGAGGAGACGGGGTCTCTTTCAAATTGGTGCACGCCGGCGGTGAAGGAGGGGTACCGACCCTGGACACCCCTCAACATCCTGGCTGGTCTTGGGACGTCACTGCGGGAGATGGAAACCCGGTGGAGTGGATTCTTGCGTCCGGAGCCGAGTACGATGTGGACTTGATCGCGATGATGACCAAGGGGCACAACGGATTTCTGGATTCACTCCTCGGCAGCGTCACCGAACGGGTGCTGCGCGGCGCCCGCTGTCCCGTGCTGGCCGTGCCGACCTAGCCCTCATTATTCATGAAATTTCTACTTCAACCCGACTCGCACCCGTGCGCAAACATGAGACGATTTATTCATCGTCTCGCGCACCTATCCGGCGTGCACAACCGTGACGCGCTCTATTCAGTACGTCGTGAACCTCGCACCAAGATCTATCGACTGGTACTCGACCTCGCAAGCGCAGGGGCGACATTCGCCACCGGGCGATCCTCACGGAAGCACGCGACATTCCAGACTCTCGTCCCTTCTGGACGCAAGAGGAACAGGATCTCTCGGAGCCTCTGATCGAACAGGTATGCCATTCCGGAACACGACATAGTTGACCTGCGTCGCCGGAATGCGAGGACCCGGTAGAATCACCCCAACCAAATTCAACGGATCGGCGGCAGAGAGCTTGATGTCTATGCCCTGTCCACCCGCCCTTTCTGATTTTCGCATGGCTCTCAGCGATTCCACTGCCTCCGGGAGAGCGAATTGATCCCCAGTGAATCCGTTCACGAATCGTCCGCCGCGTACCTCCCCTCTCATTTCGAGACGGCGCAAGTGAACGAGGATATCGCGCCACGGGAGGCTGACTGATTCACGACCGAGCAAATCACGGAACACCAGGCCATACCGACGGAGCAGTTGCCGAGCGACACTGTCCACACGTTCATCACGGGTGACGGTCGACGACACGGTCGGTCTCAGCAGGGTCCAGCGTCCCGAGACATATCGAGGCCTCCGCACCCGCTCGCGGCCTTCCGCCCGACGACGGCGAGGGTCAATCAATGCGCGCAGGTTATCAAATCCATCGGCGGTGACAAGTCCGGCTGCCACCAATTCCCACAGTCCGTCCTCAATTTCAGCCGGTAACAATGCTGTGCTTCGCACGAGATCCGTAAAAAAACTCGCGCCCCGCTCCCGGAGATAGCGATATACCGCCTGTGCGGTCGTGGACAGCCATCGCGTCGGATCGTCTTGCGATGATTCATCACCGGATGCCGCCAGCAGCCACCCGCCTTCCTCCCGTAGGAATATGCTGATGGGCGCCACACTCGTGGGAATGACCCGCCGCCCTCGCGGGGCCGCCGAGTCCTGCCATGACTTCGGATGGGGGGAGAGCCGTCCCCACGCTACCGCTCCGCTCAAACAGACCTGATCGAGGAGCGCCGGATCATACTTGGAGAGTCTGCTTCTGAGGAGATGCGGTTCCCATGCGGAGGCTGCCGCTTCGAACCCGCTGAGCTGTCGAACCACCTCAAGAAGACCGTCCTTCCCGTGCAAACGAGACCCGGGCGCCACATGCTGCCATTGAAACAGGAAACGCATGAATTCCGCAGCGGAAACCGGCTCGATCTCCTTGCGCAGCTTGCCGATCGTCAATCGATGAATGCGCGCTAACAATCGTCGATGGCACCACTCTACCGGCGCTGCGCCGGAGTGCTGAGTGTTGAGTGCTGGGTGCTGAGTCGGTCGAAAGCGCCCGCGTAACACCAGCCCCTGTCCTTCCAACCTCAACAAACTGCATTCAATATCAAGGACTGCCAAATGCAGTCTTGTGGCCAGTTCAGGTGCGGTGGTCGGCCCGATGCTCTCCATCCAGCCGATCACGATCTTATCGATGACCTCGTCCCGCTCGGGGTGCACCGCACTATCATTATTGAGTAAAGCTTCCGGCGTGATGAGCGCGTCTGGAAAGAGCACGCGCATGAGTGTAACATGTTCTCTCGCGATCCATCCGATCACCACATCTCTTGAATGCGCCAGACCCAACCGGTTGGTCGCCAGGAGAGGCTCCGCATGGACGTTCCAAGCAGACGCCTCTTCGACCGGCACCCACACCAGTGTGAGCAACGCATCGTGGAGTTCATCCGGATCGCGCACCACCGGCCAGGACTCGGCCGCCACCTCCTCGATCGCCCCTGGATCCAGCGCGCCCATTTCCCCAGCAAGTTCAGGGGGGAGACTGCGCCTCATTTCGACCGCTCGCGCCCGCCGCTCTTCAAGCGGCGCATCGTCCAAGAACGCGTAGGGATTGGCATTCAAGATCTCATGGCAAAACGGCGAGGGAACGGGCGTATCGACCGCCACGCAGGCGATGGTCCCGTCCTCGATCTGACGCAGGACCCTGATGAGGCCGTCCAGATCCATGGCCTCCGTCAAACAATCACGCAAGGTCTCTCGGACGAGCGGATGATCGGGAATCTGCCGGCCGGTCCGGTCTCCGTGAACATTGTCCTGGCACGCGATGGCATCCGGAAACACGGCGCCCAACAGATCCTCCGCCCGCATGCGTTGTATCTGCGGTGGAACCTTTTGCCCACCCACAAACCGCAGCAGAGCCAACGCGCGCGTCGCATTCCATCGCCAGCGTGTCATGAACATCGGCGCCTGCAGCACCGCCTGAGTCAGCACCTCACGGACGGTTTCGTGGCGAAGAAACTGAAACACGGACTCCAAGGGAAAGCTTTGACGTTCGCCCAGCGAAATAACGATACCGTTGTCCGTGGCCGCTGCTTGGAGCTCAAAATCGAAGGTGACGCAGAACCGTTTCCGGAGGGCCAATCCCCAGGCACGATTCACGCGACCACCGAAGGGAGTATGCAGAATCAGCTGCATCCCTCCGCTTTCATCGAAGAACCGCTCAGCCACGATCGTCTGCTGCGTCGGCACCGTCCCGAGGACGACCAGTCCTGCCGCGACATAGGTCGCCGCCTGTTCCGCCCCTCGCTGATCCAGGCCACAGTGGGCCTTCAACCATCGCACGGCGGCATAGGGTTCAGCCAATGCCGACTGTTGCGCGATCTCCCGACGGACGAGGGCTACTTCTGCCGAGAGCTCCGCGGTTCTTGCCGGAGCTTCGCCACGCCAGAATGGAATCGACGGTGGTGCGCCGTGGGCGTTCTCCACACGCATCTTCCCGGTCTCCACACCGCGAATTTTCCAGGAGGTATTCCCCAACAAAATGATATCCCCGGCCAGGCTTTCGACGGCAAAGTCCTCATCGACCGACCCCACCACTGTGCCTTCCGGTTCGGCTATCACTACATAATTCGCGGTCTCCGGGATGGCGCCTCCTGATGTAATCGCGGCTAAGCGTGCACCGCGCCTGCCTCGAAGCCGCTGGTTTATGCGATCGTAATGGATATGACTACGCCCTCGCCCCCTGTTGGTCGCAATACCCCCCGCAAGCATCTCGAGCACTTCCTCGAATGTCGATCGGTCCAGGGTGCGATAGGGATACGCACGCCGGCACAGCGCATAGAGGTCGTCGACGTTCCAGGCCTGGGTCGCGGCCGCCGCCACGACTTGCTGGGAGAGCACATCCAAGGGACAGGACGGAATCTCGATACGGTCCAAGACCCCTGCCCGGACGGAACGGATCAAAGCAGCACACTCAATCAATTCATCGCGTGTCGTCGAGAACAGCCGCCCCTTGGGGATGGCCCTGATCCAGTGGCCCGCACGACCGATACGTTGCAAGCAGGTGGAAATGGCGCGGGGTGATCCGATCTGACAAACCAAGTCGACGGTACCGACATCGATTCCCAGTTCCAGCGATGCCGTAGCCACTACCACTCGAGCCTTTCCGGTCTTCAGCCGATCCTCAGCCGAAAGTCGGATCTGTTTGGAGAGACTTCCATGATGGGCCGCCACGACATCCTCTCCCAAATGCTGCAACCGCGCTTCCAGATAGTGCGAAACCCTCTCGGCCAATCGACGTGTGTTGACAAACACCAGCGTGGAGCGATGGGCTTGCACCAGTTCGGCGATTCGATCGTAGATATCCGTCCAAACCGCGTTGGTGGCGACGGCTCCCAGTTCATCTTTGGGGACCTCCACGCCGAGGTCCATCTCGCGACGATGGCCGACGTCCACAATGACAGGACGCGGCCGCCCGCCGGCCAGAAGTCCCGCAACGGTCTCAATGGGACGCTGCGTCGCGGACAGGCCGATGCGTTGGGGCTTCACGGCGGTGAGCGCTTCCAATCGCTCCAATGAGAGAGCCAGGTGCGCTCCGCGTTTATTGGGTGCTACAGCATGGATCTCATCCACGATCACGGTGCGGACCGTCCGAAGTAACCGGCGGCTCTTCTCAGCCGTCAGCAGAATGAACAACGACTCAGGTGTCGTGATCAGAATGTGCGGTGGACGGCGAAGCATCTGCTGGCGTTCGACCATTGGGGTGTCACCCGTACGGACCGTCACTCTTAATTCTGGCAGAAGCAGACCCGCCGCCAACGCGCCATTGCCGATTTCAACGAGAGGAGTGTGGAGATTTTTCTGTATGTCGTTACTGAGCGCCTTCAGCGGCGAGACGTACAGCACATAGGTATGGTCGTCGAGTGCTCGGGCCAGCGCCTGTTGAAACAATGCATCGATGCACGACAGAAAGGCGGCGAAGGTCTTACCCGACCCGGTAGGCGCGGCGATCAGAGCATCCTGCCCACTTTGAATGACGGGCCAGGCTTGCTGCTGCACGTCGGTAGGGCTACCGATGCACCGTGAAAACCAGTCGGCAATGACAGGGTGAAATCGTGAGAGGGCCATCGCCCTCATCCTATCATCTCTCCGAGATGGAAAATAAGACGACTCGTATGCTGCATCGTGCAGAAGGAGGAGAGCTTAGACGTTATATTCGAAGGATCACAGTGGGATCAAGCGGATCGATCCGACGCCCACACCATGCCGTGACTTGGAACGAGAGCCGTCACTGGACGCCGCCATAGGTCATCAGCCGGTCATAAGACTCCCGACATTCGCAGCAGTAGGTGCTCAAGAATGTCACGTCAGTAGCAGCAGGACGTGCCGGCTCAAGTACCGGTGCACGTCCACCCAAAGCTGGCCATTGACGGTCTGGGTCTGATGGACATCATCGAGAACCCGGCGGCACATATC
>Ga0075430_100002023_pt1 | contig 16724 bp, 15 predicted proteins | sample RhiMetdeltSRZDD4_FD_75294 | JGI IMG/M metagenome (GOLD analysis project Ga0075430, IMG submission 75294) | Populus rhizosphere microbial communities from Tennessee, USA - Rhizosphere MetaG P. deltoides SRZDD4 | ecosystem: Host-associated > Plants > Roots > Rhizosphere > Soil | place: USA... | reverse complement strand
GCTGCTGGCCCACCGGTCCGGGATCGGCGACTATCTCGACGAGGACGACGACAGCATGGACGTCAACGACTACCTGCTGCCGGTACCGATGCAGGAGCTCGCGGACACCGAGCAGTACCTCGCGGTCCTGGACGGCTTCCCCGCCAAGTTCCCACCGGGGGAACGGTTCTCCTACTGCAACAGCGGTTACGTGGTGCTGGCGCTGATCGCCGAACGGGCCAGTGGCGTGCCGTACCACGACCTGGTACAGGCCCGGGTCTGCGAGCCGGCCGGGATGCCCGACACCGAGTTCCTGCGCTCCGACGAACTCCCGGACCGGACCGCCACCGGCTACGTGCCGGCTAGGGACGGCCGGTGGCGCAGTAACGTGTTCCACCTGCCGGTGCGCGGCGTGGGCGACGGCGGGGCGTACACCACCGTCGCCGACATGAGTAACTTCTGGCGGGCTCTGTTCGCCGGGAAGATCGTCCCCGCGAAGTGGGTGGCCGAGATGGTACGGCCACACAATGACGTGCCGGGGGAGCCGATGCGCTGCGGGCTCGGGTTCTTCCTCCACGGGTCGCGTGACCAGGTGATGCTGATCGGGCAGGACGCCGGGGTGTCGTTCATGAGCGTGCATGACCCGGCGCCCAGCCTCACCTACACCGTTGTCTCGAACACCGCCGACGGCGCCTGGCCGGTGCTCAGGCAGCTCCGGCAGCGTTTCTCCGCCTGAGCGGCGGAATCAGCCGCCGCTTCCGCGGTCGTCGAGAACGAGCTTGGCGCGCCCGTCGACGGTGTACCGGATGTGGGTCACCTGCGGCGTGTCGACGACCCGGGTCGGGATGAGCTCGATCGCCTCGTCGTCGCCGACGTCGAGGCCGGTATCGAGCAGGCGCATGCCGTCGCCGAGCAGGACCGGGACGATGTGCAGCTCGAGTTCGTCCAGCAGGCCCTCCTTCAGGACCTGCCGCAGCATCGTGCCACCGCCGGCGATCGCGACGTTCTTGCCGTTCGCCGCCGCCCGGGCCTGCTCCACGGCACTGGCGACGCCGTCGGTGACGTAGGTGAAGCTCGTCCCGCCCTCGCGTACGAGCGTCTCGCGCGGTCGGTGGGTCACGACGAAGACCGGCGCGCGGAACGGCGGGTCGTCGCCCCAGGGCCCCTCACCGCCGTCGGCCATGCGCCGGCCCATGACGTACGCGCCAGCCGCCTCGAACGTTTCGGCAATGATGTCGGAGTTGGTGTCCTGCTCACCGCCGGCGAACCCCTGCCGCTCGCGCCAAGCCATCGCGTCGATCACCCACCGGGTGACCCGGAAGAAGCCCTTGCTCTCCGCCGAGTCCATCCAGTTCCAGGCGTCCCCCGTGTGCCGAGGCCCGGCGTAGTAGCCGTCGAGTGATACGGACATCTGTGCGGTTATTTTGGTCATGCCCGGAGGTCGGAGCCGCCGGTCGGTTCTCGACATCGCCTGGGGTTGTCCTCACCACGATCTGGCGGGCAACCGCATAGGCCCGGGTCCGCGCCGTTCGTAGCGTTGTCGATATGTTATCGACCATTGGGCTTCTGACGGCGCCGCTGGCGCTGCTGCTCATCGCAGTCGGTACCGCAGCCGCGCTGGGGGACTTCAGCCAGTCTTCAGGTACGCGGGATGATGATCCGCGGGGAGACGACGATGCGGATCTTGGTAGTCGAGGACGAGGAGCGCTTGGCCGCCGGGCTACGGGCCGGCCTGGAGGCTGAAGGCTTCGCGGTGGACGTCGCCGCCACGGGAGTCGACGGGCTGTGGCTCGCCCGTGAGCAGCCGCACGACGCGATCGTGCTGGACATCCTGCTGCCGGGGATGAACGGGTACACGATCTGCCGCACGCTGCGCGAGGAAGGGATCTGGACGCCGATTCTGATGCTCACCGCGAAGGACGGGGAATGGGACGAGGTCGAGGCCCTGGACACCGGAGCCGACGACTACCTGACCAAGCCGTTTTCGTACGCGGTACTCACGGCTCGGTTGCGGGCGCTGTTGCGACGCGGCGCGCGCGAGCGTCCGGCGGTGCTGGTCGCGGGCGACCTGCGCCTGGACCCTGCCCTCCGGCGGGCGTGGCGCGGGGAGGTGGAGGTGGAGCTGACCGCTCGGGAGCTGTCGTTGCTGGAGTTTCTGTTGCGGCGCCGCGGTGAGGTGATGTCCAAGCGGGAGATCCTCGCCCACGTGTGGGACTTCGACTTCGAAGGCGACCCGAACATCGTCGAGGTGTACATCCGTCACCTGCGCCGCAAGCTCGACGAGCCGTTCGGCCGGACGTCGATCCAGACGGTCCGGGGCGCGGGCTACCGGTTGTCGGCCGATGGGTGAGTGGCTGCGTACCGTGCGGGGGCGAGCGACGCTGGCCGCGACCGCGGTGGTCGCGGTGGTGCTGCTGCTCGGCGCGGTGGGCCTGGTCCTCGCGCTGCGGGCGGTGCTCACCCGGGAGGTGCGGGCCGCGGCTCAGCTGCGCGCGAGCGAGATCGCGACCACCGTGGCGGCGGACCGGCCGCTGACGCTCGCCGACTCGGAGGACGAACTCGTGCAGGTGCTCGACCCGGCCGGCAATGTCGTGGCGGCCAGCCCGATCCTGGCCGGCCGTCCCGCCATCACCGGACAGTCCACAGTGGTGGACGACGACGAGTTTCTTGTGGTGTCCACTTCGGACGGTTCGGGTACCGTGATCGTGGCCCGGAACCTCGACCGCGTCGACGAGTCCGTGCAGGCGACCTCCGGTCTGCTCGCCCTCGGGCTGCCGCTCCTGCTGCTGGTCGTGGCCGCTACGGTTTGGCGCATGGTCGGCCGGGCGTTGGCCCCGGTGGACGCCATCCGCGGCCAGGTCGACGCCATCTCCGCCGCCGAGCTGCACCGGCGGGTCCCCCAGCCACCCGGTGCGGACGAGATCGCCCGGTTGGCCATGACCATGAACCGGATGCTCGACCGGCTGCAGGAGTACCGGGACCGTCAGCGCCGGTTCGTCTCCGACGCGTCGCACGAGCTGCGCTCGCCGGTGGCCACGATCCGGCAGCACGCCGAGGTAGCCACCGCCCATCCCGCTCTGACCACAGTGGACGATCTGGCCGCGACCGTGCATGCCGAGGCGATGCGGTTGCAGCAGCTGGTGGACGACCTGCTGCTGCTGGCCCAGGCCGACGAGCACACCCTCGGCCGGCGGGTGCGCCAGGTCGACCTCGACGACCTGGTCTTCGCCGAAGCGGACCGGCTCCGCTCGACGACCGCGCTGTCGGTCGATACCACCGCGGTCTCGGCCGCACGGGTCTCCGGGGACGTGACGATGCTGCGGGCGGTGCTGCGCAACGTCACCGACAACGCGGCCCGGTACGCAAACGGCCGGGTCGCCTTCCGGTTGACCGAGAACGACGGCTGCGCCGTGCTCGACGTCGACGACGACGGGCCGGGGGTACCGCCCGCGGAGCGGTCGCGGGTCTTCGCCCGGTTCGTCCGGCTGGACGACTCCCGTACCCGCGATGCCGGTGGCGCCGGCCTCGGCCTGGCCATCGTCGCTGAGCTGCTCGCGGTGCACGGCGGTGGCGCCGTCATCGGCGAGAGCCCGCAGGGCGGCGCCCGGGTGACCCTGCGGCTGCCCGTTCAGGAGCGGTTCAGGCGGTCCGAGGAAGGCTCATCGGCATGAGGCGACGGACCAAACTGATCATCGTGGCGAGCGCCGCGGCGGCGGTCGTGGCGGCGGCAGTCACCGGTACCGCGGTCGCGACCGGCGGCGTCGACACCGAGACCCCGATCACCGGGGAGGCGTACAACCGGGCCGCGGCCGCCGCGCTCGCGTATACCGGGGGTGGCCGCGTGACCGAGACCGAGGTCGGTGACGAAGACAGCTACTACGAGGTCGAGGTCACTCTCGCCGACGGGCGGCAGGTCGACGTTCAGCTCGACGCGAACTTCCACGTGATCGGCTCCGAGACCGACACCCGCGAGGACGGTAGCGACTGATCCAGGACGGGTAGAAAGGTGTCGTGTCCAAACGAGCCGTGATGTGGATCGTGCTGGCGGTGATCGTGGCCGCCATCGTCGTCGGCGTCGTCATGCTGGCCGGTGGGGGCGGCGGTGGCGACGGTGGGGGCGGCGTTCCGGGCTACTAGAGCGTGCGCAGGTGGAAGCCGCCGTCGACGTCGATCACCTGTCCGGTACTGAACGGCAGCAGGTCGTTGGCGACGGCGACTACGGCACGCCCGACATCGTCCGGTTGGCCCCACCGGCGGATCGGGGTCAAGCCCTGCTCGAGGATCAGATCGTCGTACTTTTCCCGAATCCCGCTGGTCATGTCGGTGGCGACGACCCCGGGGCGGATCTCGTACACGTTGATGCCGTGCTCGGCCAGCCGGGCGGCGTACAGCTTCGCGACCATCGCGAGGCCGGCCTTCGCGATGCAGTAGTCGCCGCGGTTCGTGCTCGCGGCGTACGCACTGATCGACGACACGATCACGATCTTCGGATCGGTGACCTTCCCGGCGGTGACCTGGTCGATCATTCGCCGCGCGATGAGCTGGGTCAGGAAGTACGGGCCCTTGAGGTTGATGTCGACGATCCGGTCGAAGGATTCCGTGCCGGCGTCGAGGATATCCGCGCGGACCCGGGGTGCCACGCCGGCGTTGTTGACGAGCAGGCCCACCACGCCGAACCGGGAGTACGCCTCGTCGACCAGCCGCCGTCGATCATCCTCTTTGGACACGTCGGCCTGGACCGGGTGGGCCCGCCGGCCGCGGTCGGCGACCTCGTCGGCCACCTCCGCCGCGGCCCGCTCGTTCGTCGCGTAGTTGACCACGACGTCCCAGCCGGCATCGGCCAGCGCGAGCGCGATGCCGCGCCCGATGCCGCGCGAGGCACCGGTCACGATCGCGGCTTTCACGAGCGGTCCGGCGGACCGAAGAAGGTGTAGTACGGCTCGTCCTTGGCGACCCGCTGCACGTACAGCGCGACCTCGCGGGTGTGGTAGTCGCCCCACATGCTGGACTCGCCGTTGGGTACCCGCCACTGCGGCGGTACGTGGTCCCAGCCGTTCGGCCGGTGGTAGACCGAGTGCAGCAGCAGCCCCTGGTGCCCCGGATCGGTCGACAGGTAGGGCTCCTCGAACAGCGTTTCGCAGACGGTCAGCCCGGCCTGCCAGTACTTGGCGTCACCGAGGACCCGGCCCAACCGCAGCAGGCCCTGGGCCGCGATCGCCGCCGCCGACGAGTCGACCGGCTCGTGTTCGTTGTACGGGTCGGCCGGCCGGTCGAGATAGTCACCGAGGTCGATCAGCCCGGGTGCGCCGGTGTCCCAGTACGGCACGCCGTCGACGGGGGTGTTCTCCAGGTAGAAGTCACTGGTCGCGGTCGCCGCCGCGCGCATCATGGAGGCGACCGCCGCCCGACCGCCGTACGGCTCGAGCTCGCTGTCCGACACGACGTCGAGGAACTCGAGCTCCTCCGCGAAGCCGAGCATCGCCCAGGCCAGGCCGCGGGTCCACGTGCTGAACGGCGAGTACCCCTGCTGCGTGCTCGGGCAGCGGAAGCTGCCGTCGTTGACGTTGAAGATGGTCTCGTGCGCGGTACGCCCACGGACGTCGTACGCGTCACGACCCTCGCCGTAGAACACATTCCACCGCGCGGTGTTGCCGGCGTGTTCGATGAGCCGGCGGAGCAGGCTGATCCGGACGTCCCGCTCGCCCATCAGCACGTGGCCGAGCAGGTGCGAGAGCGCCAGGGCTCGTAGCGACCGGATCGTGTCCACGAACAGCGACTGCGGTCCATTGAACGAGTAGATGTAGCCCGTACCGTCGGCGGTCTTCTGCCAGCGAGCCGCCTGCACCGCGCCGGAGAGCTTGAGCGCCAGCTCGTAGAGCTCCCGCTCGTTGCGGTCGTACGGGGTCCGCTCCTCGCGCATGAGCCGCCACAGGTTGCCGTACGTGCTGACGTTGTTGAAGCCGTGGTCGTGCACGCCGATGTGGCTGACGTGACTGGCCATCATGCGCACCGTCAGCTCCCGACCGACGTCGAGGAAGCGGGCATCTCCGGTCGCGTCGTACTGCAGCAGTGCCGAGCCGTACTGGAAGCCCTGTGTCCACTCGGTCCAACCGCGTGCGGTGTATCGACCGTCCACTGTGAACACCGGTGATCCCTCGCCAGGCGCACACGTCTTCTCGATAGACTCGAGCTTGTGCGCCGACGCGTCCCACAACCGCTCGACCTTCGGCAGCAGCCCCGCCGCCGTCAGCTCGTGGTTGATCCGTAACATCTTCGGCTCCCGTAGGTCGACACCTCGCGTCACGCTACCTCGGGAGGGCCGGTTCGCGCCCGACCGTGTAAACAGCTGAAAACGGCAGGCGAACGGTGCGACGCGCTGCTAATGTGCCCAACATGATCTTCTGAGGACGTTGTGCGCCCACCGTAGTGTTTCTCCAGTCCTCGAGGAGGTTCCAGGTCATGGCCGAGCGCCGTAGGAGTAGCAAAACCGCAGGCGAGCCGGCGGCACCAGCCACGAAGGCCGCTGCCGCGAAGAAGGCCACCGCCGCGAAAACCGCCAGTGCCGCGAAGAAGGCAGAGCCGGCCAAAAAGGCGGAGCCGGCCAAGAAGGCGGAGCCGGCCAAGAAGGCGGAGCCGGCCAAGAAGGCGGAGCCGGCCAAGAAGGCCGCGAAGGCCGTCGAGCCCGCCGAAGTCGCACCACCGGCGGAGCCCGAGGTGGCGGAGGAGGCCGAGGTGGTGGACGAGGAGGCACCGCTCAACCGCGCCGAGCGTCGTGCCCAGGCCCGTGGCAAGAACAAGGCCCAGCAGCAGCGGACCGGCCGGATTCAGCTTCCTGGTAAGCCGCACGAGCCCGTGCACCACGGTCCTCGCCAATGGGCCAACCGGCGCAGCGGCGGGGGCTGAGGCGCTACCCGAATCCCACTACCGGCCGATACCCTCTACGCACGGTTTCCGGGCGGAGAGTGAGTGCAGCATGGGAACGACCGAGCCCGATGTCGAGACACAGGTAGTCGCCATCGACGGGTTACGCCCGATCGAGTACCTCGAACTGCTGGACGGCTCCGACACCGTCATCGCCAACATGTGCCGCCGCGTCGTCGAAGAGGCGGAGCGGGCGGCCGACTCCGTAACGGGCTTCAACAATTACCCCTGAGCGGGAGCGCCATATCGCATCGGCGACGGTCTTGACAATCCATCGATCTTCCGTCGTTTCGGGGCTGACGACGACTTCGCTAACGGAGTAAAACTACAGAGATACGGGGAATCGATAGCTGCTGGAAGGCGGACGCCACATGCCCCTCACACGTGGCGTGATGACGTGGCCAGTAGGCGAGTCGGTGACCCGACACCGCCGTTCCCCGAGACTCCCCGGGGCGGTTTTGTGGTTGCACCTACCATTTGAGGTCCCCGCGCGCGTGCGTCGGCCGATCGGCACGAGGGGGGGTCCATGCTGTACTTCTTCCTGAGCCGTGCTCCCGGCGACGACGACCGGTATGTAGCGAAGTTCTACGAGGATCTCAGCGCCGAGGTGGAACGGCTGGTCGACGCCGAGGGTGAGGTAGGCGCCGTTACCGTCCAGTCCTCGGTGGGCTCGGACGATGTCGCGAACGAGGCGCTCGGGGCGTGCCGGGTCTTCGTCGCACTGTGCTCTCCGCGGTACTTCCTCACCGAGCGATGTGGCCGCGAGTGGGCGCTGTTCGCCGACCGGGTTCGCCGTTACGAACGGGCTATGGGTACCGAGCCCGAGGTGCTCATCCCGATCGTCTGGGCGTACACCGACCCGCTGGCGAGACCGGTGGGGGTCACCGAGCGCCTCGGCGCGGGACCGGAGCCGCCGACACCCGAGGGTGTCAGCCAACTGATCAGGCTCCGTCGCTTACGGAGCTCCTATCGGGACTTCGTGAGGTCACTGGCCCGGCGGATCGTGACCGCGGCGAACGCGTACGAGATCCCACCGCCCAGCCCCGGCTTCACCCTTCGCTCGGTCGCGAGCGGGTTCGGCTATCCGGATTGGCACCAGAGCGCCCGGGTCCAGTTCGTGGTGGCCGCGGGAACCCGCGACGAGATGGGCGCACTGCGGCAGGACGTCAGCTTCTACGGCGACAATCGGCGGGACTGGGCCCCCTATCGATCAGTGCTGGCGGAGCCGCTGGTCGCGCACGCGCGCCAGGTTGCGGCCGAGCGGCTGTTCGGGTCCGACATCGTGGATTTCGCCGCCGTTGTCGATCATCTCGATCTGGTTGATCGACACAACGCGATCATCGTGTTGCTCGTGGATGCGTGGGTGGTCCTGCTGGAGGAGCACCGGCGGACACTGGTCGACCTCAATGGCCGCCGCGAGTTCACGGTGGCGATACTGGTGCCGTCCAGCGACGACGACGCCGAAACCGTCCAGCGGCGCGTCCAGCTGACGGCCGGCGTCCTCGACGCGTTCCCGAATTACGCTGATAGACAAGATCCAATGTTCCGGGCCGAAATAGGGACCCCTGAATCATTCGATGCGGATCTCGCCGCCGCCCTGGAAAAGGCGCAGAACCACATCTTCCGGTTCGGGCGAGTATACCGACGACCGCTTTCCGACCCACCCGCCAAACGTCCACTTCTCAAGGGACCGTGACGGTTCCCGTGGTGACCGCTACCTATACTGAGCGTCGTCGGCGTCGGGGAGGGGCGGTGCTGTATTTCTTCTTGAGCTACGCCCACGGCGACGACGACCAGTACGTCGCCCAGCTCTACCGGGACCTCTCCGCCGAACTGCGCGTTCAGGTCGGCGAGGAGAGGCAGCGGCCGGTGGGTTTCCGCGACGCCGAGAGCATCCGGGTCGGTTCGACGTGGCCGCCGGACCTCGTCGACGCGGTCGCGACCGCCCGAACGTTCGTCCCACTGTATTCGCCCAGGTATTTCCGCAGCATCTACTGCGGAAAGGAATGGTCATTGTTCGCCTGGCGCATAGCGGCATACGAGCAGCACAGTCGGCGCCGGGCACCGGCCATGATTCCGTTGTGGTGGGTGGCTGCGGCGGTGCCGCGCCATCTCGATGACATCCACCGGAGCGATTCGTCGTTCGGCCACGCGTACACCGAGTACGGCGCACGCCAGTTGGTACGCATGCGTGAGACCAAGCACCACGACGCCTATCTCGAGTTCGTCACGGCGGTGGCTATCCGGATCAAGGAGACGGCCGCCGAGCACCACATCCCACCCCTGACCGATCGGCCGGACCTGACGTCCGTCCCCAACGCGTTCGATCGACCGCCAACCGTCCAGACCTTGTCACCGAGCCAGCCCGGTCCGCCGCCGAACGAGTCTTCGCCGGGAGTTTCGGCCCGCCGTGAGCGCCCCATCCTCCGGTACGAAACGGATACCCCATGAACATCGCTGATCGCGAGCAGTCGCTCGGCCGCATCGTCACGTTCTACTCGTTCAAAGGCGGGACCGGGCGCACTATGGCCCTGGCCAACCTCGCCTGGATCCTGGCCAGCTCGGGCCAGCGGGTCCTCACTGTCGACTGGGATCTCGAGTCCCCCGGGCTGCACCGGTACTTCCATCCGTTCCTGACCGTGGACAAGGACCTGCGCGACTCGCCCGGCGTGATCGACATGGTCCGCGAGTACGCCGCGACGGTCACGCGGCCCAGCGAGGACCAGGAGATCCAGCAGGCCGAGATCGATCGCGCCGCCGACATACAGCGCTTCGCCACGTCGCTGGAGTACGAGTTTCCGGGTCAGGGCGCGATCGACCTGGTGCCGGCCGGCCGCCAGACTCCGGCGTACTCCGAGGTCGTCAGCACGTTCGACTGGGATGTGCTGTATCGCCGGCTCGGCGGCGCACCACTGCTCGAGGCGCTGCGGAGGGAAATGCGCCGGCAGTACGACTGGGTGCTGATCGACAGCCGGACCGGCCTGTCGGACACGGCCGGCATCTGCACGCTGCAGTTGCCGGACGTCGTCGTGGTGTGCTTCACGATGAGCACGCAGAGCATCGACGGCGCGGTAGCCGTCGCGCGCTCGATCCGCAACCAGCGACGGGAGCCGATCCAGGTGTTCCCGGTGCCGATGCGGGTGGAAGACGGTGAGCTGGGCAAGCTCGATCGCAGCCGCGGGTACGCCCGGCAACGCCTCGAGACCTTTGTCAGGGCGTTGGGCCACGATGACGTCGAGAAGTACTGGGGATCCGTCGAGATTCCGCACAAGGTCTTCTACGCGTACGAGGAGATCCTGGCGACGTTCGGGGACCGGGCCCGTCAGGAGGGCTCGCTGCTCGCGGCGTACGAGCGGCTCGCCGGCGTGATCACGGGCACGCCATGCGAGCTGCCGCCCATGCCGGAGGCATCCCGCCAGCGGTGGTTGGCGGAGTTCGAGCGCCGGTCGCCGGTGACGCCGATCAGGCTCGTCATCAGCTACGCGGCCAGGGACCGGATGTGGGCCGAGTGGATCGAGGCGCAGCTCGCGGACGTCGGGCAGCCGGGCACGCTGCGGACCGTGTCGGCGTCGGTCGAGGCGATCGACGAGGCGGACCGCATGCTCGTACTCCTGTCGCAGGACTATCTGCGGTCGCGGGATGCGGCCCGGGTCTGGCGCCGGGGACTGAGCCGGGACCAGGTCGGTCCCGGGCGTTTCCTCGTTCCGGTGCGCGTGGACGGCTCGCCGCTCCCGCCCTCGTACGACCTGCGCAACGTCGTCGATGTCACCCGGCCTTCCGCTGCCCGCGCGCGCGGAGCTCTGCTGGACGCGCTGGATCTGCCTAACATCCCGGCGCACGGGGACGGTCCCGGCGCGTCCCCACCGAGGCCGCGGTTTCCCGCTACCCCGCCGCGAATCTCCAACGTGCCGAACCGGAACCCGACCTTTACCGGAAGGGACGCGATTCTGGAGTCCCTGCGGGGCGAGCTGTCGCGCAGCGGCACAGCCGCCCCGGTCGCGCTCTCCGGGTTGGGTGGGATAGGCAAAACCCAGATCGCGCTCGAGTACGCCCATCGCATGGCCGCGGACTACGACATCGTCTGGTGGATCACCGCCGACCAGACGCCGTTGATCCGGACGCGCCTGGCCGAACTCGCACTCCGGCTCGGCCTGCCGACCGGCGAGAACACCACCCAACAGATGGAAGTTGTGCTAGAAGAGCTGCGACAGCGTACCGAGGACCGCTGGCTGATCGTGTTCGACAACGCCGGTGACAAGTCGGAGCTCGCGGAGTTCTTGCCGCAAGGTACCGGCCACGTGATCATCACGTCCCGGAACGCCGCCGCGTGGACCCAGGCGGGGGTGAACATCGAGGTTGGTGTATTCAACAGAGCCGAGAGCATCGAGCTGCTCTCCCGCAAGGTCCCGGCCCTGTCTCTGGCGGATGCGGAAGCCGTGGCCGAGAAGCTCGGGGACCTGCCACTGGTCATGGAGACCGCGGCCGCGTACCTCGCCACGACGGCGATGCCGGCGACGGCGTTCCTCGAGCAACTGGTCCGGAACCTGCCCCAGGTCCTCGATCAGCAGCCGCCCCCGGGCTACCCGCACACCGCTGCCGCCACCTGGCGCTTGTCGCTCGAGGGGCTGCGACAGCACAGTCGCGCCGCGGCCAAGCTCCTCGAGCTGTGCGCGTTCTTCGCACCCGAGCCGATCCCGATCTCCTGGCTCTCCAGCCCTCGGATGATCAACCTATTGGTGGACTTCGATCCAGCTTTGCGAGATCCTCTCCTGCACGGTTCGCTCACCCGGGACATCGGCCGGTACGGCCTAGCCCGGGTCGATCCAGCTACAAACACTATAAGAGTCCACAATTTGGTACAAAGTGTTGTGAGGAACGAGTTGGACTCGGAAGCGAGGCGGGAGAGCCGCGTGCACGTGCTCGAAACTCTGGCGGCTAACCGCCCGGACGCCGATGACCGGGACAGCTGGTCGAGCTACGAGGACCTCCGGCGGCACCTCGAGCCTGCCGAGGCCCTGGCCTCCCAGTCGGACGAGGTGCGGCAACTCGTCGTCGACGTCGTGCGGTACCTGCGCCTGCGGGGCGACCTGACCGGGAGCCAGGAGTTGGCCGACCGGGCGCTGGACGTCTGGTCGACCACCTTCGCCGCCGACGACACGCTGGTTCTGCGGCTGCGGTTCGAGCTGGCCAACACGTTGCGGGCCCAGGGCCAGAACCGGGAGGCGTTCGACGTCGACCAGGACGTGCACACCAAGTTCCTGCGGAAGCCGGCATTCGGTGAGGATCACGCGTACACGCTGATGGCGGCCGGTGGAATGGCCGGCGACCTGCGTGGCCTCGGCCGGTACCGCGAAGCGCGCGACCTCGACGAGCCGACGCTCACCCGGTGGCAGCGAGCCTTCGGCGACGACCACTCCAGGACCCTGATGGCCCAGCACAACCTCGCCATCACATTCAGGCTGGTCGGCGACTTCGCCGGCGCCGCCCGGCTCGACGAGGAGACGTTGCGACGGCGTTCGAAGGTGCTCGGCGGCGAGCACCTCTGGACGCTCCACTCCGCCAACAGCTGGGGCCGTGACCTGCGGGAGATGGGCGACTTCGCCCGTTCGCGGGAACTGCTCTCGGACACGATGCGGTCATGCGCCGTGAAGTTCGGGGACGACCACACGCTGACCCTCCAGACCGCGAAGAGCCTCGCTGTCACGCTGCGGCGGCTCGGCGAGCTGGAGACGTCGCGGACCCTGACGGCGGACACCCTTCAGCGGTACGAGAAGGTTCGCGGTGGTCACCACCCGGACACCGTGTTGTGTGCCCTCGAACTCGCCTGTGTGCTGTCCGCGCTCGGCCGCCACGACGAGGCCCGGTCGCGGGCCGAGGACGTGATCACTCACTCGCGCACGATCAACGGTGAGCTGCATCCGGTGACTCTGGCGGCGGCCAACGACATGGCGATCTTCCTCATGCGCGCCGGTGACTTCGACAAGGCTCGCGTTCTGGCGGAGGAGACGGCCGACCGGTTCATCGAGATTCTCGGCGAGTACCACCCGTACACGCTCACGAGCCACATGAACCTCGGCAACCTGTGCCACGCGATCGGGGAGCTGAATCGAGCCCGGCAGTTGGACGAAACGAGCTACGAGCAGCTACGGGCACAGCTCGGCGAGGAGCACCCCACGGTCTTGGCGGCAGAGGCGAACCTGGCCATCAGCCAGCGGGACACCCGGGTCGGTCAGGACGCGTTGACCCGGCTGGACAACGTCGCCCAGGCTTTCCGTCGAGTCCTGGGCGAGGAACATCCCAACACGGCTGCCGTACGCAAGGGTGAGCGGATCAACAGCGACATCGAACCGCCACCGACCTGATCGGGATCACGGCGGTATCGCCGATTCGATCCACTCGGCCACCAGGTCCGGCGGCGCGTAGCTCGCCAACCGCGCCACCACGGCCTGGGCGAGCTCCGGTCGGGTGGCCAGCGCGCGTGCGCCGGGCCGGCCCAGCCGGTGCGTGGTCACGGCGAGGCCGGCCCACGCGTCCGGTGCGCCTTCGCGCTGGATTTCTTCCAAGTAGCCCCGGCGGGCCGCATCGTAGTCGCCGGACAGGTACGACCGGTCGGCCCGGCTCGCCGCGACCGGCGGGCCAGCCCCCGTGACCTGAGACCGGATCAGCCTGGCCAGCAGCGACCGGGGTGCGCCGCGATCGTCGACCGTCGACCCGGACACGGCGTTGCCGGGCTCCGGGCACCGTCGACCCCGGTGCCACGCGTCGGCCAACCGGCCCACGTCTTCGGGGTGCGGTACCCGATGGGTCAGTCGCCAGTAGACGGCATCGACCGTCGCGGTGTCGTGGGCGGCGGCCTCCACCTCACGCGGTACCGCTTCGGACCGCCAGCTTCGTAGGGTCTGGTACAGGTGTGACACGAACCGGGAGCCCACCGCCGTCAGCTCACCGGACGCCGCGAGCTCCTCGAGGGCGCGGGTGGTCTGCCTGCGGCGAAGGGCGAACTCGAACTCCGCCGTCCGCAGTTCCGCTCCGATGGCCGTCGACCGATGGCGACGCCAGAAGTCGGTCACACCGACAAACGCGTACACGCCCTGCAGCAAGCCGCCGATCGGTCGCGGATCGGCCCGCCAGGGTGCGAAATGCCGGGCGTCACCCCCGCGCCGGTACAGGTCGACGAGGTCGAGCAGCCCTCCCAGTTTCACGTGCTGGAACTCGTGAATGAGCAGCATCGCCAACGTGGCCGGATCGCCGGGCACCGACAGCGCGAGTGAGCCGAACGTGGCTCGCGATGCCGCACTGACCTGGCCACCCGGGTTCGTGGGCAGCAAAGGCACCACCGATCGCAGTGCGGATCGCATACCGCCGGCGTGCTCTGGATGGTCGCGAACGAGCAGGCGCCACGCGTCCGCGAGCAGTCGGCGCAGCCGGTCGACGTCCGCCGTGGCCAACCGGTCGGACGGTCGCCACGAGTAGCAGTCCCGGTACGGGTCCAGGTCCTCCACGGCCACGGTGAAGACCAGGCCATCCGCCTCCACCGAGAGCACCCGTACCGGCGCCCAATGGCGACCTTCCTCGTCGAATGGCGCCTCGACCGCCACCGTCCGCGTCGTGCCCACGATGACCAGGGAGTCACCGTCGCCGTGTACCCGCGCCAGGCCGTCTCCGATCTCGACGGCGGCACCCAGCGTCGGCAGGTAGACATCGCCGCCCCGGGACGGGATGGTCAGGCTGAATGGAACACCCGCCCGCACGGCCGACGCGGCGGCGAAGGCACCCAGCTGTCCGACCTCCCCGACGGCCGCGTCGCCGGCCTCGGACAACGATCGCAGGCAGGTGGCGGCCCAGGTCCCGAGGTGCGGGTGCGCCAGTACGTCTCGTAGTGCCTCCGGGTGGCGGGCGTCCACCTCGGCTAGTACGGCGAGCGCCGCCGCGGCCAACCCGACCGCCTGCTGACCAGCCTCTACCGCCCGCCGGACGACCTCACGGATGAGCACGAGGCGCCGGCTCAGCTGACCACTGCACAGGACCGCGATCGCGGAAGGATCGCCGTAGCTCCGTGCCAGACCGTCGAACTGGTCGGCCGTGAGAGTGATGACATCCAAATGTATGAGTTTACGGGGAGCGAATCAGCCGTTCGGCCATGCAACGGCAACGGCGGTACGCGCGTCTGTAAGGCATCAACGTGTCGAGCGGGGGTAACGATGGGACTGGAAGACTTCGCCTGGACGAACGCGCCGGAGCCGAAGCGGTACGGCGCGCGGTGGCTGGGTTGGACCACGTTCTGGGTGGTCGTGATCGGTGCGGCGGTCGGCCTCGGCTGGATGATCGCAGGGGCATTGACGGTAATCCAAAACTGACCGCAACGTCGCGGTGGGTCGGTGCGTGTATAGGGAAAAGCTGGGCCGGGCGACTGGAGGGCCGATGACGGACGACGCTGCGTTCGCCGAGTTCTACCGGTCCACCTACCGGAGCGTGGTCGCCCAGCTGTACGCGTACACCGGTGATCTGACCGAGGCCCAGGAGTCGGCCCAGGAGGCGTTCATCCGGGCGTGGACGCGGTGGCAGAAGGTCGCGGAGTACGACGAGCCGCGTGCCTGGGTCTGCCGGGTGGCGTACCGGGTCGCGGTCAGCCGGTGGCGGCGCGCCAAGACAGCGGCCGCGTCGTGGCGGCGGCACGGGCCACCCTCGCCCGGGCCGGAGCCGGACGGGATGAACGCCGACCTCGTGGCCGCGCTCCGCCAACTGCCGGAGGCCCAGCGTCGGGCACTCGTGTTGCACTATCTCGGCGGCTTCTCGGTCGCCGAGATCGCGTCTCTCGACGGTGTCGCGAGCGGCACCGTGCGATCGCGGCTGTCCCGAGGTCGCGACGCCCTCGCCGGGTTGCTGACGAGCGAGGACGGCTACGGTGTCGCCCGGCGTGGTCCCTCGGCGCCGGATCGCGCGCCGCCGGACCGGGCCGAGGCGACGCGGTGGGAGGTGTGCGCCAGTGCCTGAATTCCACGACGAACACGACGACGCGCTCGACGAGCAGTTCGGCGTACTGCGCAACAAAGTCACGATGCTCGTACCGGTACCTCCGGCCGAAGAGATCGTGGCGCGCGGACGCCGGCGGCGGCAGACGGCGCGTGCGTTGTTCGCGAGCCTGGCCGTGGTGCTCGCGGTCGGTGCCGGTTACACGATGATCCGGCCGTTGCGGTCGGTCCACGATCCCGCCCCTCCGGTGGGCGCCTCGCCGACGGTGACCGACCGCTCGTACGCACCGTCGGCCGGGTCCCGTCGCGAGGCGATCGGCATGATGATTCCGGCCGGCTTCCTCCCGGCCGAGGGTCGCCGGCCGATCGACCGGCGCAGCCAGGGCCGGCAGTGCCCGGGCGGCAGCGCACCGGCCAGCGACGGCGCGGTCGTCGCGGCCTCGTCGCTGCGGGACACCCAGGGCGGCGAGGTCACCCTCTTCCTATACGAGACCGGGCTGCTGGCGAGCCGGGCCTTCGACGACTACCGGGCCGAGGCCGTCCGCTGCGAGACCGCGACCGACCATGGGTTGAGCTGGCGGAAGGACAGCGAGGAGCTGAAGTTCGGCGGGGCGGCGCTGCGGGTGACGACCAGGTACACCCGGAACGCCGAGGGCGCCTTGCCGCCGACCCGGACCGAGGTGGTTATCAGGTACGGCTCGGCGCTGCTGCTGGTGTCGGGAAGCGGCGCGGCGGCGGTCGACCGGGTCTGGGGCGGCCTGCACGACCGGCTGTGCGTGTTCGCCACGGACTGCAAGCCGCGGGAAGGACGACCGGTCGCGGTCGCCCCCCTCACGGCCGGTGGTACGGCGT
>Ga0075430_100002020_pt1 | contig 16730 bp, 14 predicted proteins | sample RhiMetdeltSRZDD4_FD_75294 | JGI IMG/M metagenome (GOLD analysis project Ga0075430, IMG submission 75294) | Populus rhizosphere microbial communities from Tennessee, USA - Rhizosphere MetaG P. deltoides SRZDD4 | ecosystem: Host-associated > Plants > Roots > Rhizosphere > Soil | place: USA... | reverse complement strand
CTGCAGACGGCGTGCCGGGACGCCACGGAATGGCCTCCGCATACGCGCGTGGCAGTGAACATATCGCCCAGCCAGTTCCGCGATCCGCGCATTTTGAACATCGTCCTCCAGGCGCTCGCATCGTCCGGCCTGGAGCCCTCGCGGCTGGAGCTGGAGATCACCGAGGCCGTGCTGATCGAAAAGAACCCCACGGTGCTGTCGACCATGCGCGCCATCCGCGATCTGGGCGTAGGCATCGCCATGGATGATTTCGGGACGGGCTACAGCTCATTGAGTTATTTGCTCAGTTACCCGTTCAGCAAGATCAAGATAGACCGGTCGTTCGTCGACGGCCTGGATCGCCGTCCGGAGGCGCAGGCCGTGGTACGGGCGGTGATCGGCCTAGGCGAAAGCCTCGGCATGAGCGTCACCGCCGAAGGAATCGAGCAGGCCGAGGTGGTCGAATATCTGCGCGGCGAGGGATGCCTGCAGGGCCAGGGCTATTTGTTCGCCCACGCCGTTCCCGCATCCGAGCTGCCCCGCGCCGACGAACCGCGCGCCGCTGCCGCCTGAGTCTATGGGCGGAAGCAGGCCCTGATATCGACTGCGCGCTGGAATTGCGCCGCGAACATTCCGTTTCTGCACCATTGCACGGCGGCGCGAACCAGGCCCACGCTCGGCAGCGCGACCGAAATCAGGTCGCCCTTTTTCAGCTCCACCTCGGTCTCGCATTTGACGCCGGTGAACGACAAATCCCTGATGATCAGGTCGCCCTGGCGAAAGCCGCCGTAACGGAAGCTGGCGCGCAATTCGAGCGGCACCCGCTTCGCGCGACGGCGCTCGGCTTGAGTCATTTTAGTCATGAGCATGATTTCCAGTCTGCCCCCTGTAGCCTTGCTAACCTATTAGCGCTGACAAAATGAGAATTGTTATCATGACGATGGCGTTAACTTTTGCGTTTCTACGCCTCGGCGGCGTTCCCTTGCGCTTGCGCCGACAGCTGAATTAAGCGCAGGGCTCAATTTTCAGCGGGGAGCCGTGCGTGCTCAGTCTCAGTTTCATTCGCGAGAATCGTCCCATTGTCGAAAAGGCGATCGCCGACAAGAACGTCTCGCTCGATCTCGACGCCTTGCTCGCGCTCGACGGCGAGGTGCGGGCGATGAAGACCGAAATCGACGAACTGCGCCGCCAGCGCAATGAGCTCAGCGCCGGCTGCAAGGATGCCGATCCGGCCGAGCGTCCGGCGCTGGGCGCGAAGGCCAAGGAAATGGGCGCGCGTGCCGGCGAGCTGGAGTCGGCGCTGGAAGAGAAGCATGCAGCGCTCGAGGCGCTGATGCTGCGCATGCCGGGCATTCCTTGGGAAGGCTCGCCGGTCGGGCCGGACGAGGATTCGAACGTCGTGGTGCGCCAGGAAGGCAAGGTCCCGCAATTCGACTTCGAACCGCTCGATCATGTCGCGCTGATCGAGAAGAACGACTGGGCCGATCTCGGCCGCATCACCCAGGTCTCGGGTTCGCGCATGTATTGCCTGAAGGGGCGGCTGGCGCTGCTCGAACAGGCTTTGATGTTCTGGGCACAGCAAAAGCTCGCCGCCAACGGTTTCACATTGATGACGGTGCCCGCGCTGGCCCGCCCGTCTGCTTTCTTCGCCACCGGCCATTTCCCCGGTCATGAAGAGGAGGCCTATGCCGTTCCTGCCGACGAACTCTATTTGGCCGGAACGGGCGAGATCGCGCTGACCAGCCTGCATTCGGGCGAGATATTGGAGGCCGACCAGCTGCCGATCCTTTACGCCGGCTATTCGCCCTGCTTTCGCCGCGAGGCCGGCAGCGCCGGTCGCGACGTGCGCGGGCTGCTGCGCGTCCACCAATTCTACAAGCTCGAACAATATGTGATCTGCCCCGACGACCCGGAGGAATCGGCGCGCTGGCATGCGACCCTTCTGGCCAATGCCGAGGCGCTGCTGGCGGAGCTGGAGATACCCTATCAGGTGATCGAATCCTCGACCGGCGACATGGGCCTCGGCAAGTTCCGGATGAACGACATCGAAAGCTGGGTGCCGAGCCTGGGCAAATATCGCGAGACGCACAGCTGCTCGACGCTGCACGACTGGCAGGCGCGCCGCGCCAATCTTCGCTGGCGCGACGGCGACCGCAAGGTGCGTTTCGTCCACACTCTCAACAACACGGCGCTGGCCAGCCCGCGCATCCTTGTGCCGCTGCTCGAAAACCACCAGACGGCGGACGGCCGCGTGCGGCTGCCGAAGCCGATGCAGGAACTGATCGGCGGCGAATTCCTTTAATCCCGATGCTGCCACGACGATCCCCGATAATAGCAGACGAGCAGGCGCCGCCGCGCATCCTGCTGTTGTGGGAGGCCGTGTCGATCTTCGGCCGTTTCTGGCGCGCGTTCGGCCATTTGGGCGAACGCGGGCCCGCGCATGGCCGGCGGGTGTTCATCGTCCCGGGTTTCTTTGCGTCCGATCGCACCACGCTCGGCCTGCAGCGCGCACTGGCCGGCCACGGCTACCGGGTGACTGGCTGGGGCATGGGCGTGAACCGCGGCGCCCACGCGGCAATCCTGCACGATATAATTACGCAGCTGGAGCGATTTGCCGACGGCCGTCCTGTGGTCCTGGTCGGGCACAGCCTGGGCGGTGTGTTCGCGCGCGAGGTCGCGAAGCTTCGGCCGGACCTGGTCTGCACGGTCTTCACCCTGGGCTCGCCCTTCTCTGGCAATCCGCGCGCCAATCACGCTTGGCGCCTGTACGAACAGGTGACCGGCCACCCGGTCGATCAGCCGCCGATCGAGGTCGACATCTGCACCAAGCCGCCGATTCACACCGTCGCGCTCTGGTCCCGGCGCGACGGCATGATCGCGCCCGCCTGCGCCCGCGGCACCGAGGAGCAGAGCGACGAGCGCATCGAGATCGACTCCAGCCACATGGGCTTTTCCACCGGCGGGCGTGCCATCCGGCAGGTGGTCAGCGCGATAGTCCAGCGCTGCCCGCCATCCTGAACAATCCTCAGATCGCCAAATGCCGATCCAGAAAGGCGGCGAGATCGGCAGCGGCCTCGCGTGCCTCGGGCAGGCCCGGCTCCATGTTGAAGCCGTGCCACATCCCTTCCCAGATGTTGAGGTCGGTGATCACGCCCGCGTTGCGCAGCTTGCGGTGGAGCAGCACCGATTCGCTCAGGCACATGTCGCGCGTCCCGGTCAGCACATAGGAAGGCGGGAACCCCTTTGGCACGGCATTGTTGAGGATTTCGCTTTGCGGGTTGCCGGATGGGGCGGGGGCCGCGGCGGTCGCCGGCGCCGCTCCACCGGGTATCCGCGTGCGCATGGCGGCGAACGTCGTATAGTCGGACAACTGCACGTCGAGGCCGTTCAGCGTATTGCGCGAATCGCCCGGCGATCCGCCGCCCGCGCAGGTCAGGAGACCGATCGCTCCGGGAAGCGGCAGCTTCTGCGACGGCAGCCACATCGCCGTGTTGCCGCCATATTGGCACCCGCCGGACAGGCCTACCCATCCAATCTGGCCGGGCTTGTGCGATTTCAGCAGCTCCCGATAAACGGCGACGATCTGCTGGTTTCCCTGAGGCGTGGTCGGGTTGTAGTGGACCGCGATCACCTTGATCCTGCCGATCGCGGCCAGGATGACGCCCGTCGGATCGGAATTGAACATCATCAGCACGCGCTTGCGGTTGCGCGGTGCGATGGTGCCGGGTGTGTAGATTTCCACGCCTACGCCGCCGATCTTTGTTTCCTCGAGACCCACGGGATAGACCTTGCGCACCGCATCCCGCGCCGCGGCGATGCCGGCGCCCGCGCCGGCCATGAACTGCCGTCCGATCTCTTCCCTGCTCATAGGCTTGAGCGCCAGCGAACGGTTGGCGATTTCGAGATATTTAGCTTTGGCCTCGGCGCTCATCATCGCCGGCATTGGAAGCTTGCGTTCCTTGAGCAACAAGGTGCCGTCCTTTTCCATCGCTATCGAGGGCGCGAGCGGAAAGGCGGTCTGGGCAAACGCTGCCGCCGCTGCCATGCCCACGACCGCGATCGTGCAGCATGCCAGCATCATTTTCCTGTTGATGGACCCCATTTTCCCCTCCTGTCGGCGTTTGACTCGATAGTTTCACTTGTGAACTGTCTTGCCATCGCTTTGCAACAGCCGCGGCACTTGTGGGTTACGTTCCAACAGGAGGATTCGATGAGCACGCAAAACCATCGTGGGGGCTGCCATTGCGGCGCCGTGCGCTATGCGGCCGACCTCGATCTCTCCAAGGGGACGCTGCGCTGCAATTGCTCGATTTGCCGCAAGAGCAGGGCATGGTTCGCCTTCGCGCCCGCCGAAGCCTTCAGGCTTGAATCGGGTGGCGAGTCTCTGTCCAGTTATCGCTGGACGCCCGAGGGCAAACCTGCACCCAATCTGACCTATCACTTCTGCACGAACTGCGGCATCCGCACCCATGCCGAAGGCATGGGACCGGACGGCAAGGCGACCGTCGCGGTGCAGGTCGCCACCATCGAGGACGTTGACCGCAACCAGCTTGCCGAGGGAATTACCTATGTCGACGGACTCAACAACCACTTCGATCGACCGCCTGCGGAAGACGTCCGCGCACTGTGAGGAAAGCTGCGACGTTGGGGACACAATAGCTAACTCGCCAGCTCTGCCAGGTTATTGACATGACCGAATTCATCGATGTCCTCGGCCGTCGCCGTTCACCGCCACTCAAAACGGTCACGCCCCACCCAGCTGCGTCAGCACGAACGCATAGGCCTCCGCCTCTTCGTGCAGCGAATCCCACCGCCCCGATTTGCCGCCATGCCCTGCGCCCATGTTGATCTTGAGCAGCAGCAGATTGCCGTCGGTCTTGGTCGCGCGCAGCTTCGCCGCCCATTTGGCCGGTTCCCAATAAGTGACGCGCGGATCGTTGAGGCCGCCGGTGATCAGCATCGGCGGATAGGCGCGAGGCTTCACATTGTCATAGGGGCTGTAGCCGCGGATCGTCTCGAACGCCGCCTTGTCGGTGATGGGATTGCCCCATTCGGGCCATTCGCCGGGTGTCAGCGGCAGGCTTTCGTCGAGCATGGTATTGAGCACGTCGACGAACGGCACGTCGGCCACCACCGCGCCCCACAGTTCGGGATCGCTGTTCACCACTGCGCCCATCAGCTCGCCACCGGCCGAGCCGCCGCGGATCGCGATATGGCCGGGCTGGGTGAAGCCGGCGGCGATCAGGCCCTTCGCCGCATCGACGAAATCGTTGAAGCTGTTGGTGCGCTTGTCGAGCTTGCCGTCGAGATACCAGCCGAAGCCCAGATCGTCGCCGCCGCGGATATGGGCGATGGCATAAGCATAGCCGCGGTCGACCAGGCTGAGCCGCGCCGTCGAGAAACTGGGCGGGATGGCATTGCCGTACGCTCCGTAACCGTAGAGGAACAATCTGCCGCCGCCGTCCCTGACGAAACTCTTGCGGTACATGACAGAGACCGGGACGAACTTGCCGTCGCGCGCCGGCACCATCAGCCGCTCGGTCGCGTAGAGGCTGGGATCGTAACCCGAGGGTATCTCCTGCACCTTGCGCGGCTCGAGCCGGTCCTCGGCGGGATGGTAGTCATAGACCGTCGCGGGCGTGACCATCGAGGCATAGGACAAACGGTAAGCGGCCGGGGCGAACTCCGGATTGTTGCCGAACGATGCGGTGTAGCTTGCCTCGGCGAAGGGGATGGCCCGCTCGTCGCCGGAATAATTGCGCAGCACCAACTGATCGAGCCCGTCGACCCGCTGGGTGATGGCGAGATGATCGCGAAAGGCGCTTACGCCGCGCAGATAGACCCGGTCGGACCCAGCGATCACATTGGTCCACGCGCCCGGATCGGCGGGATCGGCTTCGGCGAGGCGGAAATTGACGTGCTCGTCGTTGGTCAGGATCCACAACCGGCCGTGGCTGGCGTCGACCTCGTAAAGCCGGTTCCTGAGACGTGGCGCGATCAGGACCGGCTCGCTTTCCGGGGTGCCGGCCGGCACGAAGCGGACCTCGCTGGTGGTGTTGTCGCCGGTCGAGATGAAGGTCAGCGCGCGGTCCTGCGAACGCGAAACGCTGACGGAAAAGCCGATGTCGTCCGTCTCCTCATAAAGTGTGACCGCCGATTCCCGCGATTCGCCGAGTCGATGCAGCCGTGCCCGATAGGCGCGCCAATGTTCGTTGACCTCGGTGAAGACGATCGCCCTGCTGTCCGATGTCCAGATGATCGAGCCGATGCCCACTTCGGTCACCGTCTCCATGTCCCGGCCAGTCCCCAGGTCGCGGATGCGCAGCTTGAACCGCTCGGACCCGTCGTCGTCGACATAGGTGGCGGCGAATCGCCCGTCCGGGCTGACCACGATGGCATCCAGCCGGAAATAGTCCTTGCCCGCGGCCTCGGAGACTTCATCGTAAATCAGCTGGTCGGCGCCACCCTCGGCCGGTTTGCGATACCAGCTGCGATATTGCGCGCCCGGCTTGAATGCCCACCAGTAGAGCCAGTCGCCGTCGCGCCAGGGGACGGCCGATTCATCCTCCTTGATGCGGCCCTTCATCTCCTCGAACAATGTGTCGATCAGCGGCTGGTGCGGCGCCATCGCTGCCTCGAAATAGGCATTCTCGGCCGTGAGATAGGCAAGGATGTCGGGATCCTTTACCTCGGGATAGCCGGGGTCGCGCAGCCAGGCCCAGGGATCGTCGATGCGGATGCCGTGGCGTTCGAAGCTGTGCGCACGCTGCGGCGCGAGGGGCGGTGGGGGAAGATCGGTCATGCGGACTTTCGGTGTGGCAATCGCTGCACTATCTGAAGGGACGACACGCAGATAGTTGCTGCCGAGGATTTTGCCATGTCGACTTATGAAGCCCGCCTTGCCGCGCTGCGCGACCAGCTGAAGCGCGACAGCCTCGACGGCTTCGTGGTGCCGCTGACCGACGAGCATATGAGCGAATATGTCGGCAGCTATGCGCAACGGCTCGCCTGGCTGACCGGATTCAACGGATCGGCGGGATCGGCGGTGGTATTGCCCGAGGAAGCCGCCATCTTCACCGATGGGCGCTACACCTTGCAGGTGCGCGACCAGGTCGACGGGAGCCAATGGAGCTTTCACTCGGTACCCGAGACCAGCGCGGCCGACTGGCTCAAGCTGCATGCGCCGGAAGGCGCGCGCATTGGCTATGATCCCTGGCTGCATACGAAGGACTGGGTGGCCCGCGCCCGGACCGCGCTGCAGGAGCGGGGCGCCGAGCTGGTCGCCGTTGCGCGCAATCCGGTGGATGCGGTGTGGCAGGACCGGCCCGAACCCTCGCCGGCGCGGCTGGTCGTCCATCCCGAGCGGTACGCGGGCAAATCCTCGGCCGACAAGCGCAAGCAAATGGCCGAATGGCTGCAGGCGGAAAAGGCCGATGCGGCGGTGCTCTCCGCGCTCGATTCGATCGCCTGGACATTCAATATCCGCGGCAAGGATGTCGATCATACCCCGGTCGCGCTGGCCTTCGCGATCGTCAACAAGGATGGCTCGGCCGATCTGTTCGTCGCGCCGGAGAAGCTGGATGACGAGGTACGGCGCCATCTCGGCAATGCGGTGAGCGTCCATGATCGCGAGGCGTTCGAGCCCTGGCTCAAGGGCCTCAAGGACAAGACGATCACCGTCGATCCCGAGCGCGCGGTCGCGGCGATCTTCGAGGCGCTGCAGGAAGGCGGCGCGCGCATCCTCGAAAAGCGCGACCCGGCGGTGCTTCCCAAGGCTGTCAAGAATGAGGTGGAGCTCGCCGGCCACCGCGCCGCCCAGGCACGCGACGGCGCGGCGGTGTCGCGCTTCCTGCACTGGCTGTCGGTCGAGGCGCCCAAAAGCGGAATCGACGAACTGAAGGCTGCGGCGCGGCTCGAGCAGTTCCGCAAGGAAGGCGGAGACCTGCGCGATCTCAGCTTCACCACCATCTCCGGCTCCGGCCCCAACGGCGCCGTGGTCCATTATCGCGTGAGCGAGGAGACCAACCGGCCGATCGAGATGGACAGCCTCTATCTGGTCGATTCGGGCGGCCAATATCCGGACGGCACGACCGACATCACCCGCACCGTCGCGATCGGCACGCCGACCGCCGAAATGCGCGACCGCTTCACCCGCGTGCTCAAGGGCCATATCGCGCTGGCCCGCGCGCTCTTCCCGCAGGGGACGCGCGGCAGCCAGCTCGACGTTTTGGCGCGCCAGTTCCTGTGGCAGGCGGGGCTCGATTATGCACACGGCACCGGCCACGGCGTCGGCAGCTATCTGGCGGTGCACGAAGGGCCGCAGCGGATCGCCACCTTCGGCGGCGGCGACGAGCCTTTGCGCGGCGGCATGATCCTCTCGGACGAGCCCGGTTACTACAAGACCGGCGAATATGGCATCCGCATCGAGAATCTGGTGCTGGTCGAAGAACGCGACGTACCCGGCGCCGAGAAGAAGATGCTGGGCTTCGAGACGCTGACCTTCGCCCCGATCGACCGCAATCTGATCGACACCGCCTTGCTCACCGACGAGGAGCGCGGCTGGGTCGACGCCTATCATGCGCGGGTGGTGGATGTGGTCGGCTCGTTCGTCGAGGGCGAGGCAAAGCTGTGGCTCGAAGCAGCCTGCGCGCCGCTTTCCTGAGGACGTCGCGCATCCCGGCCTCTCGGCGAAGTTGACAAAAGTCGCAAAGTTCGCGGTTGCCATTCGTCCGACCGGGCTCGCCGGTGCGCGCGTAAAGTTGACGGTCTTGACGATTGGAATGCGGGGTCCGGCCGCCCGGCGAAGTTGACAAAGTTGACCAAGTTGACGGCTGCCGCGCGTCTCGATTCGGTGGTGGGCACCGGTATAAAGTTGACACGCCTGACGGGTGCCCTCCGCTTTCGCGCCTTCGGAGTCCAGCAGGAAGATGGCGCGTGCCATCAACTGGTGTCCGGGCCCGGCAGGGCGATGACTCGCATTGCCGACGGCGTTCCGTATGGCGAGGATCACCATGACGAGCGTGAGAATATTCATGGTTTGTTCTGTAGCAGGAAAAATCCTATAATGCAATCGGAACGCATCTATCCCCTTCCGCCAAGGAAGTGATATACGCCCAAGATGCGAACGATTCGATACATCATTCAATCGGCTTGGCGGCAGGCCGGTATGATGGCGAGGATCATCTACGTTGTCGCCGTCGCTATCCCGGCAGCAATACCCAACCTTGCTGGAAAGTTGGGAGTGCCGTGGCTTGCTGCGGCCCTACCTAATGGCGGGTGGTATTGGTTGGCACTGGTTATCGCGCTCGGTGGGTTGCTCTGGGAGATCGCTAGCAAGGGAGTGGCGCTCGAAGATAAGGCCGCGAATGCGAGGCAAATTTCGATAGAGGGGATCGAGCGTATTGGCGCTTGGTTTTACCTCAACATCAAGGGAAACGGCGGCTACATTTCCGACGGATTGGTCAAGGTAACAGAAATCGAAAATGACCCTAACACATCGCATCTCCCTATGGCCTTGCGGACAAAGGCACAGCGCGAAGGAAATAGGACTGGAAGGTTTAATATCAGCGCAAAGGAACCAAAAAAAGTACCGTTCCTAAAGGTCAATGGTATGTATGACTCCACGCCAGAGACCGTCCAAATTGCTTATGAGGAAGACATACATTCTTCTCTAATAACTGACCAAAACGAGCGCATATTCCATATTTCCGCGTTCGGTGGAGACTATCCGGGAGAGGCAAAGGTCAAGCTTTCATTTGACGAACAGGGCAAAGCTCACGCTGAAATTATCGAGAGGGCTTGATCAGGTGGATGATTCTAACAAGCGCTTCGACCGTCTCCTGAAGGCCATGCTCGGCGGCACCGCGCCTAGCGCACGAAAGAAGTCATCAGCCGAGAAAGCATCAGGTGAGGCTCCTGACGCATGTTCCACCGATACTCGAACTCCGCCAGATACTTCGGAAGATGACGCTGACTGACATGGATATGCGTGCCTGCAATCCCGCGCTTCAACTGCGCCCAGAAGCTTTCCAGCGCGTTCACGCTCACCATGCCGTTGGGGCTGACATATTCGCCCGCCGAATGGTTCACGGTCGCGTGCCAGTAACGTCCGGATCGGTGCAGGCCGCGATAGGATTTGAGTTCGTCCGTGTGGATCGTGATGCCGTGGCGGACATTGCCGTGAATTTCCGGCCAGAGGGTCGAACGCTTCACGTTTGGGATAACGGCGGTGATGATGTTGCCCCGCCGTTGCGCCATGCCGAGCACGACAGTCTTGTTGGCAAGGTGACGGCCCGGCCCCTTGCCGGAGACCTTGCCTCCAATAATTGCTTCGTCGATCTCGACCGTCCTGCCGACGCCGCCGATCGGATCGTTGCCATCGACTTGGCCCATGTACTCCCTGATCTCATGGCACATGCGCCATGCGGTCTTGTAGGTCACGCCAAGCTGGCGCTCGACTTCCTTGGCGGCGACGCCGTTCCGGGTCGTGCAGAACAGGAACATCACGAAGAACCAGTCGCGGAGCGGCGTGCGGGTCCGCTCGAACGGCGTTCCGGCAGTCGGGAAAACCTGATGGCCGCACCAGTTGCAAGCGTAGGAGCGGCGCTTTGAGACCCGGTGGAACTTGGCTTGGCGACCGCACAGCTCGCACTCATGCTCGATCCCGTAGCGGGTGCGCATAAGGTGATCGAGACAGATTTCCTCAGTCGGAAACCGCTCTTGGAATTGCCGGAGGGTCGGTGCCTTTGCTTTCGTCATGTTCCCTTTATACCCCATATCGCTCCTTGGCTCAAGGGGATAATTGCGAATCGGAAAACGATCTGCTGCATATATTGCGCTTGGACTCATCACGGCCCAGGGTCATCCCCGGGAAAGGGGAGGCAGTGTGATCGTCAAGGGCTCGAAAACGAAGGTCCTGGTCTATTGTGTGCGCGAGGGGCGGTTGCTGGTGTTCCGGCATCCGGATCATTCGCAGGAGCAGGTCGGCATCCAGGTGCCGGGTGGGTCCGTCAGAAACGGAGAGAGTATCCGCGATGCGGCTGCGCGCGAACTGGCGGAGGAAACCGGGTTCGGCGACTTTCTGATCCACGAGGTCATCGGCAGCGATCGATACGACATTTCCCCTTATCGGGCCGAAATACAGGAACGCCATTTCGTTCGGGCAAGTCCGTCGTGTGAGCTACCCGAACGGTGGTTCGGGCAGGAGGACCACGAGGGTCGTGCGTCGCCTACGCGTTTAGAATTCTTCTGGATCCCGCTCGATGCAGCTCACGTGCTCCAGGCGGGGCAAGGGAGCATGATCTGGCGATTGGTTTGAAGGGCGGCGAAGGTCAGCTCCGCCAGGCGAGATTCGCCCGCGACAGCTCCGACACCCGTCGACGGCCCATCAGGATCATGTCGCGCTCCAGCTCGCCGCGCATTTTCGACAGCGCCCGCTCCACTCCCGCCTGTCCCGCCGCCGCCAGCGCATACAAATAGAATCGTCCGCCCGAGCAGGCTTTGGCGCCGACGCTCAGCGCCTTGAGCACATGCGTGCCGCGCCGGATGCCGCCGTCGCAGATCACGTCGATCCGGTCGCCGACCGCATCGCAGATCGCCGCCAGCTGGTCGAACGGGCTGCGGCTGCCGTCGAGCTGGCGGCCGCCGTGGTTCGAGACCATGATCGCGGTCGCGCCGATATCGACCGCGCGGCGCGCATCCTCGACCGACATGATGCCCTTCAGACAGAATTGGCCGCCCCAGTCGGCCCTGATCTGCTCGGCCATTTTCCAGTCGAGGAAAGGGTCGAGCATGCTGTTGAAATAATCGGCGACCGACAGCGCGACGCGCGATCCTTGCGGCACATGATCCTGGAGATTGGGCAGCCCGAAGCGCGCGCGCAGCAGATAGTTGAGCGTCCAGCCGGGATGGGTGGCAAAGCTCAGCGCCGAGCGCGGCGTCAACCGGGGCGGCGAGGTGAAGCCGCTGCGCAGGCAGCGCTCGCGATTGCCGCTGACCGCCGTGTCCACGGTCAGCGTCAATATGTCGAATCGTGCCGCCTTGCACTGCTCGATCATTGATCGATTCAGGCCCTTGTCCTTGTGGACATAGAGCTGGAACATCTTCGGCGTGGCGGTCAGCCGGCCGATCTCCTCGATCGACACAGTGGCCAGCGAAGAGATGCCGAACAAGGTGCCGAATTTCTCCGCGGCCCGCGCAACCGCGCGTTCCCCCTGCCAGTGGAACAGCCGCTGCAGCGCGGTGGGGGACAGGAACAATGGCATGGCGATGGTCTGGCCCATCACCGTCGTCGACAGATCCACCTTGTCGATGCCCGCCAGCACATTGGGGACGAGATCGCATTGCTCGAACGCCGCGGTGTTGCGGCGGCGGGTGATTTCGTCGTCGGCGGCGCCGTCGATGTAGTGGAAGACGGGCCCGGGCAGGCGGCGACGGGCGAGCCGCCGGAAGTCCTTCGTGTTGTGGCAATCGGCGAGCTTCATTGCGGCATTATGCAGTGCCAGTTGGCCACTGCAATCGCCTTAGCAATCGGCGGCGTCGTCATTGCGAGGAGCGAAGAGCGACGAAGCAATCCAGTCTGGCCTACCGCGGCACTGGATTGCTTCGCTTCGCTCGCAATGACGCCCGTTTCTAAAATTCGAAGATGGCGCTTCGTCCGGGCACCATGACCGGTCCGAAACTGGATCCCCAGATGCCGGCCGTGCCGTCGCCCCAGATGTCGCTCGGCTCCTCATCCTCGTAATAAGTGAAGAGCGGCTTGCCGCGATAGGCCCAGACCTTCGCCTTCGGCGCATCGGACGGATAGAGCGCCCCGTGCATGTCGGTGAACATCGGGTGAGTGATTTCGATGATCGAGAAGTCACCTTCCGGCTTGGCACCGGCCGCCGGGAAATAGGGACGCCATCGTCGAGCGCATTCTTTCCCGTCGCCGCACAAAGCGACCATGAACTGGGCCGGATCGCCGGCTTCCTCGCAGGAGACCGGATTGAGACGCGGGCCGCCGCCACCGCCGTTGGCGTTGCAGCTATAGGAGTAGAGGGTCATCCCCTTTTTGTCGGTATAGACCTCGCCGAGCAGGGTCAGCTGCTTGCCGATCGCCGCCGGCCTGCCGGGACCCTTGACGACGACCACCGGATCCCACCCGCCGATCTGCGAGATTTCGAAATCGGTCGTTCCGTTCGGCGCCTCGTAGAGCAGCTTGCCCCTGAACGCATATTGCTTGAAGCCGGTGCCGGCGCTGACGATCGACCAATCGCCGTTGACGTGGGCGACGGCGGGCGCGACCAGCGGCTTGAATTCGTCCGGTACAGCGCCGGCCAGCAGCATGCGCTTTCCAGCGCGCGGGGTATAGAGCGGCAGTCCGCTGGCGGTGCTTGCCAGGATCAGGCCTTCCTCGCGACGCGAGAATTTCAGGCCTGGCGGAAGGTCGAACTGGGCGGAGGCATAACGCACCCCGCCGCCCCGATTGGCGTTGCCGCCGAACCCGCCTATCGCGGCGCCGTTGCGCTCGCCGGGCACGCGATCCCTGACCGAGGTGTAGAGCGGAAAGCCTCGATAGGCCCATTGCTTGCCGCCCTCGGGTCTGGTGACGATGGTGAAATCGCCGACCGGCCTGGCGTCCGCGGCCGGAACATAAGGCGGGAACTTCTGGATGCAGCTTCTGATAAACTTATAACCGATCGCCGGGCGCTCGCCGAGGCCCGACTGGGCGTCGTTCATGATGTTGGGCGGATTGTTGGTGCAGACCCATTTGAACTTGGGGCCCGTCGTATCCTCGTTGCTGTACAGATAGAGCGTCCGGCCGGCGGGCGTGACCAGCAGCGGGCCATCATAGGTTATTTCCGGACGGGCGGGGAGTTCGTCCGTTGGCGCGTCTTTGGCGGCCACGGCCGGAAGCGCGCAGATCGTCACCAGAGCCGCAGTGAGGGCGATCCTCTTGAGTTGCTGCCGCATGGTGTTTCTCCTTGGCGATCGCCGGTCAGTTCTGCGCGACGTTGATGCGCTGCTGGTCCTTGGTCGGATGGACGATAAGCGCCCGTACCGCCTTCACATTGTAAGTCGAGGAAATGAACTGGCACTGCCCGCTCGCGTCCGGATAGCCGTCGGCATAACGCTGGAACGCCCGATAGATGGACGGCGGGCTGAATTTGCCAAGCTCCGCCGTTACGCGCCCGGTGTTCCAGCTGTTGATCTTCCGCCAGTCGTCATAGCCCGTCAGCATGCCTTCGGCGCCATCGGGAGTCAGTTTCAGGCGCAGGCTCATGTCGCGCATCTTGCGATCACCCATGTGCCGCTCCGAGCTGTGCGGGAAGACGGCGTTGGGCAGTGGATCGGTAATCAGCATACCGTCCACGATCTTGCCGGTCGTCTTCAAATTATACTTCGGATAGCGCACATCGATGCGCTGGCTGAGGAACGGCACCCACTTGCCGTCACCGGCCCGGACCAGCCGGTCGAAACCCTTGTAGGCACGTACCTCGACCTGCGGGTCGTTGATCTCATTGTCGACGCCGGTGATCTCGATGAGATGGCGGTTGACCTGGTAGACCGCGACCTCGTTGGCGTAAAATTCCGCAGTCTGACCGCCGGTCCGCCAGCCCAGCACGCAGCCGAGCACCCGCGCCGATTGATTATCCACCTTTTCGCCCTGGGCGCTGGTGAATTTCTCATGCTTGCAGCTCTTTGGGGTGGCGCGGCCGTCCTGCGTGCCGTCGAGGTTGGTGCCAAAGCCGGCCTTGGTGATCAGTTCGTGGAACGGCAGCGGGTCGGGCACCACCAGCGGGCTGAAGTGGCTCGTTTCGCCGTTCGGTCCGCGCGCCTCGAACCAGCCGCCCTGCGTCTTGATCCGCTCGACCGCGCCGGGGGTGGCCTTGAGCTGCGCCACCTCGCCGGGCTGCAGGCCGCCATCGCATTCCTTGGCGTCAGGCGTTTCGACGAAGGCGTAGCGCCACTCGGTCAGCACCAGGCCGATCGTTCCCGGGGCGGATTTGGCCGTTGTCGCCTCATCGGCCGTCGCACTGGCGCCAACCACAGCCAGGCCCGAGACGCCTGCCATCGACAAAAGGAATACGCCAACGCGACTTCCGCCTCGCCGCTTCATCTTGAATTCCTCTCCTGGCCCGACTGTGTAAGATGCTACAGTTTCCGTACCACATTGCAGCAGCTAAATCACATACGGCCCGGTGAGGCAACGTTACGGCAGCTCGAACGAACTCCGCCCGGGCACCTGGATGGCAGTGAAGCTGGATCCCCACAGACCCTTCGTATTGTCACCCCATATGTCGCCGGGGTCCTCGTCCTGGTAATAAGTGAAGAGCGGCTTGCCGCGATAGGCCCAGGCTTTCACCTTCGGCGCGTCGGCCGGATAGATGGTTCCGCGCGGGTCCGTGAACATCGGATAGGTTATCTCGACAATTGAGAACTCACCCTCCGGCTTGGCATTGGCCGGTGCGACATAGGGGTGCCAGCGTCGCGCGCATTCCTTGGAATCGCCGCACAAAGCGACCATGAATACGGCGGGACCGCCGGCATCGTCGCAGGACGGTCCGCCGCCGCGGCCGCCGCCGGCACCGCCTCCGGGACTGCAATTATAGGTGTAGAGGGTCATGCCCTTCCTGTCGGTGTAGACCTCGCCCATGAGCGCCAGCTGCTTGCCGATCGCGGCCGGTCTGCCGGGGCTCTTCTGGATCACCACCATTTCCCAGCCGCCCGCCTCGGCGACTTCGCGCTCGCTCAATCCCGCGGGCGCCGCATAGAGCGGTTTGCCCCTGAAGGCATATTGCTTCATGCCCGCGACGGCGTCGATGACGGACCAGTCGCCATTGATGCGCGCAATCGCCGGAGCGACGATCGGTTTATACAATCCTCCCTCGGCACTCGCCAGGATCACCCGCCTGCCGTCACGCGGCGTGTAAACCGGCCGATCGGGATCGGTGGTTGCCAGGATCAATCCTTCCTCGTGGCGCGAGAATTTCAGGCCCGGCGGAAGATCGACCGCCTCGGTGGCGATGCGGATGCCGCCGCGACCGGCGGCACCGCCGCCGAAATTGCCTGGCGGTGCTCCGTACCGCTCACCGGGCTTGCGGTCCTTGATCGACTGGTAGAGCGGATAGCCCACATAGGTCCACTGCTTGGTCCCTCCGGGCCGCTCCACAATGGCGAATTTCCCGACGGGCTTGGCGTTGGCGTCCGCGACATAAGGCGGATAATGCTCGACACAGCTCTTGAGGAATTTATTCCCCATTGTCGGCCGTTCGCCAATGCCCGACTGCGCGTCGTTGGTTACGTGCCGCATCTGATCGGTGCACTGCCACCTGAACTTCTCGTTCTTCGTGTCTTCGGCGGTGTTCATATAGAGGGTCATGCCGGACGGGGTGACCAGAACCGGACCGTCATACGTCCATGTCACGCGAGCCGGCTCGTCGCCAGCGGCGCCTTCATTGCCCGCCACGGCCGGCGCTGCGCAGGCCAGGATCAGCGATGCACCCAGTGCGAGATCTTTCAGTTGCAAGCGACGCATGTCGAGTTGCTCCTCTTGGAAGTCAGTTCTGTGCGATGTTGATGCGGCCCTTGGGTGGGTGCACAATCATCGCCCGAGTGGCTTTGACCTTATAGGCAGCCGAGATGTACTGGCATTGGCCGCTCTCGTCCGGATAGCCGTCCGCATTGCGCATGAACGCCCGATAGAGCGAAGGCGAGCTGTACTTCGACAGTTCGGCCACCACGCGCTTGGCATTGGTCAGATAGACGTG
>Ga0075430_100002019_pt1 | contig 16733 bp, 16 predicted proteins | sample RhiMetdeltSRZDD4_FD_75294 | JGI IMG/M metagenome (GOLD analysis project Ga0075430, IMG submission 75294) | Populus rhizosphere microbial communities from Tennessee, USA - Rhizosphere MetaG P. deltoides SRZDD4 | ecosystem: Host-associated > Plants > Roots > Rhizosphere > Soil | place: USA... | reverse complement strand
GTCTTCACACCCGGCACGATCACCGCGAACCGACGACGAGCGTGACCGTACCAGCCCGTCCGGGCATCGCCACGCCGGCGATCTCCTGGTAAACCTCGTTGCTGAGGTTTGTTCCTTCCACGCGCACCTCGAAGAGTCCGAATCGACGACTTGCACGTACGTCGACGACCGTGGAATCGGTGAAGACGGCGTTGCGCTGGCGGTGCTTGTACTCGAGCCTCGGCGCCACGTGGACACCCCCGGGCAACTTCACAAGCGCCGCACCGACGAGCACGTGGGGTGCATAGTCGAGCACGTACTTGGACAGACATGTTGGGGCACCACACAGCGCCGACAGTGTTTCGGTCGAGACGTCCGTACGGGTGTAGCCAGCCTGCACGAACGAGCCATCGGTCCAGACACGTCGGAGCGATACCTCGGCGCCGTCTGCATGGGCGCGATGGACGTTGTAGGTGCGCCACAGCTCCGCCGGCGTCGCCCGCAACCAGTCGATGACGTCGCGATCATGACGCGTGAACGCACCCACTTGAACGACCCATCCAGTCGCAACGAACAGGTCCACCCCGCCGTCACCCGTCCATGAATGCTCGGGACCAACCTCGGCGCGCGCCTGGTTGGCCGGATCGTGGTAGAAGCGCTCGGTGAACGTGGGGGCGCGGAACGCTCGACCGCCAGAGCCGCGCACCTTGATACGCCGCGTCGGCCACCAACTGATCCCCGCCCCAGGGCTGGCCGAAGATCCAAACTCGTTATAGCGATCAACCCGAAGCGACGCGTCAACCTGCCAATTCGCCGCTGGCGCGTATCGGGATTCACCAAACGCGCTCAGACGATTGGTCGTGCGATCGCCAAGATTCGTCGAGTGCAGCCAATCGGCGCCCGCCTCGATGCCAGCGGTGACAGTCCCCTGCGAGCCGAGCGCGTGAGTCGCCTTCACGGTACCGAGCGCTGCGTGAGAACGATGCCTGTTCTCCGAGAGCGCCGGGCGCCGCACGTCGAAGATGAAATGGTCACCATGCGTTCGGTACGAACCCGCACCCTGGACGGTCCAGCCGTTCACCGAACCCAACGCCCCGGTCGCGGTGACAAGGGTCTGGTGCGTCCACTCGTGCGACGGCGCCGCACCGTAGAAACCGTTGGCACCGAAGTCCTTCGTCACGTGCGACAAACCGAGCACAGCGCGCGTCCCCACCGTTGTCCGGGTCGTGAACGCCCCGGTGGCAAACTGGCGTTCGGTCATGAAGCCATTCGATCGATCGACTGACCCGGAAGCGATCGTTCGAAGACCCGGCCGGCCGAACGTCGCCTGCGCCTTCGTCGCGATGAGGTCGAAGCTCCCGGCCTCAACGGACGCCGAGGGACGTGCCTCGCGGCGAGTGATGATGTTGATGGCTCCGCCAAACGCATCGGCACCAAAGAGCGAGGCTCCCCCACCCTGCAGGACCTCGATCCGTTCGATGGCATCCAGAGGCACGGGAATGTCACCGTTGTGATGCCCCGTCTGGGTATCGTTCAGACGAATACCGTCTACGAGGACCAGCGTCTGGCCGAAGCCGCCTCCCCGGATGTTGAAGTCGGTCTGCATGCCACGCTCACCGCGGCTCCGCACATCGACCGACGCCACAAGGCGCAGGAGGTCAGAGACGCTCCTCGCCGGCAACGCGGCAATCTGTTCCCGAGTCACTACCGTGAGCGTCCGGGTGGCCGATCCCAATTCAACAGGGATGGCCGCGGCGGTCACGACCACGGTCTGACGAAACTCGTCCTGAGCGAAAGCCGCCTGCGCGCAGGTGAGAGCCGTGAAGACCAATGCCGTGATTCGCTTGCTAAACAGCGCGCTCATGATTACTCCCATCCCGTGCTCGCGAGGACACGCCGCGCTGCTGGTGTTGTGACATGTTGAACGAAGCCGGCCGCGGCTTCCCGGTTGGCGGATGTCGTCATCACAACCGCCTCATAGGTTGTGTAGTTCTGGATTGCCGGCGGCAGTGGACCAACGAGTGAGGCACCTCTCGGCTCGAACATCTTGATCTCACTCACCATGGTGAACCCAATGTCGTTGCCACGCCCGCTGACGATGCGCTCCAGGGCGTCGCCGCCGTTGGCGAGACGCACGGTCTTCGGACGGATCGCGTCCGCAATGCCGAGATCGGCGAAGAGTTTCTCGATATACACGCCGGAAGTACCTTGGCTGTAAACGACGGTATCGGCCGCGACGAGCGCCCGTTTGAGCGCGTCAGCGCTCGAGATGTCGGGCACGCGGGCGCCCTTACGAATAGCCACGCCTACGGCCACCTTACCGATCGCCGCCCTGGAATTCGCCACCACACGCCCGTCTTTGGCGGCTTGCTCGACGACGGCGGCCGGGGCAATCAGCACGTCGGCAGTTTCGCCTGCCGCAACGCGCTTCGCGAGGTTTGGTCCGGTATCGAACGCGAGCGTTACTCGATGGCCGCTGCTCTGGCCATAGTCGCGAGCCAGTTCGACGATGGCTCCTTGAACTGCGAGTGTCGCCAGGGTGGCGACATCGGCTGCGAAAAGTGTGGATGAAGCCAAAAGGGCGATCGCCCCAGTGGCGATCGCGACGCGTCTACTCATCCACGAACGATAGCACAGCACTCCTGCTGTCTGGCTTAGTGGACCGAGCGCCAGTCTGCGATGAACCGTTTCACCAGCGACTGAATTTCGGCGGAGACGTTCTCTTGCAATTGAACGGCAGGAATTATCGAGACGCCATGCGCGTCCCAGCTCATTGCGTTGACGATACGCGATTCGGTAGTGAGCGAGGCGAGCGTTTGTCTCAACTGAACCTGAGTGGCAACTGCGTAGGTGCCGCCCTGTTCTGAAGCAGCATTCACGTGAACGTAAAGGTACGGCTTGGACAGGCCCGCATTCTCTCGCTGACTGACGTAGATGGTGACGCTGGCCGCCTTCAACTGCTGCGTCACAGCAGCAGCAATCGACGCAGCCGTCAGTCCAACTCGCTCGAGTTCGGGTTGAAGCGGCTCGATAAGGACTTCGATTCCAGGGAGCCCCCTGAGAGTGTCACGCCCGGTCGCCACAAACAGTTGGGCACTCGCACCCGACGACGCCAGGACGAGTGCCAGCAGAATGGAGAGCGCCAGGCGAACGCCGGTCACACGCCGCATTGGCGCTCCTCGTAGTCTGAATTTGAAACCGGCTGAACCTAGCCGGCCTGCGCGACAGGCTTCGACTCGGCAATCTTGAGGCCCGCCGGATTCTTGCTCTTTGCCTGGCGTTCCATGTCGATCAGGCCGTTGAAGGTCGCGCCGTCATGCAGAACCACCGCAGGCGTGGTCAGCGTGCCCGCCACCTTTGCATTCGGCGTCAGTTCCACACGCGTTGCAGCGGTCACGCTCCCGTCGAGCGATCCGTCGATCGTCACGGACGAGCCGCGCACCTCGGCATCGACGTGTCCTTGCTGGGCGACGCGCAGGGCGCCGCCTTCCATGTTGATGTGACCTTTGACCGTTCCATGAACGGTAATGTCTTCCTGGCTCGTGACTTCACCAGTAATCAGCAGTGAGGGTCCAATTGTCGTCATGCTCGTATCGATTCCATGAAAGGGAGGGTGATTCTGACGTTCTAGATGTCGGCTCCGCTGCCACTTTCCTGTAGACGTCCCGGCGTGGCAACGGGATCGGGTCACCGGCTGGCGTTGGCACGAGTAATCGCCCGCGGCCCTTTGTTGTCGCGCGCGACAATATGGTCGAGGTTCGCGATGCGCCAGCCAGTCTCGTACACGAGCCTGGCAATGCGGGTCATCTTGTCGAAGTCGATCCTGTCTACTTCATCCGTCACCGCATGATAGTCACGGTGCAGGCCGGTGGTGAAAAAGATGATCGGGATTCCCTTGGCGGCGTAGCTGAAGTGGTCGCTTCGGGTGTAGAACGATTCCAGGTCGGCCGGATCGTTGAGCGTGTAGTCCAGCGTCAGAGGGTTTGCGAGCGAAGCGTTCGCTTGCTCGTTCAGCCTATGCAGTTCGGTGCTGATGCGATCCGAGCCAACCATGTACAGGGTGTTGCCTTCGGCAGGGTCATCGCATTTGTAACGGCCTACCATGTCGATGTTGAGTTGGGCCGAGACGGAGTCGATCGGCACCAGCGGATAGTCCGCCATGAACCGGGAGCCGTAGAGGCCAGACTCCTCGCCCGTATGCCAGACAAAGAGGACGCTCCGCTTGGGCTTCGCGCCTGTCGCATACGCTTTTGCGAGCGCGATCAGCGTCACGGTCCCAGAGCCGTCATCGTCGGCGCCGTTGAAGATGATGTCCGCGGGCGGTGGCGTCGTCCGCTGCAGACCTGGACACATCCTGCTGATGTCCGGGACGAATCCGCCGGGCCTCTCCGCATAACCGAGATGGTCGTAGTGGGCGCCGTACAGAAGATAGGTGTCGCGAAGCTGCGGATCGCTGCCGCGGACACGCGCGACAACGTTTCGGCTGAGTCTCGTCTGGACGACTTCGTAGTCGGCCTCGATATCGAACCGAATGCGCACGGCATCCAGGTTGACGCGAGGCAGACTCTCCTTGCGCTCGGCCCTCGCCTTCAAGTCGGCATAGTCATAGCCAGAAGCGCTGAACACGAACGACATGAATTCATCGTCGGCCGTCATCTGAGGCGGTCGCACGGTGTCGAGCCTCTGCGTGGTCTGAAAATCCGGACGTTCGCCTCGTCCTCCATCACCCGGTTGCTGCCTGTTGTTCGGCGTCAGAGTAGGTCCAATAGCGCCGACCGCGTGATGGGTGGTCGTGGCTTCGAAAGCGCGGTTTCCGACCAGAACGCTCTGGGCGTCCGAAAATGACTGAGGCCCGCTGCCAATGTAGATTGCCACCTTACCGGTCACGTCGCGGCCGGCGTAGTCGTGATGATTCAGCGGAGCGAACTCGAGTCCGTAGCCCACGAACTCCACCTCCCCCGTTACCACCCGCTTCACACCCTGGTTGCGTTGAAAGCGAACGCCCTGGCCATCCTTGAAGGTCTTCGATTGCCCCTTCACGGTAACCGTCACCGTGGAGGTGCCGCGGTTGCGGACGCCTAGAACCTTGACCGTCTGGAAATAGGTACCGTTTTCGCCCGCCGGCTCAACGTCAAATGTCCTGAGCCGATCGGCGATGTACGACGACGCGATCCCGGCGCCCTCGGTGAAGATTTCGCGGCCCTGAGTCGTGTCAGATGCGATGAACGACAGCCAATTGCGAAGATCGGCAGCGGTGATGGCGTCTGACGCCGCACGCTGCGCATAGACCGGCAACACCAGCCACGCACAGCAGGCGACGAGCGTGACAAGGAGGCACTTCCCGAAGCGAGAGGGCATCAGACGACTCCGTTCTCGAAGAAACTCCGCCCGTTGAGTTTAGCGAAGTTTGCCCTCCCTGCGTGGGTCGTCCGCTACGACCGCTTCCGCATGACCGACCGCTTCGATCGAGCCTTCCGCTTCGAAGCCTCTTCGCACGCTGTGCGTGCTCGCCGAGCGTCAACCGAATCCCCGGGCATCGCGGCATCCTCGCAGGCCGGCTCATCCTGTTGAAACTCCGGCAGATTGGCGCGTCGATAGGGCGCGTCCGGCTTGAGTCCAATCTCGAGCTTGTCCTTGACTGACATGGGGTCCTCCTTCCCTGACGAGCTGCAAGAGGCCTACCGCCCGCACGGGCAGTTCACGCACGCAGGTGCTTCACACCCGAGCTTGTCGTCCACCAGCGCGATGAAGCCGGAAAGAAGTTCAAGCGAGGCATATGCATTGCACCCACTCGAGCTTGATCAGGCTCCCACGCCATCCATGGCGCAGTGGAAACGATGAACGCCACACGGAGACTTCTCGATGGGCAGGTCGCGTAGTTTGCGAATCGCACAGGTAGCGCCGCTGAGCGAAAGCGTGCCCCCGAAACTGTACGGCGGCACGGAGCGAGTCGTCGCGACCCTTGCGGACGAGCTCGTCAGCCAGGGACACTCAGTCACTCTCTTTGCCAGCGGTGATTCAACGACTGACGCCCGGCTTGTGGCGCCCTGCGCGAGAGCCCTCAGGCTCGGCGGCGACGTCGATCCCCTGTCGACCCACGTGCTCATGGTGGAGATGATCGCGAAACACGCCGATGAGTTCGACGTCGTCCATTTTCACATCGCCCCTCTACACTTTTCGCTCGCGCGTCGGCTCTCCACACCGCACCTGACCACGCTGCACGGTCGTCTGGACCTGCCGGAACTCACGGCCCTCTACGCAGAATTCTCCGACCTGCCCTTCGTATCGATATCGGATGCGCAGCGCGATCCCCTGCCGCTCCAGAACTGGATAGGAACCGTCTATCACGGCCTGCCCATTCAAGAGCTGCCGTTCTATCAGGGTCCGGGCTCGTACCTGGCCTTCCTGGGCAGGATCTCGCGCGAGAAGCGCGTCGATCGCGCGATTGCCATCGCAAAGGCCTGCGGCATGCCGCTCAAGATTGCCGCGAAGGTCGATCCAAGCGACGCGCTCTATTTCAAGACTGAGATAGAGCCTTTGCTGTCGCATCCCCTGATTGAGTTTCGCGGCGAGATCAGTGAGGCGGAGAAGGGCGACTTTCTGGGGCACGCGCAGGCCCTGCTCTTTCCCATCGATTGGCCGGAACCATTTGGCCTCGTCATGATCGAAGCCCTCGCGTGTGGTACTCCGGTCGTCGCCTTTCGAGGCGGCTCGGTGGCCGAGGTCATCGATCACGGTGTCACCGGATACGTCGTCAACGACCTTGACCAGGCGATTGCGGCGACCAAGCGCGTTCACTCGCTGGACCGGCACGTCTGTCGTCGGCAGTTCGAGGCTCGGTTCACCGCCACGCGCATGACAGACGACTACCTCCAGCTCTATAGGCGCCTTATGGCATGTGGGGTCCACGTTGGGGATTGAAACGATGCCGGCGACGGGCCAGGCGTCGATGGCAGACGAACAGTTCCCGATCATCGCCGGTCCAGAGCGACCGGTCGCGCCGCCGCGCGTCCTCAAGCATGGGGAGTGCTTCGGCGTCTTCGATCACAGGGGCGACATCGTTCCGGAGGAGTCCGGCGAAGCCGGGCTGTTCTGCGACGGCACTCGCTTTCTCTCAAGATTCGAGCTCCTCCTCTTCAGTCATGCCCCTCTCCTCCTCAGCTCGACGCTCGGGGTGGACGACGCCGTGTTCGATGCGGACCTAGCCAATCCTGACGTCCTCCGCGAGGAACACATCGCCGTTGCGCGCGGTGAGATCAACATCCATCGGTCTCGCACCCTCTGGGGCCGGTCGTGCGTTGAGCGGATCCGTGTTGGCAACTTTCGTTTGAATCGCATCGACGTACCCATCTCGATTCGGTTCGATGCCGACTTCGCTGATGTCTTTGAAGTACGCGGCACGCGCCGCCTGGCCCGCGGGGAGCGGCTGTCCGACGTCCAGGGCGACGACTACGTGATGGCCTATCGTGGCCTTGACGGACTGGAACGACGGGCGAGGATTCGGTGGAGCCGCAAGCCCGATCGCGTCGAAGGTCGTCGGGCGACGTTCATTCTTTCGCTGGAGCCTCGAGAAACCGCCACCATCGAGCTGACGATTGCGTACGAGACAGGCAGCGGTACCGAGCCTCCCATTCCCCTGGCCGGCGCTCTTGAGGAAGTCGTCACGCGTACGCGCGCGCTGCATGCCGAACAGAACTCCTCCTCCTGCCGGGTACTCAGCTCGAGTGGCATGTTCAACAGGTGGCTGAACCGCTCGATGGCTGACCTGCAAATGATGGAGACCGAGACGCCCTACGGCCCATATCCGTATGCAGGTATCCCGTGGTTCAGCACTCCGTTCGGCCGGGACGGGCTGATCACGGCGTTCGAAATGCTCTGGGTGAAACCCACGGTGGCACGAGGGGTCCTGTCCTTTCTTGCCGAGACGCAGGCCACGTCCGTGATCCACGATCGCGAGGCCCAGCCCGGAAAGATTCTTCACGAGATGCGCGGCGGCGAAATGGCGGCACTCAACGAGGTTCCATTCGGGCGCTATTATGGAAGCTGCGACGCGACCCCCCTGTTCGTGATGCTCGCCCATGCGTATTTCGAACGGACTGCAGACCGCGAATTTCTCGATCGGCTCTGGCCACATATTGTCGCGGCGCTCAAATGGCTACGAACGAGCGGCGACCCTGATGGTGACGGCTTCATCGATTACGCACGGTTTGGCGACTCGGGCCTGATCAATCAAGGCTGGAAGGACTCACACGACTCCGTCTTCCACAACGACGGCACACTGGCTGAAGGGCCGGTTGCCCTGTGCGAAGTGCAGGCCTACGCGTACGCCGCGTGGCAGGGCGCGGCCACCCTGGCGATGGTGCGCGGCGACAAGGCGTCCGCACGCGAGTGGACAAAGCGGGCCGCGCAGCTACGCGAGCGATTCGAGCTGGCATTCTGGTGCGACGACCTCGACACCTACGCGCTCGCGCTCGATGGACGCAGGCGTCCCTGCCGTGTTCGCACCTCGAATCCCGGCCACTGTCTCTTCGCCGGCATCGTCTCGGCTGAACATGCGAGACGCGTGTGCGGGACGCTGATGGGTGAATCGATGTATGCGGGTTGGGGTGTGCGGACGGTCGCCGCGGGTGAGCTGAGGTACAACCCTCAGTCGTACCACAACGGCTCGATCTGGCCGCACGACAACGCGATCATCGCGGCGGGGCTCGCACGCTATGGTTTCACCGGGGCCGCGACACGACTCCTGACCTCCATGGCCGAACTCAGCGAGGCTGTGGACCTGCACCGGCTACCGGAACTCATCTGCGGATTCCCTCGCCGCGGACGAGAGCCCACGTTGTATCCCGTGGCCTGCGCGCCGCAGGCCTGGGCCGCCGGCGCGGCGTTCATGCTGCTCGGCGCTGCTATCGGTGTGCAGGTGGATGCTCCGGCGCGTCGCATCTCGTTTTCGCGTGGTCAGCTTCCCGAAGGAATCGACTGGATCAGATTGACTGATCTGACGGTGGGCGATGCGCACGTGGACTTGCAGCTCGAGCGCCATCCTCACGATCTCGGCGTCACCGTCATTCGCCGGGAAGGAGACGTGGAGATCGTCACCGTCAAGTGAACCTGTGCGGAGGCTCATCAAGCACCACAAGGTTGAGCTTCAAGGGCCGGCTTGAGCATGCCGTTTGCAATGTGACGTGATGGAGGTTCACATGCTCGAGACACTGATTGCTGTGCTCGTGATCCTATGGCTGCTGGGCATGGTCAGTTCTTACACGATCGGTGGGCTCATTCACCTGCTGCTGGTGTTGGCGATCATTGTGCTGCTGGTGCGCGTCATCCAGGGGCGGCGGGTCGTCTGACAAAGAGGTTTTTACAAAGAGTGCGGGCACACCCATTGCTACTGGAAGAGGCCGGAGGCATCGACCATGGCTAGATGGCTCACTCTTCCAGTGGCATTGCCGAGGCTTTCCGCGAGCGCGTGGGTCACACGCTCGACGAGGGATGGCCGCGTACGGGTCGGATGACATGGCTCGAGCCATCTGGAGCGGCGCACTCTCGTTCGGCCTGGTGAACATCCCGGTCGACGTACATCCTGCCGTGCGCGAGAGTCGTCCGCGCTTCCGGATGCTGCACGCAAGGGACAAGTCGCCGATCAAGATGCAGCGAGTCTGTCAAAAGGACGGACACGTCGTCGCCTGGGACGACCTCGTCAAGGGATACGAATATGAGAAGGGTCAGTTTGTCGTCCTGACCAAAGAGGACATTGCGGCGGCAGCACTCGAGAAAACCAGGCGCATCGACATTCTCGACTTCGTCGACGCCGCCTCGATCGACGACCGCTTCTTCGATACCCCGTACTACCTTGTTCCAGGAAAGGGCGGCGACATGGCGTATGCCCTTCTGAGCGAAGCCATCCGCGGCTCACAGCGGATCGGCGTCGCCAAGTTCATCCTGCGCGAGGTACAGCATCTTGCGGCGGTCGAAGTGGTCGGACACGCGCTCGTGCTGTCTACGCTCAGATTCGCCGACGAACTCGTTGACGTTGGTACGCTTCGACTTCCCCACAAGACGACGCTCCGAAAAAAGGAGCTCGAGATGGCTGTCGCACTCGTCGAGAGCCTCGCGGCAAAATGGAATCCTGAGAAGTACACGGACGACTATCGCGACAACCTGCTGAAAGTCATCAAGGCCAAGATGAAAGGCAAACAGGCTCGCCTTACGTCCGAAGAGCCCGAGCGAGACTCGAACGTGATGGACCTCATGGAGCGCCTGCGAGCGAGCCTCGATTCGGCTCAAAAGGGCACCAAGGGTGCGCGGGGCAAGGCATCACCTGCAAAGGGCGACGGCAAGAAGCGCCCTTCGACCCGGCGTCACCGGGCCGCATAGCCTCGTCGTCCGTACCCGCGACCACAATCACGACATCCTTGAAGCCCCTACGCACGAAGTCCTGGACCCACCTATAATTTCACCGCGCGTTCATCGGTTGGACGCGCCCATCTTGAAGGGACACCATGACTATTGAGCAGCGGCTGGTGGGGACCGTGGTTGTACTGGACCTGAGCGGAAAGCTCGTGCTCGGTGAAGGGACTGGCGCGCTCAAAGACAAGGCGCAGAGCATGATGTTCCAGGGACACAAACAGATCGTGCTCAACCTGGGTGGGGTCTCCTACATGGACAGCGCCGGGCTCGGCGAACTCATCGCGACGCACACCACCGTGACACGCCAGGGCGGAACCGTTAAGGTAGCGAACCTCACCAAGCGCGTGTCGGACCTGCTGTCAATCGCGAAGGTGCTCACTGTGTTCGACAATTACGAAACCGAAGCCGCCGCTCTCGCGTCGTTCCCTCAGGCCTAGGCCGGTACCGGTCTGTTAATCGCCACGCTGCATGCAAGACGCCACTGACCTTGGTCTCGCCCCCGGCGGCCCACCGCGACTCCAAGTCGAGGAGCCGAGCGGTCGTCGCGTCGTGGTGCTGGAGCGTCTGCCGTTTTCGATCGGTCGGCGCTCTGTCAGTGCGCTGGTGCTGCTTGACGCTGACGTCTCGCGCGACCATGCGGAGATCATCGCAGATGGCGATGATCTCGTCCTCAAAGACTGCGGATCCCGCTTCGGAACGTTCGTGAACGGTCACCAGGTTACCGAGCACCGTCTCGTCGCGAACGATCGGATCTCATTCGGCCGCGGCGGCCAGACTGCGCTGGTCTTCTTGCCCGCTGATGCGTCCATTGCGTCATCGGCCGCGGCATCCGGCCTCGGTGGGGACATCCGGCAGATCGGCGCACTGCTTGCGGCTTTGCGAGGAATGGGCAGCGGGCGCGTGCTCGATGAGGTGCTGGCCCTGGTGCTCGACACAGCGATCGACGTCACTGGCGCCGAACGTGGCTTCATCATGCTGGCCTCCGAAGGCGACGTGCTCGAGATGAAGCTCGCCCGCGCCAGGGACAAGATCACGCTCCCCCTCACCGGGTTTTCCACCAGCCGCAAGATTCCCGAGGAAGTCTTCGCAACCGGGCGCGAGAAGATTGTCGCAGACATGCTGGACGACAAGCTGATGGCCGCCCACCAGGGAACAATTGCGCTAGGCATCCGACAGGTGCTCTGCGCGCCGTTGCGGCTGGTGCGCATTCTCGAGCGGGCCGAAGCGCCGTCCGAGCCACGCAATATCGGTGTGTTGTATCTGGACAGTCGCGAGCGCGGAAAGCTCCTGTCACAATCGGCTCGTGGAGCGCTCGAGACACTCGCGATCGAGGCCGCCTCCGCCATCGAGAACGCGCGACTCTATCGCGAAACGCTCGAGAAGGGCCGCCTCGATCAGGAACTGCGTACGGCCGCGCAGATTCAGCAGGCGTTGCTGCCGCCTCCACTGAAGCGGGGTGCGTTCTTCGAGGCGATGGGCACTTCGGTGCCATGTCGCGCTATCGGCGGCGACTTCTTCGAGTACTTCGACCCTCCAGGTGGAGGCTTCGCCTTTGCCCTTGGTGACGTGGCCGGCAAGGGGCCGCCCGCGGCCCTGCTGGCGGCGGTGCTTCAGGGCATCCTCACCGGGCAGGCATACAGCGAAGCCGATCCCCAGACGGTGATGACGCGCATCAACAACGCCCTGCTGTCGCGCGGTGTCGAGTCGCGCTTCGCGACGGCCTTCTACGGACACCTGTCACCTGAAGGCGTCCTCACCTACTGCAATGCGGGGCACAACCCGCCCCTCGTGATTGGCGCCAGCAGCGTCCGCCGGCTGGAAGCAGGCGGCATGATCGTGGGCCTCTTTCCGGAGGCACACTACGATCAGGAGTCGCTGCAACTGGCACCTGGCGACATCATCGTCGTCTTCAGCGACGGCGTCTCGGAGGCCATGAGCAGCACGGGCGAAGAATTCGGCGAGGACCGCATCCGCGAAGCTGTGTCTGCCGTGCGCAACCAGTCTCCGGAACACATCCACCAGGATCTGTTCCGTCGCGTCCGCGAATTCACCAGAGGAGCGGTCCAGAACGACGATGTCACCGCGGTCGTTATCGCGTACAACCAGCCCACGTTGAGTTGAACAACTCCCGGGCCAGCGATGTGCTGGATTGCAGAGGTTTGTTACCTGAAGCAGACATAGAGCCGGTACCGGTAACGGCTCAGTAGGGCGACGCTCGGGGCGGACCTACAATGCCCTCATGCTGAGCACCAACGACTACGAGTATCAGACGCCAGAGAGTGGCAAGATCTCGATACCCCAGCGTCGTCGGATCCTGCCACTGGTGGTCGCGACAGTAGCCGTCGGCATCATCGCCACCGGCGTCTACTTCTGGCTGAGCCGAACGCCGGAGGCACCTCAGACGACGGCCCCGGTGGCGACGGCCACGCCACCGTCACCGACCGTCGCTGAGAGCGCCTCCGCCGAAGCTCACGTTCTGCCTTCCCTCGACGACAGTGATGGGTTCATACGCGAGCGTTTCCGCGAGCTGTCAGGGAGTCCAGCGATCACCGCGTGGTTGAGTGGAACGGGCCTGGCCCGAAACCTGGCCGTGGTACTCGACAACACCTCGCGCGGACTCAATCCAGCCAAGCATCTACGGCGACTGGCTCCCACCGTGACCTTCCGGACGATTCGGCAGGGCAACCGCCTTGTGCTCGATCCACGCAACTACCAGCGCTATGCTCCGCTCGCCGATGCCGCGGCAGCGATCGATTCAGACATGGCCGCGCGGCTCTATGTCACCCTCAAGCCGGTGCTGCAGGTGGCCTACGACGAGCTTGGCAACAAGGAGCCTGTCGATGCCGCGCTGGAGCGTGCCATGCGGGTGCTGCTGAGCGCTCCCGTCGTCGAAGGCGAGGTTGGCTTGGAAATCGGCAGTGAAGGGACCGGCTATCGCTTCGCCAGTCCCGCGCTCGAGTCACTGCCCAGCGTCCAGAAGCAGTTGGTTCGCATGGGACCCTCGAACGAGCGGTTGATTCAGGCGCGCTTGCGCCAGTTCGCGCTGGCCGCGGGAATCGCCGCGGACAGGCTCCCAGCCGCGCGCTGAGTAGCGCCAGTCTCTAACGGTCTAGTCCTGAAGACCCGGCCTACGTACTGTCTACCGAGCACGGCGAAGTGTGGTGCCGGAGGGGGGAATCGAACCCCCACGACCTTGCGGTCACCGGATTTTGAGTCCGGCGCGTCTGCCAGTTTCACCACTCCGGCACGCCAGGCAGGGCGAGCACGGTGATTGTACCGCACCAGCGAAACAGGTCGCCTGATCCAGTTATACTCAGGCCTCATCCCTTTGAATTCATGACACACATCGGTCCCTCAATTCACATCACTGGCGACGTTTCGAGCGAAGAAGATCTTACGATTCACGGCCGCGTGACGGGCCGCATAGCCCTGCGCGAGCACACGGTCGTGGTAGCGCCTGAAGCGAGAGTGGACGCTGACATCCGCGGGGCACGCGTGATTGTGCTCGGCGAGGTGCGCGGCGCGATCAATGCCGGCAACCGCATCGAGCTCGGCCCCTCGGCAACAGCCACTGGCAGCCTCAGCGCCAATCAGGTCGTGCTGGTCGACGGCGCGCGCTTTAACGGCCGCATCGACATGGGGCAGCGAACCATCGCCGCCAGGATGGCCAGCTACAAGGCGTCCCACGCCTGACATGCATCCGGACATCTGGGAACTGCGCGGTCTCGAAGACATCGAGACACTCCTCGTCGAGTCTGCTTCGCGCCCGGTGCTGCTCCTCAAGCACAGCTACTCCTGCGGTACGAGCGCACAGGCGCTGGACGAGCTGCTGGCCCATGTAGACGAACGCGAGGGGCGCGACGTGCGCTTTGCGATGGTGACGGTACAGACCCATCGTGATGTATCGAACGCCGTTGCCTCCCGCCTGGGCATTCGCCACGAAACTCCGCAAGCCCTGCTCCTGCGCGACGGGAACGTGGTCTGGCAGGCCTCGCATTTCAGGGTCACCGCCGACGCGATTGCCGAAGCCATTTCGCGTTACGCAGCCGCGTCGGCGTAGTCCGCGGAAGCGGCGGGTCTAAAGACCCGCCCTACGTACGTTTGCCGAGTGCTTGGCCGGCGACCCAGGCCGACGACCACGCCCACTGAAAATTGAAGCCGCCGAGCCGCCCGTCCACATTCAGGATCTCGCCCACGAGGTAGAGCCCGGGGCACATCCGCGACTCCATCGTTGTCATGTTGACCTCGGCAAGCGGAATACCGCCGGCTGTCACCTCGGCGAACGAATATCCTCGACTGTCTCGAACGTTGAGAACGCTCTCGACCAGTTCATGTACCAGACGGCGCCGACCGTCGCGATCGAGGTGCGCCATCGTATGGGACGGGTTGATCTCCGCTCGATCGACCCAGGCATCCGCCAGGGCCTGAGGTAGCCGTTCGGCCAGAACCGTCGCCACGAAGGCCTTCGGTCGCTCCTGCTGCCGCGACAGAAGCCAGCGTTCCACAGCGTCGAAGGAATCGCCGGGGCAGAGGCTCAACTGCAGCTCTACGTCGGGGGTGCCGAGCCGCGCCCTCAACCAGTGGCGCGAGGCGTCGAGGGCGACCGGTCCGCTGATCCCGAAATGCGTCCACAACAGCGACCCCTGAAGCGTCACGACGCTCTTCCCATCCGCTCGCACACGAACTTCGGCTGGATGCGAGACGCCGGAAAGGCGTTCGCAGGCCGAGTCGTCAACGATGAGCGGCGCAAGCGCCGGCGTGGTCTCGACGCACGAATGACCAAGAGCTCGAGCGAGCGAATAGCCGAAGCCGTCGCTGCCGCTCTTCGGAAGCGACTGCCCACCTGTTGCCAGAACGACCGCCGGTGCCTGATAGACACCGCCATCGGCGGTCCGAACCTCGAACCGATCGTCGCGGCGGCCGATGTCGACCACGCGTCGATCCGTGAGCACCTCCGCGCCGGTTGCAGATACCGCCGTGAGCAAGGCGTCAACGACATCGCGCGCGCGGCTCGAATCCGGGAACAGCTTTCCGTCCTCCTCTTCGTGCAGGGCTACGCCGGCGTCGGCAAAAAACTCCACCGCCAGCCGCGCAGGAAACGCACGCAGTACTCCGCGAACGTCGCGCGAGGACCCGCCCCAGAAATCACGCTCGGTCACCTCGCGGTTGGTGACATTGCACCGTCCACCACCGCTGACCAGAATCTTGGCGCCGACGCGTCTGGCGCCCTCCAGACACACCACGCGTCCTGCTCCGGCACGTGCACCGAAGATCGACGTCGCAAGTCCAGCCGCTCCAGCGCCGACCACGATGACATCCGCGCACTCGTTCGACTTCTCCACTTCCCCCATTGAACACTCTTCTCCACCGCACTGGCTACGTCGTACACTCCTCGCGTGAACGCGGAGCCCTCAGCGACCCTGCGTGCCGACGTCATCGGCGGGCTCACTACGTTCCTCACGATGTCGTACATCGTGATCGTGAACCCGTCCATTCTCGGCGCACCAGAGACTGGCATGCCCTTCGACGGCGTGCTCGGTGCAACCGTACTCGTCGCTGCGAGCATGACACTCATCATGGGGCTGTATGCACGCCTGCCGTTTGGCGTGGCCCCGGGGATGGGGCTCAATGCGTTCCTCGCCTACACAGTCATCGTGCAGCACCAGGTACCGTGGCAGGTGGCACTCGGGTGCGTATTCTGGGCGGGCGTGCTGTTCCTTGCGCTCTCTCTCACGCCAGTGCGGGAGCGCCTCGCCACCGCAATCCCACCTGGACTGCGCTTCGCTGCGGCTGCGGGCATCGGCCTCCTGCTGACGTTCATCGGCCTTCGCAACGTGGGAATCGTCGCCGCCGATCCAGTCACGCTCGTGCGTGTCGGTGTCCTCGATCATCGGGCGCTGTTTCTCGTCGCAGGGATTATTGTCGCGGTCGCGTTAGGTCGGAGGGGCAATCCGCTCGCCTATCTCGCGTCGATCGCAACGGTTGCGATGGCTGCGTGGGGTCTTGGCTACGCGCAGATGCCGCGGGCACTCGTCAGCGTCCCTGATCTTGGGGCGGTGATGCTGAAGCTCGATCCTGTGGGCGCGCTCCGACTGTCGCTCGTGCCAACGATGGTATCGATTGCGATGACCGACCTGTTCGATTCGCTCTCGACCTTTATCGGCGTGGCCACCGCTTCTGGCCTGACAGACGATGAAGGCCGTCCGAAGAACCTTCGAAAAGGTCTCATCGTCGACGCCTGGGCCACGCTCGGGGCGGCGCTCGCCGGCAGTTCGCCAGGAACCGCCTACGTCGAGAGCATTGCGGGCATTCGCATGGGCGCTCGCACGGGTCGCGCTGCGGTCGTG
>Ga0075430_100002017_pt1 | contig 16734 bp, 10 predicted proteins | sample RhiMetdeltSRZDD4_FD_75294 | JGI IMG/M metagenome (GOLD analysis project Ga0075430, IMG submission 75294) | Populus rhizosphere microbial communities from Tennessee, USA - Rhizosphere MetaG P. deltoides SRZDD4 | ecosystem: Host-associated > Plants > Roots > Rhizosphere > Soil | place: USA... | reverse complement strand
GACGGAGCGCATCGAGGACGTGCGGCGGGAGTCGAACTCCGGCAGCCGTTTGCGCAAGCCGGAAGGTCCAGTAGCAAGCGGTCCCCGCGCGCATCTCCCGGGCCACACGCGTGAAGCCTTCCCAGTCGATGCGGCCGGACGTCGCGAACGCGCGAATGTCGCGAAAGGTGCGCCAGGCGCCGAACCGCATGACGTGCGACCATGCGAAATGCAGGCAGACGTGCAGCAGCTGATGACCGAGCGCCGGGATGAACACGCCTCGCGCCGGCGACGTGACGGCACCCTGCCCCGGCGTTAGGCGCTCGGCGCTGGCCCAGAGTCGTTCGGTCGTGAGGCCGAAGGGATGGCCCGGCGCGAACGGCGCCGTGTGGATCTCGAGCCGCGCATTCGTCCCGCGGGCATCGCGCAGGGGGGGAAGATGATGGTGCTCGATGTACGCGCTGGCGAGGTCGCCGACGACAGTCTGCCGCCAGCGACTCGCAGTAAGCGCGGCCTGCACTGACGGAGCGCGCGAGCTGTCGACGAGAAGGTCGATGTCCGCCATCGGGCGATGGCGAAAGTCCCCACCGTAGACCGAGCACACATGCGCAGCTCCCTTGAGGAGCATCACACGCGCGTCGAGCGATTCCAGCACCCCGAGCGCGTCACGAAGACACTCCTGCAGCTGCGCGGTCTCGAAGTCGGCGATCATCGCCATCCGCTGCAACGCACTCCATGTGTCCTCGGGAACTCGAACGCCGCTCAGGGTGTGGATGCGTCTCTGCAGCTCGCCAGTCGCCCGCTCGCTGTGAGCGAGTGCCAGCAGCGCGGGCCAGTCGACGCGGCCTCGGAGCGCATCGGCTACGTCGCCGTCGTTGTCGTCGTTACCGAGCATGAAGAGGACTGCGTGCTCGGCGGGAAGAACGCGCGAGACAGTCGACTCACGCGGCATGGACGGCTCTCGTCGCGAGAACGAGCACGCGGTTGGATCAACGGTGTGCGGTGCGGCCCCTGCGCACTGGCGGCCACACCTGCATGCCAACTTCGGCGAACGCCTGCGTCAATGCATCCGGTGTTGGCTCGCCGACAGTGTGATGCGCCAGCCATCCGTACGCGACCGCCAGCCCGTTGTTGAGATAGTAGAGCAGGTGCAACGGGATCGCGCCGAGCGCGAAGGCGATCCCTCGCTCGCGTCGCAGGAACGAGTAGAACGGCGCGCTCGAGGCGAGCAGGAAGAGTATGGCGCCGGCGGTCGCCCAGCCGGCGATTGCCGACCGTGTCACCGCTGCTACTGCGAGCAGCCCCGCGGCGACCCAGACCAGGACCGTGTTCAGCTTCTCGACCGTAGCGAGATTCAGCGTCGTCGTGCGCGCCATCGCTCGCATCTGCATGAGGAGTCTCGTCCACGGCACTCCCCGGTCCTTGAAGTCGCTGCGAATGACATCACGGAGACGCCAGCGCCTCATCGAGGTGCACTGGATGGCCGGCTCGAGCAGGATGCGATTCCCGAGTGTGCGCACGCGATGCCCCAACTCGACGTCCTCGATCTGCGCGCGAGTGTACTTCCACTCATCGTACATACCCGCCGCCATGAACACGTCGCGACGAATCGCGCCGCAACCCGCCCAGAACGTCTCCGCCTCACCCGCGCTTCGGTGATGGACGTAGTGGTGCAGCAGGTTTCGATACTGTGACACGAAGCCACGCGCTGCCGGCTTTGTGTCGTACGCGCCGAACACGGCGCTCACGTCCGGCTGCGCGTCCAGCAGCTCGACCATGCGGCGCAGAGCGTCCGGGTGTGGACAGACGCGCGCGTCGAAGAACGCGAGGAGTGACCCGCGACTCATCTCCACACCGCGGTTTCGCGCGTACGCAGGTCCGTGTCGCGTCGGGAGCCTGACGAGGCAGTCGGCGTATTCGGCGGCGATGATGACCGTGTCGTCGGTGCTCGCGTCGTCGACGACGATCAGCTCCCACAGCTCCCGGGGGAGGTCGCTCGCCGCGATCGCGGCGAGCGATGCGCGCAGCACCGTCCCGCCCTGGTGGACGGGGACGATGATGGAGATGATCGGCGATTGCGCGTTCATCGGACGCGCCCGGACGGCGTCGTCAACGCGGACCCGCCAGCTGGCTCGCGGCCACCTCCGACGGCGCTGGGCTCTCCCGCTCCGCCTGACGAGTGAGCGCCGCGAGCCACGCGATGTCGAGCGCGTCGCTGTCGTTCAGGAACATGACCACATCCCCGGAGACCTCGCGCATGCCAACCGCCCGGAGCTCTCCGAGCGACGCATCCGGCGCGGCCTCCACGACGGTCGCCGCCGGGAAGGTTCGGGCGAGCATGTCCGCGTCGGGCGACGCGGCGGGACGCGCGAGGACGATCTCGACGCGGAGGCGAACACACTCGTCGACGATGCTGGCAACGCGGCTGTGGGCGAGCTGCCAGTCGCCCCTGCCGACGATCACGAGCGATACGAGCGGCAGGGCGCCACGCCGCGGAATACGCGTCGCGCGATGGCCGCCGCCGTCCCCCACCGCCGAGCCCTCAGCGGCGCCCCGCCCGTGCGGCGGGGTCGTCAGCGACCTTCTCACTCGGTTCGGGTTGGACCGAGCGACTCGCCACGAAGGCTGCGCTCGAGATCGATCCGAACAGGCGCCCCCGTTCGGGCGGATTCCAGCATGGCGAGACAGACGAGCGTGGATCGGGCGCCGTCGATCACCGTCACTGCAGGCGGACTCCCCCGTCGGATCGAATCGATGAACGACTCCATCTGAATGCCGTACCCCTTTTCCGCCCACAGCTTGCTGCGCGTCCGTTTGACCGACGTGCGGTGCTGCAGCCACTTGAAGTCTTCGACGATCGTTCCCACACCGCCCGCGAACGCTTCGACGCGCTCGCCGCCCGACGTGCGGCTGCCAACGGTGCAGTACGTGATGTTCGCGATGGACCCGTCCGCGAATGCGAGACTCGCGACCAGGTTGTTCTCGCCGACGGGCTCGGGCACGTCGCGCGGCAGCGTCAGTGCGCTCACCTGCACCGGCTCTGACTCGAGCATCCAGTAGAGCAGGTCGGTGAAGTGACACGCCTCGCCGAGTATGGCGCCACCGACCGCCGGATCAGCCATCCAGTACCCGCCGGATATTCCCGGCGAGTTGATGCGGCAGCTGATGACGGCAGGCCCGTGCCGCCGCGAGAGTGCGCGCTTCTGCTCGACGTAGAATGGCGCGAACCGGCGGTTGAATCCGACGGTGAGCGCGCGGCCCGTGTCTTCGACGGCGCGTACGAGCGTGCGACATTCGTCGACCGAGATCGCCATCGGCTTCTCGACGAACACGTGCTTCCCCGCCTCGAGCGCCGCCCTGGTCTGCTCGGCGTGGTGCTGGTTCCGGCTCATGATGAGCACCACGTCGACGTCCTTGTCGGCGAGGATCTCCTCGTACTCGGACGTGCAATAGTCCGCGCCGAAGCGCATCGCGTAGTTCTTGCCGCGTGCGCCGTTTGTGGAGAGGACGGCGCGCAGCGATACATCGGGGATGCCCTTGAGCGCCGGCATGTGTGCCCACCGGGCGAGATTCCCGGCGCCCACGAGCGCCACGCGGAATCGCGCATTCCGCGACGGCTCGCTGGTCAGGTCCACCCGGCGCTTCGGCACGAACGCCGACGCGCCCGCTGGCTGATCGGCGCGCGGGTAGCGAAGGACAACCGCGAGGCTGCGCGACTCCGGCGCCATGATCGTCTCGTAGGCCGTTGGCGCCTCGAGGAACGGATAGCGATGGCTCACGAGCGGGCCGACGTTCACCTGGCCGACCTCGACCAACCGCAGGAACTCTTCCATGTTGCGGTTCTCGGTCCACCGGATGTACGCGATCGGGTAGTCCTGGCCGCGCTGCTCGTACGCCGGGTCGTAACTGCCCGGCCCGTACGCGCGCGACATGAAGAGCTGAATCTCCTTCAGATACATCTCGTGCCATGGGAAATTCAGCTCGACCGCACCCACCACTACGATCCGCCCGCGGTCGCGCGCGAGTCGGAGGGCGAGCTGCGACGGAGCGTCGGACTTGGCCGCGGCCGCAATGAACACGGAATCCGCGCCACGTCCACCGGTGAGCGAGCGAACGTAGCCCTCGATGTCGCTCGACCCGTCCGCGCCGTGCTGGGCGCCGAGACGCACGGCGAGGTCGACGCGGTCCTGCCGCAGGTCGGTCGCAATGACGACGGCGCCCTGCAAGCGCGCGAGCTGCGCGACGAGCTGTCCGACCAGCCCGAGGCCGATCACGACCACCACGTCGCCCAGGCCAACGTTCGACACGCGCACGGCGTTGAGCGCGATGCTGCCTAACGTGGTGAACGCGGCATCCTCGAACGACACCGCGTCGGGGATCCTCGCCACGAGATTCCGGCCGGTCACGATCGCCTCGCCGTGTCCCGTGCCTTCGCCGCCGTACGCGACGCGATCGCCGACGTCGAGGTCGACCACGCTCGAGTGCTTCTGGAGCACCACCCCGGCGCCGGAGTAGCCAAGCACGGCGTACTCCTTGAGCTTCGCCATCACCTCGGCGTACGTGCGCGTCGGGCCGTTCAGCTTCATCACGTCCCACACCTTGCGGATGTGCGACGGATTCTCGGCGACGCCACGAATGAGCCCTTCCTGATGGATGCTTGCCGTCTCCGTGCCGCTGCTGATGAGCGACATACACGGTCCGACGAGCACCTGGTGCGAGCCAGGCACCGGATCGGGCACCTCGTCGACGACAATGTCCTTCAGCCCCTTGCGAAGCACCTGCCTCATTTCGCGACCTCACTCGCCTGACGAAGCCCGCCTGACTGCTGTTGCACCCGGCCGACGGACCCGCGCGTCAGCTCCGCGTATGCGTCCATCCATTGATCACGCACGGCCGGCCAGGTGAACCGCTGGCACGACACCCGTCCGTTTCGTCCGAGACGAACCGCAAAATCATTGTCCTCGAGCAGACGGATCGCGCTCGCGGCCATTGCCTCGTGATCGTCGCGGGGCACGATGAGCGCGGTCTCCTGATCGGTCACGATATAGGGCACGCCGCCAGCGTCCGTCGTGACGACGGGAAGACCGCATGACAGGCACTCGATCACGGAGCCCGGCATGTTATCGATGTTCGTGGCGGTAAGGTAAATGTCCGATGCGTCATACAACGCCGGCATGCTCTCGAACTTCTGGAAGCCGATGAACTTCGTATTGCGAAGCCCGAGATCGGCCGCGAGCTGCTCGAGCTCGGGGCGAAGGAACCCGTCAGCCCCAACGGTCAGCGACGCCTCGGGGTAGCGCTTCTGGATCAGCGCGAAGGCGCGGAGAACGCACGGGACGTTGTAGAGGGGTTCGTGCAGGCGGGTCGTCAGAAATACCGGCCGAATCGGGCGCCGTTCGCGATACGTGAACGCATCCAGCTCGACGACGTTGAAGATCGGGCGCGCGCGCAGGCCGAATTTCGCGAAGACGTCGACGAGGTACCCGGACGGGACAACGATCATGTCCGCCCATCGCATCACCGGAACGGCCGTTAGGCGCCAGTTCGCGAGATGGTCGTCGGCCTCTCCGCTGCGATAGTTGAGGAGCACCTTCTTGCCGTACGCCTTCCCGATCAGGATCGCCGGCACCACGCACAGGAGGTACGAGTAGTACGACGCAGAGAAGACGTGTATGACGTCGTACCGCCACAACCGCGTAAGCAGCATGAACCAGTACGCGAGCGTCGTGGCCACCGTGCGCACGTACTTGATCCGCTGCAGGAACCGGAAGGGGCCTGGCAGCCGCGGGTTGTGGGGAATGAACGACACCGACAGCTCGGGCTGTTGGCGCAGCCCATTCGCCAGCCGGATCGCCTGGCGAGATTGGCCCCCGAGAATGTCGAGCGACGGGGCGAGCAGACAGAGTTTTATGGGCATCCGAAGAATGCGGGAGCGTTCGGTGAGACGGCCGATCGCCCGTTGGTATCAGTGAAACGGTCTTGCATCGTTAACGCAACACGGTGCCGAGCGGTCTCGGCCACTGCGCCTCCGACCGCGGCACTTCCAATGGCGACCGGGCCGCGTTCCTCATCGGTGACGGCTCCGGGACGCTGCGACGCTGCTGGCCGCCTCTGCTGCGCAGCCATGCGGGGGAAGGCAAGCTTGGTGCCCGGCCTGGCGGGCGTAAACCCGGTTTTTCAGCCCGTACCTGCCAAAGAGAACTGCTGGTCGGGGCGGGGCAGGCTGGTCACATGTGGCCTCGATACCTCACGTTGTGGCCACGCCGCCCGCTGGATGCGATCCCTCCCAAGCGCTGGATCGTCAAGGCACCTGGTATCCTTCTTCCGCAGGGGTGCCGGGTCGTTGCATCCAGGTCGGCTCGAACACTCAGAGCACGGCTATCTCCCCGCGTGCAAACACGTCCGGAACCGCTGCGAGGCGTAATTGTGAACCGTCCCCCTCCCCCTCCTTGCGTCGCTCAAGTCGTGCTCACCTTCGGGCGAGGCGGGCTCGAGATAATGGCGGTCGGGCTCGCGGCGGCACTCGCGAAGCAGGGAGTGCGCTCGGTGCTCATCGCGTTGGACGAGGCCGGAGAGCTCGAGCCGCAGATTCGAGCCGCGGGGATCGATCACTACGTTCTGGGCGGCCGCCGGCTGCGAGACCCCCGATCCCATCTCAGACTGGCCCGCCTGTTCCGACGCATCCGCCCCGACGTCGTGCATTCACACAACTTCGCGGCAATGCTCCACACCGCGGTGGCCCGCCGGCTCGCGCTCGTACCGCGAATGGTCCATACCGAACACGCGTTCGAGTACCTGGCGGCTAAGCATGGACACTACCGCTGGATTCGGAGGGTCGGAGCGGATTGCGACGTATTCGCCGTGGTCGGCGACCGCCTCGTGCCGTTCTTTCGCGATCGGGTCGGCGTTCCGGCGTCCCGCCTGCGCGTCATCCGGAACGGCGTCGATCTGACGACTGGCCAACGGCCGGCGAACCTCGCCGACTGCCGGCGTGAGCTCGGTCTGCCCGAGCATGGTTTCATCGTAGGATCTGCGGGACGTCTCGCCCCGGAGAAGGATCTCGGCACTCTGATCCGCGCCGTTGCGCGGGCACGTCAGAGGCGCGACGACGTTCAGCTCGTGCTTGTGGGCGAGGGGGTCGAGCGACCCATGCTCGAGCGACTCGTTGCCGAGTTGGGATTGAGCGATTCGGTACGCCTTCTCGGCTGGCGAAACGACATCGCTCGCATCGTCTCGGCACTCGATCTCTTCGTGTTGTCGTCGGACAACGAGGGATTGCCGCTCGCCATGCTCGAGGCGATGGCTCTGGGCGTACCGGTCGCGTGCACCCCCGTCGGCGAAATCCCGGCGGTGATCGAGGACGGCGTCAGCGGGCAGCTCTTCGCGGTGAGAGATGACCGCGCGCTGGCGACGATCATCTTGGACTTCGCATCGGACGAGCAACGGCGTGTCGCGATTGGCGCTCGCGGCCGCGCCGTGGTGGAGCTGGGCTTTGCCCACGGCCGGATGGTTGCCGAGTACCTCGATGCCTATGGCCTTCGTCCGGAGCCCCTGCCGGCCACGGCGTTGGCGCCTACGTGAACCCCCGCGCGCGGCTGGAAATTGCCGCGGTTGCAGACCAGCGTCCCAGCCGGGTGTCAGCGGGGTGGGATGCTCGGCGAGAAGATCCGATGGAGGATCGGGACGTCGACGAACGTCAAAACCCCCATGGCGATCACCGTGGCGATGACAGCAGCCATGAGCGTCGGTTCCCGATAGAGCTTCTCCGGGTGCTGGGCCGCGCTATCCTCCTCGAATCCGAGTGCGAGGTAGCGAGCCATGACGAGAGCGACAAGGGGAAAGGTCGCGATGAGCTCCAGTCGGTATCGCATGATGAACGCGCCGAAGAACAACATGCCAGCCGAGCCGTAGAACAGGATCGCGACGATCAGGCGGTCCTCGGTGAAGTAGGCCAGTGATCGTCGGTATTCAGCCACGCGCGCACGGTCACCGAGGTGGCGGAACTCGGCGAAGCGCTTGATGGCCATCAGGTAGCAGCCGACCATCCAGTAGCAGAGCAGCAGCGACGCCGGGGGAAGCGCAGTGCTGGTGACAATGAACCACCCCGCGAGCATCCGGATCGGGTTGTTAACAGCCTCGGTCAGGACGTCGAGATACGGGACGTCCTTGCTCCGTACCGGGGGGATGTTGTACACGCACCCCATGACCCACAGACTGGCCAGGGTGTAGACGAACTGAATGTTGATGGCGTACCCCAACCCCAAACCGATCGCCCCGAGCGCGATCCATTGGACGAGCGCGAGGGGGACGCTGACAGCGCCGCTCGGAACAGGCCGCGACTTCTTGGTCGGATGGTGAAGGTCGTACGGACCGTCGATCAGCTCGTTCAGAGTGTAGTTGCTCGACGCAACGAGTCCGCACGCCAACAAGCCGACCAGGAGCCTCCACCAGAGCTCGCCCAGCGGCATCGGCTGCCAGGCGAGGGCGACGACCACCCCTGGCAGCACGAAGACGTTCTTGAGCCAGTGGTCGACCCTGGCAATTCGCCAGTGGCCGGCGAGCGTCGGAGAACTAGCAGGCAGATTGGCCAGAATCGCCCGAAGTGATGGTTGCGCAGTCCGACTCAGACGAATCTCCTAATGCGACCCACGTGTAAGACAGGCAGCCGTAAGTCGCGTCACTAGTGGACCGGATCGGAGTCTGTAGTAGTGGATGTCATTCCGAGCGGAGCCGCGCGGCGGCGCAGTCGAGCTCACTTCGTCTGCACCGGCTCGGAACGACGTGCTATCGATGTCTCGGGCGTAGCCCAATAGATCGGTCCTGGACGGCACAGCGAAGTCTGCTGTGTGGTCGCCACACAGGTGTGGCGTATCCGCCTGCTCGGCCGGCGGTATAGCGTATTTGCCCGCTGGTTTCACAAGCTGTTGATGGTATGGTTCTTCCTCGCACTCCGCCACCGGAAAGCCGGAGGCGAAGCCGTGGTTTGCAGGCAATGACGCCGCCCGCCGGGCTTCATGGCGGCTGCACGGGTGGGTTGGCGGCTGCGAACGATCGCTCGCTGGACCTTACGTTTTCATTCGGTATCATCAGATCGGAATGGCTCATCCTTACCTGTCCCGGCCGCGCGTAGCGTCCGGCGCGACGACGGCGATGGCACCAGCGGCGTGGGTCGAGACCGCGGCGCGCGCGGTCCCGCGCCCAGCGTTCGCGTACGCGTTGGCCGCCTACCTCGCCGTGACAGTTGCCCGTGCGCACGAGGTGGTGCCGTTCCTGTCGCAGCTTTCGCCGGCGAAGCTCAGCCTGCTGTTCGTCATTGGTATGCTCGCGACGAATCCGCGGCAGCTTCCGTGGGGCGATCTTCCCAGGTCGACCGTCGCGAAGTTCATGTTCGCGACCGCGATCCTCGCGGTGCTGTCCGTTCCGGGCGCGTACTGGCCCGGTGGCAGCGCGAAGTTCCTGCCGTACGTCTACCTCCAGACGTTCATCGTCTTCGTTCTCGTCGCGACCGCATTCGTTCACCGGCGAACGATGTGGATCGGGCTCCACGTCTTCGCGTTCGGCGCGATGGCCGCGGCGGTGCTGGGCTTCCTGGTTCCACCCGACAGGACGGGCCGATTCGGCATCGGGCGCACGTACGATCCTAACGACACGGCCGCGTTCCTCGTGATCGCCCTCCCGTTCGTGTTCCTGCTCGCGACCGAAAGCCGTCGCGTGCGCCAGATCGCGTTCGTCGGCATCCCGATCATGCTGGCGGCGATCATGAAGACGGGATCGCGTGGTGGTATCGTCGCGCTCGCGTTGATGATCCCATTCATGCTGTTCTACGCGCCGCCACGTCGCCGAACGACGTACATTGGCCTCGTCGCGGTGTGTCTTGCGGTGTTCTCGGCCACGATGACCCCGGAGCTTCGCAAGCGGTTCGTCGCTCTGTTCGAGCAGTCGGACTACAACTTCCACGACCGCGACGGCCGAAAGGCGGTAATCAAGCGCGGCATTGGGTACATGGTCGCGAATCCGGTGTTCGGCGTCGGGATCGACGGCTTCCAGTACGCGGAAGGGGCGACGAAGCGCAACGAGGGTGAGGGCGTGAAGTACATGAACGCCCACAATGCGTACGTGCAGATCGGCGCCGAGCTGGGCTTCGGCGGACTCCTGTGCTTCGTCGGCACGATCGTGGCGAGTTGGCTCGGCGTTCGTCGCGTCCGGAAGCAGCTGCTCGGCCCGGAGTTCGACCCGGTGACGTCGAAGCGGGAGGTCGGTGTCGCGACGGCCGCGCTCTGCGCGCTCGTCGGACTGAGCGCCGCGGCGATGTTTCTCTCGACGGCCTACAGCCCGGTCACGTACTTCATGTTCGGGCTCTGCGCGGCTATTCCGTTGGGCGCTCCGGTGGCGGGCCGGCTGGTGGCGGCAGCGCCGGCGTCGCCTGCACTCCGGCGGATGGCTTCGGCGTCGCCATCGCCGAGACCGGCGGCGCCGGCACGCGGAGCGCCACAGCGCGTTCGCGGCTGGCTGAACGGCGGGCGCTCGCGCCAGACCGGGCCGTCACGGGGCCGCGGTGGCCTGAACCGTTAGGCGCCGACCCGATCGGCACCGCCCGCCTTCCGGTGCCTAACGCCGGTCGGCGTCCGCCACAGAACGCTGACCGGCGCCCGAGACCGTCCCGGCACTCGGCGCCACCCGTACCGACGGCCTGAATGCTCTTCAACAGCTTCATTTTTCTGTTCGCGTTCCTCCCGGTCACGTACGTCGTGTTCTGGACGTTGCGCTCCACGCGAGCGCGGTACGTCTGGCTCACGATCACCGGCTACGTGTTCTACGGGTACTGGAACCCGAAGTTCTGCCTGTTGATGGCGTTTTCGACGCTCGTGAGCTACACCGCCGGGTTGGGGCTCGCGAAGTGGACCGACCCTCGCCGCCGTAAGCTGTGTCTCGTCGTCCCGATCGTCGTCGACCTCGCGCTGCTCGCGTTCTTCAAGTACGCGAACTTCGCGGTGGACACGACGCGCCAGGTGATCCACTTCCTCGGCGCCGACGTCACGCTGCCACACCTCAACATCATCCTCCCGGTCGGCATCTCGTTCTACACGTTCCACACGATCACGTACATCGTCGACAGCTACCGTGGGGTCATTCGCCCGACGAGGAATCTGTTCGAGTTCTCGACGTACGTGTCCCTGTTCTCGCAGCTCGTGGCCGGCCCGATCGTTCGGTTCCGGCAGATCGAGGAGGATCTCGAGAACATCGGGACAGCCGATCGCACGCGGTGGATTCGCGTCGGCGTCTCGTTCTTCATCGTCGGGCTCGTCGAGAAGGTCGTCGTAGCCGACAGCCTGGCCGCGTTCGTCGATCCGGCCCTCGCCCGCTACACCGAGCTGTCCACCCTCGGGACATGGCTGGCGATGCTCGGTTACAGCTTCCAGCTGTATTTCGACTTCTCCGGCTACAGCACGATGGCCGTCGGACTCGGCTACCTGTTCGGCATCCGGATCCCTCAGAACTTCAACTCGCCGTACAAATCGCTCGACCCGTCGGACTTCTGGCGCCGCTGGCACATCTCGCTGTCGTCGTGCCTCCGCGACTATCTCTACATCCCGCTCGGCGGGAATCGCGGTGGCGAGCTCAAGATGTACCGCAACCTGATGATCACGATGCTGATCGGAGGGTTGTGGCATGGCGCCGCCTGGACGTTCGTCGTCTGGGGCGCATATCATGGCATGTTGCTCGTGCTGTACCGGCTCGTCGCACGGCAATGGGATGCCCTGCCTGTCGTGACCCGGCAGCTCGCGATGTTCCTGCTCGCGGTCATCGGGTGGGTGTTCTTCCGCGCGACGGACTTCGGCATGGCGGCCACGTTGTTACGACAGATGTTCTGGCCGACGACCGGCCTGAACGTGGCCGAGCCGTTGTTGGCGGCCGGGATGTTGAGCATGGCGGCGTGGTGGGCGATGGTCGGACCTAACGCGTTCGATATGCGGCACGAGTGGTCATGGCGCCGGGGACTCGCGCTGACGGCGGCGGCCGCCGCATGCCTCGCGATCATCGCCGGGTCGCGCCCCTCCCCGTTCCTGTACTTCCAGTTCTGAGATGCTGGGCCGAGCCGTCGTTCTCGCCGTCCTCTTCGCGCTCGTGTTCGAGCTGACGTGTCGCGTGGAGGATCTGATCCGCTACGGTACGCCGATGTTCTCGCCGTACACGTCGCAATCGGATCTCATCATGCGCGACGCGAACGGCGCGCGCGGGCGGCCCAATGCGCGATTCCAGAAGTGGGTGCTCAACGCCGTCGGCACGCGGGGTCCGGAAATCGCCCGCCAGAAACCCGCCGGCACGCTGCGCGTGGTCACGGCCGGCGCGTCGGAGACCTTCGGACTCTACGAATCCACGGACCGCGAGTATCCGAGGCAGCTCGAGGATTCCGTGCGAGCGTCCCTCATCCGCGGCGCGTGCCGCGAGACGTTTCACAACGTCGAGGTCGTGAACGCCGCGCTGCCCGGGATGTCACTGCCCACGGTCGTGCTCGACCTGCAGCACCGCATCGCGACGCTCGCGCCCGATTACGTCGTGTATTACCCGACGCCGCCACAGTACCTCGACGAGGAAGCGCCGGGCTCGACTCCCGCCGCACGGGCAACGAGTCCGGAGCCGCAGGCAACGCGGGCGCTGTATCCCCGGTCCGCGGCACGACTCCGCAGTCAGGCGAAGACGCTGCTTCCGGAGTTCATTCAGACCGCGCTTCGGCGACGTGAAGTGGACAGGGTCGTCAAGGACCGCCCGGATGGGTGGCGGTTCACGCGCGTGCCCGAGGAGCGTCTCGAGATGTTCGATCGTGACCTCCGCCGAGTCGTCGGCGCCATCCGCGCGACGGGCGCGGCGCCGGTACTCGCGACGAACACGAACGCCTTTCTCGGGAGCCAGCCCGCTTCTGCCGACATGCTCTACGCGTGGGAGCGGTTCTATCCACGCGCGACCGGCGAGGTCATTCTGGCGTTCGACGCCTCGGCCCGCGCGGTCATCCGAGACGTTGCACGGGATTCGGTGACCGCCCTGGCCGACATCGAACCTGCCGTGAGGGGGCCATCCGCATTCGCCGACTTCTCCCACTTCACCGATTCAGGTGCCGGGGCGGTCGCCGGCGTCATGGCGCGGACGATAGTCGCCGAGGCCGAGCGGACCGGGTGCGTTACGGGGTCACGCCAGCCGGTCCCTACGACAGCCCAGGTGTTGCGACCCTAGCCAATCAGGGTTCGCCGACAACGAGTGTGGCGCCGACGCCTCAAGTGAGCTCACCACCTGGCTGACACGAGTCCGGGCCGTCACTTACGCGTTCGATGAGGCGTCTAAGGGTGGCATCCGATGGTATTGGAGTTGCCCCCGGTACCCGCGACGCCGCTCCCACAACCCGGCTATTTTCCCAATTCGTTCTCGCCCCGGAGGACCTGGCCTTACCCATGGCCCCGAGGTTCGAGGGCAATGACTCGGTCGAGAGGGTAACGATCACAAAGATGCCAGTGCTCGTTCGGTGCTCCGCCCCCTTCCCCTGGTGAGCGGCGACCCTTTGCTTCGACTGACCACGCTTCGCGGGAGAAGTTGGGACGAACTCCGGGAACGCTCGGCGCAATTGCTGTCGAGCCGACTCGAGAGGGCGGAGCCTATCGCCCGGCGGCTTCGGCGGCACTCAGCGGCGCTCGACCGGTACGTCGCCGGGCGGCTGCTCACCAGCGCATCCCCGGAATCCCTTCTGGCGGCGTTTCGCGACCGCGAAGCGCCCCGATTCTTCCGGTCGTTCGACCAGCGGGCCGACATGTCCGCCGCGCTACGCCGCCTGGACGGCGACACCACGAGCCGCGTGATTCAGCTGGCGGACCGGATTTGCGCGGGTTACGCGAATCTGCTCGGATACGAGGACGTTGCGATCGGTGTGAAGCCCGACTGGCACCGCGATCCGCTGCTGGAGGTGCGCGCGCCGCTGACGCACTGGAGTCGAATCGCGTTCCTCGACCCGGCCGTGGTCGGTGACCACAAGCTGGTCTGGGAGCTGAACCGCCATCAGTACTTCGGAATACTCGGCCGCGCCTATTGGCGCACCGGCGACGAGCGGTACGCGGCGCAGTTTGCCAGTCACGTAGAAAGCTGGATCGAAGAGAACCCGGCAAAGTGCGGTGTGAACTGGGCGAGCAGTCTCGAGCTCGCATTTCGGTCGATCAGCTGGTGCTGGGCGGTTCACTTCTTCCGCCACTCACCCGTCCTCACCCCGACGCTGTACGCGAAGATCCTCGGTTCGCTGGACCTCCACGCCAGGCACATTGCCCGCTACCTCTCGACGTACTTCAGCCCCAACACGCACCTGACGGGCGAGGCACTCGGCCTCTATTACATCGGTACGGTGTTCCCCGAGCTGCGACTCGCGAATCGGTGGCGGGAGCTCGGCTGCAGGATCCTCCTCGAGCAGGTGGATCGCCACGTGCTTCCCGATGGTGTGTATTTCGAGCAGACGACGCATTACCACCGGTACACGGCGGACTTCTACACGCATCTGCTCCTGTTGTCGGCGGCTTCCGGGCCGGACCTGTCGGACCGCATCGCGCCGAAGCTCGAGGCGCTGCTCGACTGCTCGATGCACATGACGCGTCCTGATGGGCGCACGCCAGCCGTCGGTGACGACGACGGTGGCCGACTCATGTTCCTGGATGAGCGGGAGCCTAACGACTACCGGGCGACCCTCTCCACGGGTGCGGTGATCCTTCGCCGACCGGACTTCGCGTTCGTCGCCGGCAACCTCGCCGAGGAAACGCTTTGGCTCGTCGGTCCAAGCGCTTCGGCGACGTGGAAGGAAGTCGGGTGTGAAGCGCCGCGGTCGACGTCGCGCGGCTTTCCGGACGGCGGATATTACGTGATGCGAGACGGCTGGACGACGGCATCGCAGTTTGCTGTCGTCGACTGCGGCCCGCATGGGACGCAGAACTGCGGGCACGCCCATGCCGATGCGCTGGCGATCGAGCTGGCGGCCGACGGGCGTTCGTGGCTCGTCGACCCAGGCACGTACTCGTACACGACCGTGCCCGCGGATCGGGACTGGTTCAGGCACGCGGCCGCGCATTGCACGGTCACGGTCGACGGCTCCTCCTCCTCGGAGCCGTCCGGACCGTTCGCGTGGCGCTCAATGGCGACGTCCAGGACGTCGAGCTGGCAGACCCACTCCCGGTTCGATTACTTCGCGGGCACGCACGACGGGTTTGCCCGGCTGTGGCCGGGCGCGACACATCGTCGCGAGGTACTGCATCTTCGCGGGAACTACTGGGTCATTCGCGACCGGGTCACGGCGAACGGGAAGCATGACGTGAGTCACCACTTCCAGTTCGCGCCTGACGTCGAGGTCGCGGTCACCGCGACGGACACTGTGGTTGCGACGTCAGCGTCACCGCTGGCCACACTGCGTCTGCACGCGCTCGCGGATGCCGGCCGTTTCACGGTGCAGACCCGATGGGTGTCGCCGGCGTATGGAGTGCGAGCGCCGGCTCCGAACGCCGCGTTTACGGTCACGGCAGACGGGCGCACGGACGTCGTGACGCTCGTCCTTCCCGGGAGCACCGTGTCCGCAGGTGCACAGGTGACGCGCGCCAGGGCCGGCACTACCAGTGTCTTGCAGGTCCGCGACCCGGACATCATCGACGTGCTCCTCCTCGATGCGACGAACGGTGCGGCCGCGTCCGGTGTGTCAGCCGAGGCGGAGTGGGCGTGGGTGCGGCTTTCCGCCGAGACGGGGGAGCCGGTGGAGTTCGTGTTGTTAGGCGGCCGCTCCCTTCACGTCGGAGACTCGAGCATCGTGTTCCCGAACCCGGTGCGCTTTGCCGCCGGACGACGCCACGCCGACGGCTGGGCGATCGAGTCCGACGCCGTTGGTACACGGGCCGAGCGCGGCGCATTCGCCGACGGCCGGTCCCGCTCCACGGTTACGAGGTAGCCGGTACCATGTGCGGCATCTGCGGGTTCGTCACCCCCGATACGAACGTCGCGATCGATCGGTGCGATGTCATCAAGATGCGCGACGTCATCACGCATCGCGGCCCCGACGACGCCGGAGTGTTCGTCGCGCCGGGGGTCGCGCTCGGCCACCGGCGACTCAGCATCGTCGACCTGTCGGGCGGCCATCAGCCCATGGCCATCGAGGACGGCGCACTGCAGATCGTGTACAACGGCGAGGTGTTCAATCACACGTCCATCCGCGCCGACCTCGAGGCGCGCGGGCACCGCTATCAGACGCGCTCCGATACGGAGTCGGTGCTCCGGGCGTACGCGGAGTACGGCGAGTCGTCGCCGCAGCACCTGCGCGGGATGTTCGCGTACGCGATCTGGGATGATCGGACCCGTACGCTGTTCCTCGCCCGCGACCGGTTCGGCGTCAAGCCGATGTACTACGCCACGATGCCCGATGGCCGCCTGTACTTCGCGTCGGAGATCAAGGCGATCCTCGCGAGCGGCGTCGTCCGACCGGAGCTCAACCTGACGGCACTGCCCGATTATCTCGCGAACCACGCGCCGTCAGGCGACGAAACGCTGTTCGCCGGCATCCGCCGACTCCCGCCCGGGCACACGCTCACCTGGCGCAACGGCACCATCCGCATCGCCCGGTACTGGGACCTCGATCTCAACGCGCCACAGGAAACGCGATCCGAGCGCGAGCTCGTCGCCGAGTATCGGGACCGGCTCCGCGAAGCGGTGCGGCTGCGCCTCATGGCGGACGTGCCGTTAGGCGTCTTT
>Ga0075430_100002015_pt1 | contig 16741 bp, 18 predicted proteins | sample RhiMetdeltSRZDD4_FD_75294 | JGI IMG/M metagenome (GOLD analysis project Ga0075430, IMG submission 75294) | Populus rhizosphere microbial communities from Tennessee, USA - Rhizosphere MetaG P. deltoides SRZDD4 | ecosystem: Host-associated > Plants > Roots > Rhizosphere > Soil | place: USA... | reverse complement strand
GGTCTCTGCTCGCGGGGATTTCGTTTCATGTGATATAAAGACGTGGCGTCGCCATGACGCATGTTCACGACCTATCAAATTTCACAGTAGAGCGTCATGAAGGAAGAGGTTGCCACACTTGCGGGGGGGTGCTTCTGGTGTCTTGAAGCGGTCTTCGACCAGATGCGAGGTGTCAACTCCGTGGAGTCGGGCTATACGGGGGGCCATCAAGAGCGCCCTACGTATGAGGCGGTGTGCGGCGGCCGTACCGGTCATGCGGAAGCGGTCCGCATTTCGTTCGATCCGGCCATCGTCAGTTATCGGGAATTACTGGAGGCGTTCTTCTTGATTCATGATCCGACCACGCTGAATCGTCAAGGACACGATGTCGGCACACAGTACCGGTCCGCGGTCTTTTACCACACTCCGGAGCAGAAGCGAATTGCGGAAGACGTGATCGCATTGCTCGCCAACGAGCGGGTCTATCCCGACCCGATTGTGACAGAAGTGGTCGCTGCTCCGGCATGGTATGAAGCCGAGCCGTACCACCAGGAATATTTTGCGCGGAATCCCTTTCAAGGCTACTGTACGGCAGTCGTCGCGCCGAAGGTGATGAAGTTCCGCACACGTTTTTCGAGCAAGCTCAAGACCTAGCTGCTGTCCTCATCCAGCCAAGCATCTTCGTCGCCCCCCGGTGATTCGTCGCGGCGCAAGACCCGAAAATCAAACAACCGTTGATCCATCAGCAGCGACGGAGCGATGTTGGACAACGCGGCGAACATGCTATCCGTGCAACCGGGGGCCAGACGTTCCCATTCCAGCAAGAATGCTTTCGCCTTTTTGCGTTTCAGGTTTTCTTGTGACCCGCACAGATCGCAGGGAATGATGGGAAACGCGCGCAGTTCGGCGTAACGGATCAGATCAGCTTCCCGAACAGCGGCGAGCGGACGAATAACCAGATGCCGACCGTCTTTGGAACGTAGCTTAGGCGGCATGGCTTTAAGCTTCCCGGTGAACAAAAGATTCAACAGCAGCGTTTCGAGGATGTCATCACGATGGTGTCCCAGCGCGATTTTGGTGGCCCCTCGTTCTGTGGCGATGCGGTAGAGATGACCTCGGCGTAGCCGGGAACACAACGAGCAGGTGGTTTGTCCTTCAGGAATCAGCCGTTTGACGATGGAATACGTATCACGTTCTTCAATATGGAAGGGAATGCCTGCGGACCTCAGATACTCCGGCAGGACATGGGCGGGATACCCGGGTTGTTTCTGATCCAAGCTAACCGCGAGCAAGTCGAAGTGAATAGGCGCCCGACGTTGGAGCGTCAGTAAGAGGTCCAGGAGCCCGTAACTGTCCTTTCCGCCGGACACACAGACCATCACCTTATCGCCTGCTTCGATCAATCCATAGTCGTTGATCGTCTGACCGACCTGGCGGAGGAGACGTGTTTGCAGGTGTTCGGTGGCATCGTCCAACCGGGACAGCGGCGGACGGGAGGAAGAAGGTTGTGGCATGGGACGCATTGTACGTGTTCGCACGATCGAGTGTCGATGTGCGTGCGGCGAGCTGGGTCAGACGTCGGCTTCCATGCGGGCTATTACAAATAGCGGTGGCTGGTGACGCTTCCATTCGAGGTCAATTCGTAAAGCAGTGGCGCGCCAGTTGGAATGTTCAACTCCAGAACCTGCTCCTTCGAGAGCTGTTCCAGCTCCATGACGAGGGCGCGCAGGCTGTTGCCATGTGCGGCAATGAGAATGGTCTCGCCCGCGAGGACATGCGGCTTGATGGCTTTCTCGTAATAGGGCAAGACACGCTCGGCGGTGTCCTTCAGACTTTCTCCACCGGGCGGCCGGACGTCATAGCTCCGCCGCCAAATTTTCACTTGGTCCTCGCCGTATTTTTCAGCCGTTTCCGCTTTGTTCAATCCTTGCAGTTCGCCATACATCCGCTCGTTCAGGGCCTTGTCCTTTTCCGTCGGGATCGCAGTTTGGCCGATCACCTCGAGTGCCAGGCGAAGCGTCTCGTTGGCCCGCTGCAAGACGGACGTAAAGGCACGGTCGAAGCGGAAGGGACGAAGCTTGTCACCGGCGTTTTTTGCTTCCTGTATCCCTCGCGGTGAAAGCGGAACGTCGACCCACCCCGTAAAGCGGTTCTCGAGATTCCACTGCGATTCGCCGTGACGCAAGAGGATTAGCCGGCCCATCCATTCCCTCCGAGCAAGTGAGTCAGCGTGTGAGTCCAAGAATACTGGAACAGGACTCCAAGTCAAGCGTTGCTTTCGAGCTATTGCGGCAGTACCATGCCGCACGATTTCACCGGAATGTCATTGGATGAGTACACTTCCGTTGTCCAACGGTCCATGGCGCGCGGTTGAAGCCTGGTGGGTGCGCATGGGCGAACGATTGCAGGTGGCTGACCGGGCGCAATCGTTTTTCAAGGCAACGGGAGCCGGCGGTCTTCTTGACCGGATTGCGCATGTCGGAGGGCAAGTCGATTACGTTCTTTTTGTTCTCATGCGGTATTGGGTGCCGACGGTGTTGCCGCCGGCCGGCCGTGAGCGCCTGACCAAAAGCGATAGCGATTACTGGCTGGAATCGGAACACATGCTCAAGGCCGCCGCCGCCCGCCTGCGGGAACTGAAGCCGTTGATCGAGTTGCTGACCACTCCTAGCCCGCTTTCGGAGGCATCGTCCGGTCAGAACATCAGCGCTTCTCCGGTGCCGGAGTTGGAGTTATCGAACATCGTCGAAGGCATAGCGGAAGCGGCGGGTAGCTACGGTGGACCGGACTACACTTCGATCGTCAAGGCATTCGATCCCGTCCCATTGCGTCAGACTCAACCCTTCAAACACAACAAGAAACACAGTGCAGAACTCTGGGTGGTGTTCTTGTTGCGGGAACATTTTCGTAGTCTCGGTCTCGGAAAGGACCGCTACTGGTCATTGGTCGCGCCACTGTGTACTGCTGCAGGTATTCTGAGCCAGGGGGGGCAGGCCTATGGACCCGATGAACTCAAGAGCTGGTGGCAGAAAAATTGGCCCCGCACCTACACCCAACTGGAGCAGAAGCAGGAGTCAGCCGATTCGGGCGGAGCTGCATACGAGCAAGACTGGGATTGGTTTCAGGCCTGGATCTCGTGGCAGCGACGCCGCTGACTTGGCCCGATCCTGGCTTCGCCGGACGCTAGGCGCTTGTCGTAGTAGCGGGCTTGGCTTTAGTTGGAATTTTCTCGGCGTCTAGCCCACCTTCCTGAATGATTTTAAACATAGTAAAGAAGAACAGCGCGTAAAAGACGACGCCCACCCATACGACATACGGTTGCACCCCACCGGCTTCTTTCATGGCAAGATGCTGCTTGGAATGGTCAGCCCAGGCCTGTTGTTTGATCGCCGCAATGTGCTCGCGGCAGTGCCAGTAATAGACATAATTCGCTGTCGCTCCGGCTACGACGCTCCAGACCATGCCGCTCGTCATGTCCCCCGTCAGGTAGGTTGAGACCATGGGCCCTATCGCGTACACGGCCGCATAGAGATACATTTTCCGATAAAGAAACCACAGAAACGAAATGAAGAGAAAGGCCGGCCAGTTCCATGTTAAGGCGAACCGCGGGGATTGCGCCGACCCGAATTTCTGGAATTGTTCGAGGTAACGGTCCGCATTTGGACCGATAAAGTCACGCCAGCGGTCATGATCGGTGCCGCTCCACACCGTTGGGGCAGGCGTTGAGGACACGGAAGACCCGGCGTTCTCGGTATTGAGATCCTGGCCGCATTGGTGGCAAAAATTAGCGTCGTCTTGATTCTGCTGTTGGCACTGCGCACAGAATTTCATCGCTCAGAGGTTACCACATCGTCCGGCGAGCACGGGCTGGAAAGGCGCGGAGCGGGTCGTTTCACAGTTGATTTGCTTTCATCATCACTCCTGTGCTAGCTTCCCTTACTTTACAAGGGGATACGTCTGTCATGCCAACGGAGGAACTCAAGGAAAGAGCAGAACAGTATCTAATGGGGACGTACACCCGTCAACCCATCTCAATTGTCCGAGGACGGGGAACGAAAGTGTATGACCTGGAGGGCCGTGAATACGTCGATTTCGTCGGAGGAATCGCCGTCAATATTCTGGGCTATGGACATCCCGATCTGGTGCTGGCCATCCAAAAACAGGCCGCACAACTTCTCCACACCTCAAACCTATACTACACAGAACCGCAAGTGAAGCTTGCTCAGGTGCTGGTGGACCACTCGTTCGCTGATAAGGTGTTTTTCTGCAACAGCGGGGCGGAGGCCAATGAAGCCGCGATCAAGCTGGCGCGCCGATATTCACACGACAAGTATGGCGCTGGCCGCTTTGAAATCATTACGATGAAGCAATCGTTCCATGGCCGCACGATGGCGACTTTGACGGCGACTGGTCAGGAAAAAGTGCAAAAGGGGTATGAACCGCTTCTCCCGGGCTTCTCCTACGTGCCCTTCAATCACTTGTCCCGGTTGGAAGAGGCTGTGAATAAGAACACAGCAGCGATTATGCTGGAGCCGATTCAAGGAGAAGGAGGTGTCCACGTTGCCGGCCGCGACTATCTCAAAGCCGTCCGTGACCTGTGCACGCAAAAAGATATCCTCCTGATCTTCGACGAAGTGCAAACGGGCATGGGACGAACGGGGACCCTGTTCGCGTACGAGCAACTTGGGGTCCAGCCGGATGTCATGACGCTAGCCAAAGGCCTTGGTGGTGGGGTCCCGATCGGGGCCTGTCTCGCGACGATGCCTGCCGCGGCTGCGTTCGGCCCTGGCTCACATGCGTCAACGTTCGGCGGTAACCCTCTGGCATGTGCTGCAGCACTCGCAGTCTTCCGTGTGCTTCTCGATGGTCGTGTCCTCGATCAAGCTCGCCGCATGGGCGAATACCTCAACAAGGGCTTGTCAGAATGCAAGGATTGCCATCACCTCGTGCGCGAGGTGCGCGGCCTCGGCCTTTTGCAGGGTATGGAAATCGAGATCGACGCCAAAGCAGTCGTCAGCGACTGCCTGAAGCGGGGCATCCTGATCAACGCGACCGGAGACCACGTGCTCCGTTTCGTCCCGCCGTTGATTATCAGTCAACCGGAAGTCGATCGTCTGCTCGACGTGCTCTCGCAGATCTTCGACCGACACGCGGCTCAGGCCGCGGCGCACTAAGGCCGCTTAGCTCATGACACGAGCGTTTGAGCGAAGACCCAAGCCGGTCAAGGACTTGTTGGACGTGGCCGCGCTGTCCAGGGTGGAGATCGAAGGGCTGCTGACATTGGCCAGCTTGCTCAAAGTCAAACAAGAGCGAGGGACCTCGCACCGGCTGCTTCAAGGTAAAACGCTCGGCTTGCTGTTTCAAAAGCCTTCCACGAGGACACGTGTCTCGTTTGAAGCAGGCATGAACCAATTAGGGGGCCATGCGTTGGTGCTGCCGATGGCTGACATTCAGCTGTCGCGCGGTGAAAGCGTGGCGGACACGGCGCGCGTGTTGTCTCGCTATCTCGATGGCATCGTCATCCGGACCTACGACCATGCGACGGTTGAGGAGTGGGCCCGGGAGGCGACCATGCCCGTCATCAACGGGCTCACCGACTTGAGCCACCCCTGCCAGGCCTTGTCGGATCTGCTGACGATCAAAGAGAAAAAGGGAAGGTTGAAAGGCATCAAAATCGCGTATGTCGGAGACGGCAACAATGTGGCCAATTCTCTCATCGAGGCTGCCGCTAAGATGGGTATGACCATTGCGCTGGGCTGCCCATCCGGCTATCAGCCAGACCAACATGTGGTCGATGTGGCCAGAGTCGAAGCCGTCAAGACCGGATCAACCATTGATGTCGGCCAAGACCCGTACGTCGCCGTGAAGGAAGCGGACGTCGTCTATGCCGATGTTTGGATTAGCATGGGCCGGGAGCGGGAACAGGCCAGACGGTTGAAGGTCCTCTCACCCTATCAGGTGAACAGCAAGCTTGTAGCCAAAGCCAAGCCCGACGCGATCGTCATGCATTGTCTGCCGGCTCACCGCGGCGAAGAGATCACAGCCGAGGTGCTCGACGGTCACCAGTCGGTGATCATCGATCAGGCTGAAAACAGACTGCATATGCAGAAAGCCATCCTGACGAAGCTGCTGGGAAAAAGGAGACCACGATAACGATGAACCGTGGAATCAAGAAAGTCGTGCTGGCTTATTCCGGCGGGCTGGATACCTCCGTCATTTTGAAATGGTTGCAGGAAACGTATGAGGCGGAGGTCATCGCGTTTTGCGCCGATCTCGGTCAGGGTGAGGATCTGCACGCCGTGAAGGCCAAGGCCCAGAAACTCGGCGTCAAAAAAATCTATATAGAAGACCTGCGAGAGGTTTTTGTCAGGGAGTATGTGTTTCCCATGCTTCGTGGGAACGCCATGTATGAAGGTTCGTATCTGCTGGGCACGTCGATTGCCCGTCCGCTGATCGCCCGCCGCCAGGCGGAAATCGCGATAAAAGAGGGTGCGGAAGCAGTTGCCCACGGCGCAACGGGGAAAGGAAACGATCAGGTCCGCTTTGAATTGACCTATATGGCGTTGGCCCCCCGCTTGAAAATCATTGCTCCCTGGCGCGAGTGGAAAATGCGTTCCCGCCGCGAGTTGATCGAATACGCTCAGCGCCACGGGATACCAGTGACGGCCACGAAGGCCAAGCCCTATAGCATGGACCTCAATTTGTTCCATGTGAGCTATGAGGGCGGCATCCTCGAGGATCCCTGGGAGTCACCGCCGGAGGAAATTTTTCAGATGACGATCTCGGCGGAGAAGGCGCCGAATAAGCCGGTGGAAGTGGAGATCGATTATGAGGGGGGGAATCCTGTCGCGGTCGACGGAAAAAAGATGACTCCGGCTGTCCTGCTCGGCCATCTCAACAAACTGGGTGGTGCACATGGGATCGGCCGTGTCGATTTGGTCGAAAACCGCTACGTCGGCATGAAATCACGCGGCGTGTATGAGACGCCGGGGGGCACAATTCTCCATGTGGCTCACCGAGGTTTGGAGTCCCTGACGATGGATCGAGAGGTTCTGCACTTCCGTGACAGCCTGATCCCCCGTTATGCGGATTTGATTTACAACGGCTATTGGTTCAGCCCTGAGCGAGAGATGGTGCAGAAGGCGATCGACGAAGCGCAACAGGATGTCACCGGCACAGCTCGCGTGAGACTCTATAAAGGTTGTTGCACCTTGACGGGACGGAAATCGAAGCATTCACTGTATCGTCTCGACATTGCGACCTTCGAGGAGGATGAGGTGTACAACCAAAAAGATGCCGAAGGATTCATCCGCCTCAATGCCTTGCGGCTGAAGATTCTAGCGCAGCGCAAAAAGGCCTCGTCCTGATGACCAAACAGCGGCGAGCGAACGGACTGGCCAACGGCAAGGCTTGGAGCGGGCGATTTCGCGAACCGACTCACCGCTTGGTCGAAACATTCACGAGTTCGGTTACCGTCGATCGCCGGCTGTACGCAGAGGATATTCAGGGCAGCATCGCCCATTGCAAAACGCTGGAGAAGGCACGGGTGTTGACGCAGACGGAGAGCCGCACGATAGTGCGTGCCCTCGAGGCGGTCAAGCTCGAGTTGGATCGGGGAAAATTCAGGTTTGTAGCCCAGGACGAGGACATCCACATGGCGGTCGAGAGGCGACTCACAGAGCTGATCGGGCCCTTGGGAGGTAAACTCCATACGGGCCGCAGCCGTAACGACCAGGTGGCGTTGGACGTTCGACTCTATTTCCGTCGTCAGCTTGAGCTATTCGCAGAGCGGATTGTAAATTGCCAGCGCGTCCTTGTGGCCAAGGCCAAGGTCAACCGGACGGTGGCTATGCCCGGGTACACGCATCTTCAACGGGCCCAGCCGGTGCTGTTCGCCCATCATCTGCTTGCATACGTCGACATGCTTGAACGGGATAAGGGGCGGATTCAGGATGCGCAAAAGCGGTTAAACGTGATGCCGCTCGGGTCCGGCGCCTTGGCCGGCACAAACTATCCGGTCGACCGGCGCTTCACGGCCGGCCTTCTAGGGTTTGCACGCGTGACCACCAACAGCCTGGACGCGGTATCCGACCGGGACTTTATGATCGAAATTGCGGCTGCGCTGTCGATTACAATGATGCATCTGTCCCGCATGAGCGAGGAGCTCATCCTCTGGTCGTCGCAGGAATTTCGGTTCGTCGATCTGCCGGACGGTTTTTGCACCGGCAGCAGCATGATGCCGCAGAAAAAGAATCCGGATGTGCCAGAGCTGGTCCGGGGCAAGACCGGCCGCGTCTATGGCCAGTTGATGAATCTCTTGACGACCATGAAGGCGCTCCCGTTGAGTTATAATCGAGACCTGCAAGAGGATAAGCCGGCAGTGTTCGATGCGTTGGATACGGTCACGGCGTCGCTGGAAGTCTTGACGGAGTTGGTGCGTCGGCTCAAAGTGAACCGTGAGGCGCTCAAACAGGCGGTTCAAGGCGGTGGCCTCCTGGCCACCGAACTGGCGGATTACCTAGTAACCAAAGGCATCCCATTCCGTGAAGCTCACGCTATTACTGGCCGCGTGGTACGAACGGCACTGGAACGAGGTCTGGAGCTTTCGGCTCTGTCCTTGCACGAGTTGCGACAGTTTTCCGAGCGCTTTGACAAGGGTGTCTTTGCCCGGCTAACGGTGGAGGCCGCGATCGATCGTAAAGCGCAAATCGGAGGCACGGCCAGAGGCCAGGTCGAGCAGCGGATAAAAGAATTGGAGCGCATGTTAAGCTGATGATGAAAGTTCTCGCTCTTGCATGCGGCGCTTACTTCTCAGTGGCCTGTGGAACAATCGGGTCGCCGATTCCTCCCGAGGATGTCGGTTTGGCGCCGTTGATCGAACGCCAAAAGAGACAGGACGCGTCGGGCGCCAAACAGCTTGACGCTGAGGAATCGCAAACTCGCATGGAACCCCAGGGGCAGGATGTTGATCTCCCGCCATTGCGGCCGGTGGGGACGCGCTAGGGTCACGCAATAAACATTTTTTTTGACTCATCACAGGAGTGAAGGAGCGACCGATGGAACTGATCCAACCGATGCGACAAGGGCAATTGCTGAAGCCCGCGCGAGGCAAGCGGCTCCTGTTGGTTGATCCATATCCCCGCAATAGCCAATACCATCTGACGGCTTCCGAGCGGCGAGCCGTCTGGTTCCCGAAGCTCAGCCTGCCGACCATTGCAGCGTATACCCCCGACTCTTGGGAAGTTGATCTGGTCGATGAAGCCGTTCAAGACATCGATTTTGACTATCCATGCGACATGGTCGGTCTCTCCATCATGACCTGCTATGCGCCTCGAGCCTACGAAATCGCAAAAGAATTCCGGAAACGTGGGAAAACCGTCGTGATGGGCGGAGTCCACCCCACCTATTGTCCTGACGAAGCTCTGCAGCATGCGGATGCCATTGTCTGCGGTGAGGCCGAGGACTTGTGGCCTCGCCTTGTTGCCGATTACGAAGCCGGGATGATGCAGCGCGTCTACAAGATGACGAACTTCCCTTCACTCGAGCACTATAAGGCCCCGCGTGTCGAATTGTTGAGTCCCGACTCCTACATGACCAGGCAATGCAGCTTTACGACGAGAGGCTGCCACTTCGACTGTGAGTTTTGCAGCGTGTCACCGTTTAACGGCAAGACGACGAGGCGCCGGCCGGTGCCTGAGGTCATCGCGGAACTCCAGAATGTGCAACGTTGGATCCGTAGTGAATTGGTTGAACGGATCCGCGACGAACCGCTCTGGAATGCGTTTCTCGCGGCTTTGAAAATCCGGATAGGGCTTGACGATGGAAGCATCGTTGCGTTCGTTGACGACCTGCATAACAGTAACCGGGCGTACTGCCGGGAACTGTGGACCGCCCTGAAACCCCTCAAGATCAAGTGGGGCTGTCAATCCACCCTGTTCTTGGGAGACGACGAAGAGATGGTCAAGCTGGCTGCGGAAAGCGGCTGTGTCTCTGTGTTTGTTGGAATGGAATCGCTCGACGAAGACTGTCTGGATGAGACGAATAAGCCGTTCAATCGGGTGCAGAAGTTTTCCCAGGAAATTAACATGTTCCATAAGTACGGCATCATGGTGAATCCCGGTATCGTATTTGGGTTCGACAATGACGACGAGGCGGTATTCGAACGAGCCGTCGATTTTCTAAAGAAAAACCAGGTAGAGCTCGCCTACTTTAATGTGCTGACTCCATTGCCAGGCACGGCGCTGTACGATCGGTATAACAGTGCCGGTCGCATTTTCGATCGTGATTGGTCAAAGTACGACGGCAAACACGTCGTGTTCCAGCCCAGCCGGATGACTCCTGAGCAACTTCAAGAGGGCTTCTACTGGGCCAACCACCAATTTTATTCACTGCCGAATATCTGGTATCGGCTTTCCGGCACGAAGCAGCGGTTCATCGCACGATGGGAAATGAACCGGGAATTCCGCAAGTTAGTGAAACGCAGCTGTCCCAAAGGGAGATTGTCCCCGCTGGCCTCCGTGCTCAAGAATCTCCAGGCCAAGTTGCCGGTATTGGATACCGATCATCTGATCCCTAGCGCCTTGCATGCGCTTAAGCAACGGTTCGACCCGAAGGCGCCGTCCGCTCAGCAGTTGACGCTCAACATCAAAGTTAAACGGCACGACAAGTTTGCGGCCCTGTTTATGGATCTCGAGGGCGCAATCGACCGCATGAACGTCCATGAACTCATCAATAGAATCAGGGAAGCGGCCGAAAAAGCCAAAATGGACATCATCGTCAACTTCGAGCATCTGAAGCTCGCGGCGCCGGATGCGCTCAAAGCACTCGCCGATTCCGAGGCAATCAACGCGGCTGTGCCGAACGTGAAAGTTCGATATCGGAAGTTTAAGGACGCCTTCGAAACCTCGATGCAGGAGTTGTCACTGTCGGGCATCGAAATGCTGACCGAGGATATGCAGGATGCATAATTTTGAATATCGCCAGGGCGAGCTGTATTGTGAGCAGGTGCCGGTCAGCCAAATTGCAAAAGAAATCGGCACGCCCTGTTACATCTATAGCCACGCGACGTTGACCAGGCATATCCGGGCCTATGACAGTGCGTTCAAGAGCGTCCCCCACCTCATTGCATTTGCCATGAAGGCCAATTCCAATCTCGCCATTCTGCGAATTATGGCGAAGGAGGGCAGCGGAGTTGACATCGTATCGGGCGGCGAATTGTTCCGCGCCATCAAGGCGGGCGTACCACCCTCCAAAATTGTTTTTGCCGGGGTCGGAAAAAGTGCCGAAGAAATCCGTGATGCGCTCAAGGCCGACATCCTGATGTTCAACATCGAATCCTCGGCAGAAATGCACGCCATCAATGACGTGGCGGCCTCGATCGGCATGAAGGCCCGCGTGGCCTTGCGAATCAATCCGGACATCGACCCCAAAACACATCCCTACATTTCCACCGGCCTTAAGAAAAGCAAGTTCGGCATCGCGGCCGATCGAGCCCTGGAGGAATTCCGGATCGCCTCTTCCCTCCGGCACATCGAGGTGGTGGGCGTCCATGCGCACATCGGATCGCAACTGACAGAAGTCGCCCCCTTCGTGGAATCCTTGAAGAAAGTGATTGCGCTGATCGAAGCGCTCAAGGGTCAGGGGACTGACATCCGGTACCTCAACATCGGCGGCGGATTGGGGATCACCTATTCGGACGAAAAGCCTCCCTTGCCGCACGAATTGGCCGATGCCGTGTCGCCTCTCGTCCGGAACTTGGATCTGACCCTGGTCATGGAGCCCGGCCGTGTCATCGTCGGCAACGCTGGGATCCTGGTGACGAAGGCCTTGTATGAAAAGATCGGAGAAGCGAAGCGCTTCATCATCGTTGATGCAGCCATGAATGACCTCATTCGTCCGAGCCTCTACAACGCGTATCACGACATCCGTCCGGTTTCCGAGGCGTTACTGCACCGCCCCAAGCATGCGGTCGATGTCGTGGGGCCCGTCTGCGAATCGGGTGACTTTCTCGCAAAAGACCGCATGTTTCCGGAAGTTAAGCCGGGAGATCTGCTGGCCGTCATGAGCGCAGGCGCCTATGGCTTTGTCATGGCCTCCAACTACAATTCTCGGCCCCGAGTTCCGGAGGTCTTGGTCAAAGACCGTGAAGTGCATGTGATCCGTACCCGTGAAAGCTATGACGATCTGGTCAAAGGCGAAAACATTCCAGCGTTCCTGAACTGAGCGCAGTGTCAGTTCAACCTTCATCTGCCGAGGAATGATGTTTACAGGTTCACTCGTTGCGATTGTGACACCGTTCCGCAAAGGCAAGGTCGACGAGCGCGCATTCGGCGATCTCATTGAGTGGCAAATTGCCAACGGCACAAACGGCATCGTGCCTTGCGGGACGACCGGCGAGTCGGCCACCCTGACGCACGAGGAACATCACCGCGTCGTGCGGTTCACGGTTGAAACTGTCAGGCGTCGGGTCCCCGTGATTGCAGGCAGCGGTTCCAACAGCACCGATGAAGCAATTTCATTGACGCGCCACGCCAAAGAAGCAGGGGCGGATGGAGCACTGCTCATCACTCCCTATTACAATAAGCCGACACAGGAAGGGCTCTACCGTCACTATAAGGCGGTGGCAGAGGCCGTCGATCTCCCTCAGATCCTCTACAACATACCCGGCCGGACAGGGGTCAATATGCTGCCTGCCACAGTCGCGCGCCTGGCGGCCATGAAGAATATTGTTGGTGTGAAGGAGGGGAGCGGCTCGGTGCAGCAGGCGTCCGAGATTGCCCAGACCTGTGGCGAGCGCATCACCGTCCTCGCAGGGGACGATGCCTTGACGTTGCCCATGATGGCCGTTGGAGGCAAAGGCGTGATCACGGTCACCGCCAATGTCGTGCCAAAGGACATGGCCCAGCTCGTCGCAGCGTTCGTGGCCGGCCGAGTGGACGAGGCTCGCGAAATTCATTTCCGCCTATCGCCTCTTTTTGCGGCGTTATTCTACGAAACCAATCCCATCCCTGTGAAGGAAGCGCTGGGAATGATGGGCAGAATTGATCCTGAACTGCGGTTACCGCTGTGCCCGATGGGAAGCGACAACCGCAATCAGTTAGCCCGCGTTATGAAAGAAATGCGGCTGATCTAAGTCATTGCACAGCCCCAAAATTCACGTCTCATGATCAACGTCATTGTTGCCGGAGCCGCCGGCCGAATGGGAAGCCGTTTAATCGCCCTGATCAAGGATTCGGCTGCCTTGACGTTGGCCGGCGCAATTGAAAGCAAAGGACATCAGGCCATTGGCAAAGATGCCGGAGAAGCGGCCCATTCAGGAAAGACCGGCATGCCCATCACCGACGACCTCTCCCGTCTACTGGAAACGGGTGATGTCGTCATAGATTTTTCCGTCCCCGAGGCGACCCTTAGCCATCTTCGAGCCGTGGCTCAATACCGCCGAGCGATGGTCATTGGTACGACCGGATTCAGTCCCGCCGAATTGGAAGAGTTGAGATCATTGGCGAGGCAGGTCCCCTGCGTCTTCTCTCCCAACATGAGCGTCGGAGTCAATCTGCTCTACAAGGTGATCGGGGAAATGGCCAAAACCCTCGGAGATGATTACGACATTGAGGTCATTGAGGCGCACCATCGGCTCAAGAAGGATGCGCCGAGTGGGACTGCCCTGAAGATTGCAGAGGTGCTGGCTCGAGCGGTGAATCGAGATCTCGATCAGGTGGGAGTCTATGCACGCAAAGGGCAGCTGGGAGAACGGAAGAAGCAGGAAATCGGGATTCAGACGATACGCGCAGGCGACATCGTTGGAGATCATACGGTGATTTTTGGTGGAATAGGCGAGCGGATCGAAGTCACCCACCGGGCGAGCAGCCGAGACACCTTCGCACGGGGCGCATTGCGTGCGGCCCATTGGGTGGTGAAGCAATCCCCGGGCTTGTATGACATGATGGACGTACTGAATCTCAAATGATGACTTCAGAGGGCACTGTATCGAAACGATTAAATTTACGTGGTAGGGAGGAAGAGGAAAAGCAAAACAGAGTGATCGGTCATAAGGCGTAGCAGGACCCTGGCGGCTCAGCTCGTCAGGGGTCGAAACGCTGGTTCATCGTGTCAATGTCTGGCCGTAAGAGGACGAGGTTCTTGATCCGCTGCCTTCCGACGACCACAGTTCAAGCAGGCAAATACCATGATCGCGAGCCCGGCATCCAAATCCACTGCCCGTTCCGGCAACATTGTTCCGCGACACTTGTCACAGGTCTTCATGGCGGTCACTCTAACACTGTGACCTCAGGGTGCCTATCCATCGGAAGTACGGGGCTATGGGGGATTTTAGGCCTGGTAGACGTGTAGACTCTAGGCCATTGGAGCTATAAGAGTTCGAGGCTGACCGTTGGCGTACGTTCTCCTCGGCCGTTGACACAACTTCGACGCTCCCATAGGATTGTGGCATCCGTCTCGTAGTTCTACTATGTATAGAATTATCTTCATTCTTATCCTGCTGATCATCCTGTACTTCCTGCTCCGAAGCGCCTTCCGGGAGTTTGGGACCCGAACACAGGAACGTTTGCCGAAACCCAAAGATCAGATGGTGCAGGATCCCGTGTGCCGTGTATTTGTTCCCAGAGGGTCAGCGGTGACTGAGGTCATCGGCGGGCAGACCTATTGTTTTTGCAGCCAGGGCTGCGCGACAACCTTTCAACGGCAGATGACGGGGTAACCTGCGTGGCGTGGAAGCGGTCAGCAGCCGGAATAACTATAATCCGACAGCTTTTCTTCTTTGTCGAACTTCAACGTTATCTCGCACTGATTAGGTGAGAAATTGAAGAGCGGCGGACCCGATTTTCCACCGGCGATGCGGAAGTAGGTCCATGTTTCGCCGCCGAAGAAGCGAGGCGCCTTGCCGCTCGGCTCCCCCCAATTCTTGACGAACCAGGATTTGTCCTTTCCCTGCAGCTCCGCTGGTTTCAAGGATTGTTCAAGGTAGGGATTATTTCCCCCGCAGGCAGACAGCAACAGGCAACCGATCAGCGCCGACAGCCATCGTCGCGTCATTGTCTCTCTCCTCGCAGTGATCCGGTTCGTGCCATGTTTTTCTACTAGACTGGCGCGCGAGGGATTCTAACCGCGGGTCGTAGGGGTGTCAAACAGTAATGGCCTTGGGCGCAAACGCGGCGCCGCGGCGTGGGGGTGAGACCTAGCCCGTTTGCATCACCAGGGCATTCCTTTTTACAATGAAGGCAGGAGTGCGCAGACATGAAAGGACAACGGCTATGAAGTTCTATCTTGATACGGCCAGTGTAAAAGAAATACAGGAAGCGGCAAGCCTGGGCTTGTTGGACGGCGTCACCACTAATCCGTCTCTCGTCGCGAAGGAAGGACGGGTGTTTCGTGAGGTGCTTCTCGAAATCTGTAATATCGTGGACGGCCCGATCAGCGCCGAAGTTGTCAGCATCGAGGCCGACGCCATGGTCAAGGAAGGGCGTGAATTGGCCAAAATTCACAAGAACATCGTAGTCAAAGTGCCATTGATTGCCGAAGGGCTCAAGGCGACGAAACGTCTGACTGCCGAAGGAATCAGGGTGAATGTCACCCTATGCTTTTCACCTACGCAAGCGTTACTGGCAGCCAAGGCCGGCGCCTGGTGTGTCTCGCCGTTCATCGGCCGGCTCGACGACATCAGCTCTAACGGCATGGAGCTGATCCGCCAGATCGTCACGATCTATAAAAACTATGATTACAAGACCTATATCCTGGTTGCGAGCGTCCGGCATCCCCAGCACGTCGTCGAAGCGGCATTAGCCGGGGGGCACATTTGCACGATGCCATTTTCCATCTTCCAGCAGATGGTGAAGCACCCGCTGACCGATACCGGACTGAAGAAGTTTCTCTCGGATTGGGACGCGCAGAGCAAGAAGTAAAGGGGTGGGTCAGTCGTGCTCGATGGCGCGTCTGGCCAGTGTGAACACGGCATGGAACATCGGCTTCGTCAGTTTGCCGGTGAAAGTATTTTGTTGACTGGGATGATAGGAGCCGACCAGCGTCACGTGCCAGGGAAGGCGGTAGACCGTTCCATGACCGAATGCGGGAAGGGGCGAAGGAAGCATGCGTCCCTCCTCGCGGCACGCTTTCAGATAATGATCAAAGGCGATTTTCCCCAGGACCACGACCACCCGCATTTTTTGCAAGAGTCGTAACTCTTCCCTCACAAACGGACGGCATCGTTCGAACTCTTCCGGCATAGGCTTATTGTCTGGCGGGGCGCAGCGAACGGTGGCCCCGATGTAGCAATCCGATAATGCAAGGCCGTCGCCCCTGTGCGTCGAGGTCGCCTGGTTCGCAAATCCGAAGTGATGGAGCGCCTCGTAAAGCCAGTCTCCGCTCCGATCACCGGTAAAGATTCGACCCGTTCGGTTGCCGCCATGGGCTGCCGGCGCCAGCCCCAATACATAGAGGCGCGCATCCGGATCCCCGAATCCCGGAACCGGTCGCCCCCAATAGGTCCACTCCCGATACTGCCGTCGCTTTTCTTCGGCAACGGCTTGACGGTAGGTCACCAGACGAGGGCAGGCAGTGCAGGTGATGATGTGCTGATTGAGGACGGCGAGCGATCGCATGGCGCGGAAGTGTAGCACGTTAGTGAAAGCCGATCCTGCTTGCCGCATACGACGCTTGCTGCTAGCATGCGGGCTGAAAGAGATCAGGTCGAACAACTCGGAGGATAGGTGCGTATGGTCGACCGATGGATGCGCCGTCTACTGACAGT
>Ga0075430_100002013_pt1 | contig 16746 bp, 19 predicted proteins | sample RhiMetdeltSRZDD4_FD_75294 | JGI IMG/M metagenome (GOLD analysis project Ga0075430, IMG submission 75294) | Populus rhizosphere microbial communities from Tennessee, USA - Rhizosphere MetaG P. deltoides SRZDD4 | ecosystem: Host-associated > Plants > Roots > Rhizosphere > Soil | place: USA... | reverse complement strand
GTTGGTAGCCGGACGCATGACAACCCCCTGCTCAGAGGGGGTTGTCGGAGACTCATCGACGCTTCTGGACTCTCCTAGGGTCGCAGCAGGAGGGCACCCCAACCTGTGCCTCAACGCGCTGAGGCACTCACCGGTGCCCGATATGCGCCGATCTGAGCGGGCTTCGGACGGCTTTGCTCGCCACTTCTGATCGAGTTCCTCCGGTGATCGGACGTTCGACGCACTCCTAGGGTGCTCGGCGGTGGAACAGGTTCAGCGGGCGTACGGAGTCATGGCGGAGCAGTACATCGAGCTCGTCAGCAGCACCCAGATGCAAGCGGACGACCTAGCCCTGATCACCCGACACCTGTCGATCCGGCCCGGTGCTGTCCTCGACGTGGGCTGCGGACCCGGGCACCTCACTGCGCACCTGCGCTCGCTGGAGGTCGACGCGACTGGACTCGACCTAGTGCCCGAGTTCATCGACCATGCCCGCGAAGCACACCCGGACGGCCGGTACGAGCTCGGCTCGATGGACCAGCTTCCCGTTCCCGACAGTTCCGTCGCCGGAATCCTGGCGTGGTACTCCCTGATCCACCTGCCGCCTGACGACATCGACGGCGTGCTCGCCGAGCTGCGGCGGGCGATGGCCCCGGCCGGCACGCTTGTGGTCGGGTTCTTCGACGGGGACGAGATCGTGGCCTTCGAGCACAAGGTCGTGACGGCCCACTACTGGCCAGTCGACGCGTTCGCCGAACGGCTGGGGCAGGCGGGCTTCAAGGAGATCGAGCGCCAGCAGCGGCCCGGCGTCGCGAAGCCCGGCCATCGGCCGCATGCCGCTATTGCGGCGATCGCCACCTGATCGGGCCCGTTCCGTGGGCAAGCTCGAGCCGCGTCCCCAACCGCTGGCTGGCTGGTGCTGCGACGATCGCTTGGCCCTGTGCGGCACACCGTGACGGATAGCGTCGCCCGGATGGAGGGGAGAGCCTGGACCGTGGAGGACCACCTTGCTGGCAAACCGGAGGATGTGGTGAGCCTCTATGAAGGCTTCATTGCTCTGATCGAGGAGTGTGGGCCGTTCTCCTACCGTGTCACCAAGACGGCGATCACGTTGAAGGGCAGCCGTCGCGGGTTCGCGGGAGCGAAGCCGACGAAACGGTCGCTCGACGGGTACCTGGACCTGCAAAGAGAGCTGAAGGACCCCCGCATCAGACGGGCATCGCCGTACACCAAGCGGCTCTTCGTGCATCAGTTCCGGCTCACGAGCCTGGACCAGCTGGACGACGAGTTCGCCAGCTGGATCCGCGAGGCCTACGCCGTCGGCGCCGGATCCCACCTGCACGACTGAGACACGGTGCAGATTCGGCGCTGTCGAGCCTTCGTTGACGCGTGTGGGGCCCTTTCCGCAGTCGGGGCTGACCCAGCAACCTTCCGAGAAGTCGCCACAGGCTGGTGAGCAGCGTGACCAGGGGATGCGCTGGCAGCGGTACCGGCACCGGATCGGGCAGCGAGGCGGCGAGGGGATCGGTGGATACCGCGACCGTCACCTGATCGAGGGATGACGCTGGTGTGCCCGGGGACGCCACGGCGACGATCCGGCGCGTGGGAGGACCGAGGAGGGCTGGGTCGCCAGCCAGCCGTGCGACGAGCTGAGCCCGGGTAGTGCTGGAGTCCTGCCACACGCCGTTGGGCAGTGGCAGGACTCCGTTCGTCGCGGGGATCGTCAGCCACGACAAGGCGTCGTGGACACTCGCGACGGAGACCCCCGGTGGTTCGCCCGGCGTCGCCGCACCGGAGAGCCCATGGAGGCCCCAGCGCTGGTCGGGCCCGGTGCTGGCGACCGCCGCCGTTCGCGTTCTTGCCGTGAACGCCAACCGACCCGTCCGACGCGGTCACCCGCTTGCCGCGGCGCTTCCCGCTCATGGCTCACCCTCCGACCTCAGGAGGTATACCCCCCTCTGGTATGGCCAGTTGGTAGCTACCGTGGTAGCTACGCGTCCAGGTAATCGAAGACCGCCCTGAACCCGAATAGACGACAACCCCCTGCTCAGAGGGGGTTGTCGGAGACTCATCGACGCTTCTGGCCTCTCCCGGAGGGGGCTTGTGGAGCTGGAGGGAATCGAACCCTCGTCCGTCAAGCGGTTGGCGTCCGCGCTACGACCATTCCCGTGGTTCACGGCTCTACGGCTGCCGCACTGCCGGGTCAGTGGCCCTCGCTAGGAGGGCGCCGCCAGGTCTTTGCCTGAGGTCAGCGGACTTTCCCGCCGTCAGTGGTCTTTCCCACCGTCAACCACCGCTTCTGTTGCCGGGCTGCGGTGATCAGGCCCCGCGTGCCATCACTGGTCGCTGGTGCTCTCGTACTACCTAAAAATTAGGCAGCGACAGCGTACTGCTGGTTGGCAGTTGTCTTGTTTTGCGCCGTTTTCGAGTCTGCGCAACTCGGGTCGCACGATCCGACTTCCGGTCTCAACGTCGAAACCGATCAGCCCCGTGTGTTGTCGAAGGTTGTCAATGAGCCGAACCATCCTACCGGCCGCTACCCGCGGCCCCCGTCTCCTTTAGGCTGCGCCGATGCCGCCGCACACGAGTTGGGCAGCGCGTGACCGCGCGGTCGTTTGGCACGGCTTCACCCAGATGTCGTGCTACCTGGACAACGAGCCGGTCATCGTCGCCGCGGGCGACGGCCACGAGCTGATCGACACCGACGGCCGCCGCTACCTCGACGGCATCTCGTCGCTGTGGGTCACGACGCTCGGTCACCGGGTCCCCGAGCTCGACCAGGCTCTGCGGGACCAGATCGACAAGGTTGCCCACACCACGCTCCTCGGCCACGGCAACCAGGTCGTCGTCGAGCTCGCCGAGGCCCTGAGCGAGGTCGTCCCGGTCGACCGGCCCCACTTCCTCTTCGCCTCGGACGGCGCCGCCGCCGTCGAGCAGGCCCTCAAGATCGCTTTCCAGTACTGGACGAACCAGGGTGTCAGCGGGCGGACCAGCTACCTGGCGCTCGCCAACGCCTACCACGGCGACACCATCGGCTCGATCTCGCTCGGCGCCGGCGGCTTCGGCACCGACGTCTTCGACCCGCTGCGCTTCCCGGTGGTCCGGGCCCCCGGCTACGAGACCGCCGACTGGGCCGTGAAGGCCGCGGCGCTGGTCGACGAGCACGGCCCCGAGTTGGCTGCGGTCGTCGTCGAGCCGCTCGTGCAGGGCGCGGCCGGGATGCTCGTCACCGACCCCGACGCCTACGGCCCGCTGGTCGACGCCTGCCGTCGCCACGATGTCCTGCTCATCTGCGACGAGGTGGCGGTCGGCTTCGGCCGGACCGGCACCCTGTTCGCCAGCGAGCAGTGCGGCCTGCGGCCCGACCTCATGTGCCTCGGCAAGGGCCTGACCGGCGGCTACCTCCCCATGTCGGCGACGGTCGCCAGCCATCGGGTCTACGACGCCTTCCTCGGCCCCGACCTGTCCGCGAAGACCTTCTACCACGGGCACTCCTTCAGCGGGAACGCCCTCGCCGCCGCGGTGGCGCTGCGCCACCTGCAGCTGTTCGCCGAGCAGGACGTGCTCGCCAACGTCACCGCCCGGGCCGAGACCCTCGGGCGGCTGCTGGCCGAGCACATCGAGCCGCGGGCTGCCGTGCGCGACGTCCGTCGCCGGGGCCTCATGACCGGCGTCGAACTGGCCCCGCCCACCGACGGCCTCCGCTGGGGCCGCCGGGTCTGCGCCGCCGCCGTCCGCCGGGGCGTCCTGCTGCGGCCGCTGGGCGACGTCGTCATCCTCATGCCGCCGCTCACGATCAGCGACGCCGAGCTGGAGCGGATCGTCACCGCCCTGGCGGACGCCATCGACGAGGTCTGCGAGTGAGCTGGGACGACCGGGCCGACGCGGTCCTCGACAAGATCCGCGAGGTCGGCCGCTGGCGGCAGCCCCGCACGCTCGACGCCCAGGACGCGGTGGCCGGCTCCGTCGAGGGCCGGCCGGTCGTGTCGTTCGCCTCGAACGACTACCTCGGCCTGTCGCACCACCCCGAGGTCGTGAAGGCGGCCCACCAGGCGCTCGACCGCTGGGGGGCCGGGGCCGGCGCCGCCCGCCTCGTGGTCGGATCCCGCCCTGTGCACGACGAGCTGGAGGCGGCGCTCGCCGACTGGAAGCACACCCAGGACGCAGTGCTGTTCCCGACCGGGTACGCCGCCAACCTCGGGGTGCTCACCGCCCTGGGCGGTCCGGACGTCACCATCCTCTCCGACGAGCTGAACCACGCGTCGATCATCGACGGGTGCCGGCTGTCCCGCTCCGAGATCCGCATCTACCGGCACAACGACCTCGACCACCTCGCCGACCTACTGACCGCGACGCACGGGCCGACGTTGGTCGTCACCGACACCGTCTTCTCGATGGACGGTGACACGGTCGACTTGCCCGAGCTGATCGGGTTGACGGCGGACCACGAGGCGCTGCTGATCCTCGACGAGGCCCATGCCGTCCTCGGCCCGGACGTCCCGTTCGCGACTACCGGGGTGCTGCGGGTCGGGACGCTGTCCAAGACGCTCGGGTCGCTCGGCGGCTTCGTCGCCGGCGATCGTCGCTACGTCGACCTCCTGCGCAACGTGGCCCGCCCGTACATCTTCACGACCGCCTCGACCCCGGCCGACATGGCGGCCGCTCGGGCGGCGTTGGCTGTCGTCCGCTCGTTCGAGGGCGACCGGCTGCGGGCCACGCTGCGCCGGCACATCGATCGCCTGCGGCCCGGCCACCCGTCGCCGATCATCCCCGTCGTGCTGGGTGAAGAGGAGGCGGCCCTCGCTGCAGCCGCTGAGCTGGAGCAGCAGGGCCTGCTCGTGCCGGCCATCCGGCCGCCGACCGTGCCCCAGGGGACCTCCCGGCTGCGCGTCGCGCTCTCGGCCGCCCACACCGACGAACAGGTCGAGCGGCTCGCGGCGGCCTTGGCGGCCTTGGAGTGACCGAGGGAGCAGCGGGCGACATGAGCACACGGCCGGAGCGGGTGGTGCTGGTCACCGGGACCGGCACCGAGGTCGGCAAGACGTGGGTGGCGTGCCGCTTGGCCGTGGCACTGCGCGACCGGGACCTGCACGTGGCCGCCCGCAAGCCCGTCATGTCGTACGACCCTGACGACGACCCCCTCTCCAGCGACGCCGTCCTGCTCGCCCGGGCCACCGACGAGACCCCCGAGGCGGTCTGCGCGCCCCACCGCTGGTACCCGGTGGCCATGGCGCCGCCGATGGCCGCCGAGGCCCTCGACCGCCCGTCGTTCACCGTCGAGGAGCTCGTCAGCGAGATCGTCTGGCCGGCCGGCACGGCCGTTGGGCTCGTCGAAGGCGCCGGCGGGGTCCTGTCGCCCCTCGCCGACGACGGCGACGCCGTCACCCTCGCCGAGTACCTCGACCCGGACCGGATCGTCCTGGTCGCCGACGCCGGCCTCGGCACCATCAACGCCGTCCGCCTCGCCGCCGGCGTCCTCGACGGCTGGCCGGTCACCGTGGTCCTCAACCGCTACGACGCCCTCGACGACATCCACCGCCGCAACCGCGCCTGGCTCGTCGACCGCGACGAGTACGACGTGGTCATCTCCGCCGAGCAGATCCTCCCGATGCTGCTCGGCTGGTCGTAGCGGAGCCGGCGAGGATGACGAATTTCGCCGAGGCCTGGGCCGAGCTCGGGGTCCCGTTGCAACGCTGCCTGGAGCTGGCCTACCGCACCCTGCGGGCCGGTGGCCTGGCCTGCGGCTCGGTCATCACCGATGCCGCCGACGTGATCATCGCCGAGGGCCGAAACCGGGCCTACGACCCGCCCGGCGGTGACGGGGCGCTCCAGGGGAACCCGCTGGCCCACGCCGAGCTGAACGCCCTGGCCGAGATCCCGACCGCTCGTGACCTGAGTGACTGCGTGCTCTGGAGCAGCCAGCAGCCCTGCTCGATGTGCACCGCCGCGGCCGAGTTCGCCCAGGTGGGCCAGGTCCGGTACCTGGGCGTCGACCCGGCCTTCGTCGGCACCGACTGGTCGCAGCTGGGGGCTCCGCCCGACCAGGCGGTCGACATCGCTCCCGAGTGGCCGTTGGCGGCCAACGTCCTGTTCGTCGGCAGCATCGTCGCCATGCGAGGCGCCGGGCACGAGACCGTCGTGCGCAACCGGGAGCTGGAGCCCGAGACGGCCGAGCTGGCCATCGAGCTCGTGGACGGCCACGCCTTCGTCCACGACGACCTGCGCACCACGCTCGCCCCGCTCTGGCCTCGCTTCGTCACCGCCGCCGATCGTCGCGCCCGACGCGGGGAAGGCTGAACTAGTCGGACCGGCCCGACCGGGCGTGGGCGATCGACCGGGCCGCGTCGCGGGCGGCGTCCCGCTCCGCCAGCAGGTTGCGCTTGTCGTAGGTCTTGCGGCCCCGGGCGAGCGCCAGGTCGACCTTGGCCCGGCCCTCCTTGAAGTAGATCGACAGCGGCACCAGCGTGAGGCGCTGCTCGTCGACCTTGGCCCGCAGCCGGGCGATCTCCTCCCGGTGGAGCAGCAGCTTGCGGGCCCGCTCGGGCTCGTGGCCGCTGTGGGCTTGCGAGTTCTCGTACGGCGCGATGTGCAGCGACTGCAGCCACACCTCGCCGTTGTCGATGCGGGCGAAGGCGTCGCCCATCTGCACGTGCCCCAGCCGCAGCGACTTCACCTCGCTGCCGCGCAGCACGAGGCCGGCCTCGACGGACTCGAGGACCTCGTAGTTGCGCCGCGCCTTGCGGTTCGAGGCGATGAGCTTGGTGCCGGTGGGACGTGCCATAGCGAGAGTCGGCCACCCTACAAGGGCGACCGGTAGTGTCCCGCCAGTGTTAACCCTGTCCAACGACGTGTGGCTGCAGATGGTCGGGCACGCCTACGACGGCCTCCCCGACGAGGCGTGCGGCCTGTTCGCCGGCGACCCCGCGGCGGGCCTCGTCCGGGTCTTCTACCCGTGCCGCAACGCCGCGGCCTCGAGCCGCGTCTACACCGTCGATCCCAAGGACCACCTCGCCGCCGACCGCGACGCCGAGGCCCGGGGCCTGGAGCTGCTCGGCGTCATGCACAGCCACACCCACACCGAGGCGTACCCGTCGCCCACCGACGTCACCCAGGCGCCCGACCCGGCCTGGCACTACGTCATCGTGTCGCTGAAGCGGGAGGCGCCGGTGCTGCGGTCGTACCGGATCGTCGACGGCGAGATCGACGAGGAACCGGTGGCGCTGGGTCGCGACTGAGCGGCGGCGCTGGCTAGGATTCCTGACAGGATTGATCAGGAATTGGGGTTCCCAGCGCATGCCTGTCCTGCCTTCGATACTCGACCTCATCGGGGAAACGCCGATGGTCGACGTCAGCCCGCTCAGCCCCAACCCCGAGGTGCGCATCGTCGCCAAGCTCGAGGGCCAGAACCCGGCCGGGTCGATCAAGGACCGCATCGCCCTGTCGATGATCCGGTCCGCCGAGGCCGACGGCACGCTGCGGCCGGGCAAGACCATCATCGAGCCGTCGTCGGGCAACACCGGCATCGCGCTGGCGATGATCGCCAAGACCAAGGGCTACCCGATCAAGATCGTCATGCCCGAGAACGTGTCGGTCGAGCGTCGCCAGGCCCTCGAGGTGTGGGGTGCCGAGATCATCACCACCCCCGGCGCCGAGGGCTCCAACGGCGCGGTGCGCCGAGCTCAGGGCCTGGCCGACCAGCACCCCGAGTGGGCCTTCCTCTACCAGTACGGCAACGAGGCCAACCCCCGGGCGCACTACGAAGGCACCGGTCCCGAGATCTGGCGGGAGTGCCCCGAGGTCACCCACTTCGTCGCCGGGCTCGGCACCAGCGGGACGCTGATGGGCGTCGGCCGCTACCTCAAGGAGCAGAACCCGGAGATCAAGGTGGTCGCCATCGAGCCGCCGTTGGGGGAGCGGGTCGAGGGGCTGCGCAACCTCGACGAGGGCTACATCCCGCCGGTGTACGAGAAGTGGGGTGGGCCCGATCTGCTCGACCGCAAGCGGATCGTGCGGCCGAAGGAGTCGATCGAGTGGACCCGGCGGCTGGCCGAGGTCGGCGTCTTCTCGGGGATCTCGGGCGGCGCTGCGGTCGCGGGCGCCGCCAAGGTCGCGTCGGAGATCTCGGCCGGGGTCATCGTCGTCGTGCTCGCGGACGGCGGCTGGAAGTACCTGTCGACCGGCGCGTGGACCGGCGACATCGACGAGGTCGCCGCCTTGGCGGAGCGCCTGATCGTCTTCTAGAAACCCGCGAAAACCGGCCGTTTACACCCCCTCTGACCAGCTATTGGGACATCCCGGGGGACATGCCTCGCGCACAGTGCGGGCATGTTCAGCGTGTTCGAGCTCCTCGACCAAGAATGGCGCCATCTCGCCGAGAGCCGACCGGCCGCCCGCCGCCTCGCCGACGTCCGCTCGGCGGCCGGCCATGCCCGCAACCTCGGCGAGATCGAGCGCTACGTCCGCGCCTCGACCCCCGAAGAGGCCGACCGCATCCTCCTCGCCTTGGTGACCCGCGTCGTCGACCATGACGACGAGCTCGCGGCCCGGGTGCTGCTGCAGCTGCTGATGCCCGGCACCCGCAACCTCGCCCGGCGGTGGTGGGCGCTCGGCGATCCCGAGGAGCGGGCGGCCGCTGCGGTCTGTGCCGTCTACAACCGGATCCGGACGTACCCGCTGGAGCGCCGGCCGGGTCGGGTGGCGGCCAACATCCTGCTCGACGCCGCCCGGGAGCTGCGGCGCTCGCTGCCCCGGGTCGTGACGACGCCGACCGCCGATGTGGTCGCGGCAGCACCGCCCGAGGAGCGGAACGCGGCGGTGGAGCTCGCCGACGTGCTCAGCGACGCGGTGGCCGACGGGGTGCTCGATCTGCGGGATGCCCGGCTGATCGCCCACACCCGGATCGCCGGGCGCCGGGTGCAGGACATCGCGGTCGACCACAGCCTCGGTTCCCGGGGGCTGTGGGACCGCCGGCAGCGGGCGGAACGCCGCCTCGCCGTCGCGTTCGCGTCGTGACCAGCGGCTAGTCCCAGGCCACGGGTTCGGCGGCGGCCAGCTCGGGGCCGAGGAGGCGGCCGCCCAGCATCCGGAACCAGGTGACGTCGCCGGAGGAGAGCCACCGGTGGCTCACCGGCGCGCCCGGGGGTGGTGCGGGGAGCGCGGTGTGGGGCCCGGGGGCGTCGGGGGAGAGGAGGCGCCGGACCTCGAACGCCGTCTCGTCGGCCGACGACACCAGCACCACGTCGCGTCCCATGACCGTGCCGATCGTGCGGGCCAGGAAGGGGTAGTGGGTGCAGCCCAGCAGCAGGGTGTCGACCTTGGCCTCGCACAGCGGGGCGAGGAGGCGCTCGGCGAGGACGTAGACCTGGTCGCTGTCCAGCTCGCCCTTCTCGACGAACTCGACGAAGCCGGGGCAAGCGGCGCCGGTCAGCTCGACGTCGGCGCCGGTGGCCTCGACCGCCCGCTGGTAGGCGCCCGACGCCATGGTGCCGACCGTCCCGATGACCCCGACCCGGCCCGAGCGGGTGGCCTTGACCAGGGAGCGGACGCCGGGCTCGATGACACCGATCACCGGCACCTCTGACATCGTCTGGAGCTCGTCGAGGGCGGCCGCGCTGGCGGTGTTGCAGGCGACGACCAGCAGCTTGACGTCGTAGGTCTCGATGAGGTGCCGGGCGATCTGGTGGGCGAAGGCTCGGACCTCGGCGAGCGGGCGGGGGCCGTAGGGGTAGCGGCCGGTGTCGCCGAGGTAGACGAGCTGCTCGTCGGGGAGCAGGTCGATGACCGCTCGGGCCACCGTCAGGCCCCCGAAGCCCGAGTCGAACATGCCGATCGGCCTCGGGTCGGTAGCCATGGGCCGAGGCTACGGCGGGAATGATGTCGGGCATGAGCTTGCGGTTCACGGTGCTGGGATGTGCGGGCAGCTACCCGGGGCCGGGCGATGCGTGCAGCGGCTACCTGGTCCGGAGCCCGGGAGCGACGGTGCTGGTCGACATCGGCTCGGGGGTGCTGGCGAACCTGCAGGAGCACGTGACGATCGCCGACCTCGACGCCGTCGTGATCACCCACGAGCATCCCGACCACTGGCTCGACCTGCCGGTTCTCCGCAACGCCATGAAGTACGTCCTGTCGTTGGAGGGGCTCCCCGTGTACGGCCCGGCCGCAGCGTTGGCCAAGGCCTCGGCCCTGATCGAAGAGCTGGAGCCGACCCTCCTGTGGACCGTCGTCGATCCGGCCTCGGTGGTGTCGGTGGGCGACCAGACCCTGCGCTTCTCCCGAACCGCCCACCCGGTCGAGACCCTGGCCGTCCGCTTCGGCGCCGCTGGCCGCTCCCTGGCCTACAGCGCCGACACCGGCCCCGAGTGGTCGCCCGACGCTTGGCTGGCCGGCGTCGACCTCCTGGTAGCCGAAGCGACCCTCCCCGAGAGCCATGTGGACCGCGCCCCCGGTTTGCACATGACCGGCCGCCTAGCCGCCGAGTTGGCGAAGTCGTCCGGCGTGCCCCGCTTGTTGCTGACCCACCTGACCCCCGGGATCGACCCGAAAGCTCAGCTGTCCGACGCCACCGCCGCCTTCGACGGCCTCGTCGACGTAGCCGAGCTCCACAAGACGTACGAGGTGTGATCGCTCGCGTCCCTGAGAGCCAGCTGCGAGCGGTTCGAGAGCCTCACTCTCCGCAGAGTGAATTGCAGCATGTGCATGGCCTGTTAGCGTCGCTCGACAATGCGAGCCGACGGACGAGAGCCGGACGAGCTGCGGCCCGTCACCTTCGAGCGGGACTTCACCGAGATGGCGGCCGGGTCGTGCCTCGTCAGCTTCGGAAAGACCCGCGTGCTCTGCACCGCGTCGATCGACCCGGACGTGCCGCGATGGATGAAGGGGCGGGGGACCGGTTGGGTCACCGCCGAGTACGCCATGCTCCCGGGCTCGTCGCCCGAGCGGGTGCGGCGCGAGATCAAGGACGGGCGGCCGTCGGGCCGCTCCCAGGAGATCCAGCGGCTCATCGGCCGCGCCCTGCGGTCGGTGTGCGACATGGCCCTGCTCGGAGAGCGCCAGGTCACGGTCGACTGTGACGTCATCCAGGCCGACGGCGGCACCCGCACGGCGTCGATCTGCGGCGGCTACCTGGCGCTGCACGACGCCCTCGCCCGGCTGGTCGAGCACGGCTCGATCGGCGCCCACCCGCTGACCGCCTTCTGCGGGGCGGTATCGGTCGGCATCGTCGCCGGGCTGCCCATGCTCGACCTGGCATACGTCGAGGACAGCAAGGCCGACGTCGACATGAACGTGGTCATGACCTCGGAGGGCCGGTTCGTCGAGGTGCAAGGCACCGCCGAGGGCATGGCGTTCAGCCGCAACGAGCTGGAGGAGATGCTGGCCCTGGCCGAGCTGGGCATCGAGCAGCTGGTCGACCTGCAGCGGCAGATGGTCGCCGTCGCTCCACCGTTCCGTCCACCGGTGCCGCCTTCCCGGTGAGCACGCCGGCTGCGCCTCGTGTGCTCGTGCTCGCCACGGGCAACCCGCACAAGACGGAAGAGGTCGCGGCCATCCTCGCCCCCGACGGGTGGACCGTCGAGCCCTTCGTCCAGGAGGTGGAGGAGACCGGGGCGACGTTCGAGGAGAACGCCCTACTGAAGGCCCGGGCGGCGGCCGCTGCGACCGGTGACCTGGCCGTGGCCGACGACTCCGGCATCGAGATCGACGCGTTGGGCGGCGCTCCCGGCATCCACTCGGCCCGCTGGACCGACGAGGGCGACTGGATCCCCCGGGTGCTCCGCGACCTCCAGGACGTGCCCGACAGCTGGCGCGGCTGCCGCTACGTGTGCGCCGCCGCGGCGGCCTGGCCTGACGGCCGCGAGGTCGTGGTGCTCGGCACCGTCGAGGCCCGGGTCACCCAGGCGGCCCGAGGCGACGGCGGCTTCGGCTACGACCCGATCGTCGCCCCCGTCGAAGGCGACGGCCGCACCTTCGCCGAGATGACACCCGACGAGAAGCACCAACTGTCCCACCGCGCCCGCGCCTTCCGCGCCCTCGCCCCCCACTTGGTCCTTTGACCTAGAACGCCCTCACCAGTTGCGAAGGTCGACTGGCCAGACGGAGGTCACCGCGGTGGCGGGGCCGAGGCCTTCGGGGGCGGCGACCACGAACATGCGCTCGTGGAGGGCGACCGTGGGGTCGACGTGGGCGGGCAGCACGGCGACCTTGTCGCCGACCCGAACGGGGCGGTCCTCCCGTACGCCGAACGTGATGTGCTCGTCGGACACGAACCAGAGGTCGCCGGCGTCGAGCACCTTCGGGTTGCCGTGGTCCATGCCGAACGCCTTCAACCCGGCGTCGAGCACGGCCCAGCCGCCTGGGTTCACGGAGATCACGGTCGTCCACACGTACAGGGCGTTGCGGAAGGCGGGGGCGTGGGGCACGTACTCGGTGTCCATCAGCGTGTACGACCCGGCCTGGATCTCGGTGACCCACGGGTTGCAGTCGTAGGTCCCGGTCCCGCCGCCTGAGACGACGTCGCCGCCGACGGCCGCGTGCGCCGCCAGCAGGAGCTTCATCGACGCCTCGACCGCGGCGCCCTTCCCCTCTGCCGGCTCCCGCATCAGGTGGCCCTCGTAGCCCATGACGCCCCGCACCTCGAGGCCCCGGGAGCGGGCGAGGTCGGCCAGCTCTCCGGCATCGTCGGGCTCGCAGCCGCAGCGGGGCATGCCGACCGACACGTCGACCAGCACCTCCCGGATGCCGCCCCGGGCCGCGGCGTCGATGGTCTCGGGCGAGTCGATCGCCACCGTGATCCGGGCCGCGCCGGCATGCACGATCTCGCCGAGCCGGCTGCAATCGAGCACCTCGTTGGCGAGGAGGAGGTCGGTCCCGAGCCCGGCCGCAGCCATGCCCTCGACCTCCCGCACGGTCGCACAGCAGAAGGTCGTGTGCCCGGCCTCGACCAGCTCCCGCGCCAGCGCCGTCGACTTGAACGCCTTCACGTGGGGCCGCAGCCGGGGCCCGGGATGGGCCGCGGCCATGGTCTGCACGTTCTGCTCGAAGGCCCCGTGGTCGACCACCAGCGCCGGCGTCTGGACGTCAGCGAGCTTCATGTGCCGGCGGTGGGATTCGAACCCACACTTTCAGGTACCTAAAACCTGCTCCTCTGCCAATTGGGACACGCCGGCGAGGCGACCGTCACACACTAGGGAACACGCCGGCCCGCGTGTCGCCGAGGCGGACCGCGGCCGGGATGTCACGGATCGTGGCGGACTGGGTACTGGGGGCCGGTGTTTCGGACCCAGCGTGCCCTCGCCCACCTGTTCGCCCCGCTCCTGACGGCTCTGACGGCTCTGACGGCTCTGATGGCGGCCGGTTGCGGCGCCGACGAGCCCGCCAACGCCCATCCCGCCGCCACGACGACGCCGGCCGCCGTGCGCGCTGCGGCGATCACCTGGCAGCCCCGGGCGTGCCCCGAGGGCCTGGCCTGCGGCTCGTACGAGGTGGCGACGGTCGAGGTGCCGGTCAGCTACGACCAGCCCGACGGCCCGGCGACCACCTTGGCCATCGCCCGTCGCCGTGCCGCCGACCCCGCCACTCGGATCGGGACGCTGGTCGTCAGCCCGGACCGCCCGAGCCAGTCGGCCAGCGCGCTCGTCGCGGCCGCGCCCGGCCGGTTGCCTCGGGAGCTCCTCGACCGCTTCGACCTCGTGGCCGTCGACCGCCGGGCTGGCGGCGGCACCCGGGACGCCGCCCGCGACCTCGACCGCATCCGCGAGCTGCTGGGGGAGGAACGGATCAGCTACCTCGGCTACGACGACGGCACCGCGCTCGGTCAGGCCTATGCGAGCTTCTTCCCCGATCACGTCCGGGCAATGGTCCTCGACGGCGTCGTGGACGTCGGCCAGAGCGGGCCGGACCTCCTCACCGCGCAGGCGATGGCGGGGGAGGAGGCCCTCGGGCGTTTCGTCGACGACTGCGTCGACGGTGCCGCGTGCCCGCTGGGCGGGAAGACCGAGGACGCCATGGCGCTGGTCGACGAACTCGTCGCCGAGGTCGAGGCGGCCCCGGTGCCGGCGCGGTCGACCGACCGGACGCTCGGTCCGACAGAGCTGCACGACGGGCTGGCCCACGGCCTCACCGACCGGGCCCGCTGGCCGCAGCTGGCGGTTGCCCTCATCCAGGCGGTGAACGGCGACGGCAGCACGCTCGTCGCCTGGGCCGATGCGGCCGCCGGGGTGCTCTGCCAGGACTACTCGTGGCCTGCCGCCGGTCAGGCGCTGGCCGATGTCGCCAAGGACAGCCCCCACTTCGGGCCGGCCGCCCGCGCCACGGCGGCGGGCTGCGCCGCGTCGCCGGTGCCGGCCCAGCCGCTCGGACACCTGGACGTCGGGTTCGAGGGGCCGATCCTGGTCGTCGGCTCGACCCACGACGCCCGCACTCCGTACGGCGCGGCGGAAGACCTGGCCGAGGCGCTGCCCGACGGCCGGCTGGTCACCTACGACGGCGACGCCCACATCATCTACGCCAGCGCCAGCCAGCCCAACGCCTGCGTCGACGACGCCGTGACCCGCTACCTCGTCGACCTGCAGCCGCCCGAGGACGACGTGACCTGCACGCCGACGACCGCCGGGGACTGACCTGCACGCCGACGACCGCCGGGGACTGAGCCCCGGCGGTCGTCGGTTGCCTGTTCAGCGCCGTGTCACCACTCGCCGGCGATCTGGCGGGTGGCGCAGTTGAGCCGGTTCCACACGTTGATCCCGGCGATCTCCAGCAAAAGGCCGGCAAGCTGCTGCTCGTCGAAGTGCTTGGCGGCCTCGTCGAACACCTCGTCCGGCACGGGGTCCGGCTTGTCGGCGATCCGGGTGACGTACTCGGTCAGGTTGAGGGCGGCCCGCTCGGCGTCGGTGTAGTACGGGGCCTCCCGCCAGGCAGCCACCGAGTCGACCCGATCGTCGCTCTCGCCCGCCTTGCGCATGTCCCGGGCGTGCATGTGGACGCAGACACCGCAGCCGTTGATCTGGCTGGCCCGCAGGTGGACCATGTTCGCCAGGTCCTGGCCGATGCCGGTCTTCTGGGCGGCCTTGTGGAGGTCGAGCAGGGCCTTGTAAGCATCGGGGACCAGCTGCACCGGCTGCTTCATCCGGGGTTCCATCGTCATCGTCGCTTCCTCCAGCGATACTCGTGATCTCGTTGCTTCACCTCCCTGACGGATCGCAACGAAGGAATGTGACGGGATGGACGAGGAAACTCTGGTGGACCGGTTCGAGCAGCACCGCGCGCACCTGAACGCGGTCGCCTATCGGATGCTCGGCTCGCTGGCCGAAGCGGAGGATGCCGTCCAGGAGACCTGGTTGCGGCTCAGCCGGACCGATGTCAGCGACGTCGAGAACCTGGGCGGCTGGCTGACCAGGGTCGTGTCCCGGATCTGCCTCGACAAGCTGCGCACCCGCACATCCCGCCGCGAAGACTCACTCAGCCTCCACGAGGCCGACCCGGTCATCAGCTCCCCCGACGGCATCGACCCCGAGCAGGAGGTCCTGCTGGCCGACTCGGTGGGCCTGGCGCTCATGGTCGTGCTCGAGATGCTGGCGCCGGCCGAGCGGGTGGCGTTCGTGCTCCACGACATGTTCTCGCTGGCGTTCGACGAGGTGGCGCCGGTCGTCGGGAAGTCGGTGGACGCCACCCGCCAGCTGGCCAGCCGGGCCCGCCGCCGGGTCCAGGGCGTCACGACCGTCCCGGACGTCGACCTGACCGTGCAGCGCCAGGCCGTCGACGCCTTCTTCGCCGCCGCCCGGGATGGGGACCTCGAAGGGCTCGTGGCTGTCCTCGATCCTGACATCGTCCTGCGGTCCGACGGAGGTGCGGCGCTCCCGGCGCTGACCGTCGAGGTCCGGGGCGCCGACAAGGTCGCGAAGCGGGCGAGGGCGTTCTCGTCGCCGGAGCGGATCCTGCACCCGGTGCTGGTGAACGGCGTCGTCGGGGTCATCGTCGAGGAAGCCGGCCGGATCTTCTCGGTGATGGCCTTCACCGTCGTTGCCGGCGGTGACGGCGCGGCCGGCCATCAGCCCGTTTCCGGGAAGATCGTTGCCATCGATGCCCTCGCCGACCCCGACCGCCTGGCCGCCATCGACATCAAGTTCTAGGTCGTGCCTTAGCGATCCAGGGGGCCGCTACCCTTCCGCCGTGACCTCGATGCATCCGATCCTTCCGACGGCTCAGACCACCTCGATCGTCAGCCCCACGCATGAGATCTTCAACCGCCTCCTGCGTGAGCGCATCATCTTCCTGGGGACCGAGGTCGACGACGACATCGCCAACGTCATCTGCGCCCAGCTGCTGCACCTCGCCGGCGAGGACCCCGACCAGGACCTGTGGCTGTACATCAACAGCCCGGGCGGCTCGGTCACGGCCGGCATGGCCATCTACGACACGATGCAGTTCATCGAGCCCGACGTGGCCACCGTGTGCATGGGCCTGGGGGCGTCGATGGGCCAGTTCCTGCTGTGCGCCGGCGCCAAGGACAAGCGCTACGCCCTGCCCCACGCCCGGATCATGATGCACCAGCCCTCGGGCGGCATCCGGGGCCAGGCGGCGGACATCGCCATCCAGGCCGAGCAGCTCCTGTACGTGAAGCAGCTGATGGCCGAGCGCATCGCGTTCCACACCGGCCAGTCGGTCGACCAGGTGTCCGAGGACTCCGAGCGCGACCGCTGGTTCACGGCCGAGCAGGCCAAGGACTACGGCATCATCGACCACGTCATCGTCAAGCGCGGCGAGATGCGCTGA
>Ga0075430_100002010_pt1 | contig 16752 bp, 18 predicted proteins | sample RhiMetdeltSRZDD4_FD_75294 | JGI IMG/M metagenome (GOLD analysis project Ga0075430, IMG submission 75294) | Populus rhizosphere microbial communities from Tennessee, USA - Rhizosphere MetaG P. deltoides SRZDD4 | ecosystem: Host-associated > Plants > Roots > Rhizosphere > Soil | place: USA... | reverse complement strand
TCATTTGTTGGCTGTATATTGTTGTTGTTGTTGTTGTTGTTGTTGTTGTTGTTGTTGTTGTGAGCCGATAAAGTGTCAGAATCCTCTTTTCTGCATATTGTATTCAAGTATTATATGCTCCGAGTATGAGATATATTCGACCAGTAAATCACGGCTAAATTTTATAGGTAATCAGCTAGTACAATTCATATACTAGCTTTTTATGAACATTATTTCAATCTGTTGAAGGAAGATATATCTTTAACGGTGTCAAATTCTGGCATTGATATGATGAATGAAAGGTGAGATGATCAAGAAAGAAATGTTTTGAGAACTTCTTATAAAAGATGCAGTGGTTCGAAATGCTAGCATGATTTCACCAAAATTAGCAATCCTAATGGTCACAATGGCCGTAATAGGAGCAGGTGCTATACCAATGGCACCAATGGCGGCAGCTACTGCTGTTATTGGCGACCCATCAGAAGACCAGGAAGCAGAAGTAGAGATAGAGAGAAACAACGAAATAAGCCAAAGCATTAAACAAGAACAAGAAGCTTGCACAAATGAAGCTGAAGTAGAGATCAACGACGATGACGGAGTTGACATTTTCGGCGACAATGAGGTTGAAGTAGGGCAAGCTAATGTCTGTGATGTAACACAAGCTCAAGCTGCTGAAAACGCTGCAGCAATTGAAGACTCAAGCGAGAACACCTTTGACATCCAACAAATCCTAGCAAGACTCAACATAGGCCTATAAGCACGAACGGTTAGACACATGTGATGTGGGATAGAACCCACATACACACTAAATTTTTTTACTTTATTATTCTCAACATAAGTCTTCAAACATTTTTTGATTTTAGTCCTCCTGCCATTTTTGTCCTTAGTAGAATGATGCTCCAGTGTGGCAGAAGCTTTGAAAGATTTCTTCAATAATGCCATAACTAGTATAGGTTGAACACTATCAAGAATCCATTTTGAGTCATCATGCATTTCCAACATGTTAAGGGGTTTTCACGTTTTTCTAACGAACTTCTTTTTTTGCTCTTTACCACAGATGCTACAACAGCAATAAGGGGAATATCTAAATTCCAATAGCTGCTGGTGGTTCATTGCTCTTATCAAGTGTTAGAACAACTATTTGTGCTTGTAACCACTCTAAAGCGTCAAGCTCTGTCTCTGTTAATAACCTATCTGTTTCCTGTATATCTTTATTGTTCTTCAACATTTCTTTCTTTTGCAAAATGAAGGATTCAACTATACACGCTTCGATATTATCTAAATACTACATCTACAAAAGTCTAAAAAATAGAGTAGAAAAAAAGAGTGGGTTTCATTACATCTTTTTCCTGTACTTACTCACAATATTGTGGAGACTCTACACAGTGTAGATGCTGAGTGCCATAGATTGGTGTATTTCCAAAATGGTCGTTAGTCTTTGAAGGATCGAATAATATACTCACTGAACTGTCGCCCATAAATGTAATAGTTGTCGGTACGTCACTTATTGGTCCTTCCATCATTGTTACTGTAGATGTGCCATTAAATACGGTATAATTCCCATTAGAAACAGGTTCACCACCAGCTAACACAAAGTCATACACTTCATGAGTATGAGACGCATTCCCATCTGTTTTTATCATGTAGAAAGAGGCATTAAAGGTTGGAGAGGTACTAGAGTTTAGGTTTTCCATTCTATATACACCATGAACTATCCATTCTGTATTGTCGTCAGGATTGTCGTCTTGTATACTCGTGATCGCTCCTTTTAGTACATTTGGATCGGTATTAGTTTCATTTTCTTGAGCATTTGCATTTGGATTGTAGTAAAAGATTGAAAATAATCCACTTCCCACAATTGCTACAAATAACAATAATATGCTCATAGATGATGATGATGTTGTTGTTGTTGTTGGAGTACATCTCATCAAGAAAGTCAGAAGTAACCTCATATATTTAAGGTGTATTCATTTCAACGTCTTTATTGTTCTTTGATTGTTGATACTCTAAGAAGAAGCGAAAAATATTATCTTCTTTATTGTTTGTAATTTTTGGTTTTTCTTTTTCCTCTTCTTCTTTTTCTTCTACTTCTACTTCTACTTTTATCGTCGTCAGTATTATGTTATAACGTCTCAATATTCTGTACCTGCCTGCAGAGCTATAAACAAAATGATAAACTTCAGCTCTCCAAGTAATGAAAAATAATCGACAGGATAGGCAATGGGAGCAAAAATTGAACCCAATGCAAGGTATTGTCCAAGTTGTGGAAGAGTAACTCCCTTAACAGCCCAAGGAGAATCAGCCTCTTCGTTTGCAAGAAATACGATTTCTCGAGATCGAGCCATACTAGGTTACACCATGGGAATTATTATTTCAGGTACAGGACATATTATATGGTAGTTGGACGTATAGCACGTGGAATTCTTATTCTTATTTTGGTGTTCTGGTCTTTCTTAGGATTTGTGGCTGGAGCAATTGGTGGCTTGGTGCTCATTCTAATATGTGGGGTCATTTACTGGGTCTTACAGCTAGTAGACCTGTACAAACAGATACACATAACATGGAAGTTGTCTATACGTAATAATATAACAACCGTCAAACATAACAGTCCTAGCCAGCCAGCGCCACAAAAAAAGGCGCTGGTTTGACCTAGGTAGTAGTAAGTAGTTTTATGTGCCTGTCTTCCACATAGAATAACCAATTCGACTATGTCGTTATTTGACAGAATAAAAGATAGAGTGGCAAGGTGGGCAGATGATGAAAGTAGAGTAAACGATTCAGACCTTATCTTTTCTCTATCCTCCTCCCACATTGCTTTGGATATGAAGATAGGGCTTGTAACAACTGGTAGATGCGTACTAGTGATAAAGACCAGTGGCGGGCAATATTTTCGCGAAATGGAAAAGGAAATCAAGCGGTTCCTCGACACCATGGAAAGAGAAGAATACTCTTCCGTTGACTTACATTGTGATACAATTACAGACAACCAGGGTTATCTATGGATTGTCCTCTATGGAAAAAGGATGGATGACCTTTTGGTAGGAGTGACGGCAGTTGGGGACTTGGTCAATGAGCGAGGCTTTTCCGACCAAATAATTGCAACAGCTTTTCAGTTTTATAACGAGAGAGACAACAATCAAAGCTCCTTTATAGTATATGACTATAAATCGAACAAGTTTTATCCATTTGTCCCTGTAGATCATACAAGAAAGACTCGAAACAACACAGAAGAAATGAAAATCATGGAAACTATTGCAGACGAAATACCTTTTGAGAAAGACCGAGATTTGTGGCACCCCCTCTGGGATCTTCCCCTGTAATAAAAGTATCAAGATCTTCCTACAATAACGCGTTTATTAACTTCAACACTTGATTACAACTATAATAACTCCATATTGCAGGCACAGTATAGTGTCCTATAGAATGCAGGGCTTGGACACTTTTCAAAAATTTAAAACTGAAAATTCTAGCAATACTACGTCCAAGTTCTTACTTTTGTAACCCTGTGAACCCTTTCAAGAAATGCCTGCTGGTAATTTTGGTAGGCATTCTTGTCTTCTAGACACTCATTGCAGATAGACGCCTGGGATATCGCTTGTCTACCATAGCTGTCAGATTCCACAAACCCTGAGTCGTTGTGAGCAACAACAGGCCTGCCGCAGATAAAGCAATCAACTTTTGCTGCAATCGACTGCTGCCTGTTTATATCAACCTGTTTTTTTTCAGTTGATGCTGCCTGGGAGGTGGTGTTGCATTCGATATGCTTGATCGCCTTGCTACTCTTTGACCAAAGGGCATGCTGGCCTGAAGGTATTTCTTTGCCGCATATAGAACACATGCCCTTGTACTTTACCAAAAGCCTTACCCAATCATTCATTTTCTTTTCGCCTTATCGATCTCTTTTGCTATTGCCTCGCCAACGGATTCGTCCTGAAAGTTATCTATCGCAAACTCCACTGGATCTATTTTTTCATCAATCATCGCTCGGATAAAATATGGTAGGACAAATAATCCCGCAGAGCTTGTTGATATATGAAGAGTCGACGCAAGTTCATCCAAGATCTTCTTTGTCGACTGCGATCGGGCAAATATCGGCCCCATAACAGGCCATGGCGTAGAATACTGCTGGTATTTGATGCCCTTCTGGCGTGATTTATCATATAACCCTGTTGAGATTAGACTATTTACGTATTTTAAAAGGTGCCACTGCCTTGATGCATTGGCCCTTCCAACAATAACATCTGCTTTTGAAAGTACATTCAACAATGAAGCAAGATCGTGTTGTTGTTCTATTTCTGAGGAAATCATACTCGAGAATAATGCTCCTAGCATATCTTTCCGCCTCTCCTCAGGGGAAATCAACCGATATCGAGGGTCGGGATATGACGCATCTGCTCTTATTATGAACTGCATTGCTTGGTCCAGCGTGTCGGCATTAAAGTAACCATTAATTGCATCTGCAATATCCAAATCTACTATGTCTTTGTTTGAAACAGTGGAATATCCAGCGGTACGTGACTGTGCGCTGTTGAGCAACGATCGGATGTCACCTCTACTGTTGTTTATTATTGATACCTTGTCATCTGTCCCTAGTTTCACCCCTTCTGTCTGCAACACATGATCTAGAAATAGCAGCAATAGGCGAGGAGGCACTGGACTAAATTCTACTATTTTGCAAGCTTTGGCAAGCTTCATTATCTTAAGTGACTTTTTGTTTGCGGCCATTATCACTGGCACTGTTGGTTCTTTTATTAGATTAACAAGAGTGTCAAGGCCGCCTGTGTCCTCCCTACCCGAGATGCCATCCACCTCATCTAAAAAAAGCATTATTTTTTTACCGATCAGATTGGCGGTGTTTTGAAAAATGGGTGTTATTCTTGCCTGCAAGGTTTCCTTGTTACGTATATCACTTGCATTCATTTCCACTACATCATAATTAAATTGTCTTGCAAGTGTATGTGCTAGGGTGGTCTTACCCGTGCCTGGCGGACCCACTAATAGAAGTGGTCGGCTGCCACTAACCCATCCTGCCAACCACTTTATTGCAACAAGTCGAGCATCCTCGTTGCCCACCATTTCTTGAACGGTCTTTGGCCTGTGCTTTTCAGACCACATCATCATCATCATCTTCATTGTTATCATCTTTCCGCAATAAATTCCTCTATCTTTTTGTTGAACTCATCAAAGGGCGCACGGTGTATAAGTTCATTATACCAGTACTGATTGTAGTGCCGGACAGTCAAGAAAAGAAACTCCAAAAAAGGCTTTATCTCAAAGTTCTCAGGCAACATGTCAATTGCAATTTTTGCTTCATCCAGGAAGAGATCACTCTTTGCCATTGTGAGTTCAAAGCCCCTCTGGACATCACGCATATTGATAGCAAAGTAGAGTGGCCATGATGGAATCTTGACTTCATTGTTCCCTAGGGCATCTTCGATCTCATTACCACATCCAACACACTCACCGGCCTTAGCCATGCCAAGATGAAAAATATCAGAAAGAGGACGGCGATTAAGCGCCATGTTCCTGCCAGCAGTTCCCATCACTGCCCTGTATTTCTTATAACACTCAGTCATGTTTTCATCATTAATTGACGCCGGTTCCATCTTTAGTTTGACATCTATGTACTGGCCGATTCTGGCATTGCGAAAGCCCTCTTCAAAAGCCTTCAGAACTGCATCACCTCCTTGAGCAATATTGGCGCGCGCTATTGCAAGTATGTAGGGGTTCATGAACTTGTACTCGTCAAGATACTCCAGGTCTTCGTCTTTGTCAACTATTCTGTCCATTGGCTCTGAAAGATCAATTGCAATTATGTGACCATCGATCACCGCTTTCCTCTTTTCTTCAGATTCACTGTCGCCAAAATACTTAGATGCACCATCGTAAAGTGCACTGAAAACTGGAAATGTCATTTTGACAAAATTAGACTTTAGTATACGTCTGACCCTGTCAGCAAGAATGTCAGTGTTTGACAATCTCATCTGGATATCTGGCAGGCGATTGTATGATAGGACAAGCTCTTCTGAACCGGCCTCTTCGGCAAATTTGCGTATTGTATCTGAGGGACTACTATCAGTGATTATTGCTTTATGCAAGGATAAAGTAAATCGCTGAACGAAGCTAGGAAATTCCTGTTCTGTCTTTTCCTTGTAATGGTTGAACTGCTTGTAGCCCTTACTTTGCATCATCCTCTCCTTGATTATGCTCTTCCCTGCATGCGTCCTAAGAAGGGCCTCTTTTGAAAAAGTCAATTCATCCTTGCTGCTCATTTCTCTGGCTTTTGCCACCTATTGCTATTTAATCATTCATAATCGGTATTCCTAGCTTAGGAAACTTTCCTACGTGCATTACTGTCTTTCAGAGTTGAAAGAGAAGAATAGTAAAAAGAGGCGGAAATGAGCACGAATAATAACACTACATATACTAATGATAAGAGAACGTTAATGCAATTTGAATAAAAGTAAGCTCAGAACGTTGTAGGTGTATATATACTACTATTTCTCTTCCTTTTTCTCAGATTTGTCGCTTTTCTCTTCTCTCTCTTCTTCGTCTTCCTCTTCCTCTTGTTCCACTTCAGCTTCCACTATAGCAAAACCAAGTTCCTTTGCTCTATTTGCAAGTTCCGACATTTTTTGGACTACTATAGCTCCATCTTCTTCATCTATTGTTAACTCCAATTCTACTTCAAACACCATATGTTAAATTATCACCTAATTCATGCTAGACATACTACATAAATGCATATTATTACACATGTGTGTGCTTTCTGCTATTGATACTGTCCGCAAGAAGCTGCAGGGTTACCAGGAATATTACATAATTTTGCAGCAGTAGTGGACAATATGGTTATGAATTATTATTATTATTATTTACAAAACTCACCTACGACACTCTCCAAGTAGTAAAATCCATGATCGGCTTGGACATATGAAGAGTAAAATGTTATTTTTAGCAGCAGCCCTAGCGACAATACTTATAGCTGATAAAAAATTAATTCTATAAAAAGAAGAAGAAAAAGCGCTTTTGTTTACCTTGAAGCCATAGCGATTCTTTCTTGCTCATTCTTTTTCTTAATAGCATGACTTGCCATGTCATTATTCGCAGCGAGAATGATTTCCTTAGCAAGTGCCTCTTCGATGGTCTGTAGGCTTGAATATGTTGATTCCCTCACACCTTCTGCGATAAAGCGAAGTGCAAGATCGATCCTGCGCAGCGGAGCCACATCAACCGATACATGATAGACGACACCACCATATACAATACGAGTTGTGTCCTCGTTTGGAGAAGAGTTCTCAATTGCCCTTACGAGTAGATCTACAGGATTCTTGCCAGTTTCAAGGTGTATGATTTCAAATGCTGTTTTGATAACGTTGAGCATCTTTGCCTTCTTGCCACCCATTCTGCCAGTATTCTTTGCATACTTTTTGCCAAAGTGCATCATCTTGTTTGCTAGACGCTCGACAATATTGACCTCTGCTTTCTTCAAGCGCTGGTGCTCGTGTCTACCAAAGGTGACTGGGATTACTGCAGGCTTTAGGTTAATGACGGACTTGAGGCCAGGATCATTTATTTCAATATTGTTCATATCCCACTTGTGGAATAGCTGGATGTTTACCTGTTCCTTCCCGCTCATCTTCTCGGCTTCTCCTTTCTTCCATAGACAAGTTCGATCAATGAGACACCGTTAACTTTGAACACCTGCCACCTGACGCCCGGAATGTCACCCATTGCTCCGCCCATCGAGCCCCCGATACCCCCAATGATCACCTCGTCGTGTTCATCGACAAAGTTAAGAGCACCGTCCCTTGGTAAGAAGGCAGTAACGGATTTGCCATTCTTTATCAGCTGAACTCTGACACACTTGCGTACAGCAGAGTTGGGCTGCTTTGACTCAATACCAACCTTTTCCAACACTATTCCTCTTGCCTGTGGCGCACCTTCTAGGGGATTTGCCTTCTTGTCAAGCTTGAGCATCCTTCTCTTATAATATTTCTCTGACCACCGAGCACGGCTCTTTTTTGCCTTAAGAACCCTGCCGGCGAACAGACCTAGTGGAGATTTACCCATTCATATTCACCCTATTACTACTATTTCCCTGCTCAGGGCCAACTATTAACACATTGGATATTTGGAAGTATCGCTTCGCAAGAAGCCTTGCCTTCTCTGCATTCCTACCTTCCCTCCCTACTACGGCTCCTTTTTTCCTAGGATCAACTGTGACAACCGCCTGCTTTGTCCCGTCACCTCTTTCAGATAACCTAACATCATTTATCATATCAGCATTGAGCATATTGCGGATGAACTCTACAGGATCCTCAGAAAATTCAACAAGTTCTATCTTTTTTGCAACCATGTTTTGCAGCTGTTTGATTGTAGAACCGCCTTTGCCAATGGCAAGCCCCATCTGGCCTTTATTTACAACGAAAATAACGCGGTCCATTTTGTCGTCGACAATGCAGTCTCTTGTTGTTGCGCTTGTGATGCTTTGGAAGAGAGACATTAGGCGCAACTCATCAGAAGTAAGCTTAATCTCAGTCATTTTCACAGCGTCCCTATACGGAGGTATAATGCAAAAGATGACGGAGACGGCAACAATAAATCATTCTCAGAACTCAATTTATATCTCACAGGTACCTTTTCTATTATTTGTCCTTTTTTTCTGATACTATAGCGCTTATTTCCTCTGCTGTCCCGCTCTTGATTGCTATGGTAGTAATCCTGAAAGGCTTATTACAGAGCTTGCCTAGCTGCACGGAAGTGCCGGAATACTCATAGATTGTGACATTGGTAGACTTGGCCTGCTCTTCTAGCTTTTTTCTATATTCAGGGTCGATGGACTTGCTGACGATTATCAGCTTCGAGCCTTTGACTGACTGCAATACTTCCTTGACGCCACTCTTGTACTTGTCGGCGGCTATTGCATCCTTAATCACTTTTTCCAGTGTTTTCATTGTCCTTCACCTTCATGTACAGGTCTACCATTCCAGTGCCGACAGGTACAGTAGCACCTACTATAACGTTTTCTGTCACTCCTCTTAATGTTTCAATCTGCCCTTCAAGCGATGCTTTGGCAATTGTTGGCACTGTAATTTCAAATGCCGCCCTTGCAAGAACTGATGTCTTAGTTCCTGCGATGCCATGCCGGCCTATCTGTTGCAGGTATCCCTTCGATGTCATAAGGTCAGCCACAAGCATGATGTGTCGCGTATCCACCTCCAACCCCTGCTCTTCAAGCGTATTTGTGATCTCTTTGACAAGCGCGGTTCTTGCGGCTTCAATGCCAAGCATCTGCCAGATCTCGTAAACATTGTTCGTCGTAGTTCTGGTAGTATCTACGCCATCTACTGCCATCACCTTTGCAAGGTTAGAGCCGGCGGTCTGGATAACCCACTCTTCATCCTGCTTGACTATTGTTACACGCTCAATGTCGGATACACCCTTTACACGCATGTTGAGCAGCTTGCTCTTGATTGTGAGCAGTGTCTGCGCGTCAGGCTCATCTGGAACCGTTACCTTGATGAAGAGCTTGTTTTCGTTTGGCTTGATGCTGTACTTCTTCTTTGAGGTCTCAAGTACTTCTTGCACATCGGCAAAAGTGCATCCTCGTTCTGCCAGCTTTGCTTCAGATAGATGGAATGTCAATATGCCGCTATAGTCAGTCTCGGTCCTGTCAACAAGATCGCCTATCTGAGTGAACAATATCTCCCTTGCTACTTCAAGGGCCTTTTCCCTCGACACTTTGTGGCTCTCGTCAAGGTAAATATCCATCGTAGGCGTCACCGGCTTCTTTCTTGCATCTACAAGCTCAATGAGCCGTGGAAGGCCAAGCGTCACGTTTCTCTCCTTAACGCCGGCAAAGTGAAATGTCCTGAGCGTCATCTGGGTTCCCGGCTCACCTATAGACTGTGCTGTCACTACACCGACTGCCTCTCCGGGCTCTGCAAGCGCCCTATCGATAAGATCAAGTACCTTCTTCATTACTTTTTCAACACCATCTTTGCTGAGTCTGTTCTCAAGGAGCGCCTTTTCCAGATTAGCCTTCATTCTCGGGTTGAGGCTTCCGGCATATTTTGAAATTATGTCCTTGGTGACATCCTCAACAGCCTTGCGTCCTTCGTCAACAATTGATTCAGCTTCAATAAGCCTTGAGATGTTGACAGCCTCGCCATGGTCGCTCTTCGCAGGGTCGATGCCGTCCTCGCCATACAGATACTGCACGATGTTGCCGTGGGGGTCGCGTACGGTATGATCATATTCAATCTTTAGGTGCTCAAGTGCGTTAATCAATCTCCTCTGCATGTAACCAGACTGCTGGGTTCTGACTGCAGTGTCTACAAGGCCTTCCCTTCCGCCCATTGCGTGAAAGAAGAACTCAAGCGGAGACAGACCATCGCGATAGTTTGACTTGACAAAGCCCTTTGCATCAGGGTTGGTGTCATTTGGTTTAAAATGTGAAAGCGCTCTGTTGTGATAGCCCTTCTGGATTCTTTTGCCTCTGATCGATTGCTGTCCTAATGCTGCAGTCATTTGGCCGATGTTGAGTGTCGACCCTCTTGCACCCGTAGATGCCATGATCACGCCTGAGTTTTCGTTAGGGAATGCCCTGTCGGCTGTCCTGCCAGCGCGATCACGGGCGCGGGATAGTTCATTTACAACATACAACTCTAGTGCTTCTTCTCCGGACAGACCCCTTGTTAGCGGGAGCGTGCCTTCATTGTACTGTTGTATCAACTCGTAGACCTTTTCGTAGGTCCTTTGGATGATGTCACTGATGGCCTGTCGACTCTCTGGCGGCAGCCACAGGTCAGAGTACCCGTAGCTAAATCCTCTATGGGTGATGTATGTCTTAAGCATGGTAAGTATCGAGTCAAGGAACTTTCTTGCCGCGTCTGTGCCATAGTCCTTGGCGATTCTGTGAAGCACGCTGTCCGGCTCTTCGGCACCAATCGATGCCTTATCGATGACGCCGCTGATAAGCTCACCATTCTTTATGACTACATCCTTGCCTTCTCCCTTTGCGGCCTTGTTCCACTTTGAAGTAATGATAAAGTTAAAGTCCTTTGGCAGGAAGAGTGAGAACAGCTGCCTGCCGGAGTACCTCTTTTGGCCGTCCTCGGTGGTTATCAGCGGCTCGGGTAGTGGCCCATGATAGCCACCTAGCATAGCCAAATTTGCGAATTCATCTCTTGTCAGAGTTGAGCTGTCGCGGGTAAGGAGAAATGCACCGGTAATGAAATCTCTGATGCCGCCAATGATAGGGCCGCCGTACCTCGGTGAGATCAATTGATCTTGCACCCTCATAAGAAGCGTTGCTTCAGCCCTTGCTTCTTCGCTCTGAGGCACATGAAGATTCATTTCGTCTCCGTCAAAGTCAGCATTGTATGGGGGACAGACTGCAGGATGCAGTCTGAATGTGCGGTAGGGCAGCACCTTGACGCTGTGGGCCATAATCGACATTCTGTGGAGTGAAGGTTGCCTATTGAAAATGACAATGTCGCTGTCTGAGAGATGGCGCTCTACAATGTAGCCAAGGGCAAGTGAATCAGCTATTGCTTTTCTGTCGGTAACATAATCGAGTCTAATCTTGACTCCGTCCGGCCTAATGATATAGTTTGCTCCGGGATATGTATTAGGGCCATTCATCACTAACCCTTTGAGCCGCTCTAAGTTCCATTGCGAAACTGTTTCTGGTATAGTGAGCTTCTTTGCAACATCTACCGGTACGCCGACATCAGATATTGCAAGGTTAGGGTCAGGTGAAATCACAGTTCTGCTGGAAAAGTCGACACGCTTGCCTGAAAGTGAGCCTCTGAATCTTCCTTCCTTGCCCTTCAACCTCTGTGTAAGAGTCTTAAGCGGCCGGCCAGACCTGTGGTGAGCCTGTGGAATGCCGGAAACTTCGTTGTCAAAGTACGTCGTAACATGGTACTGCAGTAGGTCGACTAAGTCCTGCACAATAAGCGGAGGAGTTCCTGCTTCTTTGCTTTCCTTGAGGCGCTGGTTGACCCTGATGATATCTACAAGCTTGTGAGTTAGGTCATCTTCTGACCTAATGCCTGTCTCCAGAATAATTGAGGGTCTGACAGTCACCGGTGGTACGGGCAGTACTTGCAGTACAAACCACTCTGGCCTTGCTGTCTTGGGATCATACCCAAGCAGCGTCAAGTCGTCATTAGGTATATGGCTCAGTCTTTCGCGGATAGTGATTGGAAGCAGTCTGTTTTCGCCAGCATCAGTCCGCTCAACAAATATCGTCGGTTTTGTAAATATCAAGTCATACTGCTCTTTGCCGCAGTGCGGGCAGGCCTTGACCTTCTTGGCCCGCTCAATAATATCGTCTTTAATGTTTTCAAGTGTAATTACTGCATATGCCGCTTTTGTGTCGCGGATCGATTTGTAGTGGGCGAGCTCTTCTACATCAAGCTTGATCCTGTTGCATGATCGGCAGGTTATCAAGAGCAGCTTATGAATATCATCTACAAAAGCGATGTGGAGCACAGGCTCTGCTAACTCGATGTGACCGAAATGCCCCGGGCATTTCGCAGAAGTGTTTCCACAAGTGGCACATTTTTGGCCAGGCTCAAGTGTGCCCAACCTGTTGTCCATCAAGCCGCCTTGCACTGGCATTCCGTCTTCGTCATATGTTTCAGGTGCAGTGATCTCAGCTACTGAGAACTTGCGCACTTCAGTTGGCGACCATACACTAAACTTTATTCCACCTAGAGTTTTTGCAGATTCTTCCATCATTCTATCTCTACACCTTCTCCTTTACAAGTAGCCTCGGCGCGACATTGAGACTCATCATTTCCTGCAACAGCAGCTTAAACGCATACGCAATCACTACAGAGGATATCTTGGCTTTTTCCCCGCACACACGACAGATGTATCGGCGCTGTTTGACGTCATAGTATGCCAGTAAGCCACAACGCTCACAGACATTTACTTCAGCCTTGTCCGATTCTTCTAGCAGCCTGTCCTTGAGCATCATAGATGCGCCATATGCGATAAGACAATCCCGCTCCATTTCGCCAAATCTCAATCCGCCGCCGCGCGCCCTGCCCTCAGTTGGCTGCTTTGTCAACATCTGAACCTGACCTCTGGCGCGGCTATGGATCTTGTCGGCAACCATGTGATGCAATTTTTGGTAATAAACGACACCGATGTAGACATCTGTAGGAAATCTTCGTCCAGTCCTGCCGTCGTACATCACCTCCTTACCGGTATACTTGAAGCCGTAATGCTCCATTGCATTCTTAATGTCGTCTAGCTTTTCTCCAAGAAAAGCCGAGCCGTCAGCAATCTTGCCGCGGAGTGAAGCGGCTTTGCCGCCTAGCGATTCCATGAACTGGCCAACTGTCATCCTTGATGGAAATGCATGAGGATTGATCATGATGTCTGGCACAATGCCTTCTTCAGTATATGGCAGGTCTTCTTGATTGACCAACATGCCGACAACCCCTTTCTGGCCATGCCGTGAGGCGAACTTATCCCCAATCTCAGGGATGCGCATGTCGCGAACTCTAATTTTGTACATCTTGCCGCCTTCAACTGACTGAGTCACAATGACTGTATCGACCACACCGTTTTCTGACGGCCTGACGCCGACTGAAGTGTCTCGCCTGTATGGACCCTTAACCTCAAACTCCTTGTATTCTTCCATAAACCGTGGAGGCGAAGTTCTACCGATTAAGATGTCTCCTCCGTTAACTACTGCCTCGTGCATAATCGCGCCGTCCTGCTCAAGCAGACGGTAAGCCTTCTCGCCTCTGTAGCCCCGAATATTGGCATCAGGTGGTGGTACTTCAAAACTATCTTTCATCCCGCCGGGATACTGCTTTGCTTCTGCCTCGTAAATCCTATAAAAGAATGTCCTGCCAAGCCCTCTATCTACTGATGCTTTGTTGAACACCACGGCGTCTTCTATGTTGTAGCCTTCAAACGGGAGCACAGCGACGACACAATTCTGCCCTGTTGGTCGGTCTTCAAGACCAAGTAGATTAATCGCCTTCGTGCTCACTACGGGTGTTTGCGGGTAGAGCATAAAGTGCTGTCTTACGTACGTGCTTGCATTCATCAATGGCGTAGAAAAGCCAAGACTTTGCTTTGCCATTGCACTTTCGTAGGTGTTCCTTGGTGACTGATTGTGCTCAGGATATGGAATGATCGAAGCTCCCACACCCAAGATGGCAGATGGAAATATCTCTAGATGAGTGTGCAGGGGTTCTATTTTCTTTGGATCAATTGCGACATAGCAGTTCTCCTCCTCGTTTGCGTCTACCAGCTCAATCATACCCATATAGATGAGGTCATTCCAAGAAAGGAACTTTTTCGATATCTTTTCAATTACCTCATATGTTACAAGCGGCCTGCCATCTCTAATGACTACAAGTGACCTAAGCACCCTGCCAGCGTTGCAGCTAATGTAAAGACGCTTTGTGGCATTGGGGTTTTGCGAACTGTAAAGGTAGATGCCGACATGGGGATGGATCTTGCCTGATCTCCTCATAGACCTAAGTGTGTCGGCAAGGTGTTCTCCCTTCTCAATGTAGCCGATAAGCCGACCGTCGACGAACACCCTTGTGCCCGACTTCCTTAGAGCCGGGTCGACGTCATCTACGCTCTGTATTCCCAGCTCATACAGCTTTTCTGTAATTTCGGCGTTCTGGATGTTGACGGAAATTATAGCTGACAGCGCAAGATTCTTGACAAGGCCGCAGTTAGAGCCCTCAGGAGTCTCTGCGGGGCATATTCTGCCAAAGTGCGTTGCATGCAGATCCCTTGCCTCAAAATTAGGCTGGCTCCTACTAAGAGGCGACTGAATCCTTCGCAAATGCGAAATAGTCGACATATAGTTTGTCCTATCAAGCAGCTGTGTGACGCCTACCCTGCCCCTACCCCAGTTGCCTGTTGCAATGGCGTTGTTCAGCTTGTCTGACACGATGCCAGGCCTGACAGCTGCAGCGACAGCGTTGATGCCGCGCTTTTGGCCTGAGCGCTCCAGCTGATACTTCATATCACGTATCAAATTACGAAAGGCAGTCCGGAACAGGTCGGCAAGCATCTGGCCAGCAAACTTAATCACCTTGTTGCCATAATGGTCTTTATCATCAGTACCTATCCAGCCAAGCTTGAGCTCAATAAGCTTGCAGGCTGACTCGCCCAAGAATAGGGCCTTTTCGTGCCTGTTGTCAGGGTTTTTGCCGATGTGTGGCAAAAGACCCCAATCAAGCAATGTTTCGGCTCGCTTGATCTGGAATTCTTCAAGCATGCCAGGTGCAATCCTCTTGCTGATATATACTATGGCATCCCTGCTTCTGTTGACATCACCTGCCTTTTCAAATGAAGGCTCAAGCTCATCTTGTACGATTTCATTGAGTGAAACCGAGTCAGCGATATCCTTGTCAGATTCAAGACCAAGAGCCCTTATTAGCGTGATAAGTGGGATATCTACTGGCGAGCCTGGGATCTTGGTTACTATTGAACCATCTGGGCGCATTATCAGTTCTAGTTTTGCTCTATAGCCCACAATTGAGGAATAGACTTTGGCCTTGTACAGCATAGTGCCTGTGGTTTCTTCGGCATCGACAATTATTTTGTTATATGAAAGATCTTCAAGTCCTACTATGACCCGTTCTGAGCCGTTAATGATGAAGTACCCACCAGGATCCCGGGCGTCTTCGCCAAATTCGACAAGCTTGGACTCGGGCAGGTTGTGCAGAATGCATGTATTGGACTTAACCATCACCGGCATGTCGCCTATGTGGATAAAGCGCGATTCCAGAATCTTGCCGTCTTCGACTACGCTACACTCCAGCATCACAGGCGATGCATAGGTCAAGTTACGGAGCCTTGCTTCCATCGGGGCAACATGTGTTATCGAGCCGTCAAGCTCCATTATTCTCGGTTGCTGGAGCTTGATCTTGCCCAGTTTGATCTTGTAAGGATATTCTGCGGTTTCTATTTCAATTTCGCCTACCTCGTCGATTATACTTTGGAGCCCCCGCTCCATGAACTCGTTATAAGAATTCAGATGCTGCCTTGCAACGCCTTCCCTTCGCAAAATGTCATTGATGATCGGCCACATCTCGATAGAATTCTCTATCATTGTATACTCAGCCCTCTACGACGTAACGGTAATATACACTTTCACCTGCCGTTGGGCTCTTTCTCGTTATTTTGATAATGTCACCGGGCCTAACATCTAAGTCTTCGAGCGCCTTGTCGCTTATCATAACGTACGGAAGCTGGCTTGGCTTGGCGTTATACTTTTTTAGAATCTCTTCTGCCTGATCTTTGGGCAGGATTTCGTGCTTTGGCTGGTAAATGTGGTTAGTTATCTTGACTACCTTTTTTTCAGACAATAGAATATGCCTCCGAATAGAAAAACAGATTTTCTGTAAAAAAAAACATCAAAGTTAAGCCTAGTGGAGAGTGAGCATATATAAGTATTCGCACTTGTACGCATTTTGATTTTCTTTGAAAAAACTAATGGAATTACGTTACTGCGCTTGTTTGAAATGAACTATGCGTTAGAATTTCTGTACAAAAAAGATAAATAGTAATGCAATTATAGCGTGATGGTGTGCATGAAGGAGAATGGACTATAAAATATATACTTTAATGGCAATATTGCTGGGCTCAGTTGCATTGATTTCATCGATTGGAACTACCTATGCAACAACCACTAATGCAACAACCACTAATGCAACAACCACTAATGCAACAACCACTAATGCAACAACCACTAATGCAACAACCACTAATGCAACA
>Ga0075430_100002009_pt1 | contig 16757 bp, 19 predicted proteins | sample RhiMetdeltSRZDD4_FD_75294 | JGI IMG/M metagenome (GOLD analysis project Ga0075430, IMG submission 75294) | Populus rhizosphere microbial communities from Tennessee, USA - Rhizosphere MetaG P. deltoides SRZDD4 | ecosystem: Host-associated > Plants > Roots > Rhizosphere > Soil | place: USA... | reverse complement strand
CCAGCAGCAGCATTCAGCGAGCAGCCTCGGTTCCCCGTTCCCGGTTCCGGGTTCGCGCGGTGATTCCCGATTCCTGATTCCCGATTCCCGATGACCGTCCTGGTAGTCGGCTCCGTCGCTCTCGACTCGGTCGAAACTCCGTTCGGCAAGGCCGACGACGTCCTCGGCGGATCGGGAACGTTCTTCTCGGCGTCGGCGAGCCACTTCGCGCCCGTGCAACTGGTCGGCGTCGTCGGGAGCGACTATCCCGTCGACAAGCTCGAGTCGCTCTCCGCGCGAGGCGTCGACCTCGCGGGGCTCGAGCGCGCGGACGGCGAGTCGTTCCGCTGGCGCGGGCGATACCGCCACGACCTCAACTCGGCCGAAACGCTCGAGACACGCCTCGGCGTGTTCTCCCACTTCCGCCCGAAGATTCCGGAGCAGTTCCGGCGTGCGCCGTTCGTGTTCCTCGCGAACATCGATCCGCGCCTGCAGCTCGACGTGTTGAACCAGGTCGAGAAGCCGACGCTGGTCGCGTGCGACACGATGAACTTCTGGATCGAGAGCCGTCGCACCGACCTGCTCAACCTGCTCGGTCGCGTCGACCTCATCACGCTCAACGATGGGGAAGCGCGCCAGCTCACCGAGCAATCGAACCTCGTGAAAGCCGCGCGGTGGATCCTGAACCGCGGGCCGCGCCACGTCGTGATCAAGAAGGGTGAGCACGGCGCGTTCATGTTCACCGAGAAGTCCGTATTCTTCGCCCCCGCCTATCCGCTCGAGGACGTGTTCGATCCGACCGGCGCCGGTGATTCGTTCGCCGGAGGCTTCATGGGCTACCTCGCTCGATCGGGACGCGTCGACGAGGAGAACCTTCGCCGCGCGGTCGTGTACGGGTCCACGATGGGCTCGTTCGCCGTCGAGCGGTTCTCGATTCAGCGGCTGCTCGAGATCGAGACCTCGGACATCCGGGAGCGACTCGTCGAGTTCCGCCGGCTCGTTGCGTTCGAGGAGGAGTTGCCGGAGTGACGGCTGATACCGGAGCGCTCGACTACCGCAGCGCTGGCGTCGACATCGACGCGGCCGATGATGCAAAGGGTCGCCTCCAGCGGCTGGTCGAGTCCACACGGACCGCCGGCATGCGCGGGGCGTTCGGCGGCTTCGGTGGCATGTTCCGCATGCCCGAGGGCCTAACGAGTCCCTTGCTGGTCGCCAGCGCTGACGGCGTCGGCACCAAGATCAAGGTCGCGATCGAAGCCGATCGACACGACACGGTCGGGCATGACCTCGTGAATCACTGTACGAACGACATCCTGGTGCAGGGCGCGCGGCCTCTGTTCTTTCTCGACTACGTGGCGTTCGGCAAGCTCGAGCCGGCCGTGGTCGAGGGCGTCGTGGCCGGGGTAGCGGCGGGCTGCCGCGAAAACGGGTGCGCCCTCATTGGCGGTGAGACTGCCGAAATGCCAGGGCTCTACACACCGCCGGATTACGATCTGGCCGGCTTCATCGTCGGATGCGTGGAGGAGGCGCGCGTGCTCGGAGCCGAGCGCGTGCGCAACGGAGACGTGTTGGTCGGGCTGGCGAGCTCGGGGTTGCACACGAACGGGTATTCGCTGGCCCGACGGATCGTGGCGGAACGCTTACGCCTCGGTCCGCACGACCGTTTTCCCGGTGAGGATGGCTCGGTGGCCGACGTGTTGCTGCGTGTCCACCGGTCGTACCTCGCGTCGCTCGTGCCGGTGCTCGGGCCGTCCGTTGGTGCGGATGATCACATCCACGCCATGGCGCACATCACCGGCGGGGGCATCCCCGGGAACCTCAACCGCGCGCTGCCGGATACACTCGACGCACTCGTCGAGACGGCGACGTGGGAGGTGCCAAATGCCTTCCGGGTCCTCGAGCACGCGGGGCATGTCCCGCGCGATGAGATGTTCCGCGCGTTCAACATGGGCGTCGGCATGATCGTCGTCACCTCGGCGGCGGGTGCCGATGCCGTGGTTGCGAGCGCTGCCGCGGCGGGAGTCGACGCTTGGCGGCTCGGGCACGTGAAGCCCGGCAGCGGACGCGTCACTCTCAGCTGAGGAATACCGGCATGATGTTCGGCGTCTCGGTTCGTTCACTCTCCCGTTCGAGCGCGTCTGGCGCGCTCGTCGCGCTTTCGCTCGTTGCGTCCGCTGGCGCGCCGACGGCGCTCGCCGCCCAGACCATCGACCCCCGCTGCCCCGGCGGTTCGCTCCAGAACCTCGCCGCGCAGGACGCCTGCCAGAAGGCGATCGACATCTTCGCCTTCATGGCGCCGCAGCTCGGCGTCGGCCTCGTGGGCGGCAACGCCATCCTTGGCACCGGCGGAACGCTCGGCGGTCCCGGGCGCTTCTCGATCGGACTTCGTGGCAATGGCCTTCGCGGCCGGCTGCCACAGGTCGAGAGCCAGGGCGCCGCGATCACCGGTGCGCGCCAGAGCGACTACGGCATCGACGATCAGCTCGTCGGGCTTCCGGCCGTCGAGGGGGCACTCGGTCTGTTCGGCGGCATCCCGTTAGGCGTCACGAGCGCGCTGTCGCTCGACGCGCTCCTCAGCGCGACGTACGTGCCCGAGCTGACGAGCAACAACGTCGCGATCTCGCTCCCTGACGGCTCGCTCAAGCTCGGGTATGGCGCGCGGCTCGGCCTGCTGGACGAGTCGCTCGTGACGCCGTCGGTGTCGCTCACGTACCTGCGTCGCGACCTGCCGACGACGAGCCTGAACGCGATGTCGGGTGACGACGACATCTCGGTCACCGACATCCGCGTGAAAACGAGCGCGTGGCGTGGCGTCGTCGGCAAGTCGTTCGGCGTCTTCGGTCTCGCCCTCGGTGCGGGTCAGGACACGTACGACTCGCGCGCGAAGGGACTCGTGCAGGTGAACGAAGCCGGATTCACCGTCGACGGCGGACCGTACGCGATGGCGCAGAAGGTGACGCGCACGAACATGTTCGCGGACTTCTCGCTCAACTTCCCGTTCGTCAAGCTCGCCGCGGAGATTGGCCGTGTGTCGGGCGGTACGATCGACACGTACAACTCGTTCTCGGGCAAGCGTGCCGACGACCCGCTCACTTACGCCTCGGTCGGATTGCGAATCGGGAACTAGCATGACTCGCTTCGGATGAGCGCACGGTCGAGCGACGCCACGAGCATTGCCTCGCGGCGTGCCGACGAGCGCGACGCCGCTTTCATGCGGCGCGCGCTCACGCTCGCGAAGAAGGGATGGGGACAGACGGCGCCGAACCCGATGGTCGGCGCCGTCGTCGTGAAAGACGGTGTCGTCGTCGGCGACGGTCATCACACGAGCTACGGCGCGGCGCACGCCGAGATTGAGGCGTTACGCGCCGCGGGCGAACGTGCACGAGGAGCGACCGTCTACGTCACGCTCGAGCCGTGTGCGCACGTCGGGAAGACGCCTCCCTGTGTCGACGCGTTGATCGCCGCGGGGGTCGCGCGCGTCGTAGCTGCCACGCGCGACACGTCACCGACGGCCGCCGGCGGCGCCGATCGCCTCCGTGCCGCGGGCATCGACGTCACGTTCGACGTCGAGGGTGTCGCCGCGCGCGAGCTGAACGCGCCGTTCTTCCACGCGCTCGTGTCGGATCGTCCGTGGATCTCGCTCAAGCTCGCGCTGTCGATCGACGGCGCGATTGCCGACGCGAGCCGCGGTCCGGCGTGGCTCACGGGCAAGCGGGCGCGGCGCGAAGTGCACAAGCTGCGCGCCGGAAGCGACGCGGTCGCCGTCGGCCTTGGTACCGTCCGCGCGGACAACCCCGACCTCACCGTGCGCGACGCGCCGCCTCCCCGCGTCCCGCCCGCGCGCGTGGTGTTCACCCGCCGCGGCCAGCTGCCGCTCACGAGCGGCCTCGCGATGACGGCGACCGAGGTCCCCACGATCATTGTTGCCGAGTCGGTGGATCTGGCCCATGCGCGTCGGTTGAAGGGGATGGGGGTCGAGGTCGTGGCCGCGACGTCGCTCGCGGAGGCCCTGCGCGCGTTGCGGCAACGTGGCATTCGGTCGATGCTCGTGGAGGGCGGGGCAGGGTTGAGTGGGGCGCTGCTCGGCGCCAACCTGGTAGACCGGCTGATTATCTTTCAGGCACCCGTCGTGCTCGGTGCGGGGTCGCTTCCGGGGTTCGAGAGTGCCCCGCCGACGGCCGCCGCCGGCGCGCGTCGGTTCCCGATCGTCCGGCGCGTCGAGCTGGACGACGACCTCATGACTATATACGCTCTGCATCCGATCTGATGTTCACCGGCCTCGTCGATGATGTCGGTACCATCGACCATGTCGCCGACACGCCGGCGGGTCGCCTCTTCCGCATCCGTGCGCGCTACGACGACCTGGAGGACGGCGAGAGCATCGCCGTGAACGGCGCGTGTCTGACCGTTCGTGAATGGGAGCCCGGCACATTCACGGTCGCTGCGGTGGTGACGACGCTCGGGCGCACCGTGATCGACGCGTGGGGCGTCGGCACCCGCGTCAATCTCGAGCGCTCGCTGCGCGCGTCGGACCGCCTCGGCGGCCACATCGTGCAGGGACACGTGGACGGCGTGGGAACCGTGCGCAGCGTTCAGCGATTCGAAGATGCAGTGCTGATCGATGTGTCGGTGCCGTCGGAGGTGGCGGAGCTGCTCGTGCCGCACGGCTCGATCACGGTGGACGGCGTGAGCCTAACGGTGAACGCGCTACCGGAGCCCGGGGTCGTCCAGCTGTCGTTGATCGAGTACACGCTGCGGCACACGACGCTGGGGACGCTGCGCCCCGGCGATCGCGTGCATCTGGAGGCCGACGTGATCGGCAAGTACGTTAGGCAGTTGATGCGACCCTGGCTCGCGGAGCGTCCGGCCCTGCGGGCCGGCGATTCCCAATTCCACCCGCCCGCCTTCGGCGGGCACCCGCCCGATTCCCGATGACGTTCGGCTCCATCCCCCAGGCAATCGCCGACATCAAAGCCGGCAAGCTCATCGTCGTCGCCGACGATGAGGACCGTGAGAACGAGGGCGACCTCATCTGCGCGGCGCAGCTCATCACGCCCGCCCTCATCAACACCATGCTGAAGGCGAAGGGGATGATCTGCCTGGCGCTCACCGGTGAGCGCGTGGATCAGCTCGGGCTCCCGCCGCAGGGCGACGAGAACACGGACGCATTCCGCACTGCGTTCACCGTCAGCATCGACGCCGCCCCACGCTTCGGCGTGACGACCGGCATCAGCGCCGGCGATCGCGCGAAGACGATCCAGGTGGCCGTCGATCCCGCGACCGTGCGTGGCGACCTGCGTCGCCCGGGGCACGTGCATCCGCTCCGCGCTCGGGACGGTGGCGTGCTGCAGCGCGTCGGACACACCGAGGCCGCGGTCGATCTCGCGCGACTCGCCGGGCTGTACCCGGCCGGCGTGATCTGCGAGATCCTGAACGAGGACGGCAGCACGATGAAGCGCGATGCCCTCGCGCGATTCGCCGCCGAGCATGGCCTCACGTTCATCACCGTCGCACAGCTCGTCGCGCACCGGTTGGGCACCGAGCGCCTCGTTCACCGCGTTGCCGAAGCGCGATTGCCGACCGAGGTCGCCGGGAAGGACTGGCGGATCATCGGCTATCGGAACGATGTGGATACGCGCGAGCACGTCGCGCTCGTGTATGGCGACGTCGGCGACGGCGAAGGGGTGCTCGCCCGGATGCACTCGAAGTGCCTCACGGGTGATGTGTTCCACTCCATGCGCTGCGACTGTGGATGGCAGCTGCATACCGCCATGGAGATGATCGCGCACGAAGGGCGGGGCGTCGTCGTGTACCTCGACCAGGAAGGGCGGGGCATCGGGCTGCTCAACAAGCTCAAGGCGTACGAGCTCCAGGACACCGGTCACGACACCGTCGAGGCGAACGAGGCGTTAGGCTTCAAGCCCGATCTTCGCAACTACGGCATCGGCGCGCAGATCCTGCTCGACCTCGGGCTCAAGTCCATCCGCGTCCTGACGAACAACCCGAAGAAGCTCGTGGGCCTCGAGGGCTACGGTCTGCGTGTCGCCGACCGTGTGCGCATCGAGGCGCCGACGACCGACGAGAACGCCGGCTACCTCGCGACGAAGGTTCAGAAGCTCGGCCACCTGCGCGCGCTGTGAACGCGTCGATCCTCGTCACCGCTCGCCATGCCTGAGTTCAACGGAACGCCGCGAGGCCAGGGGCGTCGCTTTGCCGTCGTCGTGAGCCGGTTCAACGAGACCATCACGCAACGACTCGTCGAGGGCGCCCTCGATGCCCTCGTGCGTCATGGCGTCGCGTTCGATGACATCGACGTGCTCTGGGTGCCCGGTGCGTGGGAGCTGCCGCTCGCGGCCCGCCGCGCGGCGGCGACCGAGCGTTACGACGGGCTCGTCGCGCTCGGTGCCGTGATTCGCGGCGACACCCCGCACTTCGACTACGTGGCGGGCGAGGCGTCACGCGGGCTCGCAGCGGCGAGCACCGAGTTCGACGTGCCGATCGGCTTCGGCGTGCTGACGTGTGACACGGTGGCGCAGGCCGAAGCGCGCGCGGGCGGGGAGCACGGGAACAAGGGCTGGGACGCGGCCCTCGCGGCGCTCGAGATGGTGGACCTCTTCGACCACGTCGATGGCCCGTCGGAGGACTGAGACGCGCGCGCGCTCGCGCGCGCTCCAGGCACTCTACGCGTGGGACATGCGCGGCGAACGAGACCTCGAGCGAGTCGCCTCGCGCGTGTGGGACGACCTCGCCGTCGGCAGCGACGAGCGCGCGGCCGCAGGCACGCTCATTCGCGAGATCGCCGCGCATCGCTCCGAGCTCGACCGCTCGCTCGCGGCCGTGACCGAGAACTGGCGAATGGAGCGCCTGGGCGCGATCGAGCGCTCGGTCCTTCGCCTCGCGGCTGCCGAGCTGTCGCTGGGCGCAACGCCGCCGCGGGTTGTGCTGCAGGAGGCGATTCGCCTCGCTGAGCGCTACGGCAGCGCACGGAGCGCCAAGTTCGTCAACGGCGTGCTGGACGCACTGGCCAGGCGCATGGGGCGCCTGTGACGCCAGACCGAACCGCGCTGGCTACCGGACGCTGGAACTGGTTGCCGCGGGGTGAACTGCCCCGGGAGGCAGCTAGGCTCCCGAGGTCATTACCCTGCAGCAACCGGTTTCAGCTGACAGCAACCAGCGTTCTGACGTCGAGTTCGCCCTTCTGTCCGTGCGAATCCTCTTAGTCAACTGGCAGGACAGAGAAAACCCTCAGGCCGGCGGCGCTGAGATTCATCTTCACGAGATCTTCGGCCGGCTCGCCGCGCGCGGGCACGAGGTCACGCTGCTCTGCGGTGGGTGGCCAGGCTGTCCGTCTCGCGCCTCGCTCGACGGAATCGACGTCGTTCGCATCGGTACCCGCCTCACGTGGCCGGCGCTCGCGCGTGGCGCGTACAGGCGGCTCTTCGCCGGGCACCCGCACGACGTGGTCGTCGAGGACATCAACAAGATGCCGCTGTACACGCCGTATTGGGGGGCGCGGCGCGTCGTCGGCCTCGTCCCACACCTCTTCGGCGGCACCGCGTTTCAGGAGCTGCCGGCGCCAATGGCGTCGCTCGTGTGGTTGTCCGAACGTCCAATTGCCCGCGTCTATCGGGACGTCCCGTTCCATGTGATCAGCGAGAGCACCGCCGACGATCTCGTCGCTCGCGGCGTGCGCCGCGAGGTGATTCGCGTGATCTATCCGGGCATCGATACGGGCCACTACACCCCGGACCCCGCTATGCGGGCGGCCAGTCCCGTGTTCTCGTACCTCGGACGTCTCAAGCGGTACAAGGGGGTGGACATCGTCATTCGCGCGTTCGCTGAGGCAGCGCTGCCTGACGGCACGCTGGAGATCGCCGGCGCGGGCGATCATCGCCCCGCGCTGGAACGGCTGGCGGCGTCGCTTGACCTCGGCCGCCGGGCAAGGTTTCTTGGGCGTATCAGTGAGGAGGACAAGGTCTCGCTGCTTCGACGCGCGTGGGCGCTCGCGTTCGCGTCGCCGAAGGAAGGGTGGGGCATTACGAATCTCGAGGCGGCAGCCTGCGGAACGCCGGTGGTCGCCTCGAACTCGCCGGGGATCAGGGAATCGGTACGTGACGGTCAAACGGGCTTCCTTGTACCACATGGCGACACGGCCGCGATGGCGGCGGCTCTCCGGCGCATCGCCGGCTCGCCAGCGTTGGTTCAGACGCTCGGTGCCAACGCGCGCCGGTTCGCCGAGTCGTTCACCTGGGAGCGCGCCGCACTCGAGACCGAGTCGCACCTGGCCGCCGTATCGTGAGCAGCCTTGGGCCAGTTTCGCAGGAGGAGTTCGGTGGAGATAGTGTTCCAGTCACACCACGCGAAAGTGTCCGACCGCCTACGTGAGCGTGCCCGTCTCGCGGTCACCCGTCTCGGGCAGCGTCTCGCCCGTGCCGTCGACGCAGTCATTCGATTCGAGGAAGACGGACCGACGCGTCGCGTTGAAATTGTCCTTCATGCCCCTCGCCGGCGGCCAATCGTCGCGGAGGGAACCGCTCGCTTCTTCGGCCCTGCGTTGAGCTACGCGATCGAGCGGCTCGAGGCGCAGGCTCGCCAGGTCAAGCGCACGCCAAAGACTCGCGCCCGGAAACTCGCTCGCGCGTGAGTCGACCACTGACCGTCGGCGCACTCGTCGCGCGCCTAAAGCGTGGGTTCCCGCTGGAACAGGTAGGTGTCGGCGGGCTCGATCGCCCGGTGACGAGTGCCGACGTGTCAAGCCCCGGGCTCGTGCTCGCCGGGTACGTCGATCGGTTTCCGGCCCAACGCCTTCAGGCATTCGGCGAGACGGAAATCGCGTACCTCTGCTCGCTCTCCCCAGCCGAGCGCGATCGCATTCTCCGCCGGTTCTTCGCGTTCGACCTGCCTTGCGTGTTCGTCACGAAGGGACAGGACCTGCCCACGGGATTCGCGGAGATCGCGGCCGAGCGCGTCGTGCCGATCTTCCGCACGCCGCTCAAGACCGGCGAGTTCTATCGCCGCATCAAGCCGATCCTCGACGACCTGTTCGCGCCGACGACGACGCTCCACGGCTCGCTCGCCGACGTCTTCGGCGTCGGGCTCTTCTTCACCGGGAAGAGCGGGATCGGGAAGTCGGAGTGTGTGCTCGACCTCGTGGAACGGGGGCATCGGCTCGTCGCCGACGACCTGGTCATCATGACGCGCCGGGGCAACGACGTGCTCATCGGCCGTGGGCACGAGCTGCAGCGGCACTTCATGGAGATCCGCGGGGTCGGGCTCATTGACATTCCCGCCATTTTCGGAATCCGCGCCGTGCGCCAGCAAAAGCGCATGGAGGTCGTGGTCCACCTCGAGGAGTGGGACCAGGACGCGGTCGTCGACCGCACGGGGCTCGACACGGAAACGACGACGATCCTCGGCGTCGAGCTGCCGAAGATCAAGGTGTTTCTCAATCCCGGCAAGAACATCACCGTGATCGCCGAAGTGATCGCGATGAACCACCTGCTGCGCTACAGCGGCGTGAATCCCGCCGAAGCGTTCAACGAACGGCTCATCGGCAAGATGCGCGAGGCCGCCGACGTTAGGCAGTACCTGGTCGAAGACGATGAGTGAGTCAAACGCCGGCGCGCCGCGCGCGCTCGTCGCGGGTCATGGCGATTTCGCCACCGGCCTCGTGTCGGCCGTCGGCCAGATCACCGGCCGGGGCGACGCGTTCGTGACGCTGTCGAACCGCGACATGAGCGCGGCGGACGTCGAGCGCGCGATGCGCGAGCAGGTGGACACGCGCGGCATCACCGTCATCTTCACCGACCTGCCGGCGGGGAGCTGCACCATGGCCGCCCGACGGCTGCAGCGCGAGCGTCCGGCGACGGTGCTCGTGACCGGAACCAATCTCGCCACCTTGCTCGATTTCGTCTTTCACACCGACGTCTCGGCGATCGAGGCGGCGCTCCACGCCGCCGACAAGGGTCGCGCGTCGCTCGTTGCCACCGGGGGCGCGCCGAGTGGCCATTGAGCTCTTTCGCATCGACGACCGCCTCATCCACGGGCAGGTCGTCGTGGGATGGGGCCAGCCGCTCGACCTCACATTCATTGTGCTCGTGGACGATGAGGTCGCGTCGAGCGAGTGGGAGCAGGAGCTGTATCGCATGGGTGTCCCACCGGAGATGGAAGTGCATTTCCATACGGTCGATTCCGCCGCGGCGAATCTGGCCGAGTACCAGCGCGATGAGCGTCGCGGCGCGCTGCTCACCGGTGACATCGAGACGATGGCGCGGCTCGTCGAGCTCACGGGAGCCATCGCCCGCGTGAATCTCGGCGGCATTCATCACCGGACCGGACGCACGCAGCGGCTGCGCTACATCTTCCTCGCGCCGGAGGAGGAGAAGTCGCTGCGCGCGCTTGCCGCGCGCGGCGTCGAGGTGAGCGCGCAGGACGTTCCGGCCGCGCGCCCGCTTGCGCTGACCGAGGTTCTCTCCGGAGATGGCAACCGGTGACGGATCTCGTTCAGCTGCTGCCGCTCGCCTTGTTAGGCGCCATCCTCGGGCTCGATGTCGTGAGCTTCCCGCAGGCGATGATCTCGCGCCCGCTCGTGGCCGCGACGGCGGCGGCCACCTTGCTCGGCGAGCCCGGGCGCGGGCTGCTCATCGGCGCGACGCTCGAGATGTTCGCGCTCGAGACGCTGCCGTTCGGGGCCTCGCGGTATCCGGAGTGGGGCTCTGCCGCGGTCGTCGGAGGAGCGCTCTTCGCGATCCACCCCGACGCGAGCCCTGGCGCGCTCACCGTCGCCGTCCTCGCCGCGCTCATCGCCGCCTGGGTCGGCGGGTGGTCGATGGTGCAGCTGAGAAAGCTGAACGCCCGCCTCGCCCGCGCGCGCCACGAGAGCGTCGCGAGCGGGTCGAAGCGCGTCGTCGAAGGGCTGCAGGTGTTCGGCCTAACGGCGGACCTCGTGCGTGGCGGTGCGCTCACCGCCGCGTTTCTCGCCGTCGCGATTCCCGCTCACCAGTACGTCCTCAGCCGCTGGGCTACCGACCCCCGTGTGTCACGCGCCGTCGTCGTCGCGCTCGCGGCGAGTGTGGCGGCGGGCGCGGTGTGGAAGGTCGTGCACGCGGCGCCCGGCGCGCGGTGGCTGCTGCTCGGTGGGATAGGCGTCGGACTCGCTCTTCTCGCCACACGATGAGGCGTGCGTCGGTGGGCGGCCCCGAGATCCCGTTCCGAACACGCGTCGCGATGTTCGTGCGACTGCTCGCGATTCAGGGCGCGTGGAATTACGAGACGCTCCTCGGCAACGGCATCGGCTTCTGTGTGGAACCGGCGTTGCGACTCCTGCCGGGTGGGCAGGGCGGACCCGCGTACCGATCCGCGCTCGCTCGGCAGAGTCAGTACTTCAACGCGCATCCGTACATGGCTGCCGTGGCCGTTGGTGCACTGGCGCGCGCGGAGCTGGACGGTGAAGCCCCGGCGAAGATCGAGCGCTTCCGCACGGCGCTGTGCGGCCCGCTCGGCAGCGTCGGCGACCGTCTGGTGTGGGCGGGTTGGCTTCCCGCATGTTCCGTGGCGGCGCTCGCCGCGTTCGGATTCGGCGTCGGCACCGGCGGCGTGCTGTTGGTGTTTCTCGGGCTCTATAACGCGGGTCATTTCGCGCTTCGCGCCTGGGGGTTGAGCGCGGGGTTGGATCACGGAATGAAGGTGGCGTCGGCGCTGGGCGAACCGGTATTGCGAAAGAGCCCGCCGCACATCGCGCAGGCGGCGGCGCTTGTTGGCGGCGTTGCACTCCCGCTCGCACTCGATCAGGTGATCGGTCCGGGACGGGCGCTGTTCGGAATCGTGCTCGCCGCGGTCGCGCTTGGGGGATTGGTGCTCGCGCAGCTTCACGGCCGGGTGGAGGGGTGGAAGGTGGCTGTCGGCCTGCTCGTGCTGTTCGTCCTCTACTCGGTGGTGCGCTGATGGTCGAACGTTCCGTCCACGTTGTGAACAAGAACGGGCTTCACGCGCGCCCCGCCGCCGAGATCGTGAAGGCGGCGGCCAAGTTCCGCAGTGACATTACGATCGTGCGCGACGACCTCGAGGTGAACGGCAAGAGCATCATGGGTGTCATGATGCTCGCGGCCGAGTATGGTTCCGAGTTACTGCTTCGCGCGGACGGCACCGACGAGCAGGACGCCGTCTCAGCGATCGCGAAGCTCATCGAAAGCAAGTTCGGCGAGTCATGACCGCGTCCTGAACCGGTTTCTTCGTGGATCGAACGCTCACCGGCATTCCCGCGTCTCCCGGTATCGTGATCGGACCGGTGCACCTCCTTCTCTGGGAGGTGCCCGACGTCGCAACGCGGATTCTCGCCGACGACGCGATTCCCAGTGAGATCGACCGCCTCCGCTCCGCCGTCAATCGCGCGAAGGAAATACTCGCGAGCGTCCGCGACCGCGCCGAGGCGCACGCGGGGCCCGAAGAGGCCGCGATCTTCGACGTCCAGATCTCCATTCTCGAGGACGAGGATCTCGCGCGGCAGGTCGAGTCGTACATCCGTCAGAACCTCGCCGCCGAAAAAGCGTTCGACGTCGTGCTGAACGAATGGCGCCAGCGATTCGCGCATCACGCCTCCCCCATGATGCGCGAGCGCGTTGGCGACCTCACCGATGTGCACATCCGTGTGCTCTCGATTCTCCTCGGGCTGCCGGACCACGACCCGGTGGACGTGCCGAAGGGATCGAAGGCGATTCTCGTCACGCACGACCTGACGCCGAGCCTCACCGTCCAGCTGGACCGCGACGCGATCGCCGCGATCGCGACGGATGCGGGGACGCGCACCGCGCACGTCGCGATTCTCGCCCGCTCGCTCGGCCTGCCGGCCGTGGTCGGGCTGCGCGACGCCACGATCCGTCTCTCGGGCGGCGAGAAGGCGGTGCTCGACGGGTCCACCGGCACGCTCGTGATCAACCCCACCGACGCCGAAGTCAGCGTCTTCCTCCACCGTGCCGAGCGAGAGGCGCAGGACGAGGCAGAGCTGCGGCTGCTGGTGTCGGCGGAGCCGGTCACGACCGACGGGGTTCGCATCACGCTGCGCGCGAACGTCGACTTGCCGGAGGAGTCGACGCTGGCGGCCAACAGCGGTGCGGATGGCGTCGGGTTGCTGCGAACGGAGTTTCTCGTCGTCGGCCGCGCGGCGATGCCTGACGAGGAGGAGCAGTACCGCGCCTACCGTCGCGTCGTCGAAGCGTTCGGCGGTAAGCCCGTCGTCATCCGCACGTTCGACATTGGTGGCGACAAGCTTCCGCTCGGTGGCTATCCGCACGAGCCGAACCCGTTTCTCGGCTGGCGCGCGATCAGGATGTGCCTCGACGAGTCGGAGCTGTTCAAGGTGCAGCTTCGCGCGCTGCTGCGGGCCGGATTGCACGGTGACGTGCGCATCATGCTCCCGCTCGTCGTCACGGTGGACGAAGTGCGACAGGCGAGGGTGCTGCTCGACACGGCCGCGAACGAGCTTCGGGAGCGCGGTGTGCCGTTTCGGGCCGACCTGCCGCTCGGCGTGATGGTCGAAACGCCGGCCGCCGCGATGAGCGCCGATACGCTCGCGCGGGAGGTGGCGTTCTTCAGCATCGGCACGAACGATCTCGTGCAGTACACGCTGGCCGTCGACCGAGGCAACGTGAACCTCGCGGCGCGCTTCACCCCGCTCCATCCGGCCGTCCTCCGCCTGGTGAAGCGCACGGTCGACGTCGGTCGCGAGGCCGGGCTCGAAGTTGCGGTTTGCGGCGAGATGGCGTCTCAACCGGTGATGGCGTTCGCGCTCATCGGGCTCGGGCTCCGTCAGCTCAGCGTGGCGCCGAGAGCGGTTCCGTTGGTCAAGCACATCGTGCGCGGCATCAGCACGAAGCTCGCAACGGAGGCCGCCGAAGCCGCGCTCGCCGCCGACAACGCCGCCGACGCCGAGCGCCAGCTGGCCGGGCGACTGCGCGCGGCATTTGGCGACGCGTCGTTCCTCGGCGACGGGTTGCTCGTCAGCTAGGCGGGCGGGTATCGTTCAGGAGACGCGCCGGTGCTCTAGCCGGCGCGCTTTTCACATTTAGAACCGAGAGCAGCCGCGTGTACGATCGTCACCTCTTCACATCGGAGTCCGTCACCGAGGGGCACCCGGACAAGATCGCCGACGCGATCTCGGATGCCGTGCTCGACGCCATCATCGCCGACGACCCGTCGGCGCGCGTGGCATGCGAGACCCTCGTTACGACGGGGCTCGTGTGCGTGGCGGGCGAGATCACCACGAAGACCTACGTCGATATCCCGAAGCTCGTGCGCAACACGGTCGAGCGCATCGGCTACACCGACGCGACCTACGGCTTCGATCACAAGACGTGCGCGGTCATCAGCACGATCGACAAGCAGTCTCCCGACATCGCGCAAGGCGTGGACACGGGCGGCGCCGGCGACCAGGGAATGATGTTCGGTTACGCCACGGATGAGACGGAAGAGCTCATGCCGATGCCGATTCTCCTTGCGCACCGACTGACACGCGCGCTCGCCGAGCGACGTCGCAACGGAGCCAGGTGGCTGCGACCCGATGGGAAGGCGCAGGTGACCGTCGTCTACGAGGACGGACATCCGGTTGCCGTAGACACCGTGGTCGTCTCCACACAGCATGACGAGAAGGTCTCGAACTCGAAGATCCGGAAGACGATCATCGAGGAGGTCATCGAGCCCTCGATCCCGAAGGATCTCCTCGGCAAGAAGGTCAAGTACCACATCAACCCGACGGGGCGCTTCGTAGTCGGCGGCCCGCAGGGAGACGCCGGCCTCACCGGCCGCAAGATCATCGTCGACACGTACGGCGGCATGGGACGCCACGGCGGCGGCGCGTTCAGCGGCAAGGATCCGTCGAAGGTGGACCGGTCCGCGTGCTACGCGGCGCGTTGGGTGGCGAAGAACATCGTCGCCGCGGGACTCGCGCGGCGCTGCGAGGTGCAGCTGGCGTACGCCATCGGCGTTGCCGAACCCGTGTCGGTGATGGTGGACACGTTCGGCACGAGCGAGATCCCCGAAGCCGCGATCATGCGGGCGGTGGCTGCCACGTTCGACCTCACCCCGCGCGGCATCACGACCGCGCTCGACCTGCGCAAGCCGATCTACTCGGCCACGTCGGCGTACGGGCACTTCGGCCGGACGCCGCAGACGATCAAGAACGGCAAGAGCTCGGCGACGCTCTTCAGTTGGGAGCGTACGGACCGCGCCGCCGCGCTGAAGAAGGCGGTGCGCTGACATCCGCTCTGCGACCAGCAGTCGTTTCAACGGACGAGGGCCTCGGATGTTACGTCGATCCGAGGCTGTTTCGTCTCCGATATGCGCGGCTTCCACACCGCCGCGCGGCGGATCATGTTTCCGTTCGAGCAGTAGCAGTGCCGACCAGAATCAGGATCGTGTGATGGTGGAAGTCACGGTCGCCCGACTCGGGCTCGACAGCTCGACCAATTCCTACGTGGTGATCCTTCAGGAGAAGGGGGGTACCCGCCTGCTCCCGATCTGGATCGGCCAGCCGGAAGCGGAGTCGATCGCGATGCACATCAACAGCATCAAGCGCGAGCGGCCGATGACCCACGACCTCTGCAAGAACCTGATTGTCGGGCTCGGCGGCCAGCTCCGGCGCGTGCAGATCACGAAGGTGCAGAAGAGCACGTATTTCGCCGAGCTTCACATCATGCGCGGCGACGTACTGATTCAGATCGACGCGCGCCCGTCCGACAGCATCGCCGTGGCGCTTCGGCTCTCCGCGCCGATCTACGCACAGGACTCGCTGCTGACTTCCGTTGACGGCGAGGAGACTGACGAGCCCGAGGAACCGTACGAAGCCGCGAAGACGGCAGAGGAGCTCAACGCGGAGCAGCTCAAGCAGTACCTCGAGAACTTACGACCCGAAGATTTCGGCAAGTTCAACTTGTGACTCGTCCGGTACTGGAGAGAGCGAAGGGCGAGGCGGCCGTGCGGAGAGGCCGCCTTTTGCGTCTCGCCGGCGTGCTGGCGGCGGTCGCTGTCAGCGCCGGGGTTGCAGGCGCCCAGGACTCGGCGGCTGCGGGATCGGGCGACAGAACCGCGCCACGCAACGTGACCGGTCGCGTGGTTCGTCCCGGCGATGACGGCATGATTCCGGTGACCGACGCGTGGGTCACGCTGCATCGCGTGGGGCCGGACAGCAGTGGCCCGATCGACTCCGTGCGCACCGGCGCCGGCGGCCGGTACTCGATGCGCTACACGCCGCACGGCACCGACGCCGTGTACTTCGCGTCGAGCATGTACGGCGGGATCGCGTATTTCACGCCGCCGCTTCCCCCGAGCGATGCCGGCGGCGCTGCCGGCGAGATTACGGTGTTCGACACGACCTCGAATCCCGTCCGGATTCGGACGCGAGGCCGCCACCTCGTGGTGTCGACGAGCGCGACGAGCGGCCGGCGCACGCTCGTGGAAGTGTTCGAGCTCTCGAACGACACGACCGTGACCGTTGTCTCCGGCGGGCGCGAGCGGGCGACGTGGAGCACGACCCTCACGCCTAACGCGGCGGACTTTCAGATCGGCCAGAACGATATTGGAGGCAACTCGATCGCGTTCCGCGATGGGCGGGTGCTCGTGTACGCGTCGCTGTCGCCGGGCATCCGGCAGGTCGCCTTTTCGTACTCCGTTCCGGCCGCGGATTTTCCGCTCGCAGTCCCGATCGCCGACTCGGTCGGTGTGTTCGAAGTGCTGCTCGAGGATCCCGGATCGTCCGCGAGCGGTGGCGGCCTCGCGGAACAGGAAGC
>Ga0075430_100002008_pt1 | contig 16760 bp, 14 predicted proteins | sample RhiMetdeltSRZDD4_FD_75294 | JGI IMG/M metagenome (GOLD analysis project Ga0075430, IMG submission 75294) | Populus rhizosphere microbial communities from Tennessee, USA - Rhizosphere MetaG P. deltoides SRZDD4 | ecosystem: Host-associated > Plants > Roots > Rhizosphere > Soil | place: USA... | reverse complement strand
TGGTCAACACCCCGATCGCCACCCGATCCGGTAACCGATCCCGCGCCGCCTTGACGATACGAGTCACACCAGCCACACGGAAGATCATACACCATCAAATGCTTAAGGAAGCGCCATTGGACCCGATGCCTCTCCCTCTCCGCGGCCCAGCGCTCCCGCAACGACCCAAGCTCCCGCATGAAGGTCGCCTGCGCTACCGGCCACCTCGGCGTCGCGAAGGCCCGCAGCGCGACAAGCGCAATCTCCGTCGGCCGGTACGAGTAGTCGCCACTGTTCACAGCGCGGTCTGGCGCGTCACTATTCGCCTCGAGGATCCCTGCGGCCATCAGCTGGTGAACACTATTCTTGCGGACGCTCTCCCGGCTGTTCGGCGCATACCGGACCGGATCCTTGCGCCCCTTCTTCACGTCGGGGTAGTGCTCCGCCATCCAGTTCATGCTCTCGGTAATGCCGAGCGTCTGCTGCCGCGCCGCCGTCCATGGCTCGTCGGCATCCAGGTCGAGCATACTCAGAAGCACGAGGGCTGTGCGGACGTTCTGCTGAGGCCTCGGCAAGCCCAACTCCTTCAGCACGGTCTGCGCCTCCCGGACACGGGCGTTCTGCTCATCTTCCATTGGCATGCGGCTCCCGACTCATACATACAGGCATGGCACCACAACCCGTACGGCCGCATCCACATCACCGACGCTGACGCGCTCCCCTGTCACCGCGCCGATTTGGCGCAGCTGTTCTAGCGATGGGTATCGCAGACTGCGTAGGTCCCCTGCGTTGATCTGCGTGTGGCCACTGAACAGGCGGACGAACTGGTCGACCGGTGCACTATTCAAGAAGGCGGTCAGACCGGCCGCGACGACTGGGTCGAGGCCGGCGTTGTTGACGTGAAAGACGTTCAAGTGGTTCTCGATCGCTACGCGCTCGCCCGGTATGTCCTCTGGCAGGAGCAGCGCCGCGCTAACACGGCGTGGCTCCTCCTTTGCGCTGAATCGCTTCACCAGCACGTACACCCCGGCCGGAAGTAGCAGTGGCCCGGTTTCAGCGTTGTTGGCTAGTGCGTTCGGCTTGCGGCCAGCTGGCATCGGCCAGCTGATGCGCGCGGCACTAAGGTGGCCCGGATACAGTAGAGGCACCGTGCCCGTACCGTGCTCGGCCCGCAGGTTCTTTCTAGTGCGGAAGTCCACAACGCGTCCCGTACTGACCTTCAGCCCGAGGTCCGCAAGCGACGCGGGAAGTTCCGCCACCCGTTCGGCGAGTTCCAGCCCTGCGACATCTGGTGTGATGTGGACGAACGACTGCGGATCGGTCGGGCTGACTACCTGCTCGTACGGCACGTCGTGGGAGGCTGGCTCATCGGTATATCCGTGGCTGGTCGAGATCCGTACCGTCCTCGGCTTGTCCCCGACGACCGCGCGAAAGATCACGTTCTCCTGGAGGACCTCGCTGTCGGCGAAAACGACGTTACGCTTATTGAAGGCGTGCAGGTTGCGCAGCGCGGCCTTGCTCAGTAGCTCCCGTCGGAACTTCCGGAAGTATGTGCCGTTCGCGAAGCTGCGCGGCGTAATGGCGATGAGCTGACCACCAGGCGCAAGCAGCCGGAGCGCGAGCAGCACGAACGCCGTGTAGAGGTTGGTCGTCTCCACGCCAACGGGGTCCAGAATGGCGCGCTCGGGGCTGTCGACCCGGATCTTTCGGTATGGCGGATTCAAGATGGCGAGGTCGAACTGGGGGTCGGCGCCCGTCCGCAGCTGCTCGGCCCCCCAAGCGAGGAAATCATCGTTGCGCTGATCAATGGTGACCGGATGCGTGTCGGCGCAGTCTGCGAGCGTTGCGGTCAGGTCGGCATTGATGCTGTCGTCAAGTTCAAACGTCGTCAGGTGCAGCTTCAGATCGGGTGCTTCACGGGCGGCACGGGCGACGAGCGCCACTGTGAGCGACCCAGTGCCAGCACCTGCGTCGAGGTTACGGATGCTTCCCTTCTCAGGTATATCAGCGAGGCTGATGATCAGCTCGGCGGCCGGTGCCGGTGTGAAGAACTGCCCGAGTTTGATACGCGCCCCATCGGTGAGCTGAGCCCCACGGGTTAGCCGGCGTCGTTCCGCGCGCGCTACGAGGTCTTCGGGCGTCGTTGTCACGCCCTCAGTCTGCCTGGTTGCACCGACAAGAACGGTTAGGGCCAGCATGCGAAGCTACGCGTGTCCCGGGCCAGACACGGCGACCACCGCTGCGCTTCGCACAGGTCCGAGCGGACGAGCGGCCGGCCGGCATGCCTTCGTCGGTGAACCGAGAACCCAACTCGCAGCCGCCGAGCGATGGCGCGACCTCGATGGACGAGTGGCAAGCCATCGCCCCAAGTCGCACCCGGTCGCGTCCCGGCAGGTCGAGTACCAGCGCCGGACGTGGCCCTCCTCGGAGATGCGGTAGTACCCCTCACGATCGGGGAGATTCCTCGCATATGCGCACAAATAGCGCATAGTTCGCCCACCAAGGAATGCATCGGCAGCGCAAGCCAGTTCCCGCCATGCACGGTTCGCTGGTGGACCTACCGGGCTACAGAGGCATGCCCGCCTCGCACAGCGATGTAGCACACCAGTGCGTTACAGCAACCGATGCGGCAACGCGGCGAGTGCTCGCCCGCACTCCGGTGTGCGTGCAGGCCCGCGAAACGATGGGACAGCAACGTCGACAGGCCGCCTGTCACCGTACGGCGGGTAGAGCGGTCGCGCTCCGCCGATGCACATCCGGCACAGCGCGTGGGCCCCACCAGATCGCGATGGGACCGAGTGAGATCGGAACCAGGATCCCAACTGGCAGCCATCCGCGCTGGTCAGCGCGGTTTCCGCTAGCGATAGCGGAGGGCGTGGGATTCGAACCCACGAGAACGCTCACGCGCTCTAGCGGTTTTCAAGACCGCCGCCATCGGCCACTAGGCGAGCCCTCCTTGGTGCGGAAGCATTGCCGATCCATACACGTCAAGCGCTGGGCCTGAATGCATCGTAAGGGAGCGAGCACGCAGGCGCGTCGTCACCCCCGCACCAGTTTGCCAGATCCCACGACGTCAAGCGCAGCAGTACCTTCGCCTATCGAGCACTTGTCAGCGGCTCAGACTCAGAGCTGCCACCCGCTCACTCACTGGTAGCTTTACATGACTTGCGGTCCATGGCGAGTCACGTACCCGGACCGGTGTGTCGTTTAAGTGTCTGTATCGGGTCGGTCGCCGTCTTGCTCACTAGGCTCGGGCGGTGATCGTGGACCTGTCGCACGACATCGTCGCTGGGATGGCGACCTATCCGGGCCTGCCTGGCCCGCGGCTGGAGGTCATGACGTCCCGCGTGGCGTCCGCGGAGCGGCTGGCGAGCGGCGCGTCCTTCGAGATCGAGACGCTGACGCTGGTCGGCAACACCGGCACGTACCTCGACGCCCCGTACCACTTCCACGCCGACCGGGCCGACCTGGCTCAGCTGCCGCTCGAGCGGCTGGTCAACGTGCCGATCGCGATGGTCCGCGCCGTCGGCTACGCAAAGGTGGCGGCAGCAGGCCTCGGCGACCTGTCGGGGCTGTGGGGCCACGCGGTGCTCGTGCATACCGGCTGGGCCCGGCACTGGGGCACACCTCGCTACCTCGACCTGGACTGCCCTCACCTGACCGCCGACGCCGTCGGCGCGCTCATCGACGCCAACGCCGCCCTTGTCGGCATCGACTCGCTCAACATCGACGACCCGACCGATCCCGAGCGCCCCGCGCACCAGCGGCTCCTCGGCGCCGACATCCCGATCGTCGAGCACCTGACCAACCTCGAGTCGGTGCCGGACACCGGCGCCCGGCTCACCGTGCTGCCTGCGCCCGTACGCCGCATGGCCTCCTTCCCTGTCCGCGCCGTGGCTGTCCACAGTGGATGATTCGTACGAGCGTGGACTGCTCGACGTGGGTGACGGCAACCGCGTCTACTGGGAGAGCCGCGGTGACCCGCACGGGAAGCCGGCTGTCGTGCTGCACGGCGGACCAGGGTCGGGGTGCAGCCCGGCGTGGCTGCGGTACTTCGACCTTGACGCGTACCGCGTCGTCCTCTTCGACCAGCGCGGCTGCGGCCGCAGCACGCCGCACGCCAGCGACCCGGCGGTCGACCTGTCCACCAACACGACCCACCACCTGCTCACCGACATCGAGCGGCTGCGGCGCCACCTGGGCATCGACCGGTGGCTGGTCTTCGGCGCGTCCTGGGGCTCCACGCTCGGCCTCGCCTACGCCGAGCGCCATCCCGGGCAGGTCAGCGAGGTCGTCCTGTTCAGCGTCGTCACGACCACCCGCCGGGAGGTCGAGTGGGTCACCCGCGACATGGGCCGGCTCTTCCCGGCCGAGTGGTGCCGCTTCCGCGACGGCGTACCGGCGGAGGAACGTGACGGCAGCCTCGTTGACGCGTACGCCCGGCTGCTGGGCGGCCCCGATCCGGCGGTGCGGGACAAGGCCGCCCGGGACTGGTGCGCCTGGGAGGACACCCACGTCTCGCTGGCGCCGGGCCGCCGGCCCGACCCGCGGTACGCGGACCCGCGGTTCCGTATGGCGTTCGCCCGGCTGGTCACGCACTACTGGCGGCACGCGGCCTGGTTCGAGGACGGTGCCCTGCTGCGGGATGCCAGCAACCTCGCCGGCGTCCCGGGGGTGCTCGTCAACGGCCGGCTCGACGTGAGCGGCCCACCCGACATCGCGTGGCAGCTCGCCCAGGCGTGGCCCGGCTGCGAGCTCGTGCTCGTGGACGAGGCGGGCCACGGCGCAGGCCACCCCGGCATGGCCGAGGTCCTCCGCGCGGCCACCGACCGCTTCGCCGGGCGGCGTCCACCCGCCGGCTGACCAGGCCGGGCGGCATCCAGCCGCCAGCTGATCGGGCGCCTGTTGACAGGTGGTGGCCGCTGACGACGAGGGTCTCAGCGGTGGGCGAGCGCTCCCGCCGGAGCCAGGGCCCGGACGTGGGACAGCATCCGCCCGGCCACCGCCGGCCAGGACAGCCGCTCGCCGAGGCGGCCCGACGCGGCGCGGGCCCGGAACAGCAGCGTGCCATCGCCGAACAGGCGGTTCAGCGCGGTCGCGATCGCGTGCGGGTCCTCCACCGGGACCACCGCCCCCATCTCGGCGGAGACGAGGTCCCGCGCGTAGTGGTAGTCGGTCGACACGATCGCGCAGCCGGCGGCGACAGCGAAGGTCAGCGTGCCGGACGAGATCTGTTCCCGGTTGGGGTACGGCGTGAGGTAGACGGCGGTACGCCTGAGCAGGGCGGCCAGGTCAGCCTCGGAGAGGAAGTCGTCGACGAACCGGACGTTCTCCGCTAGGCCCAGCTCCGCGACTCGCCGCTGCAGGCTGTGCCGGTACCGCTCGCCGTGCCGGCGTACCTGCTCCGGGTGGGTCGCCCCGGCCACCACGTAGAGCACGTCGGGGTGGCGGCGGGCGACCGCGGCCAGCGCGTCGATCGCCGTCTCGATGCCCTTACCGGGGCCGATCAGTCCGAACGTGGAGACCAGCGGGCGACCGCGCGCCTCGGCCAGCACCCGCGCCAGTGCCGCGGAGCGCGCGCTGCGGGGTGGCGCGTAGAGGATCTCTGGCGCGCCGTGCGGCACCACCACGATGCGGTCCACCGGCACCAGGTCGTTGCGCTCTAGCAGCCTGACTGCGGTGGGCGAGAAGACGGTGACGGTCTGGGCGCCTTCACACAGCGCGCGCAGCGTGGCCGCCTGGCCCGGGGACGGGTGCGACAGGACGGTGTGCAGGGTCACCAGGTACGGCACGCCGAGCCGGCTCAGCTCACCCGCGAGGATCAGCACATACGCCCCGTCGTCGCCGCCGAAGATGCCGTACTCGTGCTGGATCAGCACCGCGTCGACGCCGAGCGCGGCCATCCGGCGCGCGGCGATGCGGTAGTCGTCCGGGCTGTCGGTACGGATGACCGTGTCGACCTCGTCCGGGTGCGCCAGCGTGTCCCGGTCCACCGCGCAGATGGAGACGGCGAGGTCCGGTGCTACCTCGCCCAACGCCGTACGCAGGTCCTCGGAGAAGGTGGCGATCCCGCAGCGGCGCGGCGAGTAGGTTGACACGACTGCAAGGCGTGGCCTGCGCCTGCGCGGCTGCGGGTCGGTGCCGGTCAAGGGGTCGGTGCCGGTCAACAGGATGGGGCCGGAACGGTCGACGGTACGGGCTTCGGACGCGTTCGTCATCGATCTCCTCGAAGGGCGTCACGCATACTCGGGTCGGCGGGTCACGTCGATGTGTAGTGCAGGCCGGGTGCGCGACGCTCAGCGCGGCTCTGCCGCCTCTGCAAACATCGCAATTATGCGCGCAGATTCCCTCGGTGTCTGCGACTTAGCTCACTCGTTGGACCTCCTGACCTGGAAAGATGCATGTCCACCAACGCACCGGAGGGAGTCTTGTGCGCATCTCGATAGGGTGTGATGCATGGCGGTCGTGAAGATCAACGCAATCGAGGTCCCCGAAGGCGCAGGCCCAGAGCTTGAGAAGCGCTTCGCAGCCCGGCGTGGGGCGGTGGAGGGCGCCCCCGGCTTCCTCGGGTTCGAGCTCCTCCGACCGGTGGCTGGGGAGACCCGCTACTTCGTCTACACCAAGTGGGAGAGCGAGGAGGCGTTCCGGGCCTGGTCGGACGGTCCGGCCCGGCAGGCACACGCCGGCCAGGACGCGCGGCCGGTCGCCTCCGGAGCCAGCCTGCTGGAGTTCGAGGTGGTCCAGGACGCGAGGCCGACCGCTGCCGGCTGACCGCCACGGCACGCCGCTACCCGGCACGACGCAAGCACCGGCCTACAACGCGAGAACGGACCGACGCGAGAACGGGCGACGTGAGAGCGGCCCGACGCAATGGCGGGGCACGACCTGCGACAGGTCGCCGGCCCCGCCAGCTCACCCCGGCAGCGCGATGCCAGGTTGGCCGGCGGGGCCGGGTCATGCGAACGGCGCCTCAGGCGCCAGGGTTCCGTGCGGCTAGCGCTAGCGGGACCGCACGTCGGTGTCGCGCGACCGGCTGCCGGCCTTGGCCAGACCACGGCTGACCACGTAGCCGATGGTCAGCAGGGTGACGTACCACCACGCCCGGTCGGCGCGGAAGTAGTCGTCGCCGCCCTCACCCACGACCTCCGCGGCGATCAGCACCGCGATCACCGAGGCGAGGTAGACCCACAGCTCCGTGGTCTTCCAGGACGGCTTGGTCTCGTCACCCGCCGGGCGCGCGGCGCGGAAGGTGTCGTCGGCGTCGGTGTATCCGGTGGACGCCCGGGATCCCGTGGGAACGGTCATTGTGCCTCCTCGGTCCTATTTCCCACCTACGCATCTGTAGGCGTTCACTGCTCGTCCGTACGCGGCCGGCATTACCCGGCGCCGATCAGGCCAAACACCTTCTCCGTCCAGGCCAGCTGACGGCACCGGGGAGGCGGTGCCGGGGCCGAGAGGGTATATCCGGACGAGCCGCGGACCGGGCGAAGCATTAACGTCAGGCACGTGTACGCGATCACGATCCCGAAACCGGGCGGCCCTGAGGTTCTGACCTGGGCCGAGGTCCCCGACCCCAGCCCCGGCGCCGACGAGGTGCTCATCGACGTCGCCGCATCCGCGGTCAACCGCGCCGACCTGCTGCAACGGCAGGGGCACTACCAGCCGCCGCCGGGCGCGTCGCCGTACCCGGGTCTGGAGTGCTCAGGCACGGTGGCCGCGACCGGCGGCGAGGTGACCGGGTGGCGGGTGGGTGACCAGGTCTGCGCGCTGCTGGCCGGCGGCGGGTACGCCCAGCGGGTGGCCGTGCCGGCCGGGCAGGTGCTGCCGGTGCCCCGGGGCCTGGACCGCGTCGACGCGGCGTCGCTGCCCGAGGTGGCGTGCACGGTCTGGTCCAACCTGACCGGCCTGCGCGCCGGGCAGCGGCTGCTGGTGCACGGCGGGGGAAGCGGGATCGGGACGTTCGCGATCCAGTACGCCAAGGCGCTGGGCGCCACCGTGCTCACCACCGCCCGCGCCGCCAAGCACGCGGCACTGCGCGACCTCGGTGCGGACGTCACCATCGACTACCGCACGCAGGACTTTGTGGCCGAGGTGGGCGAGGGCGGCGTGGACATGATCCTCGACATCATGGGCGCGGCGTACCTCGGTCGTAACGTCCGCGCGCTGGCCACCGGGGGCCGGCTGGTCGTCATCGGCCTGCAGGGCGGGCGTACCGCAGAGCTGGACCTCGGCGCGCTGCTGGCCAAGCGGGCGTCGGTGGCGGCGACCGCGCTGCGCTCGCGGCCGGTGGCGGAGAAGGCCGCGATCGTCAAGGGCGTACGCGAGCAGGTGTGGCCCCTGGTCGAGCGCGGCGCGATCCGGCCGGTCATCGACCGTCGGGTGGCAATGTCCCAGGCGGCGCTGGCGCACCAGGTCGTCGAGTCCAGCGACCACCTGGGCAAGGTGCTACTCGTCGCCGACTAGCATCCGCGGGCCGGGCCCCCACGCGGCCATCCGGTCGCCGGGGTTGTAGAGCTGGCAGCGGCGCAGCGACAGGCAGCCGCACCCGATGCAGCTGGTCAGCTGGTCGCGCAGCCGCTCCAGCAGCGCGATCTGCGCGTCCAGCCGGCCCTTCCAGGCGCGGGAGAGCCGCTCCCAGTCGGCCTTGGTCGGGGTGCGGGAGTCCGGCAGCGAGTGCAGGGCCGCGGCGATCTCGTCCAGCGAGACGCCCACCTGCGCGGCGACCCGGATGAACGCCACCCGGCGCAGCTCGCTGCGGTCGTACCGGCGCTGGTTGCCGGTGGTGCGGGTGGCCCGGATCAGCCCGAGCCGCTCGTAGTAGCGCAGCGCGGACGCGGCCACGCCGCTGCGCTGCGCGAGCTCGCCGATGGTCAGCAGGTCCTGCGTCACAGCCCCGATCCAGCCCCTTGAGTTGAAGCCAGCTTCAACATGCAGGCTAGGCACATGAGCCTGACGATGACCAGCCCCGCCGACCGGCTGCTGCCGCTGCTGCGCCGGGTGACCGGCGACGCCAAGCACGACGCGAGCGCATACTCCACTCTGGACGTGCTGTGGGTGCTCTACGACCGGGTGCTCGATGTGGCGCCGGACCGGCTGGACGACCCGGAACGGGACCGGTTCCTGCTGTCCAAGGGGCACGGTCCGGCCGCGTACTACGCGGTCCTCGCGGCAAAGGGCTTCATTCCTGAGCCCTGGCTGGACAACCTCGCCGGGCGGGACAGCCGGCTCGGCCACCACCCGGACCGCACCCTGGTGCCCGGGGTCGAGATCGGCTCCGGCTCGCTGGGGCACGGGCTCGGGCTGGGCGTCGGCGTCGCGCTCGGCCTGCGGGCCCAGGGGCTGCTGCGCCCGCGGGTGGTGGTCCTGGTCGGCGACGGCGAGCTGGACGAGGGCGCCAACCACGAGGCGATCGCGTACGCCGGCGCGACCGGCCTGTCCTCGCTCACCGCAGTGGTGGTGGACAACGCGTCGGCGACGCACGGCTGGCCGGGCGGCATCGCCAGCCGGTTCGCGGTGCACGGCTGGCGTACCGCCACAGTGGACGGGCGCGACCACGAGGCGCTGGCCGCGGCGCTCCGCCGGGAACAGAGTGGCCAGCCGAGCACCGTCATCGCCGAGATCCGGAGGTAGGTCACATGCGACAGCGCTTTGTGGACGCCACGACCGCCCTGCTCGACGAGGACCCGCGCACCGCTCTGGTGCTCGCCGACATCTCCGCCGCCTCGTTCGCGCCCGCGGCGGCGGCGCATCCGGACCGCGTGGTCAACGTCGGGATCCGGGAGCAGCTGATGGTCGGGGTGGCGGGCGGCCTCGCGCTGGCCGGGCTGCGGCCGATCGCGCACTCCTACGCCACGTTCCTCGTCGACCGGGCGTACGAGCAGATCAAGCTGGACCTCGACCACCAGGGAGTGAGCGCGGTCCTGGTGAGCGTCGGCGGCTCGTACGACGCGGCGAGCGCCGGACGGACGCACCAGTCCCCGATGGACGTGTCGCTGGTGGACACGCTCACCGGGTGGACCGTGCACGTGCCCGGCCACCCGGACGAGGTGGAGCCGCTGCTGCGCGCGGCCGTACGCGACGACGGGCCGGTCTACCTGCGCCTGTCCGAGCAGCGCAACGCCGGGACGCACCACGCCTGGGCGAAGCTGGCCGACCGGGGGCTGCGGGTGCTGCGTACCGGGTCGCGGGGGGTTGTCGTCGCGGTGGGGCCGCTGCTCGACGCGGCGCTGGCCGCCACCGAGGGGTTGGACGTGACGGTGACCTACACGCACACGCCGCGGCCGTTCGACGCGGCGGGCCTGCTCGGGGCGCTCGCCACCACACAGGCAACGGACGTGGTGCTGGTCGAGCCCTACCTGGCCGGCACGTCGTCGCGCGCCGTCGCCGACGCACTGCTCACCGTGCCGCACCGGCTGCTGGCGCTCGGCGTAGGCCACCAGGACCTGCGGCGGTACGGCACCCTGGCGGACCATGTCGCATGGCACGGTCTCGACGCGGCCGGCCTGCGCCGCTCGATCTCGGCGTTCCTGCGGCTGTGAGCGACCGCCGGATGCGGGCTAGCGCGCCGGCCGGGTGCCGGGGCGGTGCGGGCGGATCCGCTCCCGGCTGAGGATCCAGACCGCCTCGACACCGTCCCGCCAGGTGATCTTCTTGCCCTCCTGGCGGGAGCGGGCCCGGTAGCTGATCGGCACCTCGTACGGGCGGATGTGCCGGCGCAACAGCTTGCCGGTGATCTCGGCCTCCATGCCGAAGCCCCGGGACCGCACGTCCAGCTGCTTGTAGAGGCTGACCGGCATCAGCTTGAAGCAGGTCTCCAGGTCACCGATGTAGGAGTTGAACAGCACGTTGGCGGCGAGCGTCACGCCCTTGTTGCCCATCACGTACCAGAACGAGAAGGCGCTGTGGCTGCCGAACTGGCGGTTGCCGTAGACCACCTCAGTGTGCCCGTCGAGCACCGGCTGGAGCAGGCGCGGGATGTCGCGCGGGTCGTACTCGAGGTCGGCGTCGAGGACCACCATGTAGTCGCCGGTCGCGTGCTCCGCCGCGGTCCGGATGGCCGCGCCCTTGCCCTGGTTGCGCTCGTGGCGGACGACCCTCAGCCGGGGGTGGTCGAGCCCGGCCAGCACCTGCGCGGTGCCGTCCCGGCTGCCGTCGTCGACCACCACCATCTCAACCTCACACGGGTAGTCGATGTCGAACGCCTGCTTCAGCGCGTCGGCGATGCGAGCTTCCTCGTTGTAGACGGGCATGAGGATCGAGAGCTTCATCCGTGGTCTCCACGAGTCGGGCCACCCAGGCCAGGCCCGGCTCCGGCCGCCTGGCTTGTTCGCCGTTGACGGTACGGGGTGGCGCAGCCCGACGCCAACTCGACCGCCGGGGCGGCAGGGCAGTGCCTCCGCGAGCCAGAAGTGTTGAACCTTCGCGGGCCAGAGGTGCGGAGTCTCCACGGTCAGAAGTGCACCGCGGGCGGTGCGCTGCCGTAGACCTCGCGCAGCGCGCCGACCACCTCGCCGACCGTCGCGTAGGCCCGTACCGCCGTAACGCACGCCGGCACCACGTTGTCACCGGCCCTCGCCGCTTCGGTGAGACCGGCGAGCGCGCGCCGCACGGCGGCGGCGTCCCGCCGGGCCCGGACCGCGGCGACCGCCGCCACCCGCTCCGACTCCAGCTCCGGGTCGACCGTGAAGACCTCCAGGGGGTCGGTGGCGGACGGGAACCGGTTGACCCCGACCACCACCCGCTCGCCCGTCTCGACCGCCTGGGTCCGCCGGTACGCGGCGTCCGCCAGCTCCCGGGCGAAGTGGCCGGACTCGATGCAGGCCAGCGCCCCACCCCGCTGGCGTACGCCGTCCAGCACGTCGCGGATGCGCCGCTCGGTGGCGTCGGTGCGCCGCTCCACCTCCTCCGCCCCGCCGAGCGGGTCGACCGTGCCGGCGACGCCGGTCTCGAACGCGATGATCTGCTGGGTACGCAGCGCCAGCGTGGCCGCCGCCTCGGTCGGCACGCCCAGCGCCTCGTCGTACGCCGACACGTGCAGCGTCTGCACCCCGGACAGGGCCGCGGCCAGCGCCTCCACCGCCGCCCGGACGGTGTTGTTGAGCGGCTGCTGCGCGGTGAAGGACGAGCCGGCCGTGAACGCGAAGATGCGCAGCTGCTCCGAGCGCGGGTCGCGGGCGCCGTAGCGCGTCCGGACCAGCTGTGCCCAGACCCGCCGGGCCGCCCGCAGCTTGGCGATCTCGTCCAGGAAGTCGATGCCCACGCTGAGGAACGTGAACAATGTGGGCGCCACCGCATCGATGGGTACCCCGCGGCGGGTCACCTCGTCCAGGTAGGCGACCGCGTTGGCGAAGGTGTAGCCGACCTCCTGAGCGGCGTCCCCGCCGGACTCGGCGATGTGGTAGCCGGACATGGCCAGCGGCACCCAGCGCGGCGTACGGCGTACACAGTGCTCGATGGTGTCGACCGCGAGCTTGAGCGACGGTCCGGGCGGGAATATCTGGGTGCCCCGGGCGATGAACTCCTTGAGCACGTCGTTCTGGATGAACAGGCCGAACTCGTCCGGGTCGGTCCCGCGCCGCTCGGCCAGCGCGGTGAACAGGGCCGCCCAGAGGTAGCCGATCGAGTTGGCGGTGGTGCGTACCTGCGTGACCTTCTCCAGCGGGATGCCGGCTAGCAGCGTCTCGATGTCGTCCAGCGAGTCGATGGCCACGCCGACCCGGCCCACCTCACCGCGCGAGCGCGGGTCGTCGGAGTCCATCCCGAGCTGGGTGGGCAGGTCAAGGGCGACCGAGAAGCCGGTGACGCCGGCGTCGAGCAGGCGCCGGAAGCGCTCGTTGGACTGGGCCGGGGTGCCGAAGCCGGCGTACTGGCCCATGATCCAGGGCTGGGGGTCGGCGGCGATCCCCCGGGTGTACGGGAACTCGCCGGGCCGCTCCACCCTCTCCACGCTCACCCCCCGCGCCACTCGAGGTCGGCCCGGAGGATGTTCTTGGCGATCTTCCCGGTGTGGTTGAGCGGGAAGCTGCCCACCTGCCGGACCTCCTTGGGCTTCTTGTAGGAGGCGAGCCGGGCCCGGCAGTGCCGCTCGACCGCCTCCGGCTGCGCGTCGCCCCGGTAGAGGGCGACGATCCGCTGCCCCCACTCGGGGTCGGCCACCCCGACCACGGCCACCTCGTCCACGCCGGGCACCTCGGCGATCACGTCCTCCACCTCGCGCGGGTAGACGTTGTAACCGCCCGTGATGATCATGTCGCCCTTGCGGTCGACCAGCCACAGCCGGCCCTGCTCGTCCAGGCGGCCCAGGTCACCGGTGTGCAGCCAGCCGCCCGCGTCCACCGCCTTGATGTCCCCGGCGTGGGCCCAGTAGCCCGGCATGACATGGTCGCCGCGGGTGACCACCTCGCCGATCTCCCCGGCCGGCAGCGGCGCGCCCGACTCGTCCACCACCTGCAGCTCAACCCCGAGCGCCGGGCGGCCGGCGCTGGCCAGCAGCTCCGGCCGGTCGGCCAGGCCGGCGGCGTGGTCGGCCGCGGTCAGCACGGTCACCGGCGGGATCGCCTCGACCAGGCCGTAGTACTGCACCAGCCGTGGCGTCAGCCGCTGGTACGCCTGCCGGATCTGGTGCGGCGGCATCGGCGCGCCGGCGTACCCGAGCATCTTCAGGCCGGGCAGCGGCTCGCCGAGGGCGACCAGCCGGGCCACCATCGTCGGCACCAGCGCGGTGTGCGTGACACCGCGCCGGGTCACCGACTCCACCACGGCGCCCGCGTCGAACGCCGGCAGGACCAGCTGCGCGCCGCCGTAGACCAGGAACGGCAGCACGAACAGCCCGCTGGTATGGGTGATCGGGCCGGCGTGCAGGTAGACGTCGGCCGGCCCGGGCGGGCCGCCCAGCACGTCGGAGACCATGTTGACGAGGCTGGCGAAGCGCACCCGGTGGGTGCGGCGGACCCCCTTGGGCGCACCGGTGGTGCCGGAGGTGTAGTTGAGCGAGACCAGGTCGTTGGCCTGGGCATCGCAGGTGACCGGCGCAGCCTCAAGGAGCCGCTGGTACGGCTGGCCGGGCCCGTCACCGAGCACCACGCTGCGGGCGTCGCCGAAGCCCTCGCGCAGCGCCTGGGCCTGCTCGGCGTACCGGGCGTCGTAGATGAGCGCGGACGCGCCGCAGTCGTCGGCGATCTGGGCCCAGTCGTCCGGGTGCAGGCGGTGGTTCAGCGCCACCCGGACCAGGCCGGCGGTGCAGCAGGCGAGGTCGGTCTCGATATAGGTGTTCTGGTTGGGCTGCAGGTCCAGGACGCGGTCGCCGGGGCGCAGCCCGCTTGCGAGCAGGCCCCCGGCGAGCCGGGCGACCCGGTCACCCAGCTCGGCGAACGTCTGTGTCCCCTGTGGACCGTCCAGGGCGGTGCGGCCGGCGAACCGCCGCGCCGCCCGCTGGACGAGCATCCCGACGAGCATTGTTACCTCCCGCCGGTGAGCGCCGGGGCGGCACCCGTGGCCGCCGCCTCACCGGAAGCCGGCGCCTTGGTGGCCGCCGGGGTGTCATCGCCGGAAGCCGGCACTCCGCCGGCCGGCGGGGTGTCATCGCCCGAGGCCGTGCTGCCGGCCGGCGGAGTGTCGTCGATGGCTGGCGCGTCGACCGTGATGGCGGCGTCGAGGACGACCGCGCCGTCGGCGTGTACGACCACCGGGTTGAGGTCGAGCGCGGCGCCCGGCGGCAGGCTTGCGGCGAGCCCAGCCACCCGGAGTACCAGGTCCACGAACGCGTCGACGTCCGCCGCCGGGCGGCCGCGGTGTGCGGCGAGGAGCCGGGCCACCCGGGTCTGTGCCAGCTGGTCGCGCACGTCGGCCTCGGTGACGGGCAGCAGGCGTACCGCCGCGTCGTCCAGCGCCTCGGTCAGCACCCCACCCGCGCCGACCGTCAGCACCGGGCCGAGCGGGCTCGGCAGGACCCCCACCAGCAGCTCCACCCCGGCCGGGACCTGTTCCTCCACGAGCACTCCGGTGGCGCCAGGGAGCTGGCGCAACCGGTGGGCAACGGCCGCCGCGCCGGCCGCGGACACGCCGGTGACGACCCCGCCGACTTCGGACTTGTGCGCCAGCCCGGGGACCACGACCTTGAGCACCGCCGGTTCGCCGCACGCCGCCACGGCGGCCGGGGCGTCGGCCGGATCGTGGACCACGCGGCCGCGCGGCACGCGTACCCCGGCCTCGGCCAGCCATGCCTTGAGCTCCCACTCCCCGGCGGACCCGTCAACGGCACGAGCGCTTCGCCCGCTGGTCGCCGCCGGGAGGGCCGGGCCAGGCGGGCCGGATCGGGAGGGGACCGCAGCCGGTGCTGACTGGCACAGCGCCGCTGCGGCGCGGACCGCCCGGGCCGGCGTCGGGTAGGTCGGGATGCCCGCCGCCCGCAGCGCCGCGCCCGCCTCGGGGGCGAGGTGGTCGGCGCCGGTCCGGGCGGCCAGCACCGGCTTCCCGGACGTCGCCGCGGTCTCGGCCAGCGCCGACACGACCGCGGCGACATCGGAGCCGGCGAGCACGCAGAAGCAGGCGACCAGCAGGTCGACGCCGGGATCAGCGGCGACCGCGGCCAGCGCGCGGGACACCAGCGTGCGGTCGCGCATCACGGCCGCCGTCACGTCGACCGGGTTGGCCACCGCGCCGTACGGCGGCACAACCGCCCGCAGCGCGTCCATGGTGGACGGTGCCAGGGCGGCCAGGCGTAGGCCGTGCGCTGCGACCGCATCCGCAGCGAGGATGCCGGAGCCGCCCGAGGTGGTGACCACGGCGACCCGCGACCCGCGCGGTGGCCGGGCCAGCGTGACGGCGTCACCCACGTCCAGCAGCTCGTCCACGTCGGACACCCGGACGATGCCGAGCTGGCGCAGCGCGCCGTCGACCACCCGGTCGGCGGTGGCGAGCACGCCGGTGTGCGTGGCCGCGGCCCGGGCTCCAGCCGGGGAGCGGCCCGCCACCAGCAGGGCGACGGGCACGCCGGTGGCCTGCCGCGCCGCGGCGAGCGCGGCCAGGGCCGGGCCGTCGGCGAGCGACTCGAGGTAGCCGAGGAGCGCGATGCAACCCGGCTCGGCGGCGAGGGCGGCCAGCACCTCGAGCGCGGTCACGTCCGCCTCGTTGCCGGTGGTGACCGCGGCCAGCAGGCCCATGCCGCGCTCCAGGGCCAGGCTCACCATGCCGAAGCCGAGCGCCCCGCTGGCCGAGGCGAACCCGATGCCACCGGGGCGCAGCGCCGTACGCTCGCCGGAGAACAGCGGGCTGAAGCTCGCCACCTGCCCGGACGCGAAGCCCACCGCGCCGATGCAGTTGGGGCCGACCAGCCGCATGCCGGCGCTGCGGGCCCGCGCGGCCAGCGCCTGCTGCACGGCCAACCCGTCGGGGCCGGTCTCGCCAAACCCGGATGTGCCCACGATCGCCACCCGCACGCCGGCCACCGCGCAGTCGGCGACGGCCGCCGGCACGGCCGCCGGCGGCACCACGATGAGCGCCAGCTCCGCACCTGGCGAGGCGGCGACGCTCGGGTACGCGGGCCGCCCCGCGATCTCCGCGGCACTCGGATGGACCGGGATGACCGCGCCGGAGTAGCCGTACCGGAGCAGGAACTCGACGGCGAGCCGCCCCGGCGCGCCGGGGCTGGTCGAGGCTCCGACCACCGCCACGCTGCGGGCGGACCACAGCGCCCGCAGTGCGTCCACGCCGCCGAGCCTGTCACGCCTCAATTGCGGGCGTCAACAAGACGCCACACCCCGCCCAGGCCGGCACACCCCAGG
>Ga0075430_100002007_pt1 | contig 16762 bp, 19 predicted proteins | sample RhiMetdeltSRZDD4_FD_75294 | JGI IMG/M metagenome (GOLD analysis project Ga0075430, IMG submission 75294) | Populus rhizosphere microbial communities from Tennessee, USA - Rhizosphere MetaG P. deltoides SRZDD4 | ecosystem: Host-associated > Plants > Roots > Rhizosphere > Soil | place: USA... | reverse complement strand
GGAGGCATGGCATGAGACGAAAGCTCGTTCTGGGGACTGTGATTGCAGCAGGCGTGCTGTCCCTTGCTGTTGCCGCGGCACAGCAGCCGCCGGCCCCGATGGTCATCGAAGTCGACAAGCTGAAGGACAACCTCTTCATGCTGCGTGGCGGCGGAGGCAACACCGCGGTGTTCGTGCAGGCAAACGGCGTCACGGTTGTCGACACCAAGAATCCGGGCTGGGGACAGCCGCTGCTCGAGAAGATCAAGACGCTCACCAACAAGCCGGTGACGATGATCATCAACACGCACACGCACGGGGACCATGTCAGCGGCAACGTCGACTTTCCCGCCAGCGTGGACATCGTCACTCATGAAAATACGGCCGCCAACATGAAGAAGATGGCGCCCGTGACAAGCATCCCCAACCCGCCTGTCAACGTGTTCGCGCAGCATGGCGGACATGGGCTGCCCAAGCGAACCTTCACGGACACGATGACGCTGGGCAACGGCAACGATCGGATCGACTTGCATTACTTCGGGCGGGGCCACACGAATGGCGATGCCTGGGTCGTCTTCCCGACGCTTCGCGTCATGCATGCCGGTGACATCTTCTCGGGAAAGAATCTTCCGCTGCTCGACTACAACAACGGTGGAAGCGGCGTGCAGATTCCAGACACGTTGATGAAGGCGTACACCTCAACGTCCAAATCCGTCGACTCGATCATCACCGGTCACAGCACCGTGATGACGCCGAACGACCTTCGCGACTACGCCGAATTCAATCGCGATTTCCTGAATGCCGTGCGCGAAGCGAAGAAGTCAGGGAAGAGCGCGGCGGAAATTACCAAGACGTGGGCGATGCCAGAGAAGTACAAGGGCTACGGCATGCCGCAGCCCGCTCGCGTGCAGGCCAACATCGAGAATATCTACAACGAGGTGCGCTGATCGCTCGTCAGGTCGCGTCTCGTATCAGCGCGTCATAGTCGGCGGGGGTGTCCACGTCCACGAGGCACCCCTCGTCCTCCACAGGCACATTCACGATGCGATCAGCATGCGCGTGCACTACTGCGCGCGCGCCCTGATCGAGCGGCGCCCTCCGCAGCTCATCGAATAGCGACCGATCGAATAACACAGGATGTCCGTGGCGAACGCCCACCGCCGGCCGCACCACGGGAGCGCGCTGGCTCTTCCACACTTCCACGATCTGCCTGATTGTCGAGGGATGCACCATCGGAATGTCCACAGGCGTGACGAGAACCGCTTCGACTTCGGGTCGAGCCGCCGCATCCAGGCCAATCCACAACGAAGACAACTGCCCGCGCTCGGGTTTCGGATTGTTGAAGAACGACGGGTACGTCGTTGGCCGGTCGGTCGCAACAGCCGCGACGATAGCGTCGTGCTGGATGCCGGTGACGATGACGATGTCCGTCACGCCCGCTGCGCCAAATGTGCGAGTCAGCCGTGCCACGAACGGCCGTCCTTCGGGGTCTGGCAAGAGCGCTTTGGGCGACCCCATTCGAGTCGAGCTCCCCGCAGCCAGGATGATGCCGATCGTCATTTGCGGAGATCGTACCGGGAGGGCTCGATGAGTGCAATCTGCACGTGCACAAGGAGTTCGGGCACTTCTTGACTTCCCCGTCGGTACTTCCTACACTGGCCGCGCTTTCAGGGCGCCGCTGCGCGCTGGGACCGCTACATTCGTGGTGGCTTCATAGTGGCTTCATACTTCGCTCACCAGCGGTTCATGGAGCGCCTGGGATTTGCCCCAGGATGACGCGCATCGGAGGACACGGCCATGCCACAGGGAACTATCGCACGCCTCCTCATCGACAAAGGGTTCGGCTTCATTCGCGATGAAGGCGGCATCGAGCATTTCTTCCATCGCAGTGCCGTGCGGGGCGCGGTCTTCGAGCTGCTGCGAGAAGGGCAGCGTGTGGAATTTTCGTCGGAAGAGTCCACCAAGGGACCGCGCGCGGGTGACGTACGCTTGATCGAAAGCTGACACACCACACCCGGCCCCTGGGCGGGGCCGGGAGACCCGCCTTCAATTTCACCGTACAGTCCGAGCCGATCGCGTGCACAGCAGAACCACGCGCGCGGCCCTGGCCAGCGCCCGCCGGTTCTTGACGAGCCGCAACCGACGATTACGCAGCTGTTGAATCTGATCGGATATTGCCTGCCCGGGGTCCCTTCGCCGAGGGCTCCTCGTCAAAGGCGACCCGCTGTCCTTCATTGAGCTGCTCAAAGGTTCCGGTCTTCACGGAGCTCCGGTGGAAGAACCACTCCTGTCCACCGTCGTCACGAATGAATCCAAAACCGCGATCCCGCACCAGCCGTTTAATCGTGCCGTTCGCCACGTCGACTAACCTCCGCGGGTCGTCCCCTGGCGACCCTAATCCGAGCAGTTCCAAGTTCTGTTCCAAACTGCTGCTACGGATGGGCTGGCTCGATCGAAACGTGTGCAAGCGCACCGCTCATGCGCCATCGCGTGCAAACCAGCGGTTCCAACGCGATGCGTGCACCAGTTCACCGGTCGCGGGACGCAATGTAAGCACGTGCTTGCATACAGCGGCGGCAAACGCTGTGTCCGCCGTTAGTACGAGCATCGCTAGGCCACGCTGCGCCGCGACCGCCGCCAGATCGGCGCTGAAACGCGGAAGCTCACCAGGCGGGACCGCAGCATTGGGATGCTCCGCGAGGAGAACCCAGGGATCGAGCGCTAGCGCCTTGCCGAGACGCAGGCGCATGCGCAGGCCGGCACCGGCTCTTCGCATCGGCTGCGTCCGTTCTGTCGGTCCGATGCCAACTTCGTCGGCGATTTTTCCCACGCGGCGGCGCAGTTCAGGCGCCATATCGTCGACCTCGAGCGACAGCGGCAAGGCGAGGTTCTGCTCCACCGTCAGCTCGTCGATGAGAGCGACGCGCTCGCTGAGGATGCCGAATCGATCGAGCAGGCGAACCCATGTGTCGAAGTCAGTGACGTGGTTGGTGCGAGAGCCGAACACTTCAACCTCGCCGGCGTCCGGCAAGGTTGCAGCCGTGATCAGGTTCACCAGTACTTCAGCCGCAGCACGATCGAATCCGAGAAGCGCCACCGTCTGGCCTTGTCGCAACACGAAGTGACCGATGCGCAGCGGGCGCAGAGTCCCATACGCTTTGCTGACTCCTCTGAGCTCAATCGCAGGTCCGGCCGAATTCATATGTTCATCGAGGCGACGCTCCACGCTCGACGAGAAACGCGCGCGGTGTCAGGCGGGAGTGTAATGACCGGAGTCAGGTCGAAGGGCGAAGACTATCGTGCCGCGCGTGCGGCGGATGAGTTGGAACGCGCCGTCCGCCGACGATGGCCCTGTCGCTTCACCAGGGCACGATACTCCCGTATGAGCAATTCCAGGTGCTGCCGTTCCTCGTCGGCAAATTCCAGAAACACCTGCTTGCCTTCAGAGTCTTCGAAACGCTCTCCATACTTCTTGAAGAAGCGGTGCGAGCCGCGCTCGCAACGGATGCCAATCAGGAGCGCCTGCTGATCGTTCACGCCGCGCGACAGTCGATCGGCGCCCTCGGCAAACAGTCCGTTCGCGGCCCCTTTGAAAAACAGAAACGTCGGTCTTGATTCGAGCTGAGGGTCGCGCTGAAGCAGTTCGCCGTACCGCGTCTCGAGCTTGCTGAGATGTTCCTTCTCTTCCTTGGCGAGATCCTCGAATACCTTCCGCCCGCGAGCGTCGCGGGTCAGTCGGGCGGCACGGCTGTAGAACTCGAGACCGCTGCGCTCGGTGGCAATTGCAATGCGCAGCGCGTCGCGCGCAAACAGCAGATCCTTGTGGCCGTCGGACATGCTCGACTGCCGCCCCGTTCGGCACTCCTCACAGGTGCCATAGATTTGGACGACGCTCTGCGAGGCGGAGAAGCTGCGCGCGGCAGCCACATCCTCGATCAGCGCTTCGATGTCGGAACTGAGGAACTCGAACGATCGATGGCAGGTCTTGCAGATCAGGTGGAAGTGACGCGGCTGGCGGTACGAATGTTCGAACCTGAAGCGACCCTCGCCGAAGTCGACCTTACGTGCAATGCCGGCGTCCATCATCCACTGGAGGGTTCGGTAGACGGTTGCGCGGCTAATCCGCTGATCTTCGCGACGGATCAGATCAACCAGGTCGTCGGCGCTGAGATGTCCCTCCTGGCGCAGGAAGACATTGACAATCTGTTCTCGCTTGCTGGACCGTTTGCCCCCGGCGGGTTTGAGGCGTGTGAGATCTTGAAGGGTGGTCACAGTCCAAGCTCAAAAGTAGAAAGTCAAAAGTGAAGAGCGAAAGTACTTTGCCCTTACTTTCGACTTTCCACTTTCAACTTTTCACTTGTCGGTTATACGTTGAAAGACTGTCCGCAGCCGCACGTCGAAACCGCGTTCGGGTTCCTGATGGTGAACCCGCCGCCGGTGACCGTCTCGACGAAATCAACTTCGGCGCCCTTCAGATAGCTGATGCTCACCGGATCGACATAGAGCTTCACGCCGTTTGATTCGAAGACCTGGTCGGCGTCGCCGCCGCCCTCCTCGATCATCAGGCCGTACTGAAATCCCGAGCAGCCGCCGCCCTGGACAAACACGCGAAGGCCGCTGCCCGCCTTTCCTTCCTCGGCAAGCAGTTCGTTGATCTTGGATGCCGCTGTTGAGGACACGTTGATCATCGTCTGAATACTCCTGGAAACCCTGCGCTTCGATTATAAGCTCCGCCGTCGCCCTCAGCAAGCGCAGCAGGAGCCTCTAACCCATTGTACGGCTTGAATTTAGAAGAATTTCGCTCTACGTCGCGACAGCCGCGAGCCCTGCAAGCTCTCTGGCCGACTCCTGCTCGACATCCTTATGGAGGCTGTTGCCGTGCGCATCCATGGTGACGATGGCCGGGAAGTCAGTCACGTGCAGGTGCCACATCGCCTCAGGCGTTCCGAACTCCATGAGCGAGACGCCGTCCACACGATCAATCGCGCGGGCATAGAACTGAGCTGCTCCGCCGATGGCGTTCAAGTACACGGCGCCGGCTTCCTGCAGCGCGCCGAGCGTCTTTCCCCCCATCCCGCCCTTGCCGATGACTGCGCGCACGCCGCAGCGTCGGATGATATCCGCCTGGTAGGGCTCTTCACGAATACTCGTGGTCGGACCGGCCGCGGTGACAATCCATCGATCATCCTGTTTTGCAACCACGGGCCCGCAGTGATAAAGCACTGACCCGTTGAGATCGACAGGCGGGGCGTGTTTCATGAGATGCGCGTGCACCGCGTCACGGCCGGTATAAACACGTCCCGACACGAGGACAACATCTCCCACGGTGAGCGTGCGCATTTGCTCCTCCGTGAGCGGCGTCCTCAGCGTGATTTCGCGCCCCGTACGCTGGAAGCCGGCCTGGTCGGCCAGTGCCGCCACAGGTGTGGAGGGATCGCGATAGAGCCACTCCTTGAGTTCACCGGTTCGGCCGTCCAGCACGACGCCGAGACGGCGGAACGCCCAGCAGTCGTAGGCGACTGACACGAAGAAACTGGCGGGAAGCCTATTGAGCACACCTACCTTGCAGCCGATTAGAGACGTTCGTCCACCGAAGCCCATCGCTCCGATGCCAAGCCTGTTCACTTCACCCATGATCGACGCTTCGAGCTGCGCCAGTCTCGGGTCGCCATTGACGTCGTCGAGCGTGCGAAAGAGCTGCTCCTTTGCGTGGACGTAGCCTGATGTGCGATCGCCGCCAACGCAGACACCAACCGCTCCGGGTGCGCATCCCTTGCCCTGCGCCTGCCACACGGCGTGAAGAATGCACTTGCGGACCCCTTCGAGCGTGCGATCGGCCCGACCGAGCCCCGGAAGCTCCGTAGGCAGGGAGTACTGCGCGTTCATGTTCTCGCAACCCCCGCCCTTCAATATCAATTTGACCTCGACGTCTTCCTTCTCCCACTGCTCGAAATGAATGATCGGCGTGCCTGGCCCGAGATTCGTGCCGGAGTTCTCTCCCGTGATCGAATCCACAGAGTTCGGCCGCAGCTTGCCACGGCGCGTGGCTTCTGCGACCGCTTCGCGGATCTGGTGTCTCATGAGAATCTGATTCGCGCCTACCGGGGTCTTCACCTCGAACGTCGGCATCCCCGTGTCCTGACAGATCGCGCCCTCGCAATCGGCGGCGAGGTCGATGTTCTGCCCGATGATCGAGAGCGCCTGTGCCGACTGGGTCCCGGCCGTCTCCGTTGTCATTGCTGCTTTCATCGCGGTGCGGACGTCGGGCGGAAGGTCGGTCGAGGTTCGGACGATGAGCGTCAGGACGCTCTCGAAAAATGCGGATGCCATCCGAGCAGTATAATTTAGAGAGCGAGCGTGAGCCTCCGCGACCACCATGCAGTTCCGAACGGAGCGCGATCCTCTCGGTGAGTTTTCTGTTCCCGCCGACGCGTACTACGGCATTCAGACTGCCCGCGCCGTAGCCAACTTTCCAATCAGCGGACTTCGCGCGCCCACCGATTTGGTGGTCGCAGCGGTGTTGGTCAAAAAGGCCGCGGCACAGGCAAACGCTGCGCTCGGCCGACTCGATGCAGCTATCGCCGACGCCATCGTGCGCGCCGCCGACGAGGTGCTCGGAGGCGCGCTTCGCGACCAATTCGTGGTTGATGTGTATCAGGCTGGCGCCGGCACCTCGTTCAACATGAACGTGAACGAGGTGTTGGCTAATCGTTCCGCCGAAATCCTGGGTGGCAATCGAGGCGATTACCTGCTGGTGCACCCGAACGATCACGTCAACATGAGCCAGTCCACTAACGACGTGTTTCCAACGGCGACGCGCCTCGCGCTGGTGATGATCAACGGTGCGCTGGTGGCATCAGCGCGCGACCTCGCAGCTGCGTTCGCGAAAAAGGCGGACGATTTTGACGCTGTCCTCAAGGTCGGACGGACGCACTTGCAGGATGCGGTGCCGATGACCGTTGGTCAGGAATTCGGCGGATACGCGGACTGCGTCGCCCGCGGCACCGACGAAGTCGAACATGCCGCAAAGGGGCTGCTCGAGCTCAACCTCGGCGCAACAGCGGTCGGTACCGGACTCAACGCCGGTGAAGAGTACGCTTCGATGGCGATTCGCAATTTGAGCCGTTACACGGGACTGCCGCTCAAGCCAGCGGCCAACCGGTTCCGAGTGACCCAGAGCATGGGCGACGTCGTGAGCTATTCCGGCGCGATGCGACGGCTCTCCGTGGAGCTCGGAAAGGTTGCGAGCGACCTGCGGCTGCTCAGCATGGGGCCACGAGCGGGCATAAGCGAGATCACACTGCCGGCGGTGCAGCCCGGGTCGTCGATCATGCCGGGCAAGGTAAATCCATCCATTCCGGAGATGGTGAATCAGGTTTGCTACCAGGTGACGGGCTGCGATGTGACCGTCGCGGTCGCGGGGGAGGCTGGACAGCTCGAGCTGAATGTGATGATGCCGGTCATCGCCTGGAATACCATTCATGTATCCAGGATGCTCAGGGAATCAATGAATGTGCTGCGGACACGGTGTGTCGAAGGTATCGAGGTGGACGCTGCGCGCTGCCGCGAACTGCTCGACCGCAGCACGGCGACGGCCACCGCACTGAGCCCGTACCTCGGGTATGCCAAGACCGCCGAAATCGCCAAGGAAGCTGTGCGGACGGGACGCTCGATTCGTGAGATCGTGCTGGAAAAGGGGCTGATGGACGAACGACAGCTCACACGCATTCTGTCGGCTGAAACCATGACCCGCCCTGGCGTCGTCGGAGACGGAAAGCGGTGAGGACGAGGCGCCTATTCGTCGCCGTGGTGCTGGCTGCGTCCCTCGGTATCAATGCCGACGCTCAGGAGGCTCCTGCGGCCGGTCGTCACGGCAGGCTCTATCCGCCCAGGGACCTAGGGCTGCTCGAAGGGCCCGACCGCGACGCGTGGCAGAAACCGGACCAGATCATGGACGCGCTCGGTATCGCGGATGGCGCGACGGTCGCTGACATCGGCCCCGGCGCCGGCTGGTTCACGATTCGGCTTGCCCGTCGTGTCGGCCCGAACGGCCGGGTGTTCGCCACGGACGTGCAGCCGCAGATGCTCGAGGCCGTTCGTCGCCGGGTTGCCCGAGAGGGACTGCTCAACGTAGAAACGCGACGCGGGTCGGACAGCGACCCGAACCTGCCGTTGCGATCGCTGGACGCTGTGCTGGCTGTCGACATGTACCCGGAGGTCGAAGACCGCGTGACGTTTCTTCGCAATACGGCGGCGGCTCTGAAGCCTGGGGGCCGCATCGGCATCGTGAACTACAAGCCCGGCCGCGGCGGGCCGGGACCGTCGCCGGACGAAGGCGTCCGTGTCGAAAGCGCCGCGGTCGAGAAGGACGCACGGGCCGCCGGACTCCGCGTCCTCGCGCAGCAGTCGCTCCCCTATCAGTACTTGCTCGTCCTCGGACGTTGAGCCTTATTGGGCCCTGACCCTTGCGATACAATCCGCGATGATGAATTCGACGGGATCGGCCGCGACTTTTATCGACACGCTGGTCTCACGCGCGGACGCGCATCCGTGGGCCATCAAACTGGCAGCAATGGTTTTCGTCGCGGGCTTGACCGCCGCAGCCGCTCAGGTAAGCGTTCCGCTGCCGTTCACTGCTGTCCCATTTACGTTGCAGCCCATGATGGTCCTGGTCGCCGGACTGGTGCTTGGATCGAAGCTCGCACTGGGAAGCCAGATTCTGTATCTGTTTGCAGGCACTATCGGACTTCCTGTGTTCGCACCCTCGCCACTGCTCCCGCCGGGTGCGCTGCGGCTGATTGGCCCGACCGGTGGTTATCTTGTCGCATACCCGATCGCCGCGTGGGTCGTTGGCCGCCTGGCCGAGCGAGGGCTGGATCGGCGGTATATCACGTCATTTCTGGCGATGCTGGCGGGGTTGCTCATCGTTTATGGATTCGGAGCGCTGTGGCTGGCGTTCTTCGCCCAAAGCCTCGTCCAGACACCTCCCTTAGGACTGCACGCCGCTCTCATCGCCGGCGTATATCCGTTCGTCGTGGCGGATCTGTTGAAGATCGTCGCAGCGGCCGGCATCTCTCCGATGCTCTGGCGCCTGGTTGGGTCGGATACGCGATAGCCTCGCAGCGGTGCTTCCGCGCCGCGATTTCAGTGCGCCGCGACCGTATGCGTACCGCCCTTACCATCGCAGGCAGTGACCCCAGCGGCGGCGCAGGGGTTCAGGCCGATCTCAAAACATTTGCGGCACACCGCGTGTACGGATTAAGCGTCATCACCGCCGTGACCGCGCAGAGCACCGTTGGCGTAACGGGTTTCGAGACGGTTTCCTCCGACCTCGTCACAGCCCAGATCGAAACCATCGTCTCGGACATCCGGCCCGACGCGGCCAAGACCGGCATGCTCGCCACGGCTGCGATTGTCGAAGCCGTCGCGGCCGCCGTCGCGGATCTCGACATTCCTTTGCTGGTGGTGGATCCCGTCATGGTCGCGAAGAGCGGCGACGCTCTGATAGACGACGAAGCGCTTGCAGCGATGAAGACGGAGCTGTTGCCGCGCGCGTTCGTCGTGACGCCCAACATACCTGAGGCAGAAAGGCTGTCCGGCCTCACCATCCGCACCGATGCCGACCGCCACGAGGCAGCAAAACGGATCGGAGCTCACGGTCCGACCGCAGTGATCATCAAGGGCGGTCATCTTGTCTCCACCGAGATTGTGGATCTCCTGTACGACGGGCACCGGTTCCTGGAATTTCGCAATGAGCGAGTGGCAGGGCGGAGCACGCACGGCACCGGCTGCACGTTCGCTGCTGCACTCGCCGCCCGGCTGGCGCTCGGCAGTTCGCTCGAAGAGGCAGTGCCGCATGCCCAGCAGTACGTTGCCGGAGCTATCCGCCACGCACCCAATCTGGGACGCGGCCAGGGACCCATGAATCATTTCTGGAGTTACTAGCGAGGCTGCGTCCCAGGCGCCGAGCGGGTGAGACGAGGAATCTGTCCATTCAAGACGTCTGGCGCGAAAGCGGCGTGCGAAGGCGTCCAACTGACTCGGTATACTGAATGTATGGCCCAGGTGGCGGTGACGTCCGAGCCGCTCGATGTGCACGCACTGACGCGCGAGGTGGTCCGGCTAAAGCCGCGCACTACGTACAAGGACGAGGAGTCGGTCCGGCCGAAGCCGGACACTACGTACGGAGGGGCGGACGGGGCGATCGCGACGTTCACGGGCCTGGTCCGAGATCACAATCAGGGGCGACAAGTGCGGTTTCTCGAGTACGAAGCGTATGTACCTCTCGCCGTGCGTGCGCTGTCGCTGATTGTCGAGGAAGCACAGATATCGTGGCCGACCGTTCGTCTGGGTATTCACCACCGAATCGGACGGCTGGACATCGGCGAGGCCAGCGTAATCATCGCGGCCACGTCGCCGCATCGCGGGGATGCTTTCGCTGCGTGTCGGTACGCTATCGAACGCGTCAAACAGATTGTGCCGATCTGGAAGCGCGAGCACTTCGAGGGCGGTGAAGTCTGGCTCGAGGGCGCCACGGCCGATCCAGAGGACGAAGCGGCAAAACAGGTGGCGCACCGAATTGCATGCGCGTAACCGTGCGGCTCTTTGCGCGTCTCCGTGATCTGGCCGGCACAGGGGAGCTGACGCGTGAAGTGCCGGATTCGGCGACCGTCCACACGCTCTGGCGCTCACTGACGGCTGAAATGCCTTCGCTCGCGCAGTACGAGCGCACGATGTCCGTCGCCGTGAATGCCGAATACGCTCGAATGACAGCAGTCGTACACGACGGCGATGAAGTCGCGTTCATGCCGCCGGTATCGGGAGGATGATGTTCGACAAGCTGAGTACCGTTGAATCGCAGTACGAGGAGCTGGCCGCGCGCCTCGGCACGGCCGAGGTGCAGTCCGACGCTTCGGAATATCGAAAGGCTGCGAAGCGCCTGTCCGACCTCGAACCTCTCGTACAGAAGTACCGGGAATACAAGGTCGTCCAGAAGGACATCGAAGGCGCCGAGGAGCTTGTACGCGAAGCTGACGTGGAGATGCGGGAACTTGCGACAGAGGAGCTCGCAACGTTGGTGCAGAAACGCGACGCGCTTCTGGCCGAGCTTCGCGTCCTTCTCGTCCCGAAGGACCCCAACGACGAAAAGAACGTCATCCTCGAAATCCGCGCCGGCACGGGCGGCGAGGAGGCGGCGCTCTTTGCGGGCGAGCTGTTCCGGATGTACAGCCGCTTTGCGGAGCGGCAAGGCTGGAAGCTCGAGGTGATGTCGACGAGCGAGAGCGCGACGGGTGGGCTGAAGGAAACCATCGCCTCAATCGAGGGACGAGGCGTTTACAGCCGGCTCAAGTACGAGAGCGGCGTACACCGCGTTCAGCGCGTGCCCGCGACGGAAGCGAGCGGCCGCATCCACACTTCCACGGCGACCGTGGCCGTCCTTCCGGAAGCTGAGGAAGTCGACATTCAAATCAACGAAAAGGACCTGCGGATCGATACGTTCTGCTCCAGCGGACCCGGAGGCCAAAGCGTCAACACGACGTATTCGGCTGTCCGCATCACACACATACCAACCGGCATGGTCGTGTCACAGCAGGACGAAAAATCGCAGATCAAGAACCGCACGAAGGCGATGAAGGTGCTGCGCGCACGCCTCTATGAAATGGAGATGAATAAACAGCACGAGGCGATCGCGAAGGAGCGGCGCGGCCAGGTGGGCACCGGCGAGCGCTCCGAGAAAATTCGAACCTACAACTTTCCCCAGAGCCGCATAACCGATCACCGCATCAACTTCACGACTCACCGGCTGCACGAGGTGCTCGAAGGCGATCCTGGGGAGATCCTCGACCAGGTCGTTTCGTTCTACAACGCCGAGAAGCTGAAGGAAGCGACCGCGGTCAATTGACGCTGCACGAAAAGCTGGTAGAGGCACGCGCGCGGCTGGTGGCTGCGGGCATCGCCGACGCCGAGGCGTCGATCGACGTCGATGTGTATGCGCGCACTATACTCGGCTGGGATCGGGCGCGGCTGCTCGCGGAACGATCGGCCCCGACACCCGCAACGCTCGAACCGACCTTCTCCGAGTGGATCGCACGACGCGAACGCCGCGAGCCAACCGCCTACATTGTCGGTGTTCGCGAGTTCTGGGGTCTCGATTTTCTCGTTACACCCGCGGTTCTCATCCCGCGGCCGGAAACTGAGTTCATCGTTGAAGAGGCCGTCAAGCTTCTCTCGTCCGCAGCCCTGAACGCGGAAAGCCACTTGTCCAAGCAAATCCGGATTGCAGATATCGGAACAGGCAGCGGCTGCGTCGCGGTGGCGCTGGCACACGAATATCCGGACTGCCTGGTTGTGGCCTCCGACGTGTCGGCCGTGGCGCTTGATGTCGCACGCGCGAATGCGACGCGACATGGGGTGGCTGGCCGTATCCAGTTTGTGACCACCTCGTACCTCGACGACATCCCCGGCTCGTTCGATGTCATCACGGCGAATCCCCCGTACGTAAAGGACGGCGACAAACCGGCGTTGTCCGCGGATGTGCGGCACGAACCGGACGTCGCGCTGTTCGGCGGCAGGGAAGGGCTGCGGGATATCGCCGGCGTCCTCGAGGCTGCTGCGGTGAAGCTCGCGCCGAACGGGTGGCTCCTGATGGAATTCGGACTTGGACAGGAAGACGATGTCCGGAGACTTGTGTCGACCCAGCCTCGGTTGCGGCTGCGCGGGGTGCGCAGCGATCTGCAGGGAATCCCGCGAACGGCTATGATCCAACGCGAATGAGTGACTGCCTCTTCTGCAAGATCATCGCAGGACAGATTCCAGCCGCGATGGTGCACCAGGACGACACGCTCGTGGCATTCAAGGACGTCAACCCTCAGGCCCCGCTGCATCTGCTGATCGTTCCAAAGAAGCACATCGCGTCTTTGAACGAGCTTTCAGCCGAAGACGATGCGTTGATTGGCGTGATGATGCGGAGAGCCGCCTCACTCGCGAAAGTGCACGGGTACCACGAGCGAGGATACAGGACCGTGTTCAATACGAACCGCGAGGCAGGTCAAACGGTGTTTCACATTCACCTGCACCTGCTGGCGGGACGCGGCCTGAACTGGCCGCCGGGTTGATGGATCGAAACTGCGTTGCCTAATTCTGCGACTTCACGTACCTGCTGACCGTCGCGATGGCTTCGGCGTCGCTCGCGGGTCGCTGGCGCGCCATCAGGGTGACCCACTCGCTCGGTTTCAGTCCCTTGACCTCACCGACTGCGCCCTCGGGAACACGCACCCTGACTGTAATCTGATCGCCGGCGACATCGCGCGCTCCGAGCTCCGCCGGCAGCGCGAAGAATTCGACGATGCGCTGTGCAGGGTCATATTTGGCGACCCGGCGGACGGCGCCGGCGTGGATGTCCTGACCTGACCACGTCAGCAGCACGCGATCGCCCACGTTCAATCGTTCTACCTCGGTCGCAGCCTGCCGGAGCAGCCGCGTCTTGATTGTCAGGGTCCGGCTCGCCGGATCAAACGACACCAGCTCCCCGTGCCAAAGATAGGTTTCGCCGCTTCGCAGTTGCGGTGGACCGGCTGGCGCCCCGCCCTGCCGTCCCTGTGCAGCGCCGCCCTGCCGCCCCTGGGCGGACACTATCGCCAATCCGAGGCACACGACGCATACCGCCGCTACGACCAATCGCCTGAACATAAACCCCTCCGATGACTCTCTGAACGTCAAGAACACGAGTTCAGCGGCGAGTATTTATACAACATCTTTCGGTGCGCAGTGTCTGGTGCCTTGTGCTCAGTGTGGGTGCTGAACCGTCAAAACATAGTGTCCGGCTTCAGCCGGACCGTGGGTCGTTCCGATCAGGAGATGAGTCCCGGCAGTTCCGAAAGATCCCGAATAACCGGGACGTCGGACGGCACCGTTGCCGACGTTCGTGACGTGCGCTGAACCAGGATGCCGCGCATGCCGACATGCCTGGCGCCTTCGACGTCGTGCGGGTAGCTATCGCCGACCATGACGGACTCGTGTGCCGACACGCCGGCTAGCTTCAATGCCGACTCGAAGATGCTGGGATGCGGCTTCAGGTAGCCATGCTCGGACGACGAAATGGCGGCAGCAATGAGCCCGTGTAGCGAGAAGTGACGCTCGAACGATGCGAGGCAGCGATGCGAATTGGAAATCAAGCCGATTTTCAGCCCGCGCGTCGCAAGCTCGCGCAACGCTGGTGCTACGTCGTCATAAAGAAAGAAGTGCTGGCACGCGGCCCACTCCGAGTAGATCTCCTGCGCACACGCATCGAGCGTTTCACCGGTCCCACCCATCTCCTCGATGATGCGGCGCGTATACCGGACGAAGATCTCCGCATCGTAAATGTGGTTCTGATCGTCGTACAGGATCGACGACGCCGCGATAACTGCGCCCGGGAACCGCGCAGGATCGACGGTTATGCCATAGCGCCGGCAGAATACGGCATACCCTTCACCCTGAAATGTCGGGCCGGGGTAGATCAGGGTGAAATCAACGTCGAAGAACACTGCCTTCACCGCGGCGTGGTTCATCGGAGGTCGCCAGTGTACGGACCCGCGACGACCACCGTCGCCTGAGCAGGCCTCAGAGTCCGGCGCGCTGCTTCGTGAACTTCGTCGCGCGTGATTGCCGTCAGCAGATCCGGGACGCGAACGTCGTAGTCGACGCCAAGGCCGAAGAATTCCTCGGTCTGGAGAAAGGCCGCGATTCCGATGTTGGTCTCGAGCGTGCGCGGCATTGACCCAATGAGGTATTGCTTCGACTCAGCCATTTCGGCATCCGTCGGTCCGTCAGCGGCGAATCGGGAGAGCTCGTCGTCGATTGACGCCACGGCGCGTTCGACATTCGCGGGGCTGACGCCGGCGCGGATCGTCAACGGACCCGGAATCACATTCGCGTCGAGGGAGCTGAACGCGTAATACGCCATCCCTTGCCGCTCACGGATGCTGCCGCCAAGGCGGCCGCCAAGCGAGTACTGGCCAAGAATGTTGTTCATCAGCCAGAACGCGTAATAGTCCGAATCAGACCGGCGAATGCTGGTGAACCCGTAGGCGACATCAGCCTGCGCCTTGTTCATCATCGGAACGACTCGCACACGCCGGGCCAAAGGAGGCGGCGTGACAGGCAGCTCGACCGTGCCAGGCGAAGGCGCTTTCCATTCACCGAACGCCGCACGTGCCGCTTCAACCGCCCGCACTGGCTCGATATCCCCGACGATGACGAGCGAGAGTGAGCCGGGGCCGAACCTCGCCGTATGGAACCGCTGCAGGGCGTCGCGATCGATAACCTCGACGCTGTCCACCGTCCCGCGTGGGCGCCGACCGTAGCCATGCGACGGGCCGTACAGCTCTGCGAGAAATCCCTCCATTGCGACGACTGCCGGATTGTCGTCGTCTTGACGGATCAACGTGACGATCTCGGCCCGCCTCGTCGTGATCTCGTTCTCGGGAAACACCGGATGCATAACGATGTCGGCGAGGATCTGAAGGATGGGTTCAAGATCGTCTACCAGACACGTGCAGACCAGCGACAGAACGTGCCGGTTCACACTGGTTGCCAGCGATACGCCGCGTCGGTCGAGCTCGTCCGCGATCGTCTCAGGCGACCGCGTCGCCGTTCCACGATCGATCGTCCGCGACAAGAAGTGCGCGAGGCCGGACAGATGCGGTGGATCGAACACGGTGCCGGCGTGGAACGCCGCGTGGACGGTAACTGCCGGCGTGGTCTGCGACTGCTTGGCAATGACGACCGCGCCGTTGTCGAGCACCGTGCGAACGGGCGAAAGCCCGCGATGCGCGGCGACCGTCATCGTTCCCCGAGGACTGTGCAGGAAACAGGTCCGGCACCTGCCCCCTCGCCTGACGCGCCACCTACAGAGCCGATTGGTACTGGCTCGAACCAGCCGATCGTTCGATTGGTCGATTTGAGCCGTTCAACGGCCGCTGCGCGAACCTGATCGGCCGTTACTGACTCGATTGCGGTGTGAAGCGATTCGAGCCATCTCCAGCTCGCGATCGTTTCGAAGTAGCCGAGCTGATGGGCAATGTTGGTGATGCTGTCGTTTTCGAAGACGAGCCGCGCGCGCAGCTGGTGAACCGCCTTCTCCAACTCACCGGTGGAGATGCCGCGGGTACGAACGCTCTCCAGCTCATTTAAGACGACCTCCTCCAGTCTCGCGAGCGGTGTCCCCGTCGTGGCCGTCATCGATAACGTATACAAGAACGGCTCTGCCGTGGGCACGAGCCCCCCCGACACCGACGACGCGAGCCCGCGATCCACAAGAGCACGATACAACCTGGCGCTCCGCTGGGCCGGAGGTGTACGAAAGCTTGCCCAGAGGTTGACGCCCTTCGCGCCCGTGAGAACGGCATCAAGCACGAGCATCGGGAAGAAATCGGGATCCGAGATCGACGGTGCACGATATCCGAGCTTCAGGTACGCCGTCGTTCCTTCGCGCGAGAGCGTCAGCCGTCGCTCGCCCAGCTGCTCCGGTTCCTTCGTCAGCCGGCGTCTGGATACGTGCCCCTGCGCGATGCGATCGAAGTGACGCACGACACCGCGCATCGCTTCGTTCTTGTCGATGTCGCCGACGATGACCAGCGTGGCGTTATTGGGAACGTAGAATCGGCGGTAGTAGGAATAGAGGTCCTCCCGGTTCATCGCCTGCAGATCGGAGAGCCAGCCAATCGTAGGATGGCGGTACGGGTGTGCCTTGAAGGCCACTGCGGTGAGCTCCTGATCGAGCAACGTGTCCGGATCGTTCTCC
>Ga0075430_100002005_pt1 | contig 16776 bp, 9 predicted proteins | sample RhiMetdeltSRZDD4_FD_75294 | JGI IMG/M metagenome (GOLD analysis project Ga0075430, IMG submission 75294) | Populus rhizosphere microbial communities from Tennessee, USA - Rhizosphere MetaG P. deltoides SRZDD4 | ecosystem: Host-associated > Plants > Roots > Rhizosphere > Soil | place: USA... | reverse complement strand
TCTTTAATACCGAGCAGGTGTCTGGTAGAGAGGCTCATTAAAAAGCGAAGATAGGGGATTCAGATTCTCCTCATAAAAAACTTTAGCGATGGTGAATACATTGGGCATTTCGCAACTATTCCCACGATTTTCCATCGGCCCCGATCCACGTGATTTGCCTGATCGCTTCTGTTTTTAGTAATTGTTTTGACGATTGTGACAAAAAGGAAGAACCTATAGGAAATTCCACTCTTCTTTTTTTATTGTTGGCCAGCAGCAACTCTGCAGCAACAGCCTTGACCGGCACATCAACCAATTCATGTTGGGATCTTAAGCTATATAATTTTAACTGCCCGCGATTCTGTGTAGCGGCAAACCACGCAACGCTATTTGATCCGGCCAGCATACAAACGGCTCTGCCATTACCCGGGATAAATATGCCGCTTTGTTCAATTGATAAAGTAGTAAATGACCCGCTTCCATCCCCAAGCAATACCAACCCGTTTAATGCATCATAACGGCCAAGTGCCGGCACTGTACCGAAATCATTTGTGTTGAATAACGCATCCAGGTTACCGTCATTATTAAAATCCCCGGCAGTTATTCCATTCACACAGGATAGCTGTGCGTTGACAGGCAAGGCCTCTATTGAAAATTTTCCGTTGCCATTATTTCTTATAAAGGAATTCCTGAACCAATTGGCCTTGTATTTAACCGCACCTTTGATCTGTTCGGGTGTAAATAATTTATCGATAGTCGCACCTGCAAATTCCTTGTAAGTCAAAAAATTCTTCTTTATAAATGGCATTTGTTCCACTACTTCATCCCGGCCATCCATTGGAAATTCTTTTAGTTTGCCGTCAGCATCAACAATGAATTTTGTAGGCACACATTGCCATGTTGTTCCATTATTATTAAAATCTTTTGCATAGATACCGATAGGATATTGATCGCTGGCTTCTAAAAATGAATTCTCTCCAAGATTTCCGCCGATATAATCAATATCCCCATCATTGTCAAAATCACCGCCCGTTATACTATTCCACCAACCGATCTTATTGCCAATTCCCGATGCAGCAGTAACATCAGAAAGTTTTCCATTGTTGTTCTTTAAAATCCTTATTGACATCCATTCACCAGCTATTATAAGATCCGTCCATCCATCGTTATCAAAATCGGTCCATAACCCATCACACACTAGTCCGATATCTTTTAAGATTGGCGCTGCATCGTTTGACGCATCAGTAAAATGTACTTTACCACCTTTTGTATCATTCCGGTAAAGAAATGATGAAACGGGCTTTGGATATTTCCACGGATTTACTCTGCCACCAATGAACAAATCAAGATCGCCGTCCTTGTCATAGTCGGAGGCTTTCACACAGCTCTTGCTCGTATAATTGCGTGGAAAAACAGTGGTATCGAGGGAAAATTTTCCCTTTCCATCATTCAAATAGAACTTATCCTGGTAATGGAAAGTATATTCGGGATTTTCATATCCTCCACTCGCAATATAGATATCATTGTCACCATCATTATCGGCGTCAAATAAAACGATACCAAGATCTTCAGAAGTCTTATTGACCCTGGTAGCATTAGGAAAGAGATCCGTTGAATCAAATCTTCCACCTGCTTTTTGAAAAAATATTTTAGCGCTATAGCCATATGATCCGCCAACTACCAGATCATCAAATTCATCTCCATTCAGATCCGCTGCGGCAAGAGCGGGACCATATTCCGACAATTTATGAGGCAAAAGTCTTTGTACGTTGAAATCGATATAGTCAATTTCATTTTGTTTAAAATCGATCCCGGTCATTCTTGTTATATCCTTAAACAGCGGTTGAGTGGAACCCTTTTTACTGCTCCAGTCAAAAATTTCCTTTGCATCAGCTTGTTTGATTGTGATACGCTGATCTGCTCTTACATGTTGAAGCGTTTGCTTTTTATTATCGGGCCAAATGATCATTATGGAATCGATTGTGTTGATACTATCAAGTCCGAAATGTGCAATGGTGCTTACAGAAGAAAGATACCCGCGAATGTTATAATGCTCATAAGCCTGTTGGCTATTCTTATAAAACAATTTTATCCATGCGCCAAATCCATCCGTATTGGGGGCATTGCCTTCCAGTTTTATTTGCAGGTAATGATCGGCTGCTTGCTTATTACGTTTGAAATTGTTCTGATAAAGAATTGCTTCATCATTGATATTATTGATCACTACATCAAGATCGCCATCATTATCAAAATCGGCATAGGCAGCACCATTTGAAAATGTAGGCTCACTCATACCCCATCCATTGGATTCTTCGGTGAATCGCAGGGTACCATTGTTCCTGAAAAAATAATTATGCAGTTTTACTTCAGGTATTTGCTCAAGCAATTGTTGTTTGGTCGCAACCAGGTATGCTTGCTGCCTGAAGGCCGCAAAATCATGATCGGTTATATCTTTTGGGAAGCCATTGGTGACAATTATATCACGATGGGAGTCATTGTCAAAATCCGCAACCAGCGGAGCCCAGCTCCAATCCGTCTCAGTTATGTCACCATAAAAACCAATTTCGGAAAATACGGGATCGCCTGTTGAATCATTCTCTAAAACACGATTTCCCATATTCAGCTGCAGCGTGTTTCTTACGTATTGGTAATGATAACCAAATCGATCGGAGTTCTGATAGGTAAAATAACTTACCGGCATCAGCATCATTTTTTTCCGGTAATTATCTTCAGGATTCATATCAAGTTCGATGATGTCAGAAAGACCATCATTATTGATATCAACAATATCTGCTCCCATTGCATTGGCAGCACTGTGCTTTAGATAAGAAGATATCTTATCAGTAAATGTTCCGTCATGATTATTGATATAAAGAATATTGCTTGATAAATAATCATTGGTGACATAAATATCTTTCCATCCATCGAGATTCAGATCAGCGATGGTAACTGCGTGCCCATAACCCTCAATCGTTACTCTGGCTTCTTTTGAAACGTCTTTGAAGACAGGATGAGATGTGGCGCTATCCCAGTCGTTCCTGTACAACCTGCCTGTGCTGGGAAAAGATCCATCAGCTATTACAGGTCTGAATTTATTGGGATATAATCCAGCCAGGATCTCATTTACGCAGAGGTATACATCGAGATCGCCATCATTATCATAATCAAAAAAGGCTGCCTGTGTGGTATGGGTTGTATCATCAAGCCCATACTCTTTTGCCATATTCTTAAAATGCGGCACGCCCTTATCATCATTGCCGGAATTGATATAAAGAATATTTCTTCTTTTTTCGGGATCAGGATTGATGGTGGCCGACACATAGATGTCAGGTCTTCCATCACTGTTTATGTCCACAATGGTAACGCCACGGCACCACTTGCCTTCTCCCCCGGTTCCCGATTCCCTGGTGACATCATTAAATCTAAAATCACCTTTATTCAGGTATAGTTTATTTTCAACTACATTACCTGTAAAATAAACGTCCTGCAATCCATCGTTATTGAAATCAGCGACACCGACACCGCCTCCATTATATACATTTGAAAAATCAAGAATGTTGATAGAATCAGTTTCTTTTATTTCATTATTAAAAAGAATGCCTGAATGGGAGGAGCTGATCTTTTTAAAATGTGATTGGTTGTTTTCACAGCTGATCAAGGTAATTACAACAACAATGTTTGCAACAATTCGAATAGTATTCATCATCACTTAATGTAAAAAACTAAGTAAAGGAAAAAACCTGATTTCAAAAAAAGAGGCAGAACATGTCTGCCTCTTACTCTATAGTTAAAACTATTATTAATAACCTGGGTTTTGTTTCAATTTAGCAACACCTCCTGTCGTACTCCTGTCTATTTGGCTTTGAGGGATGGGGAAATATTCGTTTTTACCTGCCGTGAAATTGGCATTATTCAGGTATGGGCGTTTGTTATTAGGAGCTGGAGTCCCAACACCACCATTGTAATCAAGCACCCTGTTTATTTCCGTGGCAGCTATACCCCAACGGACAACATCAAAGAAACGATGACCTTCCATGCCCAATTCGATCTTTCTCTCGAAACGAACAGCTGCACGAGCACCTGCCTGGGTTGTGAAAGGAGCTGTCGCCGCAGGATACAATCCCACTTTATAGTTTGCTGCAGGCACTGCACCATCCATTACCCAACCGGCGGGGTTTGCAGCCCTTGCTCTTACTTCATTTACCAATTGACGAGCCTTATCCAATGATCCAACTTCAACTTCGCATTCCGCCAACCAAAGTATAACATCAGCAAAACGAATTAGTGTATAGTTGTTTGCGGTAACCCCGCTTGTCCAGAAATTGATATCTGTTTTTACTCTTTCCTGTGCTTTGTAATAGGTGTTTTTGATAGGCGCATAAGGACCACTATAAGCCTGGTCACGGATCCAGTTATATCCTGGATGTTTGCCCCAATCCAAATAAGGAATACCTCGACGGCCAACTGTCCAGTCAAGGCGAGCATCCAATGTTCCTGTTTCGGGTGTAAATGCCTGAGTAGAAGTCAAACCCTGATCATTTTTTACCTCGGTTGCATTATAGTTCGCCGGGTCCGGCAAACCAGTAACAGCATTAACCTGGTACGAGTTTACAAGATCTTGCGAAGGCTGGAAGAATCCGCAACAAGTGCCAGGACCACCAGTGTAAGGAAAGTTCAAGACTTCACCCCATCCGCCATTTGCTGCATCAGGAGCTCCATCGTTTACAGAATACTGAACTGCGAATACTGATTCAGTACTGTTCTTTGTATCGGCATTAAAGTTATCACTGAATTTATCCAACAGTTTGTATTTAACACCCTGGGCATTTTTACCAGATGTGTAGATTGCATCCAATACCGCCTTAGCAGCCGCATATTTTCCCTGGAACATTAATGCCTTTGCATACAAAGCCCCGGCCGCCCATTTATTGACTCTTCCTTTTGCATTCATTGTCTCGGGAAGATTATCATAACCAAACTTCAGATCAGCTTCTATCTGTGGCCAGATATCAACATCGTTTGGCTGATTATAGTCCGTAATAGTCTCGTCATAATAAGGAACCTTGTTCCACATTTTCTTTGCTTCAAAATGGTAGTGGCCCCTTAGAAATCTTGCTTCACCTTCTATTCTTGTTTGATCAGCAGCAGAGATATCTGTAGCATTTGCCATTACTTTTAAAACAGCATTGGAGCGGTTGATTCCTTCAAAAACGACCTGCCACTTCACGTCAAAATATCCATTAGTAGCAGTGGCTGTAAATGTTTCGATCGGATTGACATCTGGCTGGTCACCAGCATCAGATCCTTTGTGCGCATCGCCACCGACCACGCTACCATACACCCAGTTTGTACCTGAGCTTTGCCAACCACCCAAAAAGATACCTCCTCCATCAATAAAGCCATCAAGAACAGAGTAAGCACCAATTAAAAGAGCTTCAACACCTTTTTTGTTGGCAAGCGCATTCACATCAAGACCACCCTTTGGGGTTTTTTCGAGGAACCCCTTACCGCAGGAAAGTGTTATCACCGTTCCTGCCATCAGAAGAGCGACGAATTTGAATGTTATTTTTTTCATATTGATTGCAATTAGTGTGTTTTAGAAATTAACATTTAATCCTACTAAGAATTGGCGGGGTGAACGAACCATACCTTCATCAACGCCAAATGAATCATCGGCACCAAAGATCTCAGGATCCAAACCTGTATATTTTGTGGCAGTAAACAAGTTTGTTGCCTGAACATAGATCCTCACCTTATCAATTCTTACTTTATTTAATACAGATGACGGAAGTGTATAACCAATTGTAAGATTTTTCATTCTTAAGAAAGAACCATCTTCCAGGTAATAGGAGTTAACAGCGTTATTGTTACTAAAGTTGGAGGCGTTCTCAGCGATCGGAACTTTAGCATCTGTTTTCGATGTGGTCCAGGAGTTGTAAAGCAGGTCCTTGCTCTTGTTACCCTGGAATGAAGGGAAGAAATCGATCCACCATTTTACATAGTTCATGATCTCGGCACCTTGTGAGCCATAAAAGAACATTGACATATCAAAGCTTTTATAAGCTGCATTGATATTAAGGCCATAAGTAAAATCAGGATTCGGGCTGCCAAGGAATACTCTGTCTGCATCATTCACAGTTCCATCACCGTTTGTATCCTGGTAGCGGAAACGGCCCGGAGCCTTTTGATCCTGCGCAGGTGCTGCAGCTACTTCAGCCGCATCTTTAAATATTCCTACCACCTGGTAACCAAAGAAAGATGACAATTCATGACCGATCTGGTTTCTTACCCAGTTACCAATACGTGAACCGCGGGTATCATAAAAATCAAGCCCTTCTGCAAGACCTGTGATCTTGTTATTATAAGTTGTGAAAGTTAACTGAGCATCAAGTTTGACCCCGTTTCTACCACCGAGATTTAATTTTTGGAGAATTGAAAAATCAATTCCTGAATTCTTCATTGAAGCCACATTGAAAAACGCCGGATTGGAAGCAGCACCCGCGCCTGCTGCAGCAAGAGCTGGAAGCCTGAACAACAGATCCTCAGTTTTCTTCTTATAATAATCAAATGAAACTTCTGTTTTTCCATTAAATAACACGGCATCAAAACCATAATTCTGGGTAATGTTTGTTTCCCATTTACCAGAAGGATTACCAACGAATGATTGCTGGAAGCCTTGAGCTGTACTATTGCTTGAACCAGTGATATCATAGTTTGAGCTACCAGGTCCACCAACATAAAGATCGAATGCGTTACCTGGATTGATACGCTGGTTACCCATTCTGCCATAGCTTCCACGGACCTTAAGGTCATTCAACCATCTTACACCATCCATAAAAGATTCTTCAGTTACACGCCAGCCTGCAGAGAATGCTGGGAATGTACCCCACCTGTTCTCAGGACCAAATCTTGAAGAACCATCACGACGAACTGTAACACCTAATAGATATTTGTTATCGTATGTATAATCTACTTTGCCGAAATAAGATATAAGTGATGAAGGAGTAAACGGAGAACCCCCAGCTTGCTGACCAGCAGCGCCACCTGAATTCAACGCCCAGAAATCCTGGTTCTCGACAAAATAGTTAACCCTTGTTCCTGAAATATCTCTACCCCAACCTTCTACTGCTTCAGTACCCACTAATGCTAACACCTCGTGCTTTTGGCCAAATGTGTTTTTGTAGGTAATCTGGTTTGTCCATGTCCACTCCCGGTAGCGGCTGAAATATTCATTATAACTATTACCAGTATTATTTTCAGAATTCTCGTAAGTTTTAAAGCTAAAGCCAAAACTATTATAGTAATTGATCTGACCACCAAAGCTTGATCTTGCTGTAAAATGCTTTAAGAAATCAACTTCAGCATACAGGTTACCAAAAACATTCAATGACTGACCACGATTTTCTTTCCTGCGGAAGCTATTAGCAACAGGATTATTTGCATTACCTAGTCCTGGAGCTCTTGAACCTGCAAAGTTGCCCATGATATCATAAACAGGAATGATGGGCTGGTTACGGTAAGCATGGCCTAGTTCGGTACCCTCACCATTGTTACCATTATTACCAACGGTATTATCATTTTGAGTTCTTATCTGCAAATTCTCACCGATCCTGATATTCTTTTTGACATTAAATTCTGTATTCACTCTCAAAGAATACCTTCTGAAATAGCTGTAAATAAGGATCGCATCCTGGTCAAAAAAATCAAAGCTCATCAGGTAACGGCTTCTATCAGCACCGCCGGAAAGTGTGATATTATGATTCTGGATCGGCGCATTGTCAGTGATCTCATCGTACCAGTCAGTACCAGTTTTGTTGGCACGCATAATCAAATAAGAACCATTGATATCATCAAGGTTCAGGTTATACAGGCTCGGACTTACCGCAGGATCACCTTCCATTTTACCTACCGGTAAAATATAATCGGGTAATCTTGGAGTGGAGCCATTTCCATATTGTGCAGTTGGTACTGGCTGACCAGCATTTCTATATGCTAACCATGTAAGATCAGCCATCTCTTGTGAATTCAACAAATCCCAACCCTTACCTGGCGATGAAAAGCCATAGTACATGTTATAGGTAACCTTTGCTGAACCGCTTCTTCCTTTTTTAGTGGTAACGATGATAACACCGTTAGAAGCACGTGCACCATAAATAGATGCTGCAGCAGCATCTTTTAACACCTGCATTGATTCAATATCATTTGGATTAATGCCGCTGATACCGCCAGAAGGGATACCATCTATAACATATAAGGGTGCATTATCACCAAATGAAGAGAACCCGCGGATCTTAACTGATGATTCAGTTCCGGGACGGTTATCCTGGGTTACCGTAACACCAGCAACCCTTCCCTGCAACTGACTTGAAGCATTGGCAGCGGGAACAGATTTAAGATCGCTAACCTTTACAACAGATACGGAACCGGTAATATCTTTTTTGGCTTGAGCTGTATAACCGGTAACAACTACTTCATTCAAAGTAGTATTTACAGCAACCATGGTAACATCCACTGTAGCCTTATCAGCAATGTTGACCTCTTGTGTTTCAAGTCCTACATAGGAAACTATAATAACAGTCTTTCCTGCAGGAACATTAATAGTGAAATTTCCTTGTGGACCAGTTATAGTTGCCACATTGGTTCCTTTTACTTCAACTGTTGCACCCACAACTGGGTTATTGTTTTCTTTAACGGTGCCCGACACCTGCTTTTGTGCAGATGCGGCGAAAACAAACAACAGCAAAATAACGGATAGGGAAATAAATCTTGCCGGAACGGCAAGATGCCGGAGTTTACTTTTCATAATACAAGCAGTTTTAAAATTTGGTTAGAAGGATACAGCAATTTCAGTAAAAAATAACACATCCTTAGCAAATTGGTTAACTTTTTTTTTGAGAACCAAACAGTTGTTTGGAATTTTTTCAAAAAAAATTATCTAATTGCAGCACAAAAATGCGTTATAACGACAATTAAAAAACATGATAAAAATCAGTAATACTAAAAAAATAAGAACAACGAAATAAGGATTATTCATTCAGTAGGCGTACTTCGTCTTTTCCATCTTTTATTTTCCAAAGAACTTTTACTTTCTGGGAAATGATTGCATCGATCGATTTACCAATATAGTCGGCTTGTATAGGTAATTGCCTGCTGAAACGACGATCGATCAATACACAAAGCTCGACTTTTCCCGGGCGACCAAAGTCAAGAAGTGCATCTAATGCTGCACGGATCGTTCTGCCAGTATACAGCACATCATCTATTAATATCACATTTTTCCCTTCGATAGAAAAAGGAATATCGGTGCGATTTGCTACATGCAGTTGCTTCCGTATATCATCACGATAAAATGTGATGTCCAATTTCCCGTATTGAACATCATTTGAACCTGTTTGCTTTTTTATTTCTTCCACTACCTGGTCTGATAAAAAAACGCCACGGGGCTGCAAGCCTATAAAGACAGTATTAGCAAGATCACTGTGGTTTTCTAATACCTGGTGCGCAAGTCTTTTAATCGTTATGCTAAGCTGATGTTCGGTAAGGATCGATTTCAAAAAAAAATTTTGGTAAAAATAACAAAGCGCTCCCATAAACCCTCTATTAAAAAATGATCAGCTGATTAACATCATTTGCTTTCCCTCTAATGTCTGTCGAATATCCTTCTCGTCACTAGCAGGAATTAAGCAATCGAATGGTTTGGTGACAATCTTAAAAAAATGATCTCAAAAGATTTTTGAGATCATAAATACGCCGGATGTAACGCTCCGTATAAAATTTTACCATAAAAAAAACCGGCAAATGCCGGTTCTATCATTGTGTGAGTTTTTTATTACTTACTGGCGGTTCCTCCTCCCAAAGAGAAGTTATACCCCACATGAATGCCAATTAATGCGGTACTTGATCCGTCCTTACTACCACTTTGATAACGGACACCTGCATCAAATCCATTTTTTGCAAATCCGAAACCAACGGCCCATGTGAAAGCACCTTCAGAGTCACTTGCTTTTGAACCTTGTATTTCAACTTTTGCTCCATAAATACCATAGCCGATTTGCGGTTCTGCATAAAAACCGCTGAAGTTATGACGATAACCAAGCAAGAGTGGAATAATGCTACTTGATACTTTATCTGCACCAAGCGCATCTTCGAATTCATCTTTCATTCCGAAAGTCATGTAGCCTGTAGTGAATGTCATTTGCCCAGCTGAACCAACTCCAAGCAATCCTTTCACATATCCTCCTATACCGACACCAAATCCGTCACCAAAATCACCTGTGGGGATGCCTACATCGGCACCGATACCAATTTGATTTTCTCCTTTTTGTGAAAATGCCAATACCGACATAAACGCAATTACAGTGGTTAAAATGATTTTTTTCATAACGATTGATTTTGTTTTTTGTTTTTGTTTTTTGGTTTAATGTTAGACGTTACAAGATAATCCCCGTACAATAAAAAGCCAAACTATAGATCGTTAAATAAAACAATATGTTATTCACAGCGGTGGATAACCAAAGATAGACTATCCTGCTAAAATTCTATATAGCGATTATTTTGGGCCTCCACCAAAACAGACACCTACTTTAATACCGATGTAACTGTTCTTCGATGTTAAACCTGTAGTTGGATTACCGTCTCCATCAAAACCGGTGAATTTTGTTTTGGGGACAATATTATATTCTATACCGAACCGGAAATGCGAAACCTCAAAACCGCTTCGCACCAAACCGCCAAATTTGGTACCGCCTGATACCTCACCTGAAGTTTCGTTCACTTGAAGACCGGCAGTTGCGTAAACACCGGCTCCGCCGCCGACAAATGGTCTGAATGAATAGTTATTTCTAAAATAATAATCCCCGGTTGCTACATAAGAAGCCGACCCTTTTACACTGCCCTCGATCGCCTCCCCGTTTTCATCATATCCGTTGAATCGCGCGACAATTGCAGCCTCCATACGTAACCCCACCGATAAATTGGGTATAACTGCATATTTTGGTTCTACTGCGAACAAGACCCCAGCTTTTGCGCCTTCACCACCAGGGATGGCGTAACCTACACTTACATCTACTTTAAATGGTTTAAGATCCTTTTGCGCAATGGCGGAAAGAGAAAAAAGCGAACAGAAAAGAACAATGGCTAATAAATTCTTCATTTTTTATTGGATTTAATTAATAATGGCCGCCAAAATATAGCCGGTGCTTAATCATTCCAAATTATTTCTGTCACAATAATCCTGATCGCGAATTAGTACTCTGAAATTTTACTATTGCTAACTGATGAATGAATACAGAAGTGGCCGCCTTTAATTTAGCACAATAAGGAGCACAACACTGAATCAACTTTTGCCACATTTATTTATCAGCCATAAAAGGATACTTATAATCGGTCGGAGGATTAAACGTTTCCTTGATTGTCCTTGCACTCAACCAGCGATAAAGATTTAGAATGCTTCCTGCTTTATCGTTGGTTCCACTTGCCCTTGCACCGCCAAATGGTTGCTGACCTACCACCGCACCTGTAGGCTTATCATTGATATAAAAATTACCGGCGGCATTTCTGAGTTTATTCGTTGCAAGCTCAATTGCCGCTTTATCTCCTGCAATTACTGAGCCCGTAAGAGCATATGGCGATGTGGTATTAACAAGATCAAGCGTTCTTTCAAACTGATTAGCATTATAAATATATATTGTAAGTACAGGGCCAAAGATCTCTTCACACATGGTAACATACTTTGGATCTTTTGCTTCAATTATTGTTGGCTGAACAAAATATCCATGGGTTTTATCACATTTACCCCCGACCCATATTTCCGCTTTCTTATCTTTTTTTGCGTTATCGATATAACTTTTTATGTTATCAAAACTTTTTTCATCGATCACTGCATTAATGAAATTGGTGAAATCCTCCGGGTTTCCCATTTTAAAACTTTTAACCCCGGCGATCAATTTCTTTTTAACTTCTTCTGCAATATTTGAAGGAATATAAGCTCTTGATGCCGCTGAACATTTTTGTCCCTGAAACTCAAACGCCCCACGAAGCAATGCAGTAACAACAACATCAACATCCGCACTTTTATGGGCAATTACAAAATCTTTACCACCGGTCTCTCCCACAATTCTCGGATATGACTTATAAGTAGCGACATTCTCACCGATCGTTTTCCACATATAATTAAATACTCCTGTTGAGCCCGTAAAATGAACACCGGCAAAATCAGGATGACTAAAACACACTTTGCCAAGCGTTGGTCCATCTACATATATTAAATTAATAACCCCAGCAGGCAACCCGGCTTCCTTTAATATACGCATGAACATTTGCGCCGCATAAATTTGCGTATGCGCCGGTTTCCACACAACAACATTACCGCACATTGCTGCACTTGTAGGTAGATTGCCACCGATCGCAGTAAAGTTGAAGGGTGTTATCGCCAAAACAAAGCCTTCAAGTGGCCGATATTCCATTCTGTTATGCATGCCGGGACTGCTTATCGGTTGCTGTTTATAAATCTCACTTAAAAAATGAACATTAAAACGTAAGAAATCTATTAATTCACATGCCGAATCAATTTCTGCCTGGTAAACATTTTTGCTCTGACCAAGCATCGTTGTTCCATTCATATAGGGACGATACTTTGTAGCCAGCAGGTCTGCTGCTTTTAAAAAAATATTCGCTCTTGTTTCCCAATCCATATTTGCCCAGTTTTCTCTGGCAGCAAGAGCGGCATCTATTGCCTGCGCAACATGTTTTTCATTTCCTTCAGAATATGTTCCAAGTGTATGGGCGATCTCATGCGGAGGATGAAGCGTTCCTTTTCTATTTGTCCGTACTTCTTTGCTGCCGATATACATCGGTATATCGATCTGCTCTTTCTTTAATTCTGATAAAACTTCCTTTAGTCTTTTTCTTTCCGGTGAACCTGGAGCATAATTAAGTACAGGTTCATTGACCGGCATGGGATAACTGAAATAGCCTAAGCTCATAATCTTAAAATTTTAGATTTCGGAATTTAGATTTTAGATTTAGAAAAGTCCGGCAGAAATCCGAAATCATAGATCTAAAATCTGAAAATATATTAACTAGCGGCCTCCTTCTCACTCATCAAATACGCTTTTATAAATCCATCCAATTCCCCATCCATTACGGGTTGCACATTTCCTGTCTCAAAATCTGTACGATGATCTTTGATCATTTTATATGGATGAAATACATAAGAACGAATTTGTGAGCCCCATTCTATTTTTTTCTTTTTTGCATTTGCCGCATCCTTTGCTTCATTTCTTTTTCTTAATTCTTCTTCATACAAGCGGCTCTTTAACATCTGCATAGCTTTTTCCCTATTGCCTAATTGCGTACGTTCTGTCTGACATACGACAACTATTCCCGTGGGAATATGAGTAAGCATCACTTTTGTTTCTACTTTGTTTACATTCTGTCCCCCTGCCCCACCACTTCTTGCTGTATCCATTTTTATCTCCGCATCTTTTATATCGATATTGATCGTATCATCAACAAGCGGGTAAACAAATACAGATGCAAATGATGTATGCCGTCTTGCATTACTATCGAATGGTGAGATACGCACCAGGCGATGCACACCGCTCTCGGCTTTTAAAAACCCATACGCAAATGCGCCGTCAAACTGGTAAGTACATGTTTTAATTCCTGCGCCATCACCCCAAACCCAATCGAGTTCGGTTACTTTCCATCCCTGCTTTTCGCCATACATTCGATACATACGTGCCAGCATTTCTGCCCAATCCTGGCTTTCTGTGCCGCCGGCACCCGAGTTGATTTGCAATACAGCAGGCAATTCATCTTCCGGTTCATTCAATGTTGCTTTGAATTCAGCATCATCGATCATATCCAGTGCTTTATCATAAGCTGCTTTTGTTTCGTCTTCTGTTGCATCGCCTGCTTTCCAGAAATCAAACAATACCGCAAAATCTTCCACCGCCGATTCTGTTTGCCTGTACAGATCAACCCAATATTCATTCACTTTTATTTCCTTCATGATGGAAGTAGCGCGGGCATTATCATCCCAAAATCCTGCGCTCAGTGAGAGCTGTTTATCATTTTCAATTTTATCTTGCCGGTTATCGACGTCAAAGAAACCTCCTTATCCCGGCAATGCGGGACCGCATATCCTGTAATTTTTCAATTGTCATAGTGGGCGCAAAGGTAAGGCAATCGGCTGAAGTTTGAGGTTCGTCATTGCTCCGGCCCCGATTGAATCGGGGCCGGAGCAATCTCAATAAAAGAGATTAATTAGGTAACCAGCGATATTGGTACTATCAAACTTTGCTTGCGACGCTCCGTTCATCATTCGGTAATTCTTATCGGCATCGTTGAAAACTCCAATATTTTTTGCAGATTAGAGCACGATGCGTTCCATGGAACGCCGGTACATTATTGAATTTTTTTTTATCCACCTTGTGTCCCTACGGGAAACACAAAAAAAGTTGAATAGCATTCCAACCGTACAAAAGTGCCCTTCGACAAACTCAGGGTATACTTGCGAGAGAAGTTCAATAGTAGTAATACAGCTGGGCTCATAATAATTTTCTAACTTCATTCTGAGTAAACCCTGCTGACAATTATGAAACCTCTTGTTGAAAATATTTCCGATACTGCAAGATGGGTAGCGGTCTTCAGGGCCGAAGAAAGCGAAAGACCAGATAAAGTTTTCAATGACCCTTTTGCACGCAGGCTCGCGGGAGAAAAAGGTGAACAGATCGCCAATGCAATTCAATTCAGCAGGGAAAACAGCTGGTCATTTACTGCAAGAACTTATGTATTTGATGAGTACATCAAACAACATGTTCAAGAAGGTTTTGACATGATCATCAATCTTGCCTCAGGGCTTGATGCAAGACCTTACAGAATGGATCTACCTTCAAATTTAAAATGGATAGATGTCGATCTTCCGGGTATCATGGATTACAAAAAGGAAATACTGGCAAATGAAAAACCCAAATGTGATCTGCAATATGTCGCACTGGACCTTGCCGACAGAAAAGCAAGACTTCAACTATTTGAAGAATTAAATAATAAGTGCAAAAAAGCGTTGGTTGTTACCGAAGGTTTGATGATTTATCTGACATATGAACAAGCTGCAGCATTTGCAACCGATCTGTCTTCTCAAAAACATTTTCATCGCTGGCTTTTTGATTTACAATCCCCGGGTTTATTAAAAATGGCAAAAGAAAAAATGGGGGCAGCCATTAAAGAAGGCAATGCCGAATTTCAATTTGCTCCTGAGGAAGGTGAGGCCTACTTCCTTCAATTCGGTTGGAAACATCTTGAATCAAAATCAATGCTGAAAACAGCAGCTGCACTAAACAGGCTGAATGAGCAAATGATGACGGTAGCCACTTATCCCGAACCTGAAGGACCCAGGGGAGATTTTCCCTGGTCCGGCGCTTGTTTATTTGAAAATCTGCATAAAGAATAAATACCCTTTAATCCATCACGCAAACCCCCGGCTCAAAAGTTTTACCTGCGCGAAAAGAGTTTCCAAAAAAATCTTTCTTTCCCGGGTCAATACCAAACATTTTTTTTAAATCAAGACCCATCTCCCACACTTTATTATTACAAACATTGGATAGGATCGGGTTCGTTTTGAAACTGTACAGATCAGTAACATCAATGTACTTAGGAAGATCAAAAACCAGTCTGTCAAAATTGATCCCGTAAAATTTTCCATCTTTTATTTCATTGCCGGTCTTCCTGGCCCATTGTTCAAGGTCATTAACCCCGTTTTGCATAAAGCCTCCGCTTTTCCGCATCCACACATTGTTTAAAAAAATATCGGAGTTGCTGCTGTCGATACCATAAAACATATCACTGGTATCGGATGCAATAAAGATGTTATTGAAAAAATAAAACCTTTTATGCCTGCTTTGTGTTGCAAAACTGAAAGCATATTTTGTATCGTTATAAAAGAAATTATTGTAAGCATACAGATCGGTGAGCATTGAATCAGCATCCCATCCATTCCAGATATACATGGCAGCAGCATTCTCTGTTTTTCGGCCGTCATTAATACTTATGCAATAGCGAACCGTATTATTCTTCCATTTGTTAGCTCCGGGATATTCAAACATGCCATAGCCTGCACCTTCGTTCTCATAAGAAAGACAATATTGAATTATCGAATTCGTCACACCGCCATCAAGATCAAAACCGCCACCATCAGCAGAACCTGGCGAGGTTTTATTTCTATACGACATGCAGTGTTGAATGATGATCGAATCTGCCTCGTAGGCCCAGATACCAACCGGACCATTGCCGATGCGCGGCATGTCCCAGCCATTGTTTGTTGCCGTACAATAGTCAATCAATACATTCCTGCAATTGCCGACAAGGATACCGTTGCCGCTATGATTGGTAAGATTAGTCGGATCACCCGGGTTATTATCCGCCCGACATCGAACAATATGTATTTTGGCTGAAGATCGTTTTTGATATTCACCGTCAACAAGAATACCCGCGAAGCCATTGTCCTGGGCAATTACACCATCGATTACTGCATCCTGGCAATTATATAACATGAGACCGGATTTCTGATACCCGTATACTTCGCAGTTTTTAATTCTTACTGACCGGCAATTGACAAGCTTTATGCCATCACCGGTTTTTTCTTTACGTCCTGATCCCTGCAAGAAAAGATTACTCAATGAAAAATGAGAACTTTCCTTAATTGATATTCCATCTCCAGGCCCTGAATAAATGAATGCCCGTCCATCTCCATAAGTAGTAAAAACTATCGGCCTCTTTGCAGTTCCATAGATATTG
>Ga0075430_100002003_pt1 | contig 16783 bp, 14 predicted proteins | sample RhiMetdeltSRZDD4_FD_75294 | JGI IMG/M metagenome (GOLD analysis project Ga0075430, IMG submission 75294) | Populus rhizosphere microbial communities from Tennessee, USA - Rhizosphere MetaG P. deltoides SRZDD4 | ecosystem: Host-associated > Plants > Roots > Rhizosphere > Soil | place: USA... | reverse complement strand
CGTCGTCAAACCCCGGTCCCGACGCGCCAACGACCTCGGCTACGCCCTCGTCCAACACGCGCCGCCCCAGGCCAGCGCCACGCCCGGATGACGACCCGCGGATGCTTCCATTGAAACGCAGGCGGAATGACAGAGGATTCCTGGCCGGCTTCGCTCGTGCTTTCGGCCGGATGGTCGGCATGACGGTGTAGGTCGCTGCGTCTCGTGAGGCGACGACCAGGTGCAGGCGGTCAGCTAGAACCGGTCGTAGTGGGCGAACTCCGAGAGCGGCTTGCGCCCGGTCGGGCTGCGCTGCGGGCCGGCCAGCCGGGCCTTCCGCGCCTCCCAGTCAGCGTGGCCGATGGCGACCAGGGTCCGCACCCGGTGCTCGGTGGGGATGCCGAGCAGCGGCTTGACTTCGTCCGGGCCTTCGTTCTTGATCGTCGCGACTGTCGATCCCAGCCCGACGGCCGCCGCGCCCAGGCAGAGCCGCTCGGCCATCCGTCCCTCGTCCAGGGCCGAGGCGTCCTCCTTCACCACCAGCAGCAGCACCACCGCCGCCGTCGCGGCCGGCGCCGCGCCCCACGCTCCGAGCTGCTGCTTCACGGCCGGATCGCGGATCACGATGACCTCGGTGGACTGGCGATTGCTGCCGGTCCCGGTCCAGCGGCCGACCTCCAGAACCGCCTCGATCGCCTCGTCCGAAACCGGCTCGTCGGTGTAATCCTTCACGGCCCGAAGGCGGCACAGAAACGTCTGGTGATCCACGGCGGTCACGCTCATCTCTCTTCTCCATCACTGCGGGCGGCGAGCCGGGGCCGTGCAGGCCCGTCGCTCACGATAGCAGACTCCGAAGGCGACTTGGCTGGGGCGGGTCTGCTAGATTCACGGCCAAGACCCACGCGAAATCAGCACTGGAAGGCAGCATGCGACCAGGCTTCGGACAGTTCAACGTCCCAACGGACGAGTACCTCCAGTACGCGGCGCAGTTCGGCGCCACCGACGTCCTGCTCAACACGCCCCAGCTACCGGGCGGCGAGCGCTGGGACCTGTACGACCTGGTCAAGCTGCGGGTCCGGGTGGAGAGCTTCGGGCTGAAGCTGACGGCGCTGGAGAACGTCCCCACCCGCTTCTACGATCACATCATGCTCAACGGCCCGCGCCGCGACGAGCAGATCGAGAACATGATCGCGACGGTGCGCAACATCGCCAGGGCCGGCATCCCGATCTTCGGCTACAACTGGATGCCCTCGCATGTCTGGCGCACCCCGCCGGAGCGGATCAGAGCCGGGGCCGTGGCGACCGCGTTCGATGACGCCATCGCCCAGACCTACCCGCTGACCCATGACCGGGTCTACACCGAAGCGGAGATGTGGGCCAACCTCGAATACTGGATCAAGATCATCAGCCCGATCGCCGAGGAGGAGGGCATCCGGCTCGGCATCCACCCGTGCGATCCGCCAGTCCCGGTCCTCGGCGGCATCCCGCAGCTCTTGCGCGACTTCGCCTCCTACAAGCGGCTGATCGAGATCTACCCCAGCGACGCCAACGCCATCGAGTTCTGCCAGGGCACGATGGCCGAGATGGCTGAGTCGACCCCCGACCACGACATCTACGGCAAGATCCGCTACTTCGGCTCGCGCAACAAGATCCTCTACGTCCACTTCCGCAACGTCTCCGGCACGGTCCCGACCTTCAGGGAAGAGTTCATCAACACCGGCTACGTCGACATGTTCAAGGCGATGGAGATCTACTACGACGTCGGCTTCGACAGCTTCTTCATCGACGACCACGTGCCGCAGACGTACCAGGACACCCCGTGGGGCCATCGCGGCCGAGCGTTCGCGAACGGCTACATCCAGGCGCTGATCGAGGCCGTCACCAAGCAGCGGCAGGCGGCCGGGATCGCCCCGGGCACCGTCAAGAACTGGACGCCGGAGCCGGTCCGGGCATAGGCGAGCAGACGGAGCAGGCGCGCAGCACAGCTGGCAAGCTGGTGACAGTGCGCTAAAATGAGGTGGCCGTAACGTCTCCGAAACCTGTGTCTGTAGTCGGAGCTTGAACAACGGCTGGAGGCACCGTGCGCGTACTTATCGCGGGTGCCGGGATCGGCAGGCTGACGGCCGCCCTCGCGCTTCGCCAAGCGGGCTTCGACGTCCACTGCTACGAGCAGGCCAGGGTCCTGCGTGAGGTGGGCGCGGGCGTCGCGCTCGGCCCAAACGCCGTCAAGATCCTGCATCGCCTCGGGCTTGCCGAGGCACTCCGATCTGTGGGCGTCGCGTCGCTCTCGTGGGACTTTTGCGATTGGCAGAGCGGCGACGTCCTCGGCCGGGTGCCGCTCGCCGACGAGGCGCCGGTCCGCTGGGGCGCGCCGTTCTACAACGTCCACCGGGCGGACCTCCACAATCTACTTCGAGCCGCGCTCGGGGATCAGCACATCACGCTCGGTACGCGTTGCGTGTCCGTCGAACAGCACGGGTCGGTGGTCACGATCCGTTTCGCCGATGGTCGCCACGCGACCGGCGACCTGTTGATCGGCGCCGACGGCATCCACTCGGTGGTCCGAGAGTACGTCGTCGGCTCGGCCCAGCCGACCTGGTGGCAGCAGATCGCCTGGCGCGGCCTCGCACCGGGGGCGATTGGGCACGAGGCGGGGCTGGAGCTGCGCCACCAGTTGTTCCGGGGTCCGCGCAAGATATTCTTGACCTACTACGTCGCGGCAGGCCGACTCGTGAACTGGATCGGCGCCACGCAGAGCGACGACGACTGGCTGGAGGAGTCCTGGTCGGCACGCGGCGAGCGTGACGAGGCGCTGGCGCTGTACGCGGGGTGGCATCCCCAGGTGCGGGCGGTGATTGCGGGCACCGAGTCGATGTTTCGGTGGGCCCTGTTCGACCGACCGCCGCTCGAGACCTGGACGCACGGCCGGGTGACGGTCCTCGGTGATGCCGCCCACCCGATGCTGCCGTACAACGGGCAAGGCGCCGCTCAGAGCATCGAGGACGCATTCGTGCTGGTGCGCTGCCTCGCCACTGATCGGGACCATCTCGAACGCGCGATCGGCGCGTATGCCGCTCGCCGCCGGGAGCGAACGGCCGCGCTGCAGGCCGCCTCGCGTGACGCTGGTCGCAATTTGCAGGTCAGCGACCCGGCCGAGGTCGCCGCCCGCAACGCACGGATGCGTGAAAACGCGGAGGCACCAATTGCCATGTACGACTGGGTCTGGGGGTACGACGTGGAGGGTGCTGTTGCCGACAGCTAGGCGCGACCACCTGTGGATCGCCGGGACGGGTGATTCAGCCCGAGGCGAACCAGGAGCCCCGCCAGGCAGGTGTGACGGCCTGTGAGCAAGGAGTGTCCGTCAGCTCGACTGCTCAGGTGCTCGGTCTGCACGCCTGCTGGTCAGGGGCGAAGCGCTGCTCCAGCCAGGCGACGGCGAACCTCAGCAGCTCGTCGGCCTCGAACAGGTGGGAGGGCGCGCCCGCGATCTGGACGCGCCGCCCGATCCCCGCCGCCAGCGCCTCCCGCGCGATTACCTCGAACGAGTCCACCCTTCCTGCGTCAGGGCAGACTTTGCCGAGCTCCAGCGCGTCGTAGTCGAATGCGCCGCGCGAGGTGTCGATCACGTCGATCTCCACGTCCTCAACGCCATCGTCGGTTCGGACGCGGGCCGGGAAACGGACCCACCGCTTGTTCGGGGCTCTAGCCAGCGCCTCGGCGTGGTGGAGGATCGTCAGCGTCTCCAGCGGCGCTCCCAGCAGCAGGATCTGGCCCCGTCGCTCGACCAGCCGCGCGAACGGCGAGGTCGGGCCGTAGCCGTCGTCCAGGCGGTGGTCCCGCGTCAGGAAATCGGAGTCCGGGCCGAGCGCCGCCACCGAGGCCAGCGGGTGGGCGCTCCGTCGGGCCCCGGGCCAGGTCCGGATCCGCTCCGGCACCCGCCCGACGCCGGTCCAGCCCGGTGAGGTCGCCGGATCGAAGACCGGGGGCTCCCGCAAGTACGCCTCGCGCCGAGCTTCGGGCCACTCCGCGAAATGAAACGCGTCGTGCTCCCAGCAGGTGTAGGCCAGCAGCGTCCCCGCGTCCCAGACGGCGTCCTGAAGCGCCAGCACGACGGTATCCTGCCCGCCGATCACGCAGCCGATGGCGCTCATCTGGGTGTGCACCATCAGGATCCCGCCGACCCGCACGCCGGCCAGCTTTAGCGCCGCCGCCAGCTCGGAGCGGGTCACCGGCGGTGCGTTGTCGAGCGGATCGTCCGACACGGTCGCGTCATGGTCCACGGTCTGTTCTACCATGCTGGCTTGGGGCCCGGGTGGCGGCGCCGCCGATGCCTCGACTACTCTCTCGCGTGAGGGGGCCGGCGCGGGCCGCCCTGATCCTCGACACTCGCCAGGTGGAGGCGTGAGCCATGCCGACGTTGGAGCGCGACGGGGCGACGATCTACTACGAGGAGTCCGGCAACAGCAGCGGGTATCCGCTCTTGCTGCTGGCCCCGGGCGGACTGAACTCGGCGATCCCCTTCTGGCACCGGATGCCGCTCAACCCGATCGAGGCGTTCGCCGACGAGTACCGGATCATCGCGATGGACCAGCGGAACGCCGGCGGTTCCAGCGGCCCGCTCCGGACAGACGATCCCTGGGGCATGCTCGCCGCCGATCAGCTCGCGGTCCTGGACGCGGTCGGCGTCCGGCAGGCCCACACGATCGGCTGCTGTATCGGCTGCTCGTTCATCCTGAAGCTCTGCCAGGTCGCCCCCGAGCGGGTGACGTCCGGCATCCTGATGCAGCCGATCGGCGTCGACCCGGACGACCCCAACTACTTCGGCCCACGGATGTGGGAGCCGTGGGGCCAGGCGTTGATCGACAAGGGCGCGGACGTCACGATGGAGACGGTCGACGCCTACGGGCACAACCTGTTCGACTCGGGCGGCGTCTTCTCGGTCCCCTACGACTTCGTCAAGACGGTCAAGACGCCGCTGCTGCTGATGGACGGCAACGACCTGGCGCATCCGAAGGTCACGTCCGACGAGATCGCCGAACTGTTGCCGGGCATCGAGCGGGTGGACCGCTGGCGCGACGAGGACGTGGTCGCCTCGGCGACGGAGACGATGCGGGCGTTCCTGCGCAAGCACACGCCGGTCGGGGTGCGCTGACATGGCAAGCCAGAGCGGCGCAACCCCGGGCTCCGGCGCGGCGGCCACCCAGCCGTCGACACCGCCGGCGAAGAAGCCCGACGACGAGCTGCTGTGCACGATCTGCGGACTGACGGCCTGCTGGACGAAGCCCGGCGCGAGCCCGAAGCCGGCCGCCCCGCCCGACAGCCCCTCCCCAACTCCGGAGTAACCTCGACGACGTCCTCATCGTAGGGGCAGGTCTCCGACTGACCATCCCCTCGACAACCGATCCTGACCTGCCCCTCCTCGTTCCCGATCCGTTTGAGTGACCTGAGGACGGGGCAGGTTCCGGAAGTCAGGCGAGGGCCGGCACGCCCCCCGCCACGCGCGCTTTGAACGCCTCGCAGATCCGCTGCACCTCGGCCGCATCCACCGCTATCTCGCCGCTGGCGGCCTTCTGCGGGAGCAGGAAGATGCCCCAGGTCTTCACGTCGCCGGGGGTCTGGGCGTACCGAGGCACCATGTGCCCATGGAAGTGCGGGAAGCTCTCGCCCATCGCGGCCGTGTAGATCCGCAGGGCGCCGGTGATCTCGCGCAGCACTCCCTCGAAGTGGCGCAGGGTCGGGCCGAAGCTCCTGGCCTCCGCATCCGTGAAGCTGGCCGGCTCCGGACAGTGGCGGCGGGTCATCAGCGTCAGCCAGCCGGCCACGCCGTACGGCGGCCCGCTGTGCCGCACCACCCAGAGGTCGTCTTCGTACAGGATGCCGTGCGGGACCTCGCGGGCGCCGGACGTGACGGCGCAGATGCCGCAATTCGGATCGTTGGCGTTCTCTGAAGGCACTGTTCCTCCCAATGACGGGGCAGCACCAGGCGCCGCCCGTCGCGAGAGGATAGTCCGCTCACCCGGCAGCCGTCACGGCGTGGAAGCGGGCGTCGTCTCCGTCTTCAAGTAGCAGCGCAGCACCTCCGCCGCACTCCACGCCTGGGCCACGCAGCCGCGCGGCGTGTAAGGCGCCTCGGCGTCGAAGATCTCGCTCAGCGTGCCCAGGCACGCCTGGCCCAGGTGCTCGTCGAAGCCGGCCAGGGCCCGCCGCGCTCCCGCCAGATCCTCCGGGTACACCTTCAGGTACGCATCCACGAACGGCCCGGCCAGCCAGCCCCAGGCCGTCCCCTGGTGATACGCCGCGTCCCGGGCGCGCAGGTCGCCGAAGTAGCGCGACTTGTACTCCGGGTGCCCCGGCGCCAGCGAGCGCAGCCCGACCGGCGTCAGCAGCCGATCCTGCACCACCCGCAGAACCGGCGCCCACCGTTCCTGGTCCAGGATCGGGTGCGGCAGCGAGATCGCGAAGAGCTGGTTCGGGCGGCAGGCCGGATCGTCGCCCTGCTCGCCGTCCACGACGTCGTACAGGTAGCCGCCCTCGGCGTACCAGAAGCGCCGATTGAACGACTTCCGCGCGCGCGCGCCCCGCTCGTCCAGGGACCGTGCCGCGGCCTCGTCCCCTTCCTCGCGGAGCCAGCCGGCCAGCAGCGCGAGCGCGTTGTACCAGAGGGCGTTGATCTCGACGGCCTTCCCCCTCCTGGGCGTCACCACCCAGTCGTCGACCTTCGCGTCCATCCAGGTGAGCTGGTACCCCGCCTCACCCTGGCGCAGCAGCCCATCCGCCGGATCGACCCCGATCCCGAACCACGTCCCGCGCACCTGCTGCTCCACGATCTCGCGGAGCGTCGGCAGCAGGAGTTGGAGGGTCATCCGGTCGTCCGTGGCTCGGAGGTACCGGTCCAGGGCGTGGAAGAACCAGAGCGTCGCGTCGGCCGTGTGGTACAGCCCCTCGTTCTCGCCCTCGGGGAACATATTGGGGATCAGGCCGTCGCGGACGTGCCGCCCGAACATCCGCAAGATCGAGCCGGCCTCGGCGTGTCGGCCCGTCGCGAGGGTCAGCCCCTCGAGCGAGATCATCGTGTCGCGGCCCCAATCGGTGAACCAGTGGTAGCCTGCGATCACGGTGTGGACTGCGTCGCCCGAAGCGCGGGCGCGGGCCACGTCCTCGGCCCGGCCGGCCGGCGCGACGATGAACTGGTCGGCGGCCAGGACCAGCTCGGCGGCCGGGCCGGTCCGGGCGGCCTCCGGCGCGGCCCGGAGCAGCAACGTCCGTCGCCGTCGCTCGGCCTCGGCGGCCTCATCCGGCGTCAGCGCGACGATCGTCTGCCACGGCTCGGCCGACGCGATCAGCGTGGCGCCATCGTCCCCCCTCTCCGCGCCGGAGAGCGGGGTAGGGGGGGTGAGGTCGACCACGAACACACCCGGGCTCCAGAGCGGGCCGCGCGCGTCGTACCCCCGCTCGTCCTCGATGCGGTACCGTGCCTCGTACGTGAAGCCGCCGTCAAGCTCCACGACGCCCGGCGCGCCGTGGATCGTCATCCTGAGCGGCGGCAGCTCCGGCGGCCCGACGATCTCATACCGACTGCCGATCGCCGTCACCACGTACGGCTCGGCGATCGGCTGATCGACCCGGCCTTCGTGCGCGCGGAACTGCACCGATGGCCGCAGCTCCAGCCGCGCCGGCCCGGGGCCGGCCAGCAGCCGATAGGTGACGTGGACCGTGTTCTGGCCGTGCGGGAGGATCACCCGCTTCTCGATCTCGAAGCCCTCGGCCTCGTACCGCCAGACCGGCAGGCCAAGCTCCAGCCGGAACTCGGCCAGGTGCGCCGCGCCCGGCAGGTACGGTTCGCCCTCCGCGTACTCGCTGCCGCCAAGCTCGATCAGCCGCCCGTCCGGCAGCCGAAGCTGCTCGGCCAGGTGGTTCAGCATCACGATCCGGCCCAGCGGCGCCGGCAGCGCGGCGATCAGCAGCCCGTGGAACCGCCGCGTGGCCACGCCCGCCACTGTCCCGGAGGCGTACCCGCCGAGCCCGTTGGTGACCAGCCACTCGTAGGTGAGCATCGTATCGACGTCGAGGGGATGTGCGTGGTCCAAGGCCAGGCGCCGGACGATCTCGGTCATGGCTGGCGCTCGGGCAAGTACCATTCCAGCCGGTCAGGACGTCCGGCCCGCGGTGAGGGTCAACGCGGGCCGACTGGGAGGGAGACGATGACCAGCACCGCCGAGCTCATCGCCCAGATCGAGCAGACCGGCGAGGAGTACGCGCGCTTCGTCGAGACGCTGTCGGACGAGCAGTTCCACCGCCGCCCGGATCCGAACGAGTGGACCGCCGCCGAGATCACCGGCCACGTCTCCGAGGCGCCGCTGACGTTCTCGAACCACGCCCGGCGGCTGGCCGTCGAGGGCGGCGGCAAGTCGGGGCGTGCGCCGGAGGATCCGGGCCGGTTGGCGGCGGTCGAGCGCCTGGCCGGCCGTGGCCCGAAGGACGGCGCCGACCTCGTGCGGATGGGCGTCCGCGAGGCCTGCGCGATCCTGCGCAGCCTTCCTGACGAGGGCTGGTCCGTCGAGAGCGATCACTCGCGGCAGGGCAAGACCACCGTGCGCGCCCTGGTCGAGTCCTCCGTCCTGGAGCACCTCCGCGGCCACCTGCGGCAGGCCAGGGAGGCGGCCGGCGTCTAACACTACTCTGGCGTCATGCCGTCCCAGGGGCGAATCGACGTGATGGACCTCCCAAAACCGAGCGAAATGGCGCCCGTCGGCACGCTTCTGGCAGGTCCGAAACGCCGTGAAGAGGCCAATGTAGGGCCGCGTTTGGGAAGGCGCCAGAGTCGTGTTAGGCTAGAGTGAGTATCTTGCCGGGCCAACCAGGAAAGGGGGCGGCAGTCGAGGAAGACGCGTACGCGTTACTTGCACCCCTTCGTGGAGGCCAGCACGACGCGCGTTCCGGGCTCGATGGTGGTGAACGTCTGCGGCGAGAGCGAGAAACGGTTACTCTCTGGCACCCCCGTCGCCTGACCGCCGCCTCTGCGTCGATCTGCGCCGTGTAGGCCGCCGGGTCGTCGGACCAGGCGCACGGATAGATGATGCCGCCGTGCTGGACCGCCGTCACCGTGGCCGTCGAAAAGCGAAGCACTTCCTCGCCCTCTGACGTGGGGATCCGGCGAAGCCGAGGATCCTCGTGCTGGGTGATGAGGGGGACGGGGTGAGGGCCGTCCCCAAGCGTACCTGGCCGGGAATAGAACCCGCCGTCTTGCGGGTTGCAGTTCACGACTGGACGATCCGGCGCCGAGCGGGCGCCGAAGCACTCGGTCACCTGACCCGCCCCGGGCAGGCTTCGGCTCGCGCCCCCGCGCGCGAACAGAGGCACCCACCATGGCCCTCACCGCTCCGATCGTCGACATCCGCCGCTCCGCGGATCGCTTCCTCACCAAGACGGGCTGGCTGGACTCAAAGCACAGTTTCAGCTTCGGCTATCACTACGACCCGCAGAACACCTACTTCGGCTTGCTGCTCGTCTCCAACGACGACGTCGTCAAGGCCGGCACCGGCTTCGAGACCCATCCGCACCGCGACATGGAGATCGTCACCTGGGTGCTGGCGGGCGAGCTGGAGCACAAGGACTCCGAAGGGAACCGCGGCCTGATCGTGCCCGGCGACGCCCAGCGGATGTCGGCCGGGACCGGCATCCTCCACTCCGAGATGAACTACTCGGCGAAGACCGACGTCCGCTTCGTCCAGATGTGGGTGCTGCCTGATACCAAGAGCATCGCGCCCGGCTACCAGGAGACCCACATCGGCAGCCTGATCGACGCCGGCCAGCTCGTGCCGATCGCCTCGGGCCGGGGACATGACGGCGCCGTGACGATTCAGCAGCGGGCCGCGACGCTCTGGGGCGCGCGCCTGAAGCCGGGCGCCGGCGTGACCCTGCCGGACGCCCCGTACGTGCACCTGTATGTCGCGCGCGGCCCCGTCGACCTGGAGGGCGCCGGCCGGCTCGACGAGGGCGACGCCGCGCGGATGATCGCTGCCGCCGGCCGGCGGGTCACGGCTCCGAGCGACGGCCCGGGGGCCGAGATCCTGGCCTGGGAGTTCTGCCCGTAGGCCACGACCCCGACCTCTACTCGGAGGCCCCACCCTTGCCCCCTTCCTCGCACGAAGAGGGCAAGGGTGGGGGGTCTTCCGCGTCCGACCGTTAGCGGACCGGGCAGGGGCCTCGCGAGCAGCACACTCCGGCGTTCCTCCGGTTGCCGGCACGGAATCTGCATCCTAATCCGGCCGGGGCGAGAGCCCTGCAAGGCGGACCTCGTCAGCTTCGTGTCGTGATCTGCTCCAGTCCGACGACGCCGACACGAAGTGGGCCGCCCAGTTCCAATCGAGGAGGAGCAGCATGGAACAGCAGCCACGCGACGAGTCCCGCGCCGCCACCGTCCGCGCGGGCGGCGACGAGTCCTGGACCGAGGCCGGAGAGCTGATCGACCATCCGACCAATCTGCCGACCGCCGCCGGCTCGCGCGAGCCGACCGGCGACATTCCCCCGGGCGCCGGCGAGGCCGCGTCCGGCCACATCTCGACCACCACCGGCTCGACCACGGGCCAGTATGGTTCGTCCCCTCGTCCCAACCCGTCCGGTGCCGGCAGTCACGTTGAGTCGCGCTCGCCGGGCGGCGCCGACTTCACCTCGTCGGCCGCGCCGGCCGGCCAGGGCAGCAACACGCCCGTGGGCGCCGAGCCGGACAGCTTCCGCAATTGGGACAGTGACCAGCCCGACCCCGGCACGCACGACATGAGCGCAGCGATGGTGCCGTCCCTGACCGCGGTCGGCGGGATGGCCGCCGCCGCGACGATGGGCGGGCTGACCTACTTCTGGTGGCGCCGCCGCCAGGCCCGCAACACCCGTACTGCCAGGATGCGCTCCATGCTGATGGACTTCGGCGCTTCGGCCGGTGGTGAGCTGCCCCGGATGATCGGGCAGGCCGCCGCCCAGTCGAAGTCGGCCTGGATCCCGCTCGCGCTCCTGCCGGTCGCGCTCTGGCTGCGCGAGCGCGGCAAGGAAGGCGAGCGCGCCAGCGAGGAGCTGCTCCGGCCGCTGAACCTCGAAAGGCGGAGCGAGCGGCTGGCTCGCCAGGGCACGGATCTGCTGGACGCCTACCGTCGACGCATGGTCCGCGAGGTCGATCCGAACGCGAATCGTGGCTGGGGCTGGATGCCCTGGTTCCTCAGTGCGGCGGCGGCGGGCAGCGCCTTCTGGGCGTACAAGCAGGGCTGGATCGGCAACGTGATGCCGAGCAGCGGCCTGCCCGGCGTCCCGAGCCGGACGATGGTGCGCGACGTCATGACCCGTGGCGTCGAGACGGCCTCGCCGGACACCACCATCGCCGAGGCCGCCCGGCGGATGCGCGACCTGGACGTCGGCTCGCTGCCCGTCACGGACGGCAGCAAGCTGCTCGGCATCGTCACCGACCGCGACCTGAGCGTCCGGGCGACAGCCGCCGCGAAGGACCCGAACAGCACCAAGGTCCGCGAGGTCATGTCGCCGGAGCTGGCCTGGGTCTTCGACGACGAGCCGGCCGACGCGGCGGCCCGCGTGATGCAGGAGCGCCAGATCCGGCGCCTGCCGGTCCTCGATCGGAGCGACCGCCTCGTCGGCGTGGTGGCGCTCGCCGACCTGGCGACGGACCTGGGCGACGACAAGCTGAAGGGCGCCACGCTGGAGGAGATCTCCCAGCCGAGCGGCGCGTCCCACCGCTAGACGAGGAGTCAGCAGACAGGAGTCAGGAGTCAGGAGAGAACGCGACTCACGCCGTTCCCCGCCCAGATGCTCGAAGAAGGGTGCCGCCGGCAGATACCAATCTGTCGGAGCGCCCTTCTCGTGTCTCCTGACTCCTTCGCGGTGTACCCTTGCCGCGAGGCGAGGTGACCCGGCGATGCCGACGACGCTGATCCAGGGCGGCACGGTCGTCGCGTTCCACGAGGGGGCGCACCGGCTGCTCAGGGATGGCCAGGTGCTCTGCGAGGACGGCGAGATCGCCTTCGTGGGGCGGGGATACCAGGGTCCGGCCGACGTCACCCTCGACGCCGCCGACCGCCTGGTTATGCCGGGGCTGGTGGACGTCCACAGCCACGCCGGCAGCCAGGCCGGCGAGCGCATGATCGCCGACGTCGGCGATCCCCAGTTTTTCCAGGCCGGCTTCCTCAACTACTGGGCCGTCCCGAGCGGCAAGGAGGGGCCGGTCGGGCTCGAAGAACCCGGCGTCGGCGGCGCCTACACCCTGGCCGAGCTGATCCGGGGCGGCACCACCACGGTCCTGGAGCTGGGTAGCGCCGGCGAGGCGTTCGCGCGGGTCGCGGCTGATATCGGCATTCGGCTCTACGCCGGCGCCTACTGCGCCAGCGCCCGCTACGCCCTCGACGAGCGCGGCACGATCGTCTGGGACTGGAACGAAGCGCGCGGCTTCGCGCAGCTCGAACGGGCCGAGGCCGTCCTGCGCGCCATCGACGGGATGGCCGGCGGCCGGATCCGCGGCATGCTCTGCCCGGCCCAGGCCGACACCTGCTCGCCCGAGCTGCTCCAGGCCTCGCGGGGCGTCGCCGAGCGGCTCGGCGTGCTGATGCAGATCCACACGGCCCAGAACGTGATGGAGCTTCAGCAGATGCTGGCCACTCACGGCAAGACGCCGGTCGCATTCCTGGACGATCTCGGGATGCTCGGGCCGACGACGATCCTGGGGCACTGCATCCTGACCTCGGCGCACTCGCTGGCGCGGCTGCCGGCCGGCGACGACCTCGAACGGATCGCGCGGGCCGGCAGCCCGGTCGCGCACTGCCCGCTGGTCTTCGCGCGGAGGGGCAACCTGCTCGAATCGTTCGATCGGTACCGCGCGGCCGGCATCACCGTCGGGATCGGCACCGACACCTACCCCAGGGACATGCTCAGCGAGCTGCGGCTGGCCGCGTTCATGGCGAAAGTCGCCGAGCGCAGCTTCGCGGCCGGGCAGGCGCGCGACGTCTTCAACGCCGCTACACTCGGCGGTGCCCGGGCGATCGGGCGCGACGACCTCGGGCGGATCGCGGTGAGGGCCCGCGCGGACATCGCGATCGTGAACCTCCGAAATCTCAGGGTCGGGCCGTACCACGACCCGATCCGCGCGCTGGTCAACTGCGCCGTCGCCGACGACGTCGAGACGGTCCTGGTCGACGGAAAGATCGTCAAGCGCGACGGCCGCCTGACGACGGTCGACGAGGACGACCTGCTCCGGCGGGTCCAGGCCGCCGCCGACCGGATCTGGGAGGCCGTGCCGAACTGGCACCTCGGCAAGACCGTGGACGAGTACTCAACCCCCACCTTTGCCTGGCTCGATCCTGCTCCCCCTCTCCGCGCCGGAGAGGGGGTTGGGGGGTGAGGTCCGGCATGAGAACGCTCGTCACCAGCCGCTGGGTCGTCGGGTACGACGGCAGAGGGCACCGGCTGCTCGAGAACGGCGTCGTCGTGCTGGAGGACGACCGCATCATCCACGTCGGCCGAGGCTTCGACGGTGCCGTTGACCGCACCATCGACGCCGGCCGCTTTGGGCTCGTGTCGCCCGGCTTCGTCGACGTCCACAGCCACTCCGGGACCCACGCCGGCACCAAGCTGATCGCCGACGCCGGCCGGCCGGAGCTGTTCGGCTGCGGCTACCTGAACTACCAGGTGCCCGGCCCTGGCAAGCAGACGGTCTCCGAGCCGCCCGGTCCCGGTGCGCGCCTCTACGTCTGGGAGCTGCTCCGAAACGGCATCACGACGGCCGTGGACGTCGGGCCGGGCCCGGACCTCGCCGAGGCGGTCGTGGAGACGGCCGGCGCGTTCGGACTGCGCCTCTACGTCGGGCCGGGCTTCGGCGACGTCGGCTACCAGTACGACGCGCGCGGCGTCATCCAGTACGTCCCCCAGCCCGAGGCCGGCCGGCGCCGCTTCGAGGCGGCCGTCGCGTTCGTCAGGCGCCACGACGGCGCGTTCGGCGGGCGCATCCGGGGCCTGATCGTGCCGGCCCAGGTCGACACCAACAGCCCGGAGCTGCTGCGGCAGGCACGGTCGGCGGCCAGCGAGCTTGGCGTCCCGCTCTCGACGCACGTCGCCCAGAACCTGAAGGAGTTTCACCGGATCCTCCAGACGACCGGCATGACGCCGGTCGCGTTCCTGGAGGAGATCGGCTTCCTCGGGTCGGACGCGATCCTGGGACACGCCATCTACACCGCCGAGCATCCCTGGAGCGCCTACCCCGGCCCGCCCGATCTGCCCCGCATCGCCGACAGTGGAGCCTCGGTCGGCCACTGCCCGAACGCCTACAGCCACCGCGCCCTGACGATGATCTCGTTCGATCGGTACCGCAAGGCCGGCGTCAACGTCGGGCTCGGGACGGACACCTACCCCAGAGACATGATCCACGAGATGCGGCTGGCCTCGGCGACGAACAAGCTGGTCGAGGGGGACGTGCTGGCCGCCCCGGCCGAGGCCGTCTTCGAGGCGGCGACGCTGAACGGCGCCCGCGCGCTCGGCCGCGACGACCTGGGGCGGCTGGCGGTTGGCGCGAAGGCGGATCTCGCAATCGTCGACCTCGGCAGCCCGCGCATCGGCGTCGTCCGCGACCCGATCCGCTCGCTGGTCCAGAGCGCCACCGGCGAAGACGTGACGACGGTGATCGTGGACGGTCGGGTGGTGGTCGAGAAGGGGCAGGTGCTGGGCCTGGACGCTGCTGCGCTGAGAGATGAGTGCCAGGCGTCCGCCGAGGCGTTCTGGCAGGCATACGGCGGCTGGGATCCTGATGGTCTGGCCGCCGAGCAGCGCTTCCCGCCGAGCCTGCCGGCCTGGGTAGAGGGAGGCAGCACGACGTGAAGGTTCAGATCGCGGACGCCTGGCGGACGGCCTACCCCGGAGCGAGCGTCGGCATCCTGGTGATGGATGGCGTCGAGAACCCCTCGGAGCACGCCGCCCTCGCCGAGCACGTGCACCGGATCGAGGCCGATCTCCGGAGCGCGTGGGCCGGGAAGAGCCGCGCCGACCTGAACCAGATCGCAGAGGTCGAGGCGTATCGCGGCTACTACCGGCGCTTCGACAAGACGTACCACGTCCAGTTGCAGTTCGAGTCGGTCGTGCTGAAGGGCCGGCCGCTCAGGAGCAACGGGGCGCTGGTGCTGGCGATGTTCGCCGCCGAGCTCAACAACCGACTCCTGACGGCCGGGCACGACCTCGCCGCGATCGAGGGCGACGTGTCAATCGACGTGGCGCAGGGCGGCGAGCGATACGTCGGCATCGGCGGTCGAGACCAGACGATGCAGCCGGGCGACATGTACATCCACGACCACCTCGGGGTCATCTCCAGCGTGCTGTACGGCCCGGACGACCGGACGCGGATCGTGCCCGGCACCCGGCAGGCCCTCTTCTGCGTCTACGCACCGTCTGGCGTCCCGCCCGAGGCCGTCGAGCGCCACCTGAGCGAGATCGCGCGCAACGCGCGGCTGGTCGCGCCAGCGGCGACGATCGCCCAGCAGCGGGTCTCCATGGCAGAACCGCCGGCCAGGTGAGCCGGATGGTTGGCTGAAGAGCCTCACCTCTTGCGGCGCTGGCGGTTAGCATGAGATCCCTCGCGGCGGGATGTCGCGGGGATAGGCAGCCGGCATGCCGCTCGGAATGACATTGAGACTCGATTGCCTTCGAATGGGTGAGTGCTTCGGAACGGACGTCGACACCGTTGACGGGAGCGAGGAAGCGGTCCGCCTGTGGGAGCGTCGGTCGGAGCCGTATCAGTCCCGCTGCTGGCGGGCCAGCCACTCCCGCGCCGCCATGACCTGGAACACCATCGGCTCGAAGTCCGGACGGCGCTCGCGGAGCAGGTCGACTGCCTCGTCGATCGAGCAGCGCTGCTGGCGCGCGAACCAGGCCGCCGCGATGGCCCCGGTCCGCTGGACGCCCGCCCGGCAGTGGACGTACACCGAGCCGCCCAGGTGGAGCGCCGCATCCAGGTACGCGACCGCCTCGTCCAGGTGACGCTCGCTCGGCGTGCCCATGTCGCGGATGGCGACCGAGAGGCGCGACATGCCCAGCATGTCGATTTCGGCGATGGCCGATCCCCCGCGACGGCCCGGCCCGTCCCACTCGTGGTCCTCGCGCAGGTCCAGGATGTGGGTGATCCCGCGCGCGCGCAGCCGCCAGACGTCTCGACGGAAGATCGGCGCCCGGCCGGCGTGGACGCCCGGCGCGATCTCGTCCCAGGTGAACGAGCGCAGGATCGGCATGACGTAGCCGATCGCCTCGGCCTCAGGGTCCGAGTCGGTCGGCAGCGGTGCCGCGCTGTCCGACCAGGGCGGCACGAACGCCGCCAGCGTCGGCCAGCCAAGCGTCTCGCCGGGCGGCCAGGTCGGCCAGCGGAAGCGGCAGCGCAGGCCGTCGATCAGGTCGTCTGGAGGCATGAGGCCGCGCGCGCCCAGGAGGGCCCCGGCGATGGCCGCCACGGTGTCGCTGTCGTCGCCGCGCGCCACGATCGGCAGGATGCCGTCCAGGTAGGTGGGCGCCAGGCTGGCCGCGACCGCCGCCTCCAGCGTGTCGATCACGTAGCCGCGCTGGCTCCGCCACTGGCCGCTTAGCCCACGTTCGACGGCGTCGCGGACGGCAGCCCGCGCCGCCGGCAGTCGTTCGCGGATCAGGGTGGCGTGGTGCGCCCCGAATCGGTCCTGGATCGGCTGGTCTAGCTGCGCGCAATCGACCTCGTCGAGGGCGGCGCGCCAGGCATCGGTCGGCTCGGCGCCGTCGAGCAGCGCTTCGAGGGTTGAGACGAGCG
>Ga0075430_100002001_pt1 | contig 16791 bp, 19 predicted proteins | sample RhiMetdeltSRZDD4_FD_75294 | JGI IMG/M metagenome (GOLD analysis project Ga0075430, IMG submission 75294) | Populus rhizosphere microbial communities from Tennessee, USA - Rhizosphere MetaG P. deltoides SRZDD4 | ecosystem: Host-associated > Plants > Roots > Rhizosphere > Soil | place: USA... | reverse complement strand
GTCCCTTTTACAGATGGCTGCACATGCGTCGTATCGACCAATTGCACCGGGCTTTAGGAAAGCTCGAACGCGAACTTACCCGGAGCGCAGACACGTCCCGAGTCGTGAAGTATCAGACACAAATCGCCGAAATTGAATCTGCCGTGCGGTCGCTCAAGGTTGCACGCCCATTCGAAGCCGATCTACACCGGCTCAGGGTCCATCTGCACATGGTTCAAGAAGACGTTCGTCGAATCGGCGCGGTAAATTGATTAGGGAGATGGGACGGTTAGACAATAAGACGGTTCAAACCCTGACCGGCAGGCGTTTGGCCCCCGTAAAGGGCCACAATGGTTTGGCCAACCTGAATGTCCGCTTTGGGTCATTAGCGAACATTCCGGCCGCCAATCGCCATGTCCGCTTTACCCCGAAAGTGGACATCCCGAGTGCGTGGAAAATTTTTGGGCCATGCCTTCGCATCTATCACCTTCCCGAAGGTTTTTTGCATGTCGCTGAAAAAATGCACGACCCTCCGCCATCACCGCGTCAGTCGTGTGTCGCGAAGGACCCGAAACCCTGGGATCTAAGGTTTTACTCTACGGCACTGCCGGGTGCGTAGAGTATCTGCAGCTGAGCTAGCAAATGGTAAAGGTCCCTCCTGCAGCGTAGTCGGCGAGCTTACGAAGAATGTAGACACTTTCGCCGTCGACGTCGCACACCTTTGCCTGATCTTTGGTTAGGGCTTGCTTTGTACTCAGCGCATAGACGGCTCGATGGACGGCTGCTGCCAAAGCCCGCGCATCTTTGTTGGTCACTATCTGAAAGTCGTTGCCATAATATCTCCCGCACCAGTCGCCCGTGAAATCGCGAGGCGCAATAGTTCCGGCCGGTTTCCAACCAAACGCAATGGCAACATCTAAGCAGTAATGCCAAGCTGTGTTGTTGAAGCTTGCGTTCTCGCGGCCAAGTGGTGGTGCCCAGGGGCGGAATCGAACCACCGACACCGTGATTTTCAGTCACGTAAGGGCCAATTTAGGTCCTATCTGTCACCCCGCAGTCACCCCAAGATTTGTTACATAAGCCCTTGCCCCGCGGGGGCTTTCTGCTTAACTGCGGGGTGACCCGGTGGTGATAGTATCCTGAAAACTTTGTGCCCCCGGTGTGCCCCCGCGGGAGGTTGCCGCATGTCACGTGCTCTCACTGATGCCACCGTCCGAAACATCCAGGCGCCGAGCACGGGCCGCCTCGAGATTAGCGATCCCGGCTGCCGCGGGCTCGAGCTCCGCATCACTTCGACCGGCGCCAAGACTTTCGCGTTTCGGTTTCGTGACCGCTATTCCAAGCGTGTTGAGCGCATCACCATTGGTCGTTACCCGGACGTGATGCTGCGCGACGCCCGGCTGCGCGCCGATGAGCTTCGCCGTGAGACGGCGGCCGGCCGCAACCCCGCAATCCACAAGCGCGAGGCGCCGGCACGCACGTTCGGAGCCCTGGCCGGTCGTTACATCGTCGAGCATGCCCGTCGCTTTAAGCGGTCTGCCGATCAGGATGAGCGCAATCTCCGCCTACATGTCCTGCCGCGCTGGGGCCGGCGCGATTATGCCGGCATCGGCCGCGCCGACGTCATTGCGTTGGCCGAGAGGCTCGCGGCTGCCGGCAAGCCGGTACTTGCCAATCGCGTGCAGGCATTGGTGAGCTCAATCTTCAGCTTCGCTGTTGACGCTGCTCTACTCCCTGCCAATCCCTGCCTGCGGCTGCGCAAGCGCGGCCAAGAGAAGGCAAAGACCCGTACGCTCGCCGACGAAGAGATCCGGTTGCTGTGGCAGCGTGCCGTCGAGCCGCCCGTGTCGCGCACAGTCGGCTTGGCCTTGCGCCTAGTGCTGTTGACCGGCTGTCGCCCCAGCGAGGTGGCCGGCATGACCGCGGCCGAGATCGAGATCACCGACGCCGGGAAGGTGAAGTCCTGGACCATTCCGGCAGCCCGATCGAAGAACGGTCGCGCGCACTATGTGCCGCTGGCGCCGCTGGCCGGCGAGCAGATCGCCGAAGCGCTCACGCTCGCGAATGGTGACGCCGCGGTGTTCCCCTCGCGCGCTGGGAAGGTCGCGGGCCACGCGCTCGCCGTGGCGATGGCGCGCATCGGTGCCGCGATTGGCACCGACGATTGGCCAACGCCGCACGATCTGCGGCGGACGTGTGCCACTCGCTTGGCGGCAGCCGGTATTCCCGCGGAAGACGTGCGCGCCGTGCTCAACCATGCGCGCGCGGATGTCACCGGCAAGCATTACGATCTCTACGATCGCGCCAAAGAGAAACGCGCCGCCTTAACTCACTGGGCACAGTTCATTACCGGAATCCTTGTGCCGGCGCCGACGGACAACGTCGTCGCTCTGCGTGGCTGAGTGGTCAGCAAGCCCACAGGACGACCGATCGGCCGGCCGCGCAAGTCGCGACCGCTTCCACCGCCGCGCGAACAGAAGCTGGCGCAGAAATTCCTGAGAGACGCCGATTGCCACGCCGTCGCCTTTCTCGACGCGAAGCTCGCGCTTGAAATGGGATCGAAGCGCGCCTGCGCGATGGGGATCGCTGCGTGGCAAGTCGGCATTGAAGGAGACCCGCCGCGGGTTTCCGATGATGGGCGGGTCATCACCAATTGGGAACTCGAGCGCACCATAAGGGGCGCTAAAGCGGGGACGCTGGAAGGCCGGGCCTCGACACTGCGAGTCAAGCAGGGGCGCATCCGCAGCGCGGAGGAGGGCCGCTGGCGGACGGCGATGGCATCCGCATTCGTGCTCGTGCTTTGCGCCCGCCGCGACTCGGAAGCCGTGAGGTCCGCCATTATCGAGCGAGCGGAATCCGTCAACGAAGGCGACTTCGCCAGACGTGTCATGCTGCCGATGCTCAAGGAGAAATTCTCACCAAACCCGTCGCCCGAATTTCCAGGCAAAATCGTATCCACTAACGAGGTCGCGTAATGGTTTAGGTTTCCTCCCGACTGCGGGGTGACTGGCCCCTCGTTGATTGGAGGAGACGAATGAGAGCATTAGCAAATTGGCAATTTGACGCGTCACTACCCCTACAAACTAAGCGCGGAACCAAGCAGGCCCTACGTTGCGGTGACGATAAGCTTGAAGACCTAATCGAGCGGGGCCTCCTTGATATCGTTTACATCGGTCGATCGCCCCGGATCACCACCGCGTCGATCATGAAAGTGGCATCGACGGGCACCCAAGTCGCAATAGAAGCCGCCTAAACGCCAAAATGCAAAACGGCGCCCGTGTGGGGCGCCGTTCGCATTTTCATTGACCGCCATCCCACTGATTTCACGGTCAACCGGGATGGCAAAGCAAGGAGAAGCAAGGTGTCCGCGTCTTATAGAGATAGCCCCCGCCGCCGGCAACTGGCCGGCCGGCCCCCAACGGCAATGCAGGACGCATTCCTGCGCGCAATAACACGCTTGGCGGCACGTCGACCCGATCGCTCCGCCCAAATCGCCCTTCCCACCGGCATCGCCAATATCGGCGAAGTCGAGCTCGTTCTGCGCGCCTTGGGCGCGATCCGGAACGATCAAAGGGCTCCACGATGATCAAGGTTTACGCCGACGGCCGTATGGCCGAGATCATCATCAATTCGACGGCGAAACCGATCAGCGCCGACATGTTGGTGCTCGTGATGACCATGAACGGCATCACAGCCGTCAAAATAACCCGAACGACACAAGCCGTAAAAGAAAGCCCGCTCTCCGCGGCTTGTGACCCAACAGGAGAGCGGGCGAAGTAAATCTCACAAACATATGGAGGGCCTAACATGGCCAAAGATACACCAAAACTGCACGCTGTTGACGGTGGCATAGCGCCCGAAACAGTGGGCAATCCGGATGCGGCCGACGATCTGGCGATCGATCAAGCGCATCTCGAAGAGTATGCGAACCCGGGAACGGAATCGGGCGTGGTCGAGTGCGAGAGGCCGGCCAAAGGGCACTTCTTCACAGTACGGCCAGAAACGGGCAAGCCCTACAAGGACCGAGCCTTCTACTTCCTCCTGCAGATGGAGGGACGCGACCCTTACCTCGTCGCACCCAAGATCGCGGAACAGAAGACGGAAGAAGATACGATCCGCCCCGTCCTCATCGTTCGCTTCGTTACGATGGCGGGCGAAGAAGGGCTGTGGCCGCTCAAGCTGAACCCGCCAGATGGCAGGTCGAATAATTATAATACGAGCGCGCTGAACATTCTGGAGCTCGCGGAGAGCGGCAAGTGGGTCCGGATTGTGTCGGCCAAGAAGTACTATCGACACCAGGTCTCCAAGAAAACATTCGATAAGGTGCCGCCGAAATTCACGGATCGCCCGTTCAAAGACCTAATCGAGATCGCGTTCAAGGACCGGATCGTCAAAACCCTTGATCACGAAATCTGGGACGTTCTGGAAAACGGAAGCGACAAGTGAGCAATAGCCGAGAAATCGTCTGTTCTCGCGTTGTATTCGTCGATAGTGAGTTTGACGCGAAGAAGGGCCAGGGCGAACGCCCTGGCTTTCCCGTTTGCATCTGCGCAATCGAAATTGACCAAAACGGCCGCGAGACGGAGCACCGCCTCGCGGCACCTTATCCCGCGAAAGCTCCGTGGGATCGGGGTGATCCATTTCTCGCGATTGGCTTTGCACTTTCGGCCGAAGCCGGAAGCTTTCTGCACGTGGGCTGGGAATTCCCCATGCCAGCGGTTGATCTCTACGCCGAGTACATGGTGATCCATAACACCGAAATGTCGCGTGACGGAGACCGCAAGCAACCTGGTCCGAGTTTGATTCAGGCGAGTCAGCGTTACGGCGTTGTCGGAATGGACAAGACCTACAAAGAAGATATGCGGTCGCTCGCCTATACGAAAACCCATCACACCCCGGAAGAGATCGCGCTCCTACAGGACTATTGCGTCGAAGATAACCGGACGGCGATGCGACTGTATCGCGCAATGCGGCCGCGTATCGACCTGCTGCGCGCGCCAATACGCGGCGCGTTCATGATGGAAATCGAGCGCATACGCCGGCGCGGAATCCCGATCGATATGCTCACCTATCGCCCGACAGTACAGCGTGCACCTGTAATCGTTCCAAAGATGCGCGCAGAGCTGAACCGTACGCTTGGCGCTGAGGTTTATTTTCAAAACGTGTTTAAGCGCGCGACCATGTTTCAGGTCATGCGACGAAACGGAATCCCAATTCCGATCGACCCGAAGACGAGGAACCCCAGTTGCGCCACGAAGCTGATCAAAAGCATGATCGAAACCTATCCGCTGTTGAAGCACTATTACGAAAACAAGCGGATGATTGATGCACTGAAAAATTTAAAATTAGAGATCGGCTCGGACAACAGAAACAGATTTTGGTTTAATCCATTTGGCACAAAAACGGGAAGAAATAATCCGAGTACAAATCGGGCGCTTTTTGGACTGCCCCACACTATGCGGTCCTTCATGAAACCGGCGCCGGGTATGGCGATTGCACAGATTGATTACGGTAACGAAGAGGCCGGTGCGGCTGCTTTTCTGTCGGGCGATCCCACAGCGATCGCGGACTATTTATCCGGCGACTTATATCGCCAATTTGCAGCAACCTCGCTCGGCATTCTCAATCCGACAGAACAACAGCGCCAAGTTTATAAGGCGATAGTTCTCGGACGCATCTATGGCAAGGGCGCGGCTTCGCTCGCCCGCGATCTAGGAATTTCTAAATCTCAAGCGCAGCGCATCATGGATCAAATGACCGCGCGCTATCCGGTATTGAGCGCCTGGCTTGAGCGCGTAACTACCAAAGCCGCGCACTGCGTGCCGATCACTTGCACTCTCGGCTGGTCATTAACGGCGACCGGGCGACCAGGAGAGGAAAGAACATTTTTAAATTTTCCGATGCAAGGCAACTGCAGCGAATTACTGCGTCTGGTGCTGATACGCGCAAGCAAGTTGCCCGTAATCGGGTGCGCGCACGACAGTTTTTTAATCGAGGACACTATCGATAGAATCGAGGAGTCCGTTGTAGAAATGCAGAAGATCATGCGCCAAGCGTCTCGCGATCTATTTGGCTTCGAACTGCGTGCCGACTGTAAACCGAATGACATCGTGCGCTTCCCCGACCGTTTCGTAGATAAACGCGAGCGCGAAGACGGAATGCAGCATTGGAATTGGTTGATGGCGCTAATTACGGGGGAGTGTGATGGAGAATCTGCATATTACCGGCATGGAGATGCCGCCGCGGCCGCGCTCGGTGAAAAAGAAACGCCAAACGCGCTTCAAGACGCGATGGGTCAAACTCCATTGGCGATGGGTTAAAGCGCTTCGGCAATCTGAGAGTGCAAGCACATATCGGCTTGCTCATACGATCCTGTTTGAGGCGTTCAAGCGTGAACAGGTGGGTGGGGAGATTGTGTTGTCGATGGAGGTTACCGGGATGCCGAGCACCACGAGGATAAGGGCAACAACGGAGCTGGTGAGGTTGGGCCTAATCGAGGTGAGTTGTCATGGCAGGCAAGCGGCTAGGGTTCTTAGACTCTATAAGTAAGAACATCATAAGAAATAGAATAAGACGCTGTTCCCCACCAATGGGGAAGGAAGCCCCATATATGGGGAAGACTTCCCCATATATGGGGAAGGGAATATATACCGTTCCGCATGGCTAAAGGTCTCCCTCCGGGATGTTACGCCGGCCGACAATTGGCCCGATGGACGTTGGAAAGTCATTGCGGCCGACGCCGATCGTGATCAATACCGTCGGCCTTGGTGCCGGGTTGTGGTGTCAGAACGGCGGCTGGAATCTATTAAACAATCGATCGGGCGGCGGATGTTGAACTCCCGATATGCTCGATTGCCCGGCCGTATTAGCCGCGCCAGGCTTCGGTCACGGGAACGGTCAAAACACAACATGCGCTATGTTCGCTTTACCCCCCAAAGCGGACATGTGCGGTGCAACTAGGTATGTCCGCTTTGGGCCATAAGCGGACATGTTTGCGAAAGGGCTGTTCTCGACGATGATTGTTGGCCCCAGATCTTTCCCAGTCGTTGTCCAAGCGCCCTCGCAAGAATATCGGTCACGCCGCCCCGGCGCCGCCGTCACGACCAGCGTAACCGCCTTGTTGGGATAGTTCTCACCATGGGCGCCCCAGAAGCCATGCGCAACCAAACAGCCGCCGCCCGCGCGACATTGCCATTTCTTCATTGCACCCCCCTGCATCGCCCCAAAAAAAGCGCGGCGCGCTCGAAAGATCGTGGGCCGAAGTTAACCGCTCACTTGGATACTTTGAATACGCGGTCCGGCCTTTTTTCCGTTCTTACGTTTCTGCGAATCATCGAGATGGTGCGCCCCGTAGTGCATCAACCTGGCGGCGTTGCGCAATGTTGTAGGCTCCCAGTCTGGGGCGAGTTTAGCCATGATGTCGATCGCCGCACCGGCAAGATGGTCTGCCAACATTGAGACGACCGCCGCCGAGTTTCGCCGCTTGCAAGCTTTGTAGATTTCCTGATGTTCCTCGGCTGCTCGGTGGAATATATCCGTCAAACCCGACTGCATGGCGTTGTATACGTATCGTTCGCTACGTTGGCAGTCGACATACATGCGTTGCTGCAGCAGCGGATTCGCCCGACAGAAAAGCATTTGATGAAATGCCCTGTGATTTTCGATCCAGCGGCTAAAATTCTTTTTCTCTTCATCCTTACGGAGTTGGCGCAAGAGTTTTGCGAGTTTTTCGACGTCCTCATCGGTCATGCTTTGTACAGTGACAGCCGCTGAAATACCTTCGTTGGCGATTCTCGATACATAAAGCGCTTCGAGTTCACGCGGATCAAAACCCAGCACTCGGCAACGGTAGTTTGGTTCGGCGCCGACTAAGCCCTCTTCCTGCAGCATGCGTAGCGCCTCTCGCACCGGCGTGCGGCTGACTTTGAGACACGTTGCGACCTCGACCTGCGACAGGATCGTGTCCGGTGAAAGAGCGTTCGATAAGATCAGATTGCGCAGATATTGATGTATATCGACCGACACGCGGCGATGATTGTCGCCGACGAGCGGGCGCAGAATCTTCCGTAACGGCGGCATTTTGCGTTGTCTGTTTTGCTGCCTGGCCATAACTCTGGTCAGCTTAGTCGGGGTGCGGATTTTTTTAAGCGCGGATCCATGATCCGCCGGACCGCCGCAATGACTTTGTCGGCGGTGGGCGTAATGGCGTCCTCGAGCGGTTTGGAGAACGGAACCGGAATGTCTGGACGCGTCACGCGGACGACTGGGCTTCGCAGATACTCAAATCCCTCTTCCGCAATGATCGCCGATATTTCCGATGCCACTCCACAGCTTAGTGGTGCCTCATCGATAATCACCAGCCGCCCGGTCCGGTAGACTGAATCCAAGATCGTCTTGTGGTCAAGCGGCACTAACGTGCGCGGATCAACAACCTCGACCTCGATGCCATCCGCTACGAGCTGCTCGGCGGCTGACATTGCCGCATGGACAACGAACGATGTCGCCACCAGCGTCACGTCGCGACCGGCGCGCTTAATATCGGCTCGACCAAATGGAACGGTGTAATCCTCTACCGGCACGTCCCCTTCGATGTCCATCAGACGCGCATGGTTGATGAAAATCGTTGGGTTGTCGCTTTTGATCGCGCTGCGCATCAGACCTTTCACATCATATGGACTGGAAGGAAGCACGATCTCCAGGCCCGGCGCGTTCCACAGCATCGCCTGCGGACTTCCACTATGCTGGCCGGCACCGCCGCCACGCAGGCCATGCAGCATGTGATAAACCACAGGAACCCGAAGGCTTCCGCCCGACATATACCGGGCGACAGCGGCCTCGTTTACCATTGGGGACCAGCCGACATAACTGAAACTTGCGGTGCCGATGTCCACAAATGGGCGCGCGCCTGCCATCGCAGCACCAGCCCCGATACTGACGATCGCCGCTTCGGATGTGGGCGGATCGTAAAGGCGGTCGGGAAATTCGGTACGAATGGAATCCATCAGAATCCGCTTAGGCCCTAAGCCAAGCACATAGCTTCCAACCAGGCTAAATGTCGGATCTTCCGAAAGGCTGGTGCGCAAGGCTTCAACGATTGCACCGGCATAACTCATCTTCCTCATCGCGGGCTCCTCAAGCAAACACGTGTTCGTGTGCCGTTTCGGACAACGGCATGGGGCTCTCGATCGCAAAAGCCGCGCCTGCCTCAACTCGCGCACGCGCATCCTTGTCGTGAGCCATGACCTCATCCTGCGAGACATATCCATGGGCGACAATATCGCGTGCCGTACGTAGCAGAGGGTCGTGATCTCGCAGCCAGGCGACATGCGGACCTTTGAGCCGCGCTGGGTCCCAGGCCTCGTTCAAATCCGTAACTGTCGCAGGCTCGGGCCACAACGGACTGCTGCCGGGCCACCGGACCGTAAAGGCCTCGATGAAAGCCGGTCCTTGTCCGGCACGGCAACGCTGGGTCGCTTCAGTCGCAGCCGCGTAAACTGCAGCGATGTCCGCGCCGTCGACTTTGACGCAATGGATGCCATAAGCCGCGGGCAGGCGAGTAAAACTGTCGGTTGCCGTGATTGCAGTCGGATAGCCGCCCTGTTGCGGACCCATGGCACCGGCGGAGTTGTTTTCGCAGACGTAGATGACGGGCAATTTCCATAGCGCTGCGATGTTGAAGGATTCTATGACCAATCCCTCTTCAAGCGAACCATCGCCGAAAAAGCCGACCGCGACGTTCGACTCTCGCTTGGTTTTGATCCCGAATGCAGCTCCCGTAGCCAATCCGGCGCAGCCTCCGACAATCGCCGATGTTGACAAAAAGCCGCGCGATGGGTCGCTTGCATGCAATGTACCGCCGCGGCCCCGGTTCAAACCGCTCGAGCGACCGAGGATTTCGGCCATGGTCTGCCCGGGATCGCTGCCGCGGCCGATCAGGTGACCATGGTTGCGATGTGTCGTGCAGATCAAATCTTTGTCTCCGAGCGCTTCGAGAACCGCAGCGCCAGTTGCCTCTTGGCCGATATAGAGGTGAAAATGGCTAGCGAACTGACGTTCCTGATGCAGCCGAAGCACGGCCTCTTCGAAATAGCGCATCATGAGCATCCGATCGAAGATTGATAAACTGGTCTTGCGATCAAGCGGTGAAACTTTCATCGGCTATCTCCCAACTTTCATCGAGTTCCATGCAGTAATTGCGCCACGATCGCAGCCAGTTTCGCAGCGTCGGGCAACATGAGCGGCTCGATCGACTTGCTGAACGGGATCGGAACGTTGGCCCCGCCGACCCGCATTATTGGTGCATCTAACCAATCGAACGCTTCTTCCGCGATCGTCGCGGCGATTTCGCCTGTCACTCCGTATTGTCGATAACCGCCATCAACAACGACAGCTCTCGAGGTCTTCTTTACCGAGGCCACGAGCGTGTCGATGTCCAACGGAACGAGACTGCGCGGATCGACAACTTCGACAGATACATTTTCGTGTGCCAGCAGCTCGGCCGCCGCCAGCGCGATATGGACCATACGCGAGGTTGCGATGATCGATACGTCGCGTCCCGGACGCTTCACTTCAGCGCTGCCGATTGGCACCACGTGCTCGAATTGCGGCACCTCGCCCGATACGTTGTATAGCATTCGATCTTCGAAAAAGACGACTGGATTGTCGTCGCGGATGGCGGCCGTCATCAGGCCTTTGGCGTCAGCCGGAGTGGATGGCATAACCACCTTGAGCCCTGGGATGTGCGCCGTCCACGCATGCAGGCTTTGCGAATGCTGCGGCCCGAGATTCGCCCCAATGCCAACTGCGGTCCGCAGCACCAGCGGCACTGAGAACTGTCCGGCCGACATGTAATTCACCTTGGCGGCTTGGTTCACCAACTGGTCCATGACCAGCGTGATAAAGTCACCAAACATGACCTCAAACACCGGCCGTTGGCCGGCCATGGCGGCACCGATTGCCAATCCGAAAGCGCCAGCTTCGGAAATTGGGGTATCGATAACCCGCTCCTCGCCGAATTCGGCGTGCAGTCCATCGGTCTGTTTGAAAACACCACCGGCCGCGCCGACATCCTCGCCGATTAAAATCACATTCTGGTCTCGCCGCATCTCGCCGGCGAGCGCCTCGAGGACAGCCGAACGATAGGTTATGTTCCGCGCGTTAGGCATACAGGTGCAGGCCGAGGTCCTGCGGTTCTGGCATCGGCGCGGCACGGGCAAATTCAACTGCCTCACGGACTTCGGTTTCGACAGCCCCTTTGAGTGCGGCGATCACTTTCGAGGTTACAAGGTTTTCATCCTGGAGCTGCCGGCCCAAACGCTCGATCGGGTCTTTTTGCCGCCACGCCTCAATTTCCGCAGTGTCTTTGTATTCTTGTTTGTCGCCCGCATGGTGGCCACCATAGCGGTAGGTGGTGCAAACCAGGAAACTTGGCCCCTCGCCCGCACGCGCCCTGGAAATACCCCGTCGAGCCGCTTCGCGCACGGCGAGCACGTCCATGCCATCAACTGCTTCGGAAGGGATATCGAAACTGGCGCCGCGCGCTTTTGGATCACGTCCAGCCGTCACGTGCTCGCTTGCGGTGAATTCACCATAGCCGTTGTTTTCGCAAACAAATACGACCGGCAACCGCCAAATCGCAGCCATATTCATGGCTTCGAACAACAAACCCTGGTTTAGCGCGCCATCGCCAAAAAAGCAGACGGCGACGTCGCCACGGCCGTTCCGTTTGGCACTGAAGGCGGCACCCACGGCAAGCGGAATGCCGCCCCCGACAATGCCGTTCGTTCCGAGATTCCCATTTACGACATCGAAGATGTGGAGACTGCCGCCACGGCCGAGTCCGTATCCGGAACGGCGGCCCATGATCTCCGCCATCAGGCGACGCACGTCGGCGCCCTTTGCCAGGCAGTGGCCGTGGCCGCGATGGTTACTCGCAATCTTGTCGCTGGTGCGCAGCTGCGAGCAGACGCCCACCGCTACTGCTTCCTGGCCAGCGCAGAGGTGCACAAGGCCCGGTATTATCCCGCCAAAGAAGAGACTGCGGACTTGCTCCTCGAACGCACGAATGAGCTGCATAGTTCGCAGCAGTGATATTGCCTCGTCTTTCGGTGGCAAGACAACTCGGTTCACGGCGGCTTCATCGGCATCGGCTTTTTCCAAGCGGCCATGCCGCATGCTCCATGAGCGGCTTTACTTAGCGCGCAAGGTCTTGGTTGCCTGATGGTCCACCTTCAGGGTGTCGGTCTCAATAACCACTCGGTAGATCTCCTTCGCATTTTCGAGCGAAACGAATTCGTTCTCGACGTCCTCGCGCACTAATTCCGGATCCCGCTCGGCCGGATTTCCGATGCCGCCGCCGCCAGAAGAATGTTTGACCAGGACATCCCCGGTCTTGACTGGCACGAGTCGATGCGGCTTGACCCGGATGTCCTCGCCGTTGCGGCGCAGGTAGGTACGGGAGACCGGTGTCGGCTCGCCGCCGAGCGCGCCGAATCCCTGCACCACGTCGCCGTCTGAACTTCCAGTGGCCATCTGGCCGTCCGAGCCTTCATTGAACGCTTCCCAATGCAGGCCGGGGCCGCCCCGCCATTTTCCGGCGCCGGAGAAATCGGGGACAAATTCCCATCGCAACGCACGCCAGGGCACGCGCACCTCCATTTCCTCGACATTGTCGCGATGGGCAGCCCCCAAGGCGGTAAGCGTGCTCACCGCCTGGTAGCCGTCGTAGCCCGCGACCGCACCGCCACTGCCGTCGTAATCGAAGCTGGTGCGCACATAGGGCTCGCCGGTGCGGGGATCCATGGCGAAGACGTAGTCGCCGCGATGCTTGCCCCAGGCTGCGACCGCCCGGCCAGGCAATGCCTTTGCAAGTGCCTCGAGCACGGCTTCCATCACCTGAATACCAACGTTGACGGGTGAGGCGCCGACCGTCGCCGGATATTTGCAGTTGACGACCGAGCCGAGCGGCGCGACGACCTTGATCGGCTCCATCGTTCCCTGGTTGTGGTAGTCGGCGATCGCCGGATCGAAGTACAGAATCGCGGCGGCGATCGCATTGCCATAGGTCGCCGCATAAACGCTGTTGATGAAGCCCTTGCGTTGGGCGTCGCTTTCCGACAGATCGATTGTCATCTCGTCGCCTTTGACCGTGATGCGCGCGCGCACCCAAACCGGCTCGTCGAGCACGGTGCCGTCGTCGTCGGTCGCGGCGGCGCCGGTATAGACTCCATTGGGGATCTTGCGAATCTCCTCACGCACCGCGATTTCCGTGCGCTTGATCATTTCCTGCACGGAGGCAAACACTGTTTGCTTGCCGTACATGTCGAGCAGAGCCAGGACACGCCGTTCGCACATGGTGGTTGCGCCGATCATGGCATGCAGATCGACCCGCACGCCGTCAGAGAACCGCACATTGTTGAGAATGAGATTGACCAGGTCTTTTCGTTCCTTGCCGCGTTCGATGACCTTAATAGGCGGAATGATGAGACCTTCGGCATGGATGTCGTAACCGTTGGGGAAATAGCCGCCTGGGAACGACCCGCCGGTATCCATCTGATGGCCGCGGCAGAGGGTAAAGAACAACAGCTCGCCCTTGTAGAAGATGGGGCGGATATAACCCCAGTCGGGAAGGTGGCAGTTGTGGCCGCCGTGGTAGGGATCGTTGGTCAGAAATACGTCACCGGGATTAATGTTGCCACCGAACATCTTGACCAAATCCTGCACGGCGAATGTCGTGCCGAGGAATTGCACCGGCAGTCCGACTGGCACGGCAATGGTGGTGCCATCCGCGCCCCAGATGCCAACCGACATGTCCTGCAATTGACCGATCAGGTAGTTTTGCGCCGTGCGTTTCACCATGTGCCGCATTTCCTTGCAGATGGTCTGCATGGAATGCCAAATGGTCGCGACCGTCGTCGGGTCGATGTTTGGGATTTTCGTCGGCTTGCTGGGCCGGCTGGACTTTGTGGACTTGTTGGGCTTTTTCATATCAGCCTCCACTCAGCGGCGCGTCAGGATGTAGTTTTTGTATTTGTCCACCGAGCAGACAAAAGCCTCGGGGATGACCACGGTCGTCGTCGTCTCTTCGATGATGGCCGGTCCGGTAATGACATTGCCGGCCAGCACTTTCTCACCGTCATAGATCGTGGTATCGACATCCTTTCCATTAAACCGGCAGGCCCGGCGCCGCTTAAACGCGCCTTTTGCGTTGGTCCCGCCTTTATTGACCTGCGGCAAGCTGAACGGCACGCTCGGCGTTGACGCCTTCAACCGGAGCGTCAAGATTTCCACCGCCTTCCATGGCATTGCGAAGGTGTAAAGTTCTTCATGCTTGCGGGCGAAGGCGGTGGCGGTGGCTTCAATCATCGCGCGGGTGATTTTTCCGTTCGCCATGTCGATTTCCACCTCGTGGAATTGACCGACATATCGCAGGTCGGCCGTGCGTTTGAGCACGACGTCCTTCGGTTTGACGCCATGCGCCCGGAAGGAGGCATGGGCTTCCGCTTCCATCCCCTCGTAAACGCGATTGAGCGCGTGCGGATCGGCGGTGGCGGCCCGGCTGACAAACGAACGGGCGTAGTCCTGGCCAATGTCCATGGCGAACATACCGAAGGCGCTGTACAGAGCCGCTACCGGCGGGACCACGACCTTGCGGATGCCAAGACTGTTGGCGATGAAGCCGGCATGGATCGGGCCCCCGCCTCCGCCTGCAATCATGACGGTATCGCGGATATCATAGCCGCGCTTGGTCGACACCTCCGTGATCTTGTTGGCCATATTGGCGTTGACGGTGCGGAATATGGCTTCGGCAGCGCCTTTTTCATCGACGCCGAGTCGTTGCATTAGCGGCTTCATCGCCCGTTGTGACGCCGCCGGATTAAGCTTCATTTCGCCGCCAAGGAAATAATCGGCCGGCACATAGCCGAGAATGAGGTTGGCGTCGGTCACAGTCGCATCGGCACCTTGGCCGTAGCAGGCGGGTCCAGGATCGGCGCCCGCGCTTTCCGGGCCTACCCGCAGCAATCCGAGCGAATCGACCTTGGCCATCGATCCGCCCCCGGCACCGATGCTGGCGATATCAACCATCTTGATCGCAATCCGTTGATCGTTTTCCCAATGCTCGGTCGTGGTCGGGATTTCACCCTTGCCGACCATGCAGACATCGAAGCTGGTGCCGCCCATGTCGACCGACAACAAATTCGTTTCTTTGAGGTGCCGCCCGAGATGGACTGCTCCCGAGGGCGCCGCGGCCGGACCCGAATGCAACAGAAAGACTGGCCGGCGGATACATTCCGCTATGTTCTGAACCAACCCATTGGCAAGCATCATAAGAAATGTGCCGCGGAATCCGGAATCTTTCAGCACTTTCTCGAGCGATGTCAGATAGCGAGCGACCGCCGGACCGACATATGAGCCAACCGTCGTGGTATTAAAGCGCTCAAATTCGCGCCAGACCGGCAGAGTCTCGTGCGAAGTGCTGACAAAAATCTCTGGCGCAACGTCGCGGCATATTTCCGCAGCGCGTTGTTCATTCTTTGGGTTCGCATAGGAATGTAGGAAGCAAATGGCGATCGATTCAACCTTTTGCGCCCTGAGTTTTTTCACCGCCGCCGTCACGTCCTGCTCATTGAGCGGAGTCAAAATTTTGCCGTCGAACAGCGTACGCTCCTCGATGCCGATCCGACGCGAACGAGGGATCAGTGGGTGACTCGGCGGAATAAATAGGTTGTACAACGACACATCGATCGGCTTGATCCCGCGCCGTATCTCGATGCTGTCGCGGAAGCCTTTGGTGGTGAGCATGCCGGCCTTCGCGCCGCGTCCGGTCAGAAGAATGTTGGTGGCAAGCGTTGTTCCGTGCACCAGCACGTCGATCTGGCCTAGAAACGTGCCGATATCCACGCCGTAATACTTCGCCGCCTTTTTCATTGCGTTCATGAGACCGGTTGAAGGGTCGCTCGGTGTGGTCGGAGCTTTGAATTTTTGCAGCAGCCCGGTCTCGTCCATCACCAGACAGTCGGTGAATGTGCCCCCGACGTCGATGCAAACGCGCTTATTTTTCATCCCCGGTTTCCTCTTTGACTGCCGCTCGCAACACGGTTTATGTGCTTGAGTTTGCTACCGCGAGTTCCTGACACGAACAGACGTGCGTTCGTTCGATGCCAGATGGGAATCTGGACGCGCCGTGATCGGATCAACGATGAAAAAAAAATTCGGTAGAAAGTCTTCGGATACCGAGGATGAAAAAACCCGTTAGAGCGGGGGCGCAAACCTCTCCTCACCCGAAGACGGCACAATAGAGTCCGCTTGAATTTACCTAGGAGCCCTGTCGGGATCAGCCCATTCAACGCCGCTCCTCCCAACATCTTTTTATGTTTAATAAGTGGATACACTTTGTTCAATTTTGAGTCAAATAGGCCCCCTCGCTGGCCACCCACATTTATCGTTTCCCGTGCGGCGGCCTGATCACCCAACGGCGCGGGCCAATTCATAAAATCGCAAATCCAGATATTTCGAAGGATCGTTTAAGTATTTGCGCGGGTTTCCGTACTCGCTTCGAAGCGACAGGACGGCCCGCACTCCTTCCAAACTGATCTCCGCTTTTCTGGAGAAACCGTTCTGCGGATCAAGCAGAATATCGTAGGATTTCGACGCGAGATGGTCGCTCATAGCGGGGAGTTTGCTCCGCAACAATAAGATCGCCTCGGATTTGTTGGCCGGCTCAAATAGCCAGTCCAATCCCGACAGATAGCCGCGGATATAGCCTACGAGCTCTCGTTCATGCTGCTCGGCCCAGCCACGGCGCGTGGCACC